>ERZ773099.1646-NODE-1646-length-16303-cov-12.067516_pt1 | contig 16303 bp, 16 predicted proteins | sample MGYA00511120_ERZ773099 | MGnify/ENA primary metagenome ERZ773099 (study PRJEB29015, sample SAMEA2738012) | human oral metagenome | biome: human oral; feature: human-associated habitat; material: dental | place: China | collected 2104 ...
AGTAATTACTATTATAGCAAGATATATGCTTATATGTATAGCTATATTTTTCAGTAGCAGATTTTTAAGCAAATATAGTTTAAAAATATATTAAATGCCCGTATATTGTTTTTTTATAATTAAGGCTTTCAGTTCATTTACTACTATATTTGTTAAAGTTTGGGTAGGGTCATCCATCTTCGTTAAAAAACTTTTATTCCACATAAAATAAGCTGCCGCTCTATAGATGAACTATTTGCACCTACTTTGCAGCAGCCTTTTTTGACTACTTATTATCTAAAGCAAAACATGTTTATGTTTGATTATATCATTTACTATTTGTATAAATTTTAATATATCTACTATTTAAGCTCACCCTTCTTTTTCTTCTCATAATACTCGTCATGTAATTTTTTAACAACGAAGCTGAGTGCAAAAAGTGAAATAATATTAGGTACAACCATTAATGAGTTAAACATATCAGCCATATTCCAAACAAGGTCAACTTCAGCGAGTGAACCGAGGAATACGCATATACCTACAAGTATGGTATATACAGGCACTGCCTTTGGACCGAACAGATAGTTTATATTTGCCTTACCGAAGAAGTACCAGCCAACTATGGTAGAAAAGGCAAAGAAAAACATACATATAGCGATAAATATCTGACCCATATTGCCATACACTGATGTATAAGCATACTGGCTAAGTGCTGCGGCAGTAAGTCCCTGACTCACTATTTCTTCTCTTGTAGTTGTGGTAAGAATTACAAATGCTGTCAGATTGAGTACTACAAAAGTATCAATCAAAACACCTGCCATAGCTACAAAGCCCTGCTGTGCAGGATGATCGACCTTAGCACAAGCGTGTGCATGAGGTGTTGAACCCATACCGGCTTCATTAGAGAAAAGTCCTCTTGCAACACCTTTGGTAACCGCAAGCTTAACACTGGCACCTAAGGCACCGCCTACCATAGCATCAGGATTAAAAGCACCTACAAAAATATTTGAAAACATTGCAGGAATATTCTGGAACTTGATTAAAACTATAATCAAAGAACCAATTATATATAAAGCTGCCATAAACGGAACTATTGTTTCCGTAACCTGAACTATTCTCTTAGTACCGCCCATAAATATAAATACTGCAAGTAATGCCACTATTATACCTACTATATAACTTGGAATACCGAAGGCGGTATTAAAAGCGGCTGCAATAGAGTTGGACTGAACGGCATTCCCCATAAATCCAAGTGCAAATATAATAAATACCGCAAATAAAAGTGCTAAAAACTTCCCTGCTCCTCCCTTAAAAGCCTCTCTAATATAGTACACCGGACCTCCGGTAACCTCTCCGTCCTTTCCTACTACCTTAAATCTTTGCGCCAGAGTAGCCTCGGCAAAAATCGTTGCCATACCGAGACAGGCTGAAACCCACATCCAAAAGATGGCTCCGGGACCTCCCACCGCTATAGCCGTAGCTGCACCTGCTATATTACCTGTACCTACTTGAGCTGCTACTGCCGTAGCTAAAGCCTGAAATGATGACATACCGCCCTTGCCGGCTTCGGTTTTTTTAGAAAAAAGACCGCCGAAAGTCATCTTAAGCCCTGTGCCTATACCCCTAAACTGTATACCTCTTAAAACTAAGGTAAACCAAATTCCGCCTCCTACTAACAGTATTACCAATATATAGTCTGATAAATAACCGTTAATTAATTTGACATACTCATTCGCTGCTCCCACTGTAAATACCTCCTTGTGTTTTTATATTTAATTGCCTAAGTTTATTGCTTTTTAATAAATTTTGTTATTTTATGTAAAATAAACAGCGATTATTGAAAGGTACGTAGTATTTCTTATGCAAATTAGATAGTTTATCTTCTTTTTTTACTAATATTAATATTACATATAGATATATCATTTTGTTCTTTAGTTGTCAATATATGTTTAGGCTATATTATCAACATTTATTTTATATGGGGATTTTATCATAGATAAGTTACAGTTCAGGTAGTTTAGATATACATGTATAATATACCAAATGAAAACTTGCTTTCAGGTGTATATTATACATGTATATCTATCAGGCTACCGCCGGAATTCATCTTCGTCACAAAAACTAATAATTAATTCAAAAAAAGCTTATTTCAGTAAATCTTCTAAAAACTAACTCTTGACTTTAATTCTCTTTGTATGTACCATACTATTATCTTTATTTGTATTATATATTTTATTTTTAGGAGGTTAACTATGAAAACTGTTCGTATTTCATTAAATTCTATAGATAAGGTTAAGTCCTTTGTCAATGATTTATCTCAATTTAATGTGGATTTTGACTTGGTATCGGGACGTTATGTTATAGATGCCAAGTCTATTATGGGAATTTTCAGCTTAGACCTTTCAAAGCCGATAGACCTTAATATCCATGCGGATAATAATGCTGACGAAATATTGGAAAAGCTCAAACCCTATATAGTAGAGTAATTACTATGATTCGCATCATATATGAAAAGGAGAATCTTCGCTCTGCCTGCTACGATGATGATGTTTTTATAGGAGAATGTACCTGCTATGAAAAAGACGGGGTATGGTATGCATACCATACCTTTGTAGACCCTGAATATAAGGGTATGGGACTTGCAAAGAAGCTTTTGCAGGTGCTGGCAGATGCAGCAATAGAAGAAGATGTAAAGATAAAGCCTGTGTGTTCTTTTGTAGTAAAACAGTTTGAGGAAAATAAAGAGTATGAGGCAATAAAAGCTTGAAAAAATAAAAGACTGATGTGTTAAAGATACTGTAAACCTCTTTAATACATCAGTCTTTTGCTTTCAATATTCTTCTACATGGCTTCTTAACAAAGCTATCTGTTGTCAAAAAACGATTTGGAGTTATTCTTAAATGCCCCTGCTGTATTATATATGTTTAATAAGCCTATCGTTTTACGCTAAAAAAATATATGCATAACATTCCGTCTGAAAGCAGGCTTTCACTCGTCATATTATGCATATATATCCGTTTTCCTTAAGTATTATTTTTTAATAATACTGGGAAAGCATATCCTTAATTACTACAGGATGTCTATAATTCCATCTTGATATCATTATACCGTTTCTTTCATTGGATGCGTGTATTACTCTACCGTCTCCTATATACATAGCCACATGATTTATGCCTACTCCACCGCTGTAGAATACCAAATCACCCGGCTCTGCATGATCTATATCAACAGACTTGCCTTGAGTTGCTTGAGAGGCGGCAGTTCTGTTTATATATACTCCCGAAGCATTTCTAAGCACATAACTGGTAAATCCGGAACAATCCGTACCTGTATTGGGGTTGCTTCCCCCATACACATACCTACCGCCTAAGAATTGCTTTGCATAACTTACTATGCTCTGTCTTAATGCTGCTTCTTCCTTTTCCCTTTGTGCCTGTTTATACTGTTCGGATTGAATTATTACTTCGTAGGAATCATAGTTGGCAAGATGCTCATTCAAACTATTTTGTGCAAGCAACAATGTTGCCTTGTAATCCCCATCATCATTACTGCTACTATCAAGGGACATATTGCTAGCTTCCGGAACATCATAATAGTTCAAAATAGATGCTTCTTCTTTAGCATCTGAAGTTGTTGAAACCTCACCAAGCGGTTCTAATCCAAGTTCAGTTCTTATTTCATTCTCTCTTTCATACAAGGTTGCAAGCTTTTGCATATTGTCTGAATTGATAGAATCCATATCCTGAATCTGGATATTCTTATCCTGTATAGATATCTTTAAACCTTGATTTTCTGAGATAAGGTTATTTTGCTGAGTCTGTAATTGTTGTAATTCCGCATTTAGTGCAGCCCTTTTGTCAGCTTCACTTTTCAAATTCATATTGAGTCCAAAACCGACTCCGGCTCCTATAAATGCTGCCATAGCTACTACAGAAACTGCCGCTATAAGCTTTCTCGGTATGAAAATCTGAAATGGTTTTTTTAATTTGGAGGTGTTTGAAAAGAATATAATGGTAAATCCTTTTCTTTCCTTCTCCGCTTCTTTCTTCTTAGCAGGCTTTAAATACTCCTGCTTAATTAGTTCCCACTCTCTTTTGTCCATCTTTTACTTCATTTCCTTTATCAACCGGTGTTGGAGCTTTAACTACTACTTTCTCTTCGGTCATTACGCACTTACCTTCAAAGGCAGCACCTTCGGATATAACAAGTTTCTTAGTATATATATCACCCGTAACTTTACCGGTTTCCGCCAGCTCCAACCTATCTTTTACATGTACCTGTCCTTTTACCTGCCCTGCTATAAGCATAGCCTCGGCAGTGACATCACCCTCGATATAGCCGCTTTCACCTATAATAAGAAGACCTTCAGATTTTGCCTCTCCTTTGATCCTACCGTCTACTCTTGTCGTACCTGAAGTCTTTAATACTCCCTCAAGTACCGCACTGTCACCTATAATAGTATCTATTTTATTGAATTCTGATACATTACTAGTTTCTTTACCTCGATTAAACATGTCAGTTTCCCCCATAGATATATTGTGTTTAGTTACAACCTATTTATAAAAACATAAGGATCGATCCCCGGCGCGCTTGCCTTAAGGAGCTATACTATATGGCATTATAAATAGCATATAAATATATTTAGTTACAAATATATTACTAAAATATATCATAATTGCTATTTTAGCAATACTTTCATAATATTTCAAGTATCATCTACCATAAGTATTAAAATTTAATCCTTATGTCATAAATATTAACCCTATTTTTAAAAACAGTATATTGACTATTCTAACAAAAACATTAACTAAAACTAGCCTATATCTATATGTTTTCCTATTTTTTTAGAAATCGCATTATCATATACTTTTTTTGCGGTTATCAGATCCTGTGTTCCAAGTCCTACACTTTTAAAAACAATGATTTCCTCATCATTTTCTCTTAGCCTTATCTTCCCTGCTAAAGCCTCACCTAAGCTTCCGCTAAGTTTTTTCTCGTCTATATCATTATTTTCCAAAGCTTTTATGATCTCGCCGGCTTCTTCAAGCATGGCTTCTTTATCGTCATAATAGATTTTTGAAGCTTTTTTAAGCACTGTAGAATCCAGTTCTTGCATCTGCTTTGTAAATGAGCCTACGGCACTTATTGTAAGTCCGGGTTTACAAGACCTTGCACTGAATAAAGGCTTGTCGGAGTTAGTCGCTGTAATTAAAATATCCGCATCTTCCACTGCTGCATCAGCACTGTCAGAGGCTGTGATCTCCACATCTTTAGACTTAAATTTAGTTTTCATGTTTTCCACAAAAATATTAAGTCTTTCTTTGTTTCTACTGTATACTTTCACTATTTTGGGTTTTTTGCTTGTTATCATGGCTTCAAGCTGCATGGCGGCTTGTGTTCCTGTTCCTATTAAGGCACCCATCTTACACTCAGACTTTGCCAATACAGAAAAAGCCGCTCCGCTTGCAGCTCCTGTTCTCAAAGCTGTAATATAGGTTCCGTCAAGTATGCTTAGGACTATTCCGGTGCTCGGATCTATTAAAAGTACCTGAGCCGGTGTACTTGGGAGATTTTTTTCTTTATTATCGGGATATACGCTTACGATCTTTAATGAAGCGACATCCTTTTGCTCACAATAAGCAGGCATAAAAAGCATATTTCCATTGTGTTTATCCGACCTTATATTTATTCTCAAAGGCACTCTTACACTGCCCTCACTGTGTATTATAAAAGCCTCTTTAACCGCTTCTATCGCATCTTCCATAGAGAATACCGCTTCAATATCTTCTTTTGTTAAAATTAACATAGCCACCCCTTATTTTACTACATTATTCTGTACTTTACCTTCAATGTATGCCTTTAAGTTGTCATATACTATGCCTATAAGCCTTGCTCTGGTTTCTTTTGCAGCCCAAGCTATATGAGGGGTTATTATACAATTTTTAGCTTTCAGTAAAGGATTATCAGACCTTATAGGTTCTCTGCTTGCAACATCGGTGGCATAATAGTATAATTTTTCGCTATTTAGAGCATTTGCCACGTCTTCTTCAACTATTAAAGGACCTCTTGAAGTATTAAGCAGTATAGCACCTTCCTTCATCTTAGCTATCTTCTCACTGTTTATTATGCCCCTTGTTTCGGGAAAAAGAGGACAGTGCAGGGAAATAATATCAGAAGCGGTAAGTAATGTATCCAAATCAACATACTCTGCCAGTTTTTTCCCTTCCTCATACTCGGTTCTCGAGTATGCAAGCACCTTCATATCAAATGCATTGGCAAGTTTTGCTACTTCCTGACCTATTTTCCCAAAACCTATTATACCTATAGTTTTAGATGAAAGCTCTATTAAGGGATAGTTCCAAAAGCAAAAATCAACACTTCTTTCCCAACCACCTGAGTGTACTATGTCGCTATGCTCTCCTACATGATGACAAACTTCAAGTAAAAGTGCCATGGTAAACTGAGCAACTGCCTTGGTACTGTAACTTGGCACATTGCATACAGGTATGCCTCTTGACTTGCAAGCCTCAAGATCTATAATGTTATAACCTGTGGAAAGTGTTCCTATATATTTTATATTAGGACAGGCTGCTAAAAGTTCTTCTTTTATAGGTACCTTGTTAGTAATAACTACATCTGCATCTGCAATTCTGTCTATACTTTCCTGCAAATCATTTCTTATCCCCCTGTCATAAACAAAAAGATCGCCAAACTCCTTAAACCTCTCCCAGCTAAGGTCTCCAGGGTTGGTTGTGTAGGCATCAAGGATAACTATCTTCATAACTCAAAACCCTCCTTTACAAACATTTTACCTGAATTTTTATACTTACTGTATTAGTACTGCCTTATTCAACAACATCATCATTATCATCAAGCCCGTCATCATCTATACTTGATGCCATAAGCTCTCTGTTTACAACTCTCTTTTCATCTCTTTGCTTTTCTACAAGCTCTGATAAAAGCTCCTTGACATACTTTGGTTTTTTTATATTTTTTATTGTAAAATCTTTTGATGAAACATCTGAGGAATGCACATTAATACTTCCAAGTCCGAACATTTTTTGTCCCAGATTTCTGGTCATCTGCACATCAAGTATTCTATAAAGCCTTACTTCATTTTCTACACTGTTTATAAATCCCGTTTCTACAAAAAGCCTTTCCTTAGTAAGGCTGTACTTAGTAAAACTGAGTGGCAAACCTAAAAATCCTCTTTTTCTGTCTTTCCATAATATTTCTACATTTGTATCTGCCATAATTTTCTCCTAACTTTATTAATTAGTGCATTGTCCGAAAAATAAGTTATGTTTTTACATCCCCTACACTGCACCGAATTCTACTATATCTTCACCCTCTTGCTTATTGTCCTTATCGGTATAGGCAAGCTCTTTTTCAACTTCTCTCAGTATATTTGCCTCCTCATCAGGTTTAAGATTCGGCAGTTCTGAAACCGACACCACACCGAATCTTCTTAAAAACTCCTCTGTAGTTGCAAAAAGCACCGGTCTTCCCGGAGCATCAAGCCTTGCAGCCTCATATATAAGCCCGTATTCCAACAATTTGTTAAGAGCATAGTCTGAAGCCACTCCCCTGATACGGTCTATCTCGGACTTTGTTACCGGCTGTCTGTAAGCTACTATTGAAAGTGTCTCTAAAACCGCATCCGTAAGTACCTGCTTTTTAGGAGCCTTTGCAACTCGTATAAGGCTCTCATAGTACTTTGCCTTTGTGCACATCTGGTAACTTGATTCAAGCTCTATGATCTGCATGGCTCTGTCTTCTTCTTCATATCTTTTTTTAAGTCTTTCTACTGCCGCCTTGGCACTTGCTTCATCCGAATCTATTGCAAGTGCCAACTGTCTGAGTTCTACTGAATTGCCCATAGTAAAAAGTATGGCTTCTATAATATTCTCATCTTGTAACTCCTGCACTTCTACACTCATACAAGCTCCTCTATCTTTGATAAATCAATATCTTCAAATTTTGAAGTTTCTTCTGTGCTTATAAGCATTATTTCATCCCCTACGGACTCCTGTATAACCCGTAGTCTTGAAAGTTTCATAAGTTCAAGTACTGCCAAAAAGCTTACCACCACATCAAGTCTGCTTTTAGCATTTATAAGTACACTCTTAAAAGGAATTTTCCTCCTAAGTCTTACCTGCTCAAGTACAAAGCGTATCTTTTGCTCCAGACTTATAGTTTCTTTTTTTATTGTTCCGAAATTGCTTCTTTGCTTATCTATTCTAAAATCCTGTTTTTTTAATATCTGTTCATAGATCTCTTTTAGTTTATCTATTTTTATATCGGCAAATAACTCATCAAGATTGTAAGGTTGCTTGTAATTATTCACTTCTTTAGGTATATTGGGTGCTTTATACAAATGTCTTTCTCCGTCAAACTCCATATCTGCAAGCTCCCTTGCCATAAGCTTGCATTTTTTATACTCAATAAGCCTTTCTACAAGCTCGGCTCTCGGGTCAACTTCCTCTCCCGAGTCCTCGTCCTTACTCTTTGGTAAAAGCATCTTTGCCTTTATGTCCAAAAGCGTGGCTGCCATCACCAAAAACTCCGACATAAGCTCGGCATCTTCTCCCATATCCTTAACAAAGTCCAAATATTGCTTTGTGATATGCACTATGGGTATATCATAAATATTGATCTTGTCTTTTTCTATTAAGTGTAGAAGCAGATCCAAGGGACCTTCAAAATGTTCAAGTTTATATAATAATTCCATACTTCCTCTGGTTTGAGTAATAACTTGGCTAATGATTTATTGCAGTTTAGGTATCGCTTGCCGTTATATCATACTCATTTTTATAGTACTCCTACATTATAGTTAATCTTTATCCGTATGTAAAGGCAACAGCTCTATAAGTATAAGTTCAGCCCTGTCATTAAGCCTTATGTTTATACTGTGTGTTCCAAGCCCCGAGGATATTATAAGATCGGTATCCTTTCTTTTCTTAAGACCATGCACCATATCACTGAAAAAATGTATCTGCGGTGTCATAAGTCCTATGTCTTTCCAAACTCTTATAGTCCCTCCATGAAAATGCCCGGAAAGCACAAGATCCGCTCCCCAATCTGCGTAGGCATTTAAGAATAACGGGCTGTGTGCAAGTAATATGTTATAATACTTATCCTTGGCACTGCCCAGCTTTTTTTCTATGTATGACTTATCAAATTCCGCATTATCAAGCTTTTTATAATACTTCTTATCAATATCAAGACCATATATACATATATCTTCTGTTTTTTCAAAACTGTCTTCCAGCCTGTATATACCCATTTTTTTAACCGACTTATTAAGCTCGGCATAAAGACCGGAATACTTTTCACTCTTTAATCTAAGTTCATGATTGCCGTTGGCGTAGTATACTTTATACTTTTTTGCAAGTTTTTCACAAAATAAAAGGCTCGGTTTTAAATCTACCAAGCCCTTTGTTACCATCATATCTCCGCCTATAACTATAAAATCAGGTTTACATTCATCTATAGCATTGATAAGTTTTTCATTATCTTCTCCAAATTGCTTGTCATGTAAATCACTTATAAATATTACTTTTTTTGCAGTTTTAATTTTTTTACTTTTGAACTTATACCTGATAAGTACAAAACTGTTTTTTTCATATTCCGAACGAAAATACAATATTATTAAAATCAATAGGATAATAACTATGCCTATAATAACTAATTTACCCATACACCCTCACTGTTTACACTATATCCGTCAGGAGTTTTGGCAGACTTAAGCATAATTCCCGAAGATGACAGATAATACCATGCCGACTTATATTCAAGCCATGCCGACTTTCTCATACTTCCGTCCTTATTAAAGTAAAACCAGTCTCCCGACTTATCCTGCAGCCACCCTGTAGCCATGTAACCCTCACCGTTAAACCAATATTCTTTTGAGTCTATATTAAGAAGTTCCGATTTTGCATAGGAACTGTCTTTCTTCACATACCACCAGCCTCTGTCATCCTTTTTCCAGACATCGGTACTGTCATTGGTACTTTTAAGCATTTGAGGGCTTCTGCTTGCTTCTATTGCGTATCTTGAACCTGTACTATTTTCGTTTTTTTTTACATTCTGAGCAGGTCCTTTGCTACTTTTGTTCTTGCCCTCCTGTTCACTGCTATCTTTGCTTTCAGACTTTGTATCACTTTCGGAACTTATGCCGAATCCATAGTCCAAAAGAGCTTTGGTATCAGTATAATGAGTACCTTTACTTTTTAGTATAACTACTATCAACTCTTTACCGTCTTTTTTTGCATAAGTTACTAAAGTATTACCCGCCGCTTTTGTGTAGCCGGTCTTTCCTGCCACGGCATCTTTATAATACCTTGAATCCGACTCTCTTAACATCTTATGTCCTACTGTAAAATTTACAGCATTGGCATTTTTTTTAGTAGCCGGAAATGTATAAGTCTTGGTAGAGCTTACCTTTAATACCGTTTCATTGGCAAATGCAGCCTTTGATATCAGAGCCATATCGTAGGCACTTGTATATTGATTGTCATTATTTAATCCGCTGGGATTAACAAAATTGGTATCAGTTGCCCCAAGCTCCTTAGCCTTTGCATTCATCTTAGCCGCAAATGAACTTACAGATCCGGCTACATGCTCTGCCAAACCGTTTGCCACCTCGTTGGCGGATTTTAGCATAAGTGCATACATACTGTCCTTTACACTTATCACATCTCCGGCACTGACTCCTGCGGTAACCGCACCCGACTCAAGATTAGTCGTAGCGTTTGCACTGTAGGTTACCATATCGGACATATCCGCATTTTCTGCAACGATCAAAGCTGTCATGATTTTGGTTATTGATGCCGGAGCATATCTTTGCTTTGAATTCTTTTCATACAATACCTTGCCGCTTTTTGCATCCATAAGTATAGCTGCCGGCGAACTTATATCCGGTTTCTGAACCTCAGCCTTTGCCGTCACATTAAAACAGGTGCTGCCTATAAGACAAAGTGCCGTAAGCACAGACACATATACACTACCTCTACTAAACTTATTCTGCCTCATAAATATCCTTTCTACTACAAAAACCCTTGTTACATCAGCATAAAGAAAAATACACAAGATACATTAATTATCTTGTGTATTTTATTCTTAAGTTGTGAACTACCCATAGTCTAAAGCCTATGGGCTTCCTGCTTCGCTGACCTCGCAACCTACTATCTCCACAGGCGTTAATTCGGGCAGTCCCTGCCCTATTGTTTTTTCTTATACTACCTTAACCCACCGTCTAAAGCCGGTGGGATTGCGGTAGCATTATTTCAAATACCAAAATTACTTTGCTCTGACTGAGTCTACAAGATCAAGTCCGTATGCTCCTATCTGAGAATTTGGAGTGACCTTATCGCCGTCATAAGCTATTCTGAATAAATATCCGTAGCTTTCAAATTCTACAACTTTTTGACCGGCATTACCTATAGCAAGTTCTCCTTCTGTCTCAGCTTCACTGTATACCGGCTCACTTGTAGCAGATACGGCTTTGACGAGATCCTTGACCGGCATATCTTCGGCAAGTCCCCAAGCAGTCTTCATGTCGGTCTTTATAGCCTGTGTAAGATAAGCATTCTCATTAGTAGGATCTGCGGCATCCGGATAAAGTACAAATTCCATTGCAGGACTTTCATACTTCAAAACCCTTTTACCCTCTTCTTTTTGGTCTTCCTTAGGCTCTTGCTTAACGGCGATCAGATCCTCATACGAAACGCCGAGAAGATTTCCGACATTATCAAAATTTAATTCCAACTGCTTAACGGATTCATCATAAGCTATAGTTCTTGTTTCTTCCGTAGAGCTTTCCTTATTATCCGCACTTACGCTTTCACCTGCATTTGCAGACTGACTTGCAGTAGTATCCGCTTTATTGGAACACGCAACTACTGATAGTGCCAACGCTGACACCACTCCTATTGTCATAATGTATTTCTTCAGTTTCATATTTTCTCCTTTTATTTACAATCTTAATTCATACTAATACTGCTTATTTCTTACAGCATACACTGTATCTAAGCGAAATAATGATACAAAAGCAGTATAAGTTACTCTAGCATAGTATTTTATAAAATAACATAGCTAAGTTCTTAAATTTTTCTTTAATGATATGAATATTATGCTATACCACTTCATCTATATATACCGGCGCTGCTTTTTCAACACAGGCTCCAAGCTGTGCACCATATTTATCCCCGTAGCCGAATAGATATCCGCTTAAATCCTTTATATCAAGTTCTATAAAATTATGTAAAGCTGCTTCTTTTTCGCTTATCTCTTCTATGATTGAGCCGCTTTTACCCAGCTTCCATCTAAAGCAGGCATTATTTTCTTTTATAATGGCATCTTTTACACTTATATACAAAGTAAGCTCGTCTTGCCCACATGCTTTTTTAATAGAAATATTTTTCATAAACTCTTTTAGATTGACAATACGAGCCATGTAAGCCTCATTCTTTTTAATAAAGGCTTTCCTATAAGCCTTTTCAAGAACAAATGCCCTGACTTCTTTTTTTTCAAGTCCCCAGATAAGTTTATAACCTACAATTTTATCATCTGAATATAAAAGCTCTATAAAACCGTCTTCACTCTTAAGTTCTTCTATAAGCCTGTCTACATAGAAATCATCCCTTATACAGTATAGCTGATAGTTTTTAGAAAAATAATCCATCATGAATTCTGTAAGATTATTTTTATCCTTATTCTCATAAGGCTTAGTGACTATATTCTTCTTTTCATCAATCTCAATCAGATAATAGTCTGATATAAAATTAAAATCAAATGGCTCATAGTAGGCTTTGTTGGCAGGTAACAAAAAAGTAAAGGGCTTTTTTTCAGCATACATGGTATTGAGACTTTTATACAACAAATCCCTCATAAGCCCCTGTCTTCTGTACTCTTTTCCGGTAGCCACTGCCACTATATAATCTATCTCATAGACAGCTCTTAAAAATCTCATCTTATAAGGATTTTGATGCAACATGGCTCTTATTTTAAAATTTTCTTCATCTACGAGTATACGGTTGTCCTTTACCTTTTCTTTATAATAATAATCGGTAAAGCTTTTACTGTCTTCAAAAAAAGCCTCCGTATAAAGTGCCCTGCTCTTATAAGCCTCTTCTCTTTCCAAATATCTTATCATAATAAAAAATCACCCATTACTCTGTTGCTTAAATCAAGCCCCTTATCAGTAAGCCGTAAATAAAGATTTTCATATTTCAACAGTCCGAAAGATATATTTTTTTGTATAGGTTTTTCAAATACATCAATCAACTCCATACCGAATCTGTCATAAAAGTCGGTAACAAGCACTCCCTTGGTAAGTCTCAGTCCAAGAAACATGAATTCCTCCATTTTTTCTTTAGTACTTAGTTCATGTATATTCTGGTAAAGTGGCATAATATCCCTTTTCATATCTATGGCAAGGTACTTTTTAATGTCCTTTTCCACATGAAATCTTCTCCCATATACATAACTGCTTGCTCCTATTCCAAAGCCCAAGTACTCTTCACCCGTCCAATATCCTATGTTATGCTTGCTTTCATAGCCCGGTTTTGAGTAGTTACTTATCTCATACCTTTCATAACTGTAATTTTTTAATATATCTATGGTGCTGTGATACATAGCTCTTTCAACTTCTTCCGTAGGCAAAAACTTCCTTCCTTCAGGATTTCCGTAAATCTTGCTGAACTCCGTACCCTCTTCTATTATAAGTGAGTAAGCCGATATATGCTCCGGCTTTAACATTGCCACCTTTTTAAGCGTAGACTTCCAACTGTCCAAAGTCTGCCAAGGAAGTGCAGACATCAGGTCTACATTGACATTTTTATAACCTGACTCCCTTATCTTCTCGTAACTGTAGAGAAAGTCCGCATAGGTATGAATTCTTCCAAGATGTTGCAATTCTTTATCAACTGTTGATTGCAATCCTACACTTATACGATTAATGCCGGATTGCTTATAAACTAAAAGTTTATCTATATCCACTGTTCCCGGATTACATTCTATGCTTACCTCTGCTACTGACTCCACTATAAAAGCCTCATATATCGCACTCATAATGTTTGATATATATACCGCCTTCATAACCGAAGGTGTACCTCCACCTATAAATATACTGCTTATTTGATAATCCGAATAATTTTTTGCCTGAACCCTTATTTCTTCTATTAACTTATCGACATATGCCTTATGCAAGTCTTCTTCTGCCTTGAAAGAAAGGAAGTCACAATAAAGACATTTCTTCTCACAAAAAGGTATATGCACATACAATTCCAGTTGTTTTCTCATCTTATTACTTATAGTTACTACTCTTCATCCAATTTAAGTACACTCATAAATGCCTTTTGCGGTATTTCCACGTTACCTATCTGCCTCATACGTTTCTTGCCCTCTTTTTGCTTTTCCAAAAGTTTTCTCTTTCGGCTTATGTCACCTCCGTAACACTTGGCAAGTACGTCCTTTCTCATGGCTTTTACAGTTTCTCTGGCTATTACCTTACCGCCTACCGCTGCCTGTATGGGTATCTCAAATAGATGTCTGGGTATCTCCTCCTTTAACTTTTCACACATCTTTCTGCCTCTTTCATAAGCAGAATCCGCATGCACTATAAATGACAATGCGTCCACTTCCTCTTTATTGATCAATATGTCAAGTTTCTTAAGCACGGAAGTTTCATAGCCCTTTATATCATAATCCAGTGAGGCATAGCCTCTTGATCTGCTCTTTAATGCATCAAAGAAATCATAGATTATCTCATTAAGCGGCAAATCGTATTTGAGTGTGGCTCTGCTGTCATCTACATAGTGCATTCCTATGTACACTCCTCTCCTTTCCTGACACAGTGTCATAATAGCTCCCACATACTCCTTGCTAAGCATAATCTCAGCCGATACTATGGGCTCTTCCATATGCTCTATTTCACTGGGGTCCGGAAGGTTTGAAGGGTTGGTAAGCTCTATCATGGTACCGTCGGTTTTATACACCCTGTATACAACGCCCGGTGCCGTAGTCACCAAGTCCAGATTGTACTCTCTTTCCAGTCTTTCCTGTATAACCTCCAAGTGTAAAAGCCCTAAAAATCCGCATCTGAACCCGAAACCCAGTGCAAGCGAGGTCTCCGGCTCATAAAAAAGTGAAGCATCATTAAGTTGCAGTTTTTCCAAGGCCTCCCTTAAGTCATTATACTTTGCACCGTCTGCCGGATACAGACCGCAATACACCATAGGAGTAACCTTTTTATATCCCGGAAGTGCCTCTTTGCAAGGATTTGCAGCAAGAGTCACAGTATCGCCGACCCTTGTATCCTTAACATTTTTTATGCTTGCGGTAATATAGCCTACCATACCGGCACTCAAGTAGTCGAAGGGAATAAACCTGCCTGCACCGAAGTATCCCACTTCTACAACCTCTTCAACCGCCTTGGTTGCCATAAGCAGTATTTTATCGCCTTTTTGAACTCTTCCTTCTTTTACTCTTACAAAGATAATGACCCCCTTATACGAGTCATATATTGAGTCAAACACCAGAGCTTGTAAAGGTGCTTTTTCATCACCCTTTGGAGCCGGTATCTTATGCACTATACTTTCAAGTACATCCTCTATATTGGTTCCCATCTTTGCAGATATCTTTGGGGCATCATGTGCCTCTATTCCTATCACATCCTCTATCTGCTCCGCAACCTTATCCGGGTCCGCACTCGGTAAATCAACCTTATTGATAACCGGCACGACTTCCAGGTTATTGTCAAGTGCCAAATATACATTAGCCATAGTCTGAGCTTCTATGCCCTGTGCCGCATCCACTACCAATATAGCACCGTCACAAGCTGCAAGAGATCTTGATACCTCATAATTAAAGTCCACATGTCCCGGAGTATCTATAAGGTTAAAGATATACTCTTTGCCGTCTTTTGCCTTATACACAGTCCTTACTGCCTGACTCTTAATCGTGATACCTCTTTCTCTTTCAAGATCCATGTTATCAAGAACCTGCGACTGCATTTCCCTGCTGGTAAGCAGTCCGGTCTTTTCTATAATACGATCGGCAAGTGTAGACTTCCCATGATCAATATGTGCTATGATACAAAAATTCCTTATCCTGTCTTGTTCCTGCATAATCTGTTAATCATTTCCTTTTTTTAGGTATTTTACTATAAATGTGGCATATATGCCAATGAATTTTTAAAAATACTAAATATAATGGTTTGTCTATCACATAAACCGTTACAAACATATCTTGCCTTGGACACGCTCCCGCTAACTTCGCCTCGCAGCGGTACTAAGCTTTATCTTCGCCTGACGGCTTGATA
>ERZ773099.1648-NODE-1648-length-16293-cov-15.282054_pt1 | contig 16293 bp, 12 predicted proteins | sample MGYA00511120_ERZ773099 | MGnify/ENA primary metagenome ERZ773099 (study PRJEB29015, sample SAMEA2738012) | human oral metagenome | biome: human oral; feature: human-associated habitat; material: dental | place: China | collected 2104 ...
GTGTACACTGTTGCGACGCGAGTCGCGATACGAATCGCGACGCGAGCTGCCTGCGCCAGGTGGCACGAGCGCCTCAACCACCATGGCGTGCCGGCGGCGCCTCCTCGCTTGCCCCTCTCGCTTGGTCGGGAAGACAGGCTCTGAGCGAGTGGCACCGCTGCCAGGTTGGCATCTTCGCCAAGGCGTCAACCCACACGGACCCCTGAAGAGCCACCTTAACGTCGTGTTTGACAACGGGGTGCGCCCAAGCGCGCTTGCGTCATGACTTGACAAGGCCTAAAATGAGCTGTCTGTTCGTCGAGAGAGGACACTGATCCCATGCCTGCCAACGTCACACGCCGCCCCATCAGTAGCAAGATACCTCCCTTCGAGCTGCTGAGCCGCCACTGCGCGGACATCCTCGCATCAGAGGGCATGGACATAGAGCGTCGCTGCATGCAACATGGGACGACCTCGGTCGCCGAGCACTCGCTGTCCGTCACCCTTGCGGGATGTGCACTCGCGCAGCATCTGCGCATTCCGGTGAACGAGCGAGCCCTCCTGAGGGGCATGCTTTTGCACGATTACTTCCTCTACGACTGGCACGTGCCCGACCCCAGCCACCGCTTCCATGGCTTTCGCCATCCCGGTTTCGCGCGCGCCAACGCTGTCCGCGACTTTGGCGTAGACAGGCTCGAGCAGAACATGATCGCACGTCACATGTTTCCCCTGACGCCGATACCGCCCTCGTCCCGTGAGGGTTGGATCCTGTGCGTGGTGGACAAGTATGTGGCGACGCGAGAGACGATCGGAGGCTTCGTGCGCAGGCATCTCCTGAGGCGAGCCAGCATCGCGTCAAGAGGCGGCGAGCGCACCCATGCCTAGCGCGGCAGCCCCCGCGCTCGCCGCCCTTTGGACGATGTTCTTCCTCTACAGCGTCTGCGGCTGGGTGATCGAGAGCGCCTACTGCTCGATCCCTGCCCGACGCTTCATCAATCGTGGCTTTCTAAACGGTCCCTACATCCCCATCTATGGGACGGGCTCCATGATCGCCGTGCTGCTTCTGGAAAAGCTCAAGGGGACGCTCACGATCTTCGTGCTGGGTGGCCTTCTGGGCTGTGTCCTCGAGTATGTGACCTCCTACGGTATGGAGAGGCTCTACCATGCACGATGGTGGGACTACTCGAGCAGGCCGCTCAACCTCAATGGTCGCGTCTGGGCGGGTGGCTTCGTGGAGTTTGGCGTGGGCATCGTCGCGGTCGTGCGGGTGGCACAACCTGTGATGCTGAGTCTCGTGGAGTCAGTCGCCCCACTCACCCTTGTGCTGTTTGCGCTAGTGAGTGCCGTCGTGTTCTTTACCGACCTCGTCGTGACCCACGTCGGTGTGGCGGGGTTGAAAAGCAAGATGGACGGCCTTCGCGTCGAGACGGGCAGACGCCTGGCGAGGCTGCGCGAGTCCTTGCCCGCACGCCCCGAGCTCGCAAACATAGCCAACTGGGACAGTGTGATCAACCTCTCGCTTCGCGCACAGCTCGAGGCGACGACGCGCAGGGTACGCGAGGCGCGAAGAGCCGTGTCCGCACTACCTGGCGTAAGCGGCCTTCCCACGCTGCCGCAGTTGCCGACCCTCGACGAGATGGCCAAGAGCTTCTCGGCCACGCTCAGCTCTCAGGAGCGGCGGCTCATGCGGGCCTTCCCCAACATGCGCCCAACCAACTGGCGCGGGGCGCTCGAGGAGCATCGCTCCTCCCTGCAGAAGGCCCTGCGCGGCGTTCGCAGGTAGGCGTCAGATACGACTATCATTACCGTCCATGTGACCCTGGCTGAAGGACGGGAGCAGGCGTCGCAGATATGTCGGACAACATGAGCTTGCGTGCGCCCAGCAGGCCAACGTCGTCCTCGCCATGGGTGGATACCAGCAAGGTGCGTCCCTTGCGATGCCTCAGCAAGAAGCGCACGACCACCCCCTTGGTGGCCTCGTCGAGTCCGGTAAAGGGCTCGTCCAGCACGATGAGCCTGCTGGGATAGGCAACGGCCCGCGCCAGCGACACGCGACGACGCATGCCGCCCGAAAGCTGCAGGGCTGGTCTTCCCATGCAGTCTGCGGGAAGTATCTCCTCCAACAGCTCCCGGATCGAGCGGCGGCTCGCCCGAGGCGGCATCACGAGTGCCACGTTGTCAACCGGCGTAAGTGCCTCGCACAGGCGATCCTCCTGAAACATCACCGAGGCCTCACCAGCTTCCAGGCCCACGACGTCACCCTCATCAGGAGACTCGAGCCCCACCAGCACACGCAGAAGCGTGGTCTTGCCCGCGCCCGAGGGACCCATCAGGCAGTAGATGCCCCCCTCCTCGAGACGGACGCTCACGTGGCGCAACACTCGCAGGTCCCCATAGGACTTGCAGAGCCCCTCCATGCGAACGCACGCGCCCCCCTCGCTCACCTATCATCATCCTTCCCCAGAAGGCCTCCCAAAGGACGCCCCACCCTCTTGAGCAGCGCCATGAACGCCTTCTCGAACAGCCAACTCAAGACCATCACGACCACCGTCCACGCGAACAGACTCGGCGTGTCCAGGTACGTGCGCGCCTGGCTCATCTCCTTGCCGATGGATGGCTTGGGCGTGGCCAGCACCTCGGCCATGATGCCACTCTTCCAGCTCATACCGAGAGATATCTTGCAGCTGCTCGAGAGAAACGGCATGAACGCCGGACGGTACACGTACATGAAGGTGCGCCAGCGAGACAGGCGAAAGACGCGCGCCATCTCGAGCATCTGCGTGTCCACGCTCTCGAAGCCAGCGAGCATGTTCGTGTAGATGAGCGGTAGCACGATGAGAAACGACAGGTAGATGGTCAGTGCCTGGTTGCCAACCCAGATGAGCAGCATGATGATGAAGGTGACCACCGGGATGGTGCGCAGAAGAGAGACGATGGGCTCCACGAAGGCGCGCACGAGGCGCACGCGGTACGACAGGAGCGCCAGGCAGATGCCGACCGAGAATGACAGGAGAAAGCCCAGGGCAATGCGTCCGAACGACGCGCCGCAAATGACCCAGAAGCCGGCCTTCGTCGCCTGCTCGCCCAATGCCTGCAGGGTGCGAACAGGACCGGTCAGGATGAGGCGGTTGTCCACGAGGGTGTCTACGAGCTGCCACACCACGAGCCAGAACGCGATGATGGCGCCTTTTGCCAGCCTGCCGCGCCAGGCTCCGCGACGGTCATCAGCAGCCTGTTCCTGCGCCGCGCGGCGCTCCTCGTTAAGGATGCGCTGAGCCTCCTTATCGCCCATGATCCCCTGCGCCTGCAGGATGCGCACCGCACGTACCCGCCCGACGCCCAGAGACAAGAGCAGGGCCATGACCTGCTCACAGGAGAGTCCCTTAGAGGTGACCATCCTCATCAGGCTACCCAGCTGCGCGTCATCGATGTCGCTGTCCCTCACGAGGGCAGCCATCTGCGCCACGCGCTCCTCCGGAAGCCCCAAGACGCCGGCCATCTGGGCGAGCTGTGCGCGAGAGGCGTGGGCAGAGCCTAAGCCAGCCTGTCCCTGCACATCCGAGCTGTGCCTGAGCGCCTCGCGCAACAAGGCAAGGGGACCCCTTTGCCCCATACGAGCATTTCCCATGGTCTAGCTGCCCAATGCGCCCGCCGGAGGCAGGTAGTAGAAGTCCTCGGCGGGGATGGCCCCGCCCACCGAGTCGGGGTTTGCCGCATATAACTCGTCGATGAAGCCGGAGAGCGCCGTTCGCATCTTCACGCTCGTGAGGTTCACCATGCTGATCTGGGGCATGGCATCCAAGGCAACGGCATTGTTCAAGAAGGTGCCCAGCTCTTCTTGGAGGGCTGAGGCCTCCTCCATATGCGAGAGGCTCCAGTCCACGGACTTGCCCGCCATCCTCAAGTACTCGATGATGGCCTGCTCGTGAGCCTCCAGAAACGCCTTGTTCACGATCGTCGTAGTGGTCACGGCCTGGCTGCCCGTGTCGGAGAAGGCCTTGTCCCACTCCTCAGTGATGTTCACCGGAGTGTATAGGGGATCGACCATGAGCTTCGAGAGCGACACGAAGGGCTGCGGCAGGATGGCCACGCAGTTCTTCTCGCTCTGCATGAGATTGAGCACCTCGAAGGGCGATGACTTGAACTCCAGCTGGAAGCTATCGGCCAGCTTGGCCTTCCTCAGCAGCGCCTCGATGGTGTACTCGGGGGTGCCGCCCTCGCCGTAGCTGTACACGTGGCGACCGGCAAGGTCAGAGAGCGCCCTTATGGACTCATCGGTGGTCATAACGTAGAGCACGCCCAGGTTGTTGATGCTGATGACCTCGTACTGGTTGTGAAGCTCCTTGTTGTTGTACAGGATGGGCCCGATGTTGGACGGCAGCGTGGCAACGTCGTAGTCACCGTTGTTCAGCGCCGCCGACAGCCCGATGTAGTCCACACCGTTAAAGGTGAACTGGAAATCGTTCGTCGTGCGCCCATTTCTCGCCGCAAGCAGAAACTGAGTCAGTCCCATTGAGGGCGGCCCCATGATGAGTCCCACGCGCACCGTCGTGGACTCTGCGCTGCCCATCGGATCGCGATCCTCGGGCTGGGTGGTAAAGCCGGCCGAGACGGACCGGTCCTGCGGCTGGGCGCCCTGCGGTGCGGAGCAGCCAGCCATGGCAAGCCCAAGCGACGCTGCAACCGCGCTGCCCAACCGGACGAATGCGCGCCTCGTGAACACTCTTCGCATATGATCCCCTTTCGAGCCAATGCGCCTCTTGTCACTGCCTGCGTAGCACGCAGACGTCCCGTCACTCGGATCAAACGGCCTGACGGCCCCAAGATGCCTTCGCGCGCAGGACCCCTCGGCGCAGCGCTGCGCTGCGCCGAGGGTCACACATCTCACCTGAGCTCGACAACCTCACCTGAAGACGTCACGCCTCGCCAGACGGAGGCGACGAAGGAGGCGGCGAACCCATGCCCTTCAGCCTGCGCCTCAGATGCAGCGCATACGCGACCGCACCAAGCGCGACTATGCCCAGCGCCACCATGCCAGCTACCAAGCCCGCATTACCTTGGGCGAGCTGCTCGGCAGCTTGCGCCGCCTGCTCGGCCGTGCCCTTGGAGCGCCCCCGAGTCGTCTGGGCGCTGGGGGAGCCGGCCGCAGGAGCGTCTTCGCCTGCGGCGCCGCCATCGTCGGCATCAAGGGCGGCCATGGCGGCGTCAGCCGCACTTCGGGCCCTCTCGTCGGAGTTCGCGGCACGTCCGTCCTTCCCCTGTGCGTTGATGATGTCCTGAGCCGCCTTGGGAATGGTGCCGCCACCGCTGGCAGAGGTGCCGTTGAACACCACCTGGAACGTGCAGGCCCAGGTGCGGTTCTCGTTGCCGCCTATGATGGTCTTGGCAAGCGACCCCAGGCGGATGCGCGCCGTGACGTTCTTGGTGATGGTGTCCGTGTTCCTGAGCACGCCCAGATCGACGGTGATGCTCGAGAGACCCTCGCCCGAATAGGACTGTCTCACGATGTCCAGGCCCGTAAGGCTCAGCACGTGCATGACACGCGACTGGATGACGATGGGCACCGTCACGTACGCATGCCCGTCAGACTCCACCCGAAGCGTGGCGTTCTTGCTCACGGGGTTCATCGGTGGGAACGCGGCACTCGTGAAGTGGGGCTGCAGAGGTAGGCCCGATGTGGCCTTGTTCACCCAGATGTTCGCAGAGACCGTGTAGGTACCGGCAGCCAGGTGCCCGTTGCTCGTCCTGATGGCGTCCCCGCTGTCCTTAGGGGATATGCCCCCGCCACTGCCCTTCCCTGAGTTCGGGACTGGGATCGGGTTGCTTGGGTTGTTCGGGCTGGGGTTCGGGTTGTTCGGGCTGGGGTTCGGGTTGCTCGGGTTGTTCGGGCTGGGGTTCGGGTTGCTCGGGTTGTTTGGCTTGTTCGGGTTATCCGGCCCCGGCCTCGGGTCGGGCCTGGGCGTGTCGCCGCCCTTCGCGAACGCGGGCAGCTCGGTGCTGTCGGAGTCACGCCTGAGGCTGGAGTAGTCCACCGTGAGCCTCAGGGCGACGTCGCCCGAGGGCCTGAGCTCCCTGTCGAGGGGGACGGCGTAGAGGACGCTGCCCCTGAAGGCGAACTCGGCGACGCCGGTGGCCGCGCCGCCGGGCAGCCGCGCCGACATCATGTGTATGCGGTCCTGGCGCCTGTTGTAGGAGCCGCTCCAGTCGCCGCCGGCGGCCGTGGGCCTCACGCGCTCGGTGCGCACGTCGGAGAGCCCCTCGCAGGAGCCCAGCTCCTGGGTCGTGAAGATGGGGTTCTTGATGGGGAGGACGAGCGTCCTGGCGCCGTCGGCGGAGACGACGAGGCGCGCGTTCATCGAGAGCGGCGAGGAGGGGATCTCGTTTTTCACCTCGGCCGGGTCGTTCTCGTCGATCGTGGGGCCGAAGGGGTTGTTCGGGCTGTTCGCGTAGACGGTGAGCCCCGAGATCACCGGGTTGTACTGCCCGGGCATCGCCAGGTTGGCCGTCACCGCGTAGGTGCCGGGCGCGAGGGAGCCGGGCCTCGGCAGCCCGCCCGGGCGCACCGCGAGCGTGCCGCCCACGTAGGCGAACTCGTAGTTGTCGGCGGCGCCGCCCGACGGCGCGAGCTCGTAGGAGCCCGCCGCGAGGGGCGAGGGGGCGCTGACGGCGGGGGCCCTGTAGCCCGCGGCCGTCGAGGGGCCCTCCCCGCCCACGAAGCCGGTGACGTCCACCCTGAGCGCGGGGGCCTCGCCCTCGGCCACCTCCTCGCCGCGGTAGGTCGCGGTGAGCCTGGCCCTGGCGATGGACCAGTGATAGGTCTTCGCAGCGGTAGAGCCATCAGCCCAAGTGTAGCCATCTTTCAGGGTAACTGTTGTCTCGTGGTCACCTGCAACAGTGGCGGTGGCCCCTTTGAGAGTCCAGCCGTCATTTTCCTGGATGGCGCGCTGCTCGGAGCCGGTGTAGACAAGACCCGAGGCAACCGTCGGCTCGGCGATTGTCCCGCGCGGTAGTACGGTGAGCGTGCCGGTCTCGTAGTCGCTAAACGTATAGTTGTCCGCGCCGCCGCCCGAGACCGAAAGCTCGTAGCTCCTGCCAGCCTCAAGGGTGTCGAATGTGACCCCCTCGGGCAGCGACACCACAGGGGCGGTATAGCCCGCCGCACTTTCGGCCGTATCCCCACCCTTGAAACCGCTCACCTCGGCGAAAAGCTGCGGGGTATCACCTAAGGTGATAGTAATGTCCTTTGCCTTGGCCGAAAGCGGTGCCTTGGCGATGGACCACTGGGCGGTGATGACGCGTTGCTCAGAGTCCGGCTTATCGTTCTCGCCGTGCCAGCCATCATCAGAGCTCCCACCCGTGTTGTTCCACCCAGTACGCTCGTCGTCGAGCGATATCGTGGCCTTGTACGTGCCCGCGTTCACGGCCGAACTACCAGAGACGACGGTACTGCCGGCACGGGAATGGACGCCTGTCTGCTCTGCGCCGCTGTATACCAGCCCGCTCTCGACGTAGGGATAGGCGGCGCGGTATATACCGTCATCCACAAAAAGATACAGTTCTCCCCATGCGTACGACGAGAAGACATAGTTCTTTGCACTGCCGCCAGCAGGAATAAATCCTTGATCCGAGAATTCAGCTTTCCAATCGGTTGCCTTGACATCCGTCGCGCTTTCGGTGCTGGCGTCATAGACATAGAGCTCGGGCGCCACGTAGTCGGCAACGGTGCCCTCCTCAGGGCGCTCACCGCCCACGAAGCCCGTCACCTTCACGCGGAAACCAGGTGCATCCGTACCCTCGTCGTAATCCTTGCGAGATACGGACTCCGACTCGTAGATGGCCGCCAACTTCGCCGGCGCGATGGACCACTCAAGGGTACGGCTGCGATCCGTACTCCCATCGGCCCACTTCGCGATGCCATCTGCCAGCGTCGCCGTGGCGGTATAGGTACCGGCATCCTTCGCCTGCCCGCCCTGCACGGTATAGCCTGCCCCGGCAGCCACACCGGTCTGCTCCGTACCGGCATACACCAGACCAGTCTCCACGAAGGGAACCGCCGCCGCATCGGCCGACAGCACATGCAGCGTGGCCGGACGGTAGTCGAAGGTATAGTTGTCGGCGCGGCCGCCCGAGACGGCAATCTCATACTCGCCTACCGGTAGCGTGCTCGGAGAGGCATTGCCCTTCACCACGGCCACCGGAGCCCGGTACCCTGTCGCGATGCCGGCATTCTCCCTAGCCGCAAAGCCCGACACATCCACCTTCAGCTCGGCGGAATCGCCCTCGTAAATGTAGACGTCGCGTGCCGCCGCGGTCAGAGTCGCCGGCACGATCCTCCACGAGAGGGTCTTGGGCTCATTTGTCCCATCGCACCACCAGCCGTCGGCATGGGTCCATATCTCGCTGGGGGAGAGCGTGGCTGAGTATGTCCCCACGTTCACATAGGAGCGTGCGTGCACTCCATTGAACCAGCCTTGGGTGAAGTCCTCCCAAGGAGTCACACCCAGTCCTTCCCTCGTAGGAGTCACTCTGAAGGGAGTGCCGTCTTCCTGGGCGAGGCCAAGCTGGCTTGTGCCGTTGTACACGAGGTCACGCGCCACCGGCATCTGACCCGGTGCCATGGTGACATGCGCGATCGCTCGAGTGCTCACCTCGTAGTTATCCGTCCCCGCATTATCGCCAGAGAGCTGCCCGCTCAACTGGCAGGGGACGACCTGATGCAGCAAATCGGGCATAGACTGGACATACTCGAGGTCTCCCAGATCCCATCCGTCAAAGGTCTGACCGGCGATGCCGAGCGACTCGGGCGTATCCCCCTCGGCTAGACCCTCGTAGGTGAAGCCGGCATTGACTGTCTCGGCCGAGGGTAGGGCAGCGATGGTCTCGGCTATGTCCTCTGAGCAGGGGACGACCACCTCATATTTCTTGGTGACCTGCGCCTTGGCGATCTGCCACGTGAATGAACGTTCATCGGCCGTGCCGTCGAACCAGAGGAAACCATCCTTCGGTTTTAGAGTAACCTCGTAATCACCCGCATCCCTCGCCGTTGCCGTGCCGGAGACGACGACGCACTTGTCAGCTTCGAAGGCCACACCCTGCTGATCGCGACCGTTGTATGCAAGATCTGCGACCACCGTGGGATCGGCGGCATACTTCTGGCCAGCGGGCACATCCGACATATCCACCGTGAGATCAAGGTCAACATGCCAGTTCTGATTGAGGATCGTGGGGTACTCGCTGCAGCCTTGGATGGTGTACCCATCACTACCGTCGGTGGTCTTACCGCTGTTTGACAGATTGAAGGTAACTGAATCAACGCGGCTCTTGTGTCCTACGATCACCACCTTGCCCGAAGCGTCGCGCGGACCGTACTCGCCAGCACGGGTATGAGCGCTCAACAGTTCGGCCCCCTGCCCGCTGCCGATGCCCTGTAGCGTGAACACGGGATTTCTGATGGGCACTGTCAGCGTGATCGAATCGTCCTCGCCTACCGTCAGCGTGGCGTTCTTCTCCACATGAAAGATCGGCACACCACCGGTGACCGCACCCGGATCACCATTGTCCGGCTCCACGATACCGAGCGGGTTATCGGGGTTTGTCATATACGCCTGGATGCTCTGGTTGAAGGGATTCTTCGAGGCGGGGATGAACAGGTTTGCCGTCACCGTGTAGGTGCCGGGCGCGTACTTGCCCACCTCCACCTTGGTGTAGGGGTTATCGCTGTCGTAGGGCGCAGACTGCAGCGCCGCGGAGAGCAGCTCCGTGCCCTCGGAGACGGAGCGCACGAGCGCGTCAGCGGATGATTCCTCTGGAGTTGGCTCCCCTGATGGCTCGTCATGAGGCAGTGAGCCATCAGGCGAGTCGCTGGGCACCTCCGTCAGGCTGCCCTCCGTCACGCCAGGCCGCCATGCGGCGCCATCCCCCTGGTCCCAGGCCTTATCTGACTCTGAGGTATCAGCAAGCATAAAGGGGAAGGCAACTCCAACTGCCTCCCCCTGAGAAGAACTCTCCCCTGACGAGGGCTGTCCTTGCGCTACGCCAGCCGCATCATCTAAGTCTCTCGACGCAACCGCAGCCAGCGCCGGCGTAGGGACCATCGAGACCACTAAGGTCGCAGCCAAGAGGGCCGCAAGAAGCCTACGCAAGAACCCATCCCTCGTCAGAGCGCTCATCTTACGCCTTCACCACCTTGGAGAAGTCGACAGCAAGGGTCGCGGGCCAGTGGAGGTGCCCAGGCACGAGCATGCTCATCGGGAAGGGCGGATTCCTGTACGCCGCATACTCCTCACACCTACCAAGCGCATACGAGCCGCTCATGCTCGCGAGACCGAACGTGATCTCGGTGATGCGAGTGAGGGTGTTGCCCTTGGTGTCCTTGTAGATGGCCGTCTTGGTCTTTGTGCCCTTGATTGACGCCCCGCCGCCGTCTTTGGCGGACAGCAGCATGAAGCACTCATTGACGAGCGGTACCGTCACCGTCGCCTTCCCTCCTGAGACGACCAAAGTGGCGTCAAGGCTGGTGTTGGGGGAGTCAGGGATCTGCTTCCCGCCGGTCTTATTCGGGTCGGTCGGATTGGTGAAGTACGCGTTCTTCTTGATGAGAACAAAGTTCTTGCTAATATACAGGTTCGCGTTCACCTTGTACCTGCCGTCAGACAGGCTCGTGGCCGCATAGGCCCTCTGGGGTGCGGTCCCCAGCGCCTCGCCTGCCCCCGGCAGGCTCAGCCCCGCCGACGCGGCAGCGATGGCGAGCGTCACCCCCGCCGCGCCCCTCAAGAAATCACGGCGGGACAGGTCCATCGACTCGCCCATGTTCGTTGACTTGCTCAGTTTCGTTGACTCGCCCATGCAAAACTCCTTTCGATGCGAAACCAGTACGTACAGCCTCAGCTGTTGAGGCGCCACTCGAAGAGGATCGTTAGATAATCCTAACAAAAGCAATAGTTCACTAATACCATGGGATTAGGCTCATTAAAGTTGGAAAACCAACGTATCGATAATTCTTCTCAAACCTACATAGAGTGTTGGCTTGCGGGATCTCCCAGCAATGTCCGTCCCTCTTGACCATCGCAGTCTTCTGGTGCGTCCCGCAAGCTATCCGACATCTAAAAAGGCACCATGAGTCGGATTCACCAGCTGTAAGGTCATGTGAACCCACCAGCTGCGACGGTACAGCCCGTTAAGCCTAACACTCAGTAAAATTTCAGATTAAGGCACGCACCAGGCAGCCGCCCACACGACGACCCCAACCGCAAGAGGCTGCGGGAAACACGCGCAGGCAAGGACATACAGGGCCAGATCCTTCCCCTCGCGCGGCAGCTCGCCTCCCGCCCTACGTCAGGTCGCAAAAGTGGAACTGGCTTCTGCCCTCGGCGTAGTCCCCCACGGTCTGGCCATGGCCGCGCAGCTGGTACTTGTAGGTCACGAGCCCGTCGAGGCCCACCGGACCCCTCGCGTGGAGCTTGCCCGTCGATATGCCCACCTCAGCGCCAAAGCCGTAGCGAAAGCCATCCGCAAAGCGCGTCGACGCGTTCTGGTAGACGCCCGCCGAGTCAACGAGCCGCATGAACCTCTCGGCCGCCGCCGCATCCTCGGTGAGGATGGCGTCGGTGTGGTGCGAGCCGTAGCGGTTGATGTGGTCGATGGCCTCGTCGAGGGAGTCCACCACCCGGACAAAGATCGTGGGCGAGAGGTACTCCGCACCCCAGTCTTCTTGGGTCGCGCTCTTGCAATCAATGAGGGCACGCACCCGCTCATCACCCCTGATCTCGACGCCCGCCGCAGCGTAGGCGCCTGCCAGCAAGGGCAGAAAGTCCCCCGCAACATCCCTGTGCACGAGCAGCGCCTCGACGGCGTTGCAGGCGGCCGTATACTGGCACTTTGCGTCCACACAGATGGGTATGGCAGACGACAGGTTGGCCGACGCGTCCACGTAGATATGACAGACGCCATCGGAGTGGCCCATCACAGGAATCTTGGTGTTGTCCATGATGTGACGCACGAAGGCGTTCGACCCGCGGGGAATCAGCAGGTCGACGAGGCCAAAGCAGCCGAGCAGCTCGTCTATCTGGGCGTGGGACTCCGCAAGCGCGAGGCAGGCCCCGGGAAGGCCTGCCGCGACGGCGGCCTCGTGCACGAGCGAGAAGATCGTCCTGTTCGACTCCGCCGTCTCTGAGCCACCCTTGAGCATGGCCATGTTGCCACTCTTGAGGCAAAGGGCCGAGATCTGCACGAGCGCGTCTGGACGCGCCTCAAAGATGACGCCGATGACACCAATGGGGCAGCTCACGCGCGTGAGCTCAAGCCCCTCGTCGAGCTCGCGGCGCAGCAGCACGCGGCCCACCGGGTCTTCCAGCCCAAGCAGACTATCTATGCCCGCGCAGACGTCTTTGAGCTTGTGCTCGTCGAAGAGGAGACGCTTGACCACCGCAGGGGCGGCGCCGTCCCTCTTGGCCCGCGCCAGGTCCTCCGTGTTTGCAGAGAAGATGTCGTCTTTATGCGAGAGCAACGCCTCCTTGACGCGGACGAGAGCGGCATCTCTTTGCGAGAGGGGCGTCGAGGCCATCGCGGAGCTCTCGATCCTCATCCTCTGCACCGTATCGCGGATGGTGGTGTTGCTGCTGCCTGTGCCTCCTGCCATACTTGCCTCCTCGTCTCCTCTTTGCACCAACGTCCATAGAACGTCTATAGTTTGACGCAGAGGATCTCGGTTGGCCCCGTCCCGATGGAAGATTTATCGCTCTTGCAAACGAAGGCACGACAACTACGTACGTGTGCCGGCTCCCGTACACGTACCACTCGCCGCAGGGCCAAGCTCGCTCGGTACGCAGCCCCCAAAAGATGCCACGCAAGGCCTCCGGACGAAGCACTCTCTCCCAGAGAAATCGTACAATGGAACCGTCTTGACTCGCCCGACGAACGCACCAAGGCGCAGGTCGGGCACGAGGCGAACATGCGCCGCACACCCACGCCCCCTGCGGGGCGATCGCCAGGAAAGGAGACCATCATGAGCAGGGTCAGCTACGACATCTTGCAGCCAGGCGCGCTGAGCGACGAGGAGCGAGAGACGCTTCGCCGCCACTACCTGGTCTACGCCCAGGCAGAGCTCAGGCAAGGTCGCAAGTTGAGAGCCGACCTCGACCACATTTATGCCACGGTAGACGAGCTGGCGTCCTCAGGCAGGCTCGACCGCCTGGTAAGCACCATGCACACGAGTGCTCACGTGGTCCTCTTCTCGACCGAGGCGTCACGAATCTCGCTCGAGGAGTTCCAGCTGGCCATGCTCTCCGAGGGAAGGCCCGTGCGCATGGTAGGCGAGGACTCATCGGACATCAACGGCATCGGCGCGCTCAGCGAAGGCGACCTGCTCATCGTCGTGACCACCTCGAACGGCTTCGCCCATCGCCAGCGCGCGAACATCTGCAGAAGCGAGGCGCACAAGGTGATCATAACCGCACACGACGATCCCGAGCTTCACGCGGAGTTCGACGAGGTCCTCTCCATCGGTGAGGGGGCCAGTGAGGGCAGCCCCCTGCACCGCATCTATGCGACCTTTGGCGTGACGTACTTCTTCGACCGCCTGTTCACGCTCTACGCGAACATCTACGACCCAGAGCTGTAAACAACCCAGAGCTGTAGGCCCGAGCTCCCTTGCCAAGTCGGTGAGGAACCGAGGGTAGGGGTTCGAGGGAGACCGCGCCCGTCGTCACTGCCACGCCGAGAAGTGCATGCGCAAGGGAAGCCTATCCACGCTTGGCACGCTCGAGCGCCTCGTCGGCGCTGGCCTGAGCCGCACGCGCCTCCTCGAGGGCAGCCTCACAGTCCTTGACACGCCGGCTGGCAGCCTCGCACTGGGCGACGGCCTCCTGAGCTGCTGCCCTGGCCTCACCGGCGATCCACTCGGCATCGGCCAACCCCTTTGCGGCGGCGTCGGCCTGGGCCTGGGCGGCCTCGCCCTTCTGGATGGCCTCGCTCAGGAGCGCGGCGATGCGGTCCCGCTCGGCCCAAGCGTCTGCCGCAAGCCGGGCGAGCTTGGCAGAGCTATCCCGCTGCTCCCTGATGTGCGCCTCCTCGTCCCTCTGACGCCCCTCGCTCTCCTTGACGGCCGTCTTCGCGAGGCTGAGCGCGTTCTTGGCATCGGCAAGCTCCTGTTCGCGCTGATCCGTGACCTCCTTGGCACGGCTCGCCTCCCCCTGCGCGCGAGCGACCAGCGCATCCTGTATGCGCCTTTTGAGTCCACCTTCGACCAGGAGGCAGGGCAGAAACTGCCTGAGCTCCTCGTGCCACCAGTACCAATCATGCGAGACGTCAAAGCCCCAGTACTCGAACGTCGCAGGAACGTCCCTCTCGGCCATGGCAGCGTCGAGCTGTCGCTGGGTGTCCGCGCCAGTCTCGCTGCCATGCTGGCCACAGACGAAGGCAAGCTGACGCTCGCGCAGGAGCGTGGCCTCCGCCTTGCGCGACGTGAGGTCAGCGAGCAGGTCAAAGGGTGAGAAGGCGCGCCATGGTTCGTCGAGGTCGCCCTCGATGAGCTGGTGCACGTCATAGGTACCGGAGAGCGCGAGCAGCCCGGAGTAGTCCTTGGGCCTCCTGAGCATGGCGATCGTGGCGTTGAGGGCCCCCATGCCCGCCCCAAGGACCAGCGGGAGCTCCTTGGGGCCACTGACCTTCTTGATGAATGTGGCAAGCTCCCCCTCGACGAAGGTAAAGAAGCCCTCGAGGTTCTCCAGGCGGTACTCGCGCAGCGCCCCGTGGGCATGCCAGCTCTCGCTGTCGGAGGTGTCCACGCAGAAGAGTTGGACCTTGCCGGCGTCGACGAGATCGGCCACAGCGTCGACCATGCCGTTATTCTCCCAGCTCAGGCATGACGAGTCACCTTCGGGAAACGCGATGGCCGGTCTGCCCTTGCTGCCATAGACGACAAGATCGAAGTCCTTGTTGGCCTTGTCGCCGTGAAGGGTGTAGTTCTTGACTTCCATGCTGTCCTCCTAGATAGGCGCCTGCCATGCTCGCGCCGCCCGAGCACCTCGGCGGCTGTGGTCTGTCCCCATTGTATGCAAGCTGGGGTGCGGTGCACGCCAAAGTCCGCCAGAGTGCCGGGCAAATCGGCAGCAGGTACCTGCGAACGGGCGCGGTAAGGGCAGCAGGCGCCTGCGGGTGGGTACGCGACTGCGGCACGCGAAGGGCTAGACCAGCTTGCCCTGGCAGTGGTCGATGATGTGCTGCACCATCTGGGCGGTCCAGCCGGTAAAGTCATGCCTGCGCTCCACGAACTCGCCGTCCACCAGCTCATCGAAGGAGACCTTCACCTTGGTGTAGCGCGTGACCGTGGAGTTCTCCTCATGGCTCAGGCAGGTCTCCTCTCCCCGCTTCGCACCAAGCCCCATCATGAGGTGCGGGTTGTAGAGCACGTGGGGTCGCTTCTCCTCGTCCTTCTTGTCCTTGTCCAGATAGACGCCTATCTGCTTGGTGATGCCAATCTGGTTTGCCGCCAGACAGGCACCGTCCTCTATGGACGCCAGCGTGTCGATGAGGTCCTGCGCGATGGGGGCGTCCTCGGGCGTTGCCCTCTCGCAGCGGGCCGAGAGAATCTCCTTGTCCTTGACCAGTTCTTTGATCACGGCTTCTCCTCATATATCGTCTCTGCCACTTCTCGCGCAGTGGCCGCGCTCGTCTCCCCGTCCTCTGCGACGACAGCGCCTACATGGCGGAGGACCTCAGCAGTGTAGTACAAGCATGGGTCCCGCGCCATCACATGTATGTTTTATGCCACCGCATGTGGGTCCCGCGCCATGGCACGCCTTGCAGACCCACTCGACCGCAGGGATGGGACACCCCCAAGAAGCTGCGCGAGCGGTGGCGCCACCCGCTGACCTGTCCTCTCGCGCGAGGTAAGAGGGCATCGCTTGAGGCCTCAGCCACCCCGCCTCAGGTGCCTGCACAGGATCTGGGGTACGCGGCGGAGAATGCGCGAGGTTGCAGGCGCCAGGCCCACGAGGCCCGACCGCGCCACTCGGTGGCGCCGAGTGCGCGATGGACGTGCCACTCGGCAGCATCGAGTGGCACTACATTTCTTGACAACTGCGCATATGTCGGCTTTCGTGCCACTCGATGGCGCCGAGTGCGCGGTCTGCATGCCACTCGACAGCATCGAGTGGCATGCCCCAGAGGCCGTCAGGGAGGAGGGGCGGCCCCGGGCGGCAGCACGGTGGCCATGGGCCACCCTTAAGCCCTGGCCAAATCGCCCATCCCGGCAGGCCTACGCCTTGATCCTCCAGTAGCCCCGCGTGCCACCGACACGCTCTAGAATGCCAGCCC
>ERZ773099.1649-NODE-1649-length-16289-cov-9.932241_pt1 | contig 16289 bp, 12 predicted proteins | sample MGYA00511120_ERZ773099 | MGnify/ENA primary metagenome ERZ773099 (study PRJEB29015, sample SAMEA2738012) | human oral metagenome | biome: human oral; feature: human-associated habitat; material: dental | place: China | collected 2104 ...
GGCCCCTGGCGGCTCCGCCGGCCCGCCCCGCCCGGACAGCTCCTTCAGCCCGGCCAGCACGTGGTCGAGCAGCCGGGCTCCGCGGGCGACGACATCGGGCTTGGAGGCCCCGCCGAGCCGCCTGCCGGTTCCGCCCGCCAGCACGACGACGTCGACCGCGCCCCCGTCCGGGCGGGGTGCGCCCGCAGGGCCGTCGGCGCCCGGGCCGCCCGCGCCGTCGATCACGCCGGCCCCAGGGCCTCGATCTCGGCCAGGAGCGCCTCCACGCCCGCGTCCTCGGCCTGCTGCGGGTCGGGCAGGTCGATCTGGGGGCGGGGTGGGTCGTCCAGGCGCACGTGCGCCCAGCCGATCGAGGCGGCCCTCCCGGTGCGCTCGCAGGCCGCGACCACGCGCCCGCGCAGCCCGGCCCGGGTCCCACGGGGCGGTCGGGCACGGGCCGCGGTCACCTCCTGCGGCGCCACGAGGGGCGTCATGAGCCCGGCGGAGGTCAGCGCCTCGCGCAGGCCGGTGTCCGCCGACAGGTCGTGGTAGGCCAGCTCGGCGCGCCGCACCCGTGGGTCGCGCCAGCCCGAGGGGGCGCGCTCGGCGACCCGCGCCAGGACCCGGTGCTTGATCGCCCAGTCCAGCTCGGTGGCCACCGGCTCCGGCCGTCCCGAGCGCAGCGCCCGCGCGCCCCGGCCCGCCAGGTCGAGCACGCGCGCGGTCAGCCCGTCGGCCTCGTCGGCGGCCAGGGCGCTCAGGCGCTCCAGCACGAGGTCCACCATCTCGGGGCAGGTGATGGCGCTGCGATCGTCGGCCCGCCGGCAGGCGGTGTTGGGATCCCGGTTCCAGGCGTGGGCGGCGCGCGCCGGGTCGGCCAGTTCGCAGTCGGCCAGGTCCCACTGGCCGCGCTCGACCAGGGTCAGGGCGGCGTCCACCAGGACGACCTTGAGGGCGGTCGTCCACGGGCTGACCGCGGAGTCCCCGGCGACCACGTGCAGGCGCCGCCAGCGGCTCGCGTCGGCGTGCGGCTCGTCGCGGGTGTTGACGAAGGCGCGCTCGCGGGTGGGGTCCGCCGAGGCCGCGCCGTGGATGTGGTCGGCGCGCGCCGAGTAGCGCATGGGCCCCAGCGGACGGCCGAGACCGTCGGATCCGCTGGTGCCGCCGGCCTCGGGCCAGTCGTCGTCGGCGTCGGCGGGAAGCGCCCCGGCGCCGGCCAGGACCTGGCGGGCCGCCAGCAGCCCCACCAGCCCGCCCAGGGGCAGGGGGGCGCCGCGCCCCACCTGGTAGTTCTCGTGGCAGCCGAAGGTGGCGCCCCACGCGTCCGTGTTCGACTTCAGCAGGTGGATGCGCGCCCCGCGGGGCTCCAGGCGGGCGTTGGCGGCGCGGGCCATGGAGGCCAGCACCGCGTCACCGGCCAGGTCCTGGGCCACGACGTCGCTCACCCACACGCACTCCGGCCCCGCGTACTCCGGGTGCTGGCCGACGTCGACGTACAGGCGCGCCCCGCTGGTGGTGAAGCGGTGCGTGCCGCTGCGCGGGGAGGCGACGTCGCGGAAGACCTCGCGCACCGCCTCGTCGACGCTCAGCGGCGCGCCCTCGCCGCCGGGGCCCAGGTGCGCGCTGTTGACCCCGTACTCGGTCTCGATCCCGACGGCGCGGTGCAGGCGCCCGGCGGGGGCAGGGCTCACTGGCCGCCCTTCTGCCGGAAGCTCTGCACGAAGGTCAGCGCGTTGACCTCCAGGACGTCGTCGATCCCGTCCAGGACCTCGTCCAGCCCCTGGGCCGCCGTGCTGGGCGCCACCGGCGCCGGGGCCGGCTCGGGCTCGGGCGCGTCCTCGTGCGAGACCTCCTTGTGAATGCGATCAGCCATGTCACTGCCTCCTTGTGCTGCCGGCTGTGCTGCCGGTGCGCCGGGCCTCGTGCCCGGCGTCGTCGTCGCCCGCCGGTACCCGGGCGGGGGGCTCCTGCGGGGCGGACGGGCCCTCGCCGGAGCCGGCGTAGAAGCCCTCGTCCCAGGCGTAGGTGCGCGGCTCGTCGGGGATGTCGATCCCCAGCGCCTCCAGGGCCGCGACCAGGCGGGCGCCCTTATCGCCGTCGGCGCTGCCGGCGCTGCGCTCGAGGGCGCGCTCCACCTCCGCGGCGGTCGGGTGGGCCGGGTCGGCCAGGGTCACCCGCAGCAGGTCGGTGGCGTCGATGTCCACCACGAGCGAGGTCCAGCTCGCCGCCCACACCCGGTCGGGGAAGGCCCTCAGGAACGCGGCCCGTCCGCCGGCGCGCGTGTCGGCGGGCGCCCGCTCCACGGCGGCGCTCACCGCCGCGTCGTCCACGACCCGGCGCACCGAGCCGGCCCGCTCCAAAGCGGCCGTGAGCGACGACGCCGGGTCGACGACGCCGAGCTGCAGGTCGGCCGCCCGGATGCGGGCGTCGTCCCAGCCGCAGCCGTAGCGGGTGCGCAGGCGCTCCAGCACCGCGAGCTTGGCGCACCACTCCACCAGGTGCGCCGCCTTGAGCGGGTCGTCCTCCAGGGCGTCGAGGGCCTCGCCCCACAGCGCCAGGACCTCGGCGGTCTCCTCGTCGAGCGCCTCGGCGCCGCCGGCCGCCGCGTCACCGGCCTCCCGGGCGGCGGCGGTGACCTCCTCCAGGAAGGCGCGCTGGATCTCCAGGGCGCCGGCCGTGCCACCGGCCGCCAGCTCGCAGCGCACCCGCAGCCGGGGGTCGTGGGAGAAGGCGTGCAGCGCGCCGACCGGGTCGGCGAGGGCGACGCGCCCGGCCAGGTCGCGCGCCCGCTCGGGGTGGTTCTCGACCAGTGACAGCAGCGCCGCCATGGACCCGGTGCGCAGCAGGCCCGTGACCGCCAGGGTCGAGGAGTCGGCGGTGATCACGTGCAGGCGCCGCCAGCGGCTCGCCTCGGCGTGCGGCTCGTCGCGGGTGTTGACGATGGGGCGCTCGCGGGTGGTGTAGATCGAGACCTCCTGCTCGATGTAGTCGGCGCGCGCGAAGACCTGGAACCCGGGCGTCTGGCTCTGCGCGCCGATGCCGACCCGCCCGGCGCCGCCGATGACCTGCCGGGTGACCAGGAAGGGCAGCGTGACGGCGGTGAGCAGGTCCCAGGGCACGTCGCGGCGCACCGTGTAGGACTCGTGGGCGCCCCAGGCGGCGCCGTGGCCGTCGGTGTTGTTCTTGATCACCTGGACCCGCGAGCCGCGCTCCCGGCTCAGGGCGGTCTCGGCGCGGTGCATGAGCAGGTCCCCGGCCCGGTCGTACAGGACCGCCTCGCGGGGGCCCAGGGCCTCAGGGGAGGCGTACTCGGGGTGGGTGTGGTCAACGTAGAGCCGCGCCCCGTTGACGGCGTGGCTCGCCGAGCCCCGGTAGTAGTGGGACTCGAAGGGCGTCACCCGCTTGACCCAGCGCGTGGGGGAGCCGGTCAGCACCGCCCCCGCCTCACGGTCCGTGCGGGCCTCGGGGACCAGGTCGCGATCGGCGCCGTCGCGCGCGTCCCTGGTGGGAAGCTCGCCGGAGTAGTCGAAGCGGCAGCCGGCGCCGGCCAGCAGCTTCCTGCCGGCTGCGGCCGGCACGTGATCGGTGGATGGCGCGCCGCCGGCGGCCGCGTCGCGCGCGTAGGTGAACAGCAGGGCGCGGGCCAGCTGGTCGGGGTCGGCACCCGGGTCGTCGCGGTCGATGAGGGCGTACTCGGTCTCCACGCCCATGGTCCTGCGCACGGTGATCATCTGGTCTCCTTTCTGGGGGCCGGGGCGAGCGCGATGACCGGGTCGGTGCGCTGCCCGCGCCCGACGACGCGCGCCCACTCCTCGGGGTCCGAGGCGCCGGGCAGCTCGGCGGACTCGGCCACCTCGGCGTGCAGGGCCCGCAGCAGGTGGGCGGTGGTCAGCCCGCGGCGGCCCGCCAGGGCGTCCTTGACGGCGGCGGCCTTGGCGCGCTCGACGATCGAGGCGATCATGGCTCCGGAGACCAGGTCCGCCAGGTGCCAGGTCTCCACCGCCCCCGAGCGCCGGTGGACCTCCAGGACCGCGGTGTCCGGGCTGCGGGAGAACAGGGCGTCGAGCAGCGCCTCGCCCATGGCCCGCACGGCCCCGCTCACCGACCCGGCGGCGGCGAGCTCGTCGGGGTGGATCGGCAGGTCCTCGGTCAGGTAGCGGCTCAGGATCTGGCGGCTCGCCTCGCGGTCCGGCCGGTCGATGCGGATGCGCACGTCGAGGCGGCCGGGCCGCAGGATCGCCGGGTCGATCATGTCCTCGCGGTTGGAGGCGCCGATGACGATGACGTTGCGCATCTCCTCCACACCGTCGATCTCGGCGAGGAGCTGGGGGACCACCGTGGTCTCGACGTCGCTGGACACCCCCGTGCCCCGGGTGCGGAACAGGGACTCCATCTCGTCGAAGAAGACGACCACCGGGATGCCGTGGGCCGCCTTGTCGCGGGCGCGGGTGAAGATGAGGCGGATGCGCCGCTCGGTCTCCCCGACGTACTTGTCCAGCAGCTGGGGGCCCTTGATGTTGAGGAAGTGGGTGCGCCGGCCGGCGGTGCGCGCCAGGGAGGTGGCCACGGCGCGGGCGATGAGGGTCTTGCCGACCCCGGGCGGGCCGTACAGCAGCAGGCCCCGCGGCGGGCGCAGGCGGTGCTCGACGTAGAGCTCGGGGTGGGCCATGGGCAGCTCGATGGCGTCGCGTATGCGCTCGATGGTCGCGTCCAGCCCCCCGATCATGTCCCAGGAGGTGTCGGGGGAGTCGTCCAGGAGGAGGTCCTCGACCTCGCGGCGGGCGATGCGGCGCAGGGCGACGCCGTCCTTGAGGTCGGCCATCAGGGCGTCGCCGGGCCGCAGGCGGACGGCGACCAGGGCGGGGGACAGGCGCAGGACGCGGGTGTCCTCGCTGCGCACGGCGACCAGGACGTGGCGCTCGTCCAGGCGCTGCTCGACGGTGACGAGCTCGCCGACGTCGTCGGGACCGGCGGTGGCCACCGCGTTGAGGTGCTCGTCCAGGACCAGGGCCGTGCCGGGCTCCAGACCGCCCAGGGGCAGGGAGGCCGAGGCCGTCACCCGCATCCGCCTGCCGGACACGACGACGTCGATGGTGCGGGCCAGGGCGTCGACCACGCCCACGTGCGTGGCGAAGGTGAGCGGGGGTGCGGTCAGGCGCTCGATCTCCTCCTGGGCGGCCGCCAGCTCCCGGCGCGCCGACGCCAGGGCGCGGGCCAGGCTACGGTTCTTGCGCACCAGCACCTCGGCGTCGGGCGCGGCCGGACCGGGCGCCGCGGCCCCGGCTTCTCCGGGCCCGACGGAGTGCCCGGCCTGGTGCGGCTGCGTGCGCGCCGTGGTGCCCTCGTCCACGTCCTGCTCCTTCGCCTCGGTTTGCCCGGCCGCCGACCATCCTCAGGGACCGGAATGGCACGCCCGTACCAGAACGAGGTTAGCGCGTTCGGCCCCGCGGCAACAGGGGGTGGGCGCGGGTCCCGGCGGGCCCGGCCTCCTCGGCCGCCTCAGTCGGCCGGGCGTGCTCGGCGTCGAGGGGAGCTCGTCGTGTGTTCCGTCCGGGCGTCCGGACGTGCGGCCCGCTCGCGGTCCCTGCCGGCCTGTCTTGTCGAGATCGGTCGTGTTCCGGCTCGAGACCGGTTCGCTTCCGCACCGAGACCGGTTCGCGGGGCCGGGTGGCCGTCGGGCGGCTGTCCAGCCGGTTCTTCACGGTCTTCTGAAGACCGGCCCTGACAGGAAAAGGTGGCTCCTACGCGCTTTTAAGGCGCTCACCGTTCCCGGGTGCGGTGAGGATCGGCATGTTTCCGCGGTTTTGTGGCGCGGACGGGGTGGTACGGGCAGCTAAAAGTGCGTAGGAGCCACCTTTTCCGCCCGGCACACTACCCGAGCCCCCTCGCCGGCGCCCCAGAACGCGTCTTGTCCCAGAACCGGCCCAGACGACTGGCTCCGGGAAGCGTCGGGCGACGCGGTCGGGCAGTAGTGCGCTCAGGCGAGGCGGTCCGCCGCCTTCGCGGTCGTAGGTCAGGCGCCGCGGTCGTAAGCCTGAGGCACGACCGCGAGGACCGGACGGAACCGGCCTCTCCCCCGGAATCAATCATCTTGGTCGGCCGGGCGCACCCAGTCGCCCGAGCGGCCCCCCGACTTCGCCGTCACCATGGCCTCGCGCAGCGCCACGCCGCGGTCAATGCCCTTGACCATGTCCACCACCGCCAGGCCCGCGACGGTCGCCGCGGTCAGCGCCTCCATCTCCACGCCCGTGCGGTCGGCGGTGCGCACGGTCGCGCAGATGCGCACGCCGCCGTCCTCGACGGCCAGGTCCACCGCGCAGCCGTGCACGCCGATGACGTGCGCCAGGGGCAGCAGGTCGGGGACCCGCTTGGCCGCCGCGATCCCGGCCACGCGCGCCACGGCGAGCACGTCGCCCTTGGGGACGGCCCCGTCGCGCAGCGCGGCGACCACGCCCGGGGCACAGGCCACGAAGGCGGTCGCGCCGGCGGTGCGCACGGTGGGGGCCTTGGCCGTGACGTCCACCATGCGGGCGGCGCCGGCGTCGTCCAGGTGGGTCAGGCGGATAGGGGGCTGGTCGGGCTGGTCGGACATCGGCTCCTCCGGGTGATTCCTTCGGGTGCGGGCGGGATCATGCGGTCGATCGGCACGTGCCTGTGAGCGTCGGCTCCAGCCCGCGGACGCGGGGTGGGCGGCCCGATCCCGGCGCCGCCGGGGCGCTCAGGGTGATGAGGCCGACCTCGTCTCCCACACCGACCTCGGGGACGTCCTCGTCCACGACGGCCAGCGCCTCGGCTGCGGGCAGCGAGGCCACGAGGTGCGAGCCCGAGCCCAGGCGGTGGGTCGGCTCCACCCACAGGACTGCGCTCTCGGGGGCCGCTCCCGGCGCAGGGGCGCTCGCGGACGCCCGTGCCGGAGCATCGACGAACCGCACGGGAACGTGCTGACGCCTGCCCGCGGGCGTGCGCCATGCGACCGCGGCCCGTGCCCGCGCCAGGAGCGCGTTCCAGGACGGCCGGGCGGGCCGGGCGGGCTGAGCGCGGCGGTCTCCGGTCCCGGCCGGCGGGCCGGAGGCGGCGTCGTGTCCGGCCAGGCGCGCCAGGGCCGGGGCGACCACGGTGGTGAATGACACGAGCACGCTCACCGGATTGCCCGGCAGGGTGATGACGGGCACCTCCCGGTGCGTCCCGCCGTCCTCGATGCGCACCGTGCCGTGGCCCTGCGGCTTGCCCGGCTGCATGGCGACCTTGGCGAAGCGCAGTCGCACCGATCCGCCCGCGGCGCTGTCGCCCTCCGCCAGCATGACCAGGGGGTCGAAGGCGCCCGCCGACACTCCGCCGGAGGTGACGATGAGGTCGGCCCCACGCGCCGCCTCGGTGAGCGCCTCCGCCAGGGACGCGGCGGTATCGCCGCTGCGGGAGACCGAGGCGAGGGCGGCGCCGTGCTCGGCGACCAGCCCCGCCAGCAGCAGGGAGTTGGAGTCGGGGACGGCGCCGACCGGCAGCGCCCGGCCGGGATCGATAAGCTCGGCCCCGGTGGACACGACGGCTACCCGCGGCCTGGGGACGGCGCGCACCGCACCCAGGCCGACCGAGGCGAGAGAGGCCACGGCCGCCGCGGACAGCGGAGTGCCCGCCGCCAGGACGGGGTCGCCGATGCCGACGTCCTCGCCCGCTCGACGCACGTTGAGACCCGTTCTCGCGGCGGCCCGGATCCGGACCTCGGCGGGCGCCGGGTGAGGGCCGGGCATCTGGTCGGTGTCCTCGACCCTGACAACGGCGTCGGCGTTCTCGGGCATCATTGCGCCGGTCATGATCCGCTGGGCCGTACCGGGGACCAGGGGCTCGGGGACGGCGCCGGCGGGCACGTCTCCGGTCACCGGCAGGATGACGGGGGCCTGCGGCGCGGCGGATCCCGTGTCCCGGGCGCGCACCGCGTAGCCGTCCATGGCCGAGTTCGTCCACGGGGGCACCGGCAGTGCGGCGGTGACGTCCTGAGCGAGCACCAGTCCGTGCGCCGCGGCCAGGGGGGTGTCGGCGGCGGGCAGGGGCGCGAGCGCGGCGAGGACCTCGGCGACATAGGCCTCGACACTGAGCATGTCAGGCATCTCGGGCGTCTCGGGCATGGTTCTCCCTTCGGGGCCGACGGCGGCGGGCGGTGCGGCGCGGGTGCGGGCCGCGGGGCGGCGATGTTCTTCCGAGGCTCATCATGCCCGTCCGGATGCGCTGATGTGGGACGGTCCGGCGGTGGGACGTGAGCGGGGCCGCCTCCGCTCATCGCACATCGGCGCTCCGCCGCGCCGCCTCTGCGCCCCAGGAGGAGCCCGCAGGTGCCAGTCCGCCGGGCTTGCACACTCACTCACCACCCGGATCGAGAAGAATCGCGGAATCATGCGAAATCCGGATCCCGATCAGCACAGTCACTCCGCTCCCATGTGCATACACCCCCCTCAATGCACATGGGAGCCCGACAACAAGTCCTGGCTGCTCGCAAGGAACCCCGGAAATCCGCCTAAAAACGTGTCCCGACCATAACAGCGGCCCCCCTCCCATGTGCAGTCCCGCCTGACAGCAGCCCGCAGCTCGCGGAATTGATCCTCTAGGTGGCTGATCTAGGTGGGCGGGTGTGAGAAGTGCGTGGAAGCGGCCTTAATTCTCCACCGCGTAACGCCACTCGGCCCCGAGTCAGCCGCCTGATGGCTTCATAGGTCCGCGGCGCTACCGGTGGGACACGGAGTCATCACGGCCGGGGCCGATACGTCCGGCGCGCACGTCGGCGTGTAGCCTCTCCAGCAGCAGCCGGCGCCTTGAGCGCGTACCGCCTGGGAGGACGGCGATGACTCGCACCACTGAGATGACTCGCACCACTGAATCGAGGGGGCGCGTGACCGCACGGGTCGCGCGCGCCGGTGTGGTCCGCGAGCCGGTCTCGGTGAGCGAGCTGGTTGCTGCCGTCGAGGACCGGGCGGCCGGCGCCGTCGTCACCTTCGACGGCATGGTGCGTGATCACGACCGCGGACGGGATGTGATCGCCATTGCCTACTCCGCCCACCCGAGCGCGGACGAGGTCATGGCGCAGATCGCCCGCGAGATCGCGGGGAGGCCGGGTCTGCGGGCGGTCGCCGTTGTCCATCGCACCGGGGACCTGGGGATCGGGGACACGGCGCTCGGTGTCGCCGTGAGCGCCGACCATCGCGCGCCGGCCTTTAAGGCCGTCCGCGACATCGTCGAGGAGGTCAAGAAGCGCCTGCCGGTGTGGAAGCGGCAGCTGTTCGCCGACGGTACGCGCGAGTGGTCCGGCTGCGCGTGACGGCAGGTCCGGCAGGGACCTTGCACGAGGGCGGCGTCTACATGGGCGTGACCCATAACCCCTCAGAGAGGCAATAGCCCCCGCCGCCCGAACGCCGCCTCCCGAGGATCAAGCTCCTGCGAGATCTCCTCGCCCGTCCAGTCGTCGTCATGGTCTGCTCCGCAGATGGCTGGGTAAGGTCGGGTCATTCTTCCGGCCCGCCAGAACGTCCTCACCCGCCGGCGAAGGGCGGCAGGACGTCGACGCGGTCACCGTCGGCCAGGGGAGCCAGCGAGTCCGCCGGTGTCGAGAGGGCGTTGACCAGGTAGCTGGAGACGCCGATGATCCGCGCCATCTCCAGGCCGCGGCCGGCGAGCCGCTCGCGCAGGGCGGCCAGGGTCGTGCCGGCGGGCAGCTCGAGGCGCTCCTCGGTGCGCCCGGCGGCCTCGGCGGCGGAGGCGAAGTAGCGCAGCTCGACGGCGATCGTCTCGCCGGCGGCACCGCCGTCGGGCGGGGTGGTGGTCATATCGGCTCCTCTCGGGTCCGGGCTCTGAAGGAGTGCTCGTGGCTGCACGCGGGGCGGGCCGTTCGGTGCGGGTCGCGTGGATGGTACCCGCCCCCGGCTCCCCGGGGCGAGACCCGTCGGGATGCGGGCCGGCCGCACGCCGTGTGCGAGAGCCGAGCCATGGACGTGGACGCCGCACGGGACATTGCGGAACGAGTGCTGGCCGAGTGCGTGCCGACGGTCGCAGCCACGCTGCGGGGGCCGGCGGCCCCGGAGGACGTCGAGCGCCTGAGCGCGACGGTCGGCCGCGAGCTGCCGGCCGGCTTCGTGACGGGTCTGCGCCGTCATGAACCGCCGCGGGCGGAACTGATATGGGGGTGCTTGCTGTCAAGTGGGCAGGGTGGGGCGGGCCCCCTGTTCCTGGCCTGGGATCGGGGGGCCCGCCTGGTCGTTCGCCGGTGTCTGCCGGGTTGCGGGGCGCGTGTGTCGTGGACGCGTGGTGGGTCTGATATGCGCGGGTCTGGTTGCCGCATGACCATTCTTCGGCGAGGGGGCTCGGCTGGTCTGGAGTCGGGCGTCGCCCCGGGGGGCGGCCCACAGCTGGTGCGCGTGTGCTCCTTGCGCGCTGCGCCCGGTGTGGCCGCGGCGGGCGGGCGAACGAGTCTGGTGGGTCAGGTCATGGTTCCTGCGTACCTGGTTGAGCCGTTCCGGTCGTGCTGGTCGTGCTGGTCGTGGTGGTCGTGCTGGTCCTAGGCGTCCATGGTTGCCAGGGACCACAGCCAGCCGGCGCTCTCGCGGGCGATGGCGGTGGCGACCACGGCGTGCTCCGTCGCGGCGGGCGGTCAGGGCCTGGTAGCGGGCGCGTCTGGCGGCGGTTGCCGGCATCGGCCCGTTCCGCGACCGGTGCGGGGGCCAGGGCCCAGCGCGCCCGTATGGCCTTGGAGGGCCGGTAGGCGGGGGCGTGGCGTCCGGGCGGCCTCGATCAGCAGGCGCCGGGCGCGGGGTGCTCGCGGGTCTTCGTGATGGGGCCCCGGGAGGCCGGCCGGCTGCCCCGCAGGGGTGCTCGGAGGGGACCAGGCCGAGGCAGACAGGCGATGGTGGAGCCCTTGAAGCGGCCCTGGTCGCCGATCTCGACGGCCAGTGACACCGCGGTCAGGGCTGACAGGGCGAAGGCAGGCCAGACGCCTGGCGGTGGGGGCGGGGCCCGCCGTCGTCGGGGGAGACCGGCGATGGCCTCATCAAGCCGGTCGCGGCGTGCGGTGGTGTGCACCACCGTGCCCGCAGGACGGACGTCGTCAGGGACGCCAGCGCACTGGGCCCCATGCCGATCACGTGGTCGCGGCGGACACGCCGCCCCCAGGGCGCCCGCGGGGTCCGGGTTCCGCGCCCCTGGCGCCGTCATAGACGATCCCGCGGCGCAGCAGCATCCTGGGACAGGCGGTGGCGGGCCCTCAATCAGGTCGCCGCGGGCACCCGGGGCGCGAGCGCACCAGGTCACGGGCCCCCTCCTGGCAAGCGGGTGCGGGGCCCGCACCACGGGCGATATCGTCGTTGCGCGCCAGGCGGGCCAGCAGGATCGCGCACCGTGCGATCGGTCTTGACCCGCTCGCCGCTAGGGCGCCCCGGCTTGGAGGGCGCCGCCACCTGGCAGGCGACCCCGCTCCTCGGCCAGGGCCCCGGGCCCGCTCGAAACCGGTCGGACCGGCCTCACAGCGTCGCCTTGACGTCCCCGTGCCCCGCCCGCAGGCCGGCGACCAGCGCCATGACCTCGCCGGCATCACTGGGCATCGTCCTCTCAATCAGCCCGCATCCGTCAGCGTGTCGATCGCCGCGGCCTTGATGGAACGGGCACGAGCATCCAGTCCCAGACTCCTGCGCTCGGTAAACACCGGGGCCTCCTATGCATGTCGGCACCCCGACCCCCTAACAGTCGCCAATGACCCACGAGGTTGCATACGCCAGGCCCCGGCCCGCAAGCCATCAGACCCCACCCCCATATGGTCTGGACCGATCTCGGCGCTCAGCCGCCGATGGCTGACATGGTGCGAGCCGGCCGCATGAAGCCGCCGAGCCTGTCAGAGCCGTCAGGTCCGCCGGTCGCTCGCCCCGGGGCGTCCGTGCCGTGGGCGAGCGGCTTGCGCCAGGTCGCCCCGGCCCACACCCGGATGAGCTCGTCGTCGCTCGCACCGGTGCGCATGGGCCCGCGCAGGTCCGTCTCCTGGGCCGAGAACAGGCAGGTCATGACCCGCCCGTCGGCAGTCAGGCGCGTCCGGTCGCAGTCGGAGCAGAAGGGCGCGGTCACCGAGGCGATGATCCCCACCGTCCCGGCCGGGTAGGGGCCGTCGCGGTCCGCGCCGGCGGCGACGTCCCACACCGCCGCCGGACGGCGGTCCGGCCTACCGCGGGCGCGCAGGTCGAAGCCCGCAGCGCCCAGGACCGCCAGCACCTGCTCGGCGCCGACCACGTCCTCGGCCCGCCACGACTCGCGCGGCCCCAGCGGCATGTGCTCGATGAAGCGCAGCCTCCAGCCGCGCCGCAGGCACTCGCCCAGCAGCCTGGGGGCGCGCTCGCCCAGGGCGCCGGGCATGGCCACGGCATTGATCTTGATCGGTGACAGGCCGGCCGCCTGCGCCCCGGCGACGCCGCGAAGGACCCCGGCCAGCCGGTCGCGGCGGGTCACGCGCGCGTACTCGTCCCGGTCCAGGGTGTCGATGGAGACATTGACCCGGTCCAGTCCCGCGGCGCGTAGCCCCGCGGCGCGCCTGTCCAGGCCCAGTCCGTTGGTCGTCAGGCCGATGTCGGGCTTGCGGCCGTGGTGCGTGCGCAGCCCCGCCACCGCGGCCACGATCTCCTCCAGGTCCCGCCGCAGCAGCGGCTCCCCGCCGGTCAGGCGGATCCGCTCCACGCCGAGGCGCTCAACCGCCACCCGCGCCAGCCGCGCGATCTCGGCGGCCGTCAGCAGGCTGGGCCTGGGCAGCCACTCGAGCCCGGCGGCGGGCATGCAGTAGGTGCAGCGCAGGTTGCAGCGGTCGGTGATCGACAGGCGCAGGTCCCGCACGGTGCGCCCGTAGCGGTCCGTCAGCCGGTCCGGGACCGCGCCGCCCGACGTCGTCGGCACCTCCTCGAGAGCCGCGGGGTCCCAGGCGCCGCCGCGCCCCGCGGACGCCGCCGCGCGCATCGTCGGCATCGGCAGCGCCGTAGGGGCGCGCACAACCGGTCCGGCGACGTGTCCGTCGTAGGGCGGAGGGGCCATAGCTGAAGGATAGGAGGCCGTGCAGGACGGGCGCCCTCCTCGCAGCCGGCGGTCGGAGCCGGCCGGCTGCGAGGGCGCCGCTCAGGCGACGCGCAGGATCTCGACGCGGGCGTAGCCGTCCTCCGCCTCCAGAAGGGTGTGCTGGAAGGTGAAGGGCAGCTGGTCGATCTGGTTGAGCAGCGGCGTGGGCACGTGCGGGGCCACCAGGTCGAAGCCTTCGCCCACGGCCAGCGAGGAGGCGGCGCCGATGACGGCGGCGTGGCGCAGACGGTGGGGGATCGCGCGGGCGTCGAGGGTCAGGCGGTCGGAGGCGTGGTCCTGGCACCCGCAGGCGTGGGCGTGCTTCTTCTCCTCGATCGGGATGAGGTCGGGGGTCTCACTCATGGCGTTCTCCTTCAGTCAGTCGTGGGTGCGGCTGCCACTCGATGGCGCACCGGGCGCGCGATCCGTGACGTGAGCCGAAGCGCGTCGCGAGGTCATTGCCCGGCCTGCCGCTATTTTATTACGGTGACCAATGTGGAAAAAAGTGAGGCGAGTGTGTCGAAGGACCCAGGTCCGGCCGCCTCCACCCGGGCCGCGCACGCGCTGGCGCCGGTCCGACCCGGTTCGCCCCGGCCGGGGCCCGGGCTCATCGTCCTCGGCCTGGGCGGCGCCTGCCTCCTGGCCGGTCTCGACGCCGCGCTGCTGCGGCTGGGCGTGCGGGTGCCGGTGGGCGGCGCCGCGCTCGCGGCCCTTTACGCCCCTGTCATGCTCGTCGGCTTCCTGGGCGCGGTCATCGCCCTGGAGCGGGCCGTGGCCGTGGGCGAGGCCTGGGCGCTCCTGGCGCCCGCGGGCGGCGCCTCGGGATGCCTGGCCCTGGTCGCCGGGGTGCCCGAGCCGGCCGGCCAGGTCCTGGCCTTCCTCGGCGCCTTGATCCTGTGCGCGATCTACGTGCGCCTTCACCGGCGCGCCGCCTCCATCTCTGTGGACATCGGGGCCATGGGCGCTATCGCCCTGACCGGGGGAGACCTGCTGTGGCTGCGCGGCGCGGCGGTCGAGGCCTGCGTCCCGCTGTGGCTGCTGTTCCCCGTGCTGGCGCTCGTCGGCGCGCGTCTCGAGCCCGCCCCGGACTCGTCGGGCGCCGTGCCGGGGACGCTCGTCCAGGAGGCCGTGCGCGCCGTCTCGGCGGCCGCCCTGCTGGGCGCCTGCCTGCTGGGCGTCACCGGGGGCGCCCGCCTCCTCATCGGCCTCGCGCTGCTCGCCCTGGCCGCCGTCATGGTCCGTGACGACGCCGCCCGCCGTGCGGTCCGCGCCACCGGCGCCGCGCGCCTCGCCGCGGCCTGGGCGCTCGCCGGCCACCTCTGGCTCGCGGTCGCCGGACTGGTCTGGAGCCTGGGCCCCCTGGACGCCGCCTCCGGGGCCGGCAGCGGCACCTACGACATCCTCGTCCGCGCCATCGTCCTCGGATACGCCCTGTCCATGATCATGGCCCGGCTCGTGGCCCGGGTCGAGGCCCGCTCTCCGACGGCCGCTCCCGCCGCCCACCGCGGTCTGCCCCACCGCCGAACCATGTGGCCGTCCTGGGCCCTGCTGCACGCCGGGCTGGCGCTGTGGGCCGTCTCCCAGGCCCGCGGCGCCAGCGCGCTGCAGCGGGCGGGCGGCGTCATCAGCGTCGTCGCTGTGCTCGTCCTCATGCTGCTCGCCCTCGCCGCGGCCGCGGGGCGGCTCGCCGCCGGCCGGGCGGCGGAGCCCGGGGCCGGCCCGGCCCCCGCACGGAGGTCCTGAGCCGTGCCCGCCGCAGGCGCGCGCAAGCGCCCCGCCCGCAAGCCGTCCCGCCGCAGCACCCAGGTGCGGCGCAACAGCCTCGTCGTGGCCTGGATCATGGTCGCCGCCGTGCTCGCCGTCCTGGTCATCGGCGGACCGCTGGGCTCGTGGGGCACGTGGCTGCCCCTGCACGCCCTCATGCTCGGCGGCATCGGCTCGGCGATCACGGTGTGGTCGGCGCACTTCGCCGACACCCTGCTGCACCGTCCGGCGCTGGGCGGGGCCGCCCTGCTCGACGCCCGCCTGTACGCCCACGGCGCGGGCACGGCGCTCGTCCTGGCGGGGATCACCGCGAACGTGTCCGCTCTTGCCGTGGCCGGCGTCACGATCGTCGCGCTGGCCGCCCTGACGGGCGTGCTCGCCATCGTGGTGCAGTACCGCCGCGCCGTCGCGCCGCGCCTGGCGGCCCTGGCGATCCACTACGCCGTCGCCCTGACGCTCCTCGCGCTCGGCGCCGCCCTCGGCTACCTCACCAGCTGGTCCGAGTCCCGCGGCCGCGCGCACCTGTCGGACATCTTCTACGTGGCTCACACGACCACCATGCTGCTGGGGTTCGTCGGCACCACCGTGCTCGGCACGCTCACCGTGCTGTGGCCCACCATGCTCCGCACCAAGATGGAGCCCGAGGCGCCGCGCTGGACCACCCGCGGCCTGCCCCTGCTCGTGACCGGCACCGCGCTCGTCGCGACCTCCGGGCTGCTCGCGCCGCTGGCAGCGCTCGGCGCGGTCGTCTACCTCGCCGGAGCGTGCGGCGTCATCGTGCCCGCGGTCAAGACCGCTCGGCGTGTGCCGCCCACGTCCTTCGCCACCGCATCGGCCACGGCCGCGGTCACCTGGTTCCTCATCGGTGTGGTGCGCATCGGTACGGGCATCGGCTTCCTGGCGCTCGGCGGCACCGGGCCCGCGGACCAGGCCGCCGCCGCCAGGGAGGTCATCCACGGCGTGCGCGTGCTCCTGGCGGCGGGCTTCGCCCTGCAGATTCTCGCCGGGGCCCTGAGCTACCTCAGCCCCGTCATGCTCGGCGGCGGCCCGGCGACCACGCGCGTCACCAACGCCGTCATGGACCGCGCGGCCGCCTACCGCGTCGTCGCCGCCAACGCCTGCCTCGCCCTGGCGCTGCTGACGGTCCTGCCCTGGGAGGTGCGCGTGAGCGGGGCCGTCACGGCGGGTGCCATCGCCGCCTACGTCCCGGTCGGCATGGGGATGAGCCTGCGCGAGGTCGTGCGCCGCACCCGCAGGAAGAAGGGCGGTGGCACCGGTACGATCCCCGCATCCGCCGCGCGCCAGCCCCCTCGGATTCAGGAGAGTGCTGATGAGTGAGAAGACTCCCGTCGATCCCGCCGCCGCGGGCGGTGCGCGGGCCGGTGGCGCTCAGGCCCACCGCGGGGCCGTGACCGCCGGTACGCCCCCCGCCTTCGGACGGGGGCGCGCCGCGTCCTCGTCGCAGGGCGGCGCGATATATG
>ERZ773099.1652-NODE-1652-length-16274-cov-13.707010_pt1 | contig 16274 bp, 12 predicted proteins | sample MGYA00511120_ERZ773099 | MGnify/ENA primary metagenome ERZ773099 (study PRJEB29015, sample SAMEA2738012) | human oral metagenome | biome: human oral; feature: human-associated habitat; material: dental | place: China | collected 2104 ...
TCAGCGAGAGCCGAAGGTTCTCCGTCTGCTCCTCCGTCATCCAAAGGTTGTTCGAACGCTTGGCCCGCGTAACCGGTTTCTCGTCGCTCCCGCTCATGCCGATCCCCTCCGTCAATAAAAATCCGATGGCTCAAAAGATCCAAAACGGACCTGCGCCGTATATCCGCCTGATGCAAGGGTATCATGAAGCCGCGCCGTGCCGCAAGGTTTGGTATACTTATCCGAGGTCGTCGGGTTTGTTCGAAGCTCCGTGTCCCGTGCGGCGCGGGCGTCTTTTCGTTCTGGAGGTGCATGCACATGTCCCGCCTGTTCTCGCCCTTTCAGCTGGGTTCGCTGACCCTGCGCAATCGCATCGTCGTGCCGCCGATGGACCAGTACTCCGCCGTGGAGGGGAGGGCGTCGGACTGGCATCGCATTCACTACGGCGCTCTCGCCGGATCCGGGGCGGGGCTTTTGATCCTGGAGGCCACGGCCGTCAATCCCCAGGGGCGCATCTCCCCCTTCGACCTGGGGCTTTGGTCCGACGACACGGAGGAGGCGCTCCACGCCCTGCTTGAGGTCCTTCGCGCCCATGGCTCCGCGGCGCTGGGCGTCCAGCTGGCCCATGCGGGAAGGAAGGGATCGACCCTGCCGCCCTGGCAGGGCGGAAAGAGCGCGGCGGCCGGCGAGGGCGGATGGCCCGTCGTCGCCCCGTCGCCCCTGCCGTGGGATGAGGAGTCTCCTGTGCCCCTGGAACTCTCCGAGTCCGATATGGATCGGATTCGAGAGGACTTTGCCGCCGCAGCACGGCGGGCCGTCAGGCTGGGGTTCGACCTGATCGAGATCCACAGCGCGCACGGGTATCTGCTGCATCAGTTCCTTTCGCCCCTCAGCAACGTCAGGGCGGATCGGTGGGGCGGATCTCCGGAGGCCCGCATGGCGTTTCCGCTCTCCGTATTCGAGGCCGTGAGGCGTGAGGTTCCGGACTCCGTCGTCCTGGGCATTCGCGTCTCGGCGACGGATTGGATTCCCGGCGGCTGGGACGTGGCGTCGTGTTCCGTTTATGCCCGCGAGCTGGAGGCTCGGGGGTGCCGGTACATTCACGTCTCCTCCGGCGGGCTTTCGCCCAAGCAGGACATCCCCCTTTACCCCGGCTACCAGCTTCCCCTGGCCGCGTCCATCCGCTCCGCCTGTTCCATGCCGGTGGTCGGCGTGGGGCTGATCACGGAGCCGGAGCTCGCGGAGCACGCCGTCGCCTCGGGGCAGGCCGACCTGGTGGCCGTGGGCCGTGGGATGATGTTCAACTCCCACTGGCCATGGCTGGCCGCGGCCAGGCTGGGTGCGAGCGTCGTCGCTCCCGATCAGTATCTGCGCGCAGTCCCGCACGGGATGTCGATTTTGGAGAGGACTCGATAGAGAAGGGGCTGGGGAACGGGCTCCCTTGTCCTCCCAACCCCTGCGGACATTCAGTCCTTTGCAGAGACGATTGGGTATGAACATGAAAAAGCGCGTGGAGCGTTGCTGCTGCTCCTGCGCGCTTTTTTGACCTTCCAGGGCGTTATTCTCCTTAACCCTGCCGGAACCCTGAGCTGCGATACGCCGTGCTTCGCTCGGGGCGTCGATTTCAGAACCTCTGTCCTCTCCCATTTCATTTTGAAGCTTCCAAGGTTGCTGCCAGGCCCCGTTAAGCGTATTTCCGTTATCAAGTAAAACTCACATGGATATTTAAGATAGATTCTATCAAAAATAAAGAGGTGATAGGCATTTACGATCACTGTCCTGTCATAGAGAGGAATGGATTTGCGGTTTTTGAAAGGACAGTCCCTGCCCAAGACGATCCTTCGCCCTATCGTGGTATGGCCTGGCACCCCGAAGAGCTGGCCGCCTGCTTAACCCGCGGCTCGGACAGCCTCATCGCGATGGACCGCGGGGGAGCGGTTCGGCCGGACGACGGAGCTGGATCAGCTGCGGGCGGAGCGGACCCGTCCATCGTCGACGACTCGGGGAGGACCGCCCTGGAATACGCCCGGCGCAACCGGGGGCTGATGAACGATCCGGTGATCGGACGCCTGGGGTCGGCACGGGGCGGAATATGACCTTCGTCCCCATGGCCTGACGGCATAGCCGAAGCAGGGGCCGAAAAAGGGCCGCTCCCGTCCTTGGGATGGGGGCGGCCCTTCGTGTCGAGAGGGGGAGGGATTGGGGCTCAGGGCTTCAGCATGGCCTCCGAGAAGCGGAGCCGCCGCCCCAGGCGGCGCAGCGCCTCCCGCGCTTCGGAGGGGAGGTCGGACTTCCGGTGTGCCTCCAGCACCTCGAAGAACAGGTTCTGTGCCCGGTAGAGGCTGAGGCGCCATTGGTGTTCGTCGACGAAGAGGGCGAGCATCGCGCAGATCCCGTCCGCCGCGGCGGTGTCCCCGGGGTCGCCGCAGAGCCGCTCCATCCGCCGGTTCAGCCATTGGGAGACGGCGAAGCCGATGCGGGGAACGTCGAGCGCCGTCCTCCACCGCGCCGCGAGCCGGAGCTGCCCGCGGATGTGCGCGATGTCGGGAGCGTCGCGCTCCAGGGCGTGGACGATGTTCGATGTCAGGGCGACCTCGGCGGCCGAGGCGATGATCCGGGGCGGCCGCATCTCCAGGGTCGTCAGGTAGTCCAGGAGCGAGTCGTAGCTGCGGACGATGGAATGAACGCTCTCCTCGATCCGGGCGACGTCCTGCCGCAGCAGCTTGTCCAGGACCCCGCGCTGGGCGTCGGCCAGGATATGGCGCAGGGAGAACAGGCTGTGCCCGAAGCGCCCGACCAATCCCCTCTCGTCGGACCCGGCGAAGAGTTCGCGCAGGGCGTCCGCCTCCCCGGCCGTCACCTCCCGGACCTCCCGCTCGGGGGCGACCCCGCACAGGATGGAGGTGCCGCCCCGATAGTTGGCGGCGAAGAGGAAGGTCTCCTCCTCCTCCGTGACCGCGGAGCGGACCCGGACCGTCCCGGCCGAGAAGGCGCAGGAGCCCGCGGCCCCCTGCGCCGGGGATCCTTCTGGGGGCGAGATTTTTTCCGAAATCGAGGCTTTTCCCGAACGCGAGGCTTTTTCCGGGACGGAGGCGGTCCCGGAGAAGCGCCAGCAGCCCTCGGAGAAGGCGGGCGCGAAGCCCGGGAAGAGCGACGTGATCCCGTAGTGCGCGGCCAGCTGGGCCTTCGTGATCCGGGCGGGCCGGACCAGCAGCTCGTAGACCCGCGCGCCGTTCCCGAGCTCGGGGATGTTGCTGGGGGCCCTCTCCAGCATCCTCAGGAACTCGGGGGCGCAGTCCCGCCCGGAGAGGTCCTTCGCCAGCTCGATGGCGCGGGCCGCGTAGCGGAGGATCTGCACCGTCTCGATGCGGGAGATGTCGTCGAAGAACCAGCCGCAGCTCGTGTACATCAGCAGGGCGGAACGCTGCATCTCCATCAGGGAGAGGGCCCGCGTGCGCTCCGAGGGGCCGAGGGGACGCGCGGCATGCCGCGCGAGCCAGCGCTCCACGTTCTCGGGCGAGCGGTCGGAGATGACGGCGATATAGGCGTCCCGGGCGCCCCAGGGGTCGGGGAGGAGCCCCCGGCCCTCGCGCTCGAAGATGTCGGCCAGCGAGTCCCTCAGCGCATCCAGGGCCTCCCTCAGGGGGCCGCGCCACCTCTGGTGGAACCCCGGCGTCCCCGCGTTGCAGCCGCAGTCCCCCCGCCATCGCTCCACGCCGTGGGCGCAGCTCCAGGAGGAGTTCTCGACGATCCGCACGGCGTGTTCCGGGGGAAAGAGCGCCAGGAACTCGCCGTAGACGGTGAGCTGGGCCTCCCGGGAGCGGTCCAGCGTCTCCAGGCAGTAGGCCAGGGCCATGTCCCCGTGGTCGTGATGGTGCCCGTAGGACTCCCCGTCCGTCGCGACGTGGGAGAGCACCGGGAGGTTCGAGTCCGCCGGGGCGTCGATCAGGCGATGGGCGAAGTTCTCCCCGTTGTTCAGAAGCCCGCCGAAGGCGATCTCCTGGGAGATCCGGCCGTCGTAGAAGAACAGCGCGATGCTTCGGCCGGAGGGAAGGTCGCAGCGATAGGCGCAGCGGGTGTCCACCCGCTCCCCCCTCACGTCGCGCCAGACGCCCTCCCCGAGGGGACGGACCTCGGCGGCCTGCTTGGGGGCCAGGACGGTGAACCGGATGCCGTTCTCCGCCAGGACCTCCAGGGTCTCCGTGTCCACGGCGGTCTCGGCCAGCCACATCCCCTCGGGGGCGCGCCCGAAGCGCCTTTTGAAGTCCTCGATTCCCCAGACGACCTGGGTCCTCTTGTCGCGGCGGTTGGCCAGGGGCATGATGATGTGGTTGTAGACCTGCGCCATCGCGGGGCCGTGCCCGGAGAAGCGCTTCCGTCCCAGGGCGTCCGCCTCCAGGATCGCGCGGTAGCAGCGGGGTTCCCGTTCCTCCATCCAGGAGAGGAGGGTCGGCCCCACGTTGAAGCTGATCCGCGAGTAGTTGTTGCAGATTTTGGCGATGTTCCCATCGGCATCGAGGATTCGGGACGCGGCGTTTCGGCTGTAGCACTCGGCTGCGATCCGGGCGTTCCAGTCGTGCCAGGGAGCGGCCGACTCCTGCAGTTCGACGGCCTCGAGCCAGGGGTTCTCCCTCGGCGGCTGGTAGAAGTGTCCGTGGATACAGACGTAGCGGGACATGCGAAAAAACTCCCTTCACATTGCGGTAAGAGGCAGAAGGATACGGGATTCCCCCGGCTTTCCTTTTTTGATGTTCGTCCGGGCCTTAGTCCGGGGTCTTGAGGTGAAAGACGACGATCGAGAGCGGGGGCAGGGTCAGGAGCAGCGATTGGGGGTATCCGTGGCAGGGCACGGGCTCGGCCTCCATTCCCCCCGCGTTGCCCATGCCGCTTCCTCCGTAGACGGAGGCGTCGCTGTTCAGGATCTCCCGCCAATGGCCGGGGCAGGGGACCCCGACCCGATAGGGCTCCCTGGGGACCGGGGTGAAGTTGCAGACGCAGAGGACGAACTCCCCCTCGCGCCTCCCCCTGCGCAGCCAGGCGATGACGCTCTGCCGCCAGTCGGTGCAGTCGACCCATTGGAAGCCCTCCTGCGAGAAATCCAGCTCGTGCAGGGGAGGACAGGTCCTGTGGACGGCGTTGAGGTCCCGGACCCACTGCTGGAGGCCGCGGAAGTCCGGCTTCTCCAGCAGATGCCATTCCAGCGCGGCGTTGTGGTTCCACTCGAGCCCCTGGCCGAACTCCCCCCCCATGAAGAGCAGCTTTTTCCCGGGGTGCGTCCACATGTAGCCCAGCAGGAGGCGCAGGTTGGCCCGCTTCTGCCACCAGTCGCCCGGCATCTTGTTGATGAGGGACCCCTTGCCGTGGACCACCTCGTCGTGCGAGAGCGGCAGCATGAAGTTCTCGGAGAAGGCGTACCAGATGCTGAAGGTCAGCTGGTTCTGGTGGTAGCTGCGGAAGACGCTGTCCAGGCTCATGTAGGCCAGGGTGTCGTGCATCCAGCCCATGTTCCACTTCATGCCGAAACCCAGCCCGCCCAGGAACACGGGGCGGGTGACCATGGGCCAGTCCGTGGACTCCTCGGCGATCGTCTGCACGTCGGGGAAGCGGCCGTAGACCTCGCGGTTCAGGTCCCGCAGAAAGGCGATGGCCTCGAGGTTCTCCCTCCCCCCGTGGACGTTGGGCTGCCATTGCCCCTCCTTCCGGGAATAGTCGAGGTACAGCATGGAGGCGACGGCGTCGATGCGGAGGCCGTCGGCGTGGTAGCGGTCGAGCCAGAAGGCCGCGCTCGAGATGAGGAAGCTCCGCACCTCGTTTCGGCCGTAGTTGAAGATGTAGCTGCCCCAATCGGGATGGTAGCCCTTCTGCGGGGCCTCGTGCTCGTAGAGGGCGGTGCCGTCATAGCGGGCCAGGCCGAAGTCGTCGGTCGGGAAGTGGCTCGGCACCCAGTCCAGGACCACGGCGATCCCGCTCTGGTGCAGGGCGTCGATCAGGGCCATGAGGTCCTCGGGGGTTCCGTAGCGGCTGGAGGGGGCGAAGTACCCCAGGGTCTGATACCCCCAGGAGCCGTAGAAGGGGTGCTCCATCACGGGCAGCAGCTCGACGGCGGTGAAGCCCATGTCCGCGCAGTAGCGCGGAAGCTCCTCGGCCAGCTCCCGATAGGAGAGCGACAGGCCGTCGTCCCAATGGTGCTTCCAGGAGCCCAGGTGCACCTCGTAGACGCTCCAGGGCGCGGAGAGGGAGGTCGCGGAGGCGCGGCCCTCCATCCAGGCGGCGTCCTGCCACTCGTACTCGGGCCAGTGGACGACCGAGGCGGTCCGGGGCGGAACCTCGAAGGCGCGGGAGAAGGGATCCATCTTGTCCTTGTGCTCGCCCCGGCTGTTCAGGATGTGGAACTTGTAGAGCGTCCACCTCTCGAGCCCCGGGACGAAGCCCTCCCAGATCCCGCTGTCGTCCCAGCGGGCGGCCAGGGGGTGTGCCTCGGGGTCCCATCCGTTGAAGTCCCCGACGACGCTCACCGTTCGCGCGTTGGGGGCCCAGACGGAGAAGGCGATCCCCTCCGTCCCGTCCTCGGCGGTGTGCTTCTGCGCCCCCATCTTGTCGTAAAGGGTATAGTGCGTCCCCTGCTTGAACAGGAAAATGTCGTAGTCGGACAGGGTCGAAACGCCGTACTGCACCGCATGGGTCCTCTGCATGGCCGTTTCCTTTCCCCGGGGGCTCCGCGCCCCGGACACTTCAGATCAGGGCATAGTGCTCCAGCCTCCGCCGCACCTCGTCGCGCCCCAGATGCACGGCGACCTCGAAGATGCCGGGGCTGACCTTCATCCCCGTGAGGGCGAAGCGCAGCGTCATCGCGTAGTCCTTCATCTTCACCCCGTGGTCGGCGACCCAGCGCCGGGCGGCCTCCTCCAGGTTCTCCGGCGTCCAGTCGGGCAGGGAGAGGAGGACTCCGAAGAAGTCCCTGAGGCCGGGCCGAAGGTCGTCCGGGACGGCGTCCGCCGAGTAGCGGGCCTTCACGGGCTCGAAGGACACGAAGTAATCCGAGAACTCCGCCATCTCCCGGGCCGTCCGCCCCCGTCCCTCCATCAGGGTGAGGGCCCCGGCGAGCCAGGCGTCGTCGTGGTTCTCGACGGGCAGCCCCGCCTCCAGCCAGAAGGGCCGGACCATCGCGAGGCGGACCATGGGGTCGAGCCGCTTGAGGTGCTCCTGATTGATGAAGTTGAGCTTGTCGGGGTCGAACACCGCGGCCTTGCGGGTCACTCGCGACAGCTCGAAGAGCGAGGCGGCCTCGCTGCGCGTGAAGATCTCGCGGTCCTCCCCGGCCGACCAGCCCAGGAGCGCCAGGAAGTTGAACACGGAGTCCGGCATGTAGCCCATGTCCCGGAACTCGTAGACGCTCGTCGCCCCGTGGCGCTTGCTCAGCTTCTTCTTGTCCCTGCCCAGGATCATGGGCAGGTGGGCGAACTGCGGGACGTCCCAGCCCAGGGCACGGTAGAGCAGGATCTGCTTGGGCGTGTTCGAGATGTGGTCCTCGCCGCGGATGACGTGGCTGATCGCCATGAGGTGGTCGTCGATCACGACGGCGTAGTTGTAGGCGGGCATGCCGTCGCTCTTGATGAGGACGATGTCCTTGAGGGCGTCCGAGTCCTTCTCCCTCAGGCCGTCGCTCGTGGTCTCGATGCGGCCGTAGACCACGTCGTCGAAGGAGAGGTCCTGCCCGGGCAGGACCTTGAAGAGGATCGCCTCCCCGTCCCGGTAGGCCCTGCCCTCCGCGACGAGCCGCCCGGCGTGCTCGCGGTAAAGGTCGAGGCGCTCGGACTGCCGGTAGGGGCCGTAGTCCCCGCCCCGGTCGGGCCCCTCGTCCCAGTCCAGGCCCAGCCAGTTCATGCCCGACATGATGGTCTCCTCGTAGGCCGCGGTCGACCGTGCCCGGTCGGTGTCCTCGATGCGCAGGATGAACCGCCCGCCGGTGTGCCGGGCCCAGAGCCAGTTGAAGAGGGCGGTGTGCCCGCCCCCGATGTGCAGCGCCCCCGTGGGGCTCGGGGCGAAGCGCACCCGTACTTCCTGTTTCTCTTTACGATTCTGTGCAGTCTCTGCCGAAGTCATGAACGTCTGTCCTCCACGCCGATGGTTTTGCGGCCGTACGTCCCGCGGTCCCCGAACGGCCCCGAGAAGGATGAAGGGTACAGAAAACTCGAGGAAGAACGGGGCCGGGGAGAAGAAGCCTCACGGAACAAATCATTATAGCGCAAAGGCGCCGAAGAAGCTCAGGTCCGCCCCTTTCACGCCGGTTCCCTAGCCGTCCTCGGCCATCTCCCTCAGCCCCTCCTCCAGGGAGACGCGGGGCCGGTAGCCCAGGACCCTCTCCGCCCGCTCGACGGAGGCCAGGGAGTGCGGGATGTCCCCCGGCCGCGGCGGCTCGCGGCGCACGGGGACGTCGGCCCCCTGCGCGAAGACCGCACGGATTTTCTCGAGAAGCTCGCCAAGCGTCGTCCTTTCCCCGCAGGCGATGTTGAAGACGTGCCCCGGGGCCTCCGGACTCTCCGCCGCCGCGGCCAGCAGGTTGGCCAGGACGACGTTGCGGACGGAGCAGAAGTCGCGCGTCGCGGTCCCGTCGCCGAAGATCACCGCGTCCTTTCCGCTCCTCACGGCGTCGATCCATCGCGGGATCACGGCGGCGTAGGCGCCGTTGGGGTCCTGCCGGGGCCCGAAGACGTTGAAGTAGCGGAGCCCGACGGTCTCGAGGCCGTAGGCCCGCGTCCAGAGCTCCGCATAGAGCTCGTTGACCGCCTTCGTCAGGGCGTAGGGGGAGAGGCAGCGCCCCGGCATGTCCTCGGACTTGGGGAGCCGGGGGTCGTCGCCGTAGACCGCGCTGGACGAGGCGTAGACGACGCGCCGGACGCCCTGCGCGCGCGCTCCCTCCAGGACGTTGACGAAGCCCTCCGTGTTGACGGCGCTGAAGGCCAGAGGCCGTTCCATGGAGAGGGGAACGGAGGCGAGGGCCGCGTGGTGCAGGACGAAATCGACGCCCTCGCAGGCCGTGCGGCAGAGCTCCGGGTCGGCGATGGAGCCCTCGATGAAGCGGAACCGGGCCTCCGCACCCTCCCCCGCTCCGGAGAGGGCCAGGACGAGGTTGCGGCGGTACCCGGTGCTGAGGTCGTCCAGGCCGACGACCGTCTGCCCCGCGGAGAGCAGAGCCTCGACGAGGTGGGATCCGATGAACCCTGCCGCACCTGTCACAAGCCAGCGATACCGCCCGTTTTCGAGTGCTTTCGGACCGTATTGTTTCAGAAATTCCGCATAGCCGCGGGGGGTGATCGGATCGCTCATGGGTTCTCCCTGCCCTCTCCTTATGTGATGTATTATGTGGCGTTATGCTCATCGTAGATGAAGGAAGCCGGAAGCGGGGCGGGCCGGTCCAACGGCGCGGCGTATCCGGTCTTCATTCCTCACCTCTTCATTCCTTGTTACAATTATAAAGGATGGAGCCGGTCCTGTGCGGGGCCGGCTCCATCCTGCGGCAAGTCTTCGAGGAAAAATGAAGGGAAAGCGCGGCTTAACGCGCCCTTTTCCGCCACACCGCCTCGGCGATCTGGAGGGAAGAAAGTCAGCAATTTTTCGAAGATAAAGATACATTGCTTTTTTCACGCCTGAAATCTTCACAAATATTGTCTATATAGATGGACGTCCAACAGTTTCGAGCCAAGTCAATCCCTGATCCCCGGAACCCAGCCTGAATACACTTCTTGTTATGGTTTTGCAAGAATTTTACGGTTGGGATGAAGTCCCTGTCGGAGGACACCAATACGGCAATATCATAGTTATCCTGCCAGGCTTTTTGCAGCATCAACGTGACAAGAGTGCTGTCCACTCCTTTTTCCTTATGTCCTAACATGGGGCTTTGGCAATGGGGGCAACTCTGGATTTCATGATGTTCCGGCCCAGTGCAGAGAGGTCCTTGTTCCATTTTTTGACGAGGGAGAAATGTGCTTGTCAGTCCCTCGACCTTTTGAAGTGTCATACGGGACCAATTCTTTAGGGAGGCGTCACGAGGACCAGGTCCATAAGACCCCACCACATCGCATCCAACGTATTCCAAGGGAGTATGGGACACCCCTTCAATCTGGCTGTTTTGAAGGTGCATCATAAATGCGGAGGGGATTTTGAACCAGTCGATCAAAAAAGTTTCATCAAGCTTTTTCATATTCAGTGTAAAATTCCAAAAGTCGATGAATAACATCACCCTGACTTTTGCCTCTTCACTTGGCATCAGCGTCGCTCCTCCTAATATTTTTTAAAATAAGTTAAAAAATTAGCCAGACCCGTTAGCTCCACTATACGTGGACGGAATCTGGCTGGTTTTTAATTACCTAAAATTATATGTTTGAGCCTTTTCCTTGTCAAGGAGGAAAACACTCCCCAAATCTGCAGGTTGCGACAGGGTTATCAAGGATTAAGCGCGTCATGGCATCGGTTAAGCCGATTTTGATCTTGCACCCGTCGGGTGCGGCAGAAAACGTGAAAAACCTGTCTTTACCGCAGGTAAAAATTTTGCCTGTAGATTGGGGCACTCTTCCCCTTGTTCCTATCTCCAGAAGGCCTCGAGAGCGGCTTAACGCGCCCTTTTCCGCCATACCGCCTCGGCGATCTGGACGGCGTTCGTCGCCGCGCCCTTGCGAATTTGGTCACCGCAGACCCAGAGGACCAGGCCGTTGCCCTCGGCGCTTTCGTCCACCCGGATGCGGCCGGCGTAGAACAGATCCTGATCCGAGGTGTCGAGGGGCATGGGATAGCGCTTCAGGGACGGCTCGTCCACGACCTTGACGCCCAGCGCGTTCCGCAGCAGCTCGCGGGCCTCGTCGGGGGTGAGGGGGCGCTCCGTCTCGATCGTCAGCGCCTCGGAGTGGCTGCGCAGGACGGGAACGCGCACGCAGGTGCAGCTGACGCGCAGCTCCGGCGCGTGGAGGATCTTGCGCGATTCGTTGCGCATCTTCAGCTCCTCCTTGGTGTAGCCGTTCTCCGTGAAGGCGTCGATGTGCGGGATCAGGTTGAAGGCGATGGGGTACGCGAACGCGGAGACCTTCGGCTCCTCGCCCCTGACCCACGCGCGGGTCTGATCCTGGAGCTCCTCCAATCCTGCCTTGCCTGCCCCGCTCACGGCCTGGTAGGTGGAGGCGATGAGCCGCCGTATCCCCGCCGCCCCGGTCACGAGCCAACGTCGGCGCTTCCCCAGTTTCGGCCCGAACTCCTTGAGCAGGGCCGAATAACGATAAACGTCCGAAACGGTCTTGGCATTTTTATCGCACATCTTGTCTCAATTCCCCTCTGTGCCGGTTTCGTACGGCGGCGGTGCGCCCAGGTCCAGCGCGGCGACGTGCCAGGTCCCGTCCCCGGCCATGGCCGAGTAGTACAGCCTTTCGGTCCCGTCCTCCATCGGCACGATGGAGGAGCGGTATATCCTTTTTTTCTCGAAGAAGTAGCCGGGCTCGAAGGGCTTCCCCTCGACGTTCCACGAGAGCCCGCCGTCCCCGCTCCACCCCCACAGGAGCTCCGCGTCGACCCCGCGGTCCCTGGCCGCGGTCAGCAGGAGCCGAAGGCGGCCGCCCTCCCCGGAGACGTCCAGGTGCCAGGGGGCCTTCAGGGGGAAGGGGGCCGCGATCTCCGTTCTGACGGGGGCGCTCCAGTGGAGCCCGTCGGGGCTCGTGCGCCGGACGATGAAGCGGTCCCCCGCCTCGCAGTCCACGGTCCAGAGCACGCGGGTCCCATCCAGGACCAGGGCGCTGGGGGACAGAAACTTGCGGTCCGACCCCGTCGGCAGGCGTTCGCTCAGCACCGCCTCCGGGGGGCTCCAGACGACGCCGTCCGGGGAGGTCGTCAGGAGGATGCGGTTCTCCGTCTCGCCGGTGTTGAGGACCGCGGTCCAGCGGTAGTAGAGATGGAGCAGTCCCTCGTGGAGCAGCAGCGAGGGGTCGGAGTGGAACTCCCTGCGGATCTCCCTGCGGGACGGCTCGACGGGGACCCGGGCCAGGGGGTTCCGCAGACCCTCGGGAACCTGCCAGCGCAGGCCGTCCCGGGAGACGTAGAACTCGGGGTTCTCGAAGTAGTCGGTCCCCATGGGATAGGGGGTCGCCGCCATCAGCCAGGTCCAGCCGCCCTTCCCCCATCCTCCGGGCACGTGCAGCACGTCGGGATGGGCGGCCTCCCCGGACCCCTCGGAGGTGGGGAGGTTCAGGAGCGTCGGGAGGTGCCGGACATCCCCGCGCAGCCTGAGGAAGGGGGAATGGAACACGCGCTTCGGATTGTTCTCCTCCAGGCGCCGCTCCAGCCCCGGGATGCGGACGTTCATCCTCCGAAGCCCCTTCTCCGCCTCGCGGAGAAGGGAGTACAGGAGCTGCTGGGGCGTCTTTCTTGTCCAGGTGAGGACGAGCAACAAGAGAAGAAAGAGAGAGGAGAGCATGGTCATCGGAAGCTCCCTTTTTCTCGAAATGATCGAGCGCTTTGGGACGCGGCGTCAATTCCCGCGTTTGAAGTCGGCATAAAAATCCCCTATATCGATGGAGGCCCAGCAACTCTGGGCCAGCTCATAGCCGGAACCGCGAAAGCCGGCCTGAACACATTTCTTGTTGTGGTCTTGCAGGAAACTTATTGCGGGGATAAAATCCCTGTCGGAGGATACCAACAGGGCAACGTCGTAGTTGTTCAGCCAAGCCTTTTTCAGCATCAGCGTCACAAGAGTGCTGTCCACTCCTTTTTCCTTGTATCCCAACATCGGCTTTCCGCATTGCGGGCACGATGGGACTTCATGATGCTCGGCCCCGGTACAGACAGGACCTTGTTCCATCTTCTGTCGAGGAAGGAAGGTGCTCGTCAATCCGTTGATCTTCTGAAGCGTCGTCCTGGACCAGTTCCACAGAGAGACTTCATGAGGGGAGTAGGAGCCGACGACCTCACAACCGGCATATTCCAACGCATCGGACAAGCCGTCCAACCGCCTGCCTTGAAGGTATTGTATGAAGGCGGAGGGGATCTTGAACCAGTCGATCAAAAAAGATTCGTCGAGTTTTTTCATGTTCAGGGTGAAATTCCAGAAATCGATGAATAACGCCACCCTGGACTTTACGGGTTCGGTTGACATCCTTGCCGTCCCTCCCATTTTAAGTTAAAAAAATTAGCCAGACCCGTTATCCCCATTATACATGGGCGGAATCTGGCTGGTTTTTAATTGATTTGATTATAGGTTTGGACCTGTTCCCTGTCAAGATGATAAAGCGCCTCCAGCTCCCCGAAGGCCGCGAGCGCCCGGTCCGGCGTGATGTCCGCCAGGCAGTCCTGGGGGCAGGCGTAGTTCCGGCAGCCCGCCAGGGGGCAGCTCACCCGGACCTCCCGGAACCACGGCATCCGGAAGTTCATCTCCCAGGCGTCCGTGACGCCGAAGAAGCCCAGGGTGGGGGTCCCCGTCAGGGCCGCGAGGTGCAGCGGGCCGGTGTCGTTCCCGACGGCGGCCGTGCAGGACCTGGCGACGGCCGCCATCAGGGGGAACGGCGTGCGTCCCACGAGGTTCAGGACGGAGGGGCTTCGCAGCGCCTCCTCGATCGCGCCCGCCGTCTCCGCCTCCCTGGGGCCGTGTCCGTTCAGGACGATGCCCCATCCCCCGGCGGCCAGGGGGCGCAGAAACTCGATCCAATGGGCGACAGGCCAGAACTTCTGCGGTTTGCTGGCCCCGATGATCGCGAGGAGACGCCTTGGGGGGAGCGGGGCCAGAAGTGAGCGCGCCCGCTCCAGGTCCTCCTCCGCGGCGAAGATCGCGGGCTCGGGGCGGCTGGTGAAATCCACTCCCAGCGCGTCCAGGTACTCCCAGTGGGTGGTGGTGTAGGCGAACTGCATGCCGCTGTTGTAGCCCAGCCGGATGGGGGCCTTGCTGAAGAGCGCCGTCAGGGCGGCGGCGCCTCCGCGGTGCAGGCTGATCAGCCACTGGTAGCGTCCGCGGATGCTCCGAAGGAGCCGGAAGAAATCCCAGGGGCTCTTCCTGACGTTCCAGAAGAGGAGATCGTCGATGTAGGGCTGTTTCCCCAGGATGTCTCCGTACTCGGATCGGGTCAGGAACGTCAGCCTGACGCCGGGGTAGGCCCTCTTGAAGGCGCAGGCCGAGGCCGCGCTCTGGAGCACGTCGCCGAACGCGCTGAAACGAATCCACAAAACCCTGTCCCCGTCCCGGGGACGAACGATGCTCATCGGTCGAGTACCTCTTTTCCTGTCGTCACGAATTCCGGGTCCGGCCCAGGAGGACGTCCTGCCAGGCGGACACGGAGCGCTCCACGGAGAACCGCTCCGCCGCGGTCTGGAGCGTCTTTCGGGGGAGCGGGGCCCGGAGCGTCCCGCGTAGGGCCTCCGCCATCGCCGCCGCGTCGCCGACGGGGACCAGCCGCCCCCATCGCCCCCCCTCCAGAATCTCCCGCGGGCCGCTGGGGCAGTCCGTCGAGACGACGTTGGCGCCGCAGGCCAGGGCCTCCACGAGGACGTTGGCGAACCCCTCGCATCGCGAGGAGAGCACGAGCGCGGCGGCTCTCGCCATCCAGGCGTAGGGGTTCGGCTCGAAGCCCGCGAAGTGAACGTTCTCCGCTATGCCGAGTTCCGACGCCAGGCCCTCGAGACGCCCCCTGTCCGGACCGTCCCCCAGCAGGACGAGCCTTGCCTCCGTGCCCCGGGTAAGCATCCGGAAGGCCCGCAGCAGGTCGTCGTACCCCTTGAGCGGAATCAGGCGTCCGACCGCCAGAAGGACGGGCGCGCTCCCCGGACGCAGCCAGGGATGCCCGACGGGCTCGGCCGCCGCGGCCCTCAGGGAGGCGTCCACGATGGGATTGTACACGACCCGGATTTTCGACGGCGGGACGATGCCGAGTCGCACGAGGTCGTCCGCCGTGCCCTGGGATACGCAGACGCAGCACTCCGCCTGGCGGTAGAGGAACCGGGCGCGCATGCTGCGGCGCCAGCGGTGAAAGGGGGCGTCGTTCGCCATGCGCGCGCCGAAGGTGCTGTGCTCCGAGGCCACCAGGCGGAAGGGAAGGCGCCTCAGGATCCTGCTCCACGCCGCCAGGAGGTTCGTCATGTGGCCGAAGGAGACCACGGTCCCCGGCCCCTCGGTCCCGAGGCAGGCGGCCAGCTTCGAGCCGGGAGAGAGCAGGGCGAGGGGCTGGCTGGTGCAGCCCAGCTCGTCCACTCGGACCCTCGGCGAGAGGAGCGGACGGAATGCGCCTCCTCGGCGCAGGACGGCGCAGACGACGTCCATCCCCCTCTCCGCCAGCCCGTTGGCCAGGTTGACGACGACGCGCTGGATGCCCCCGACCTCGAGGTCGGAGCAGAGAAGGACGATCTTCTGCGAGCCCGCCGCGCCCACTCGGGACCCCTCCATGTTCAGCCCTCCCTAGCCCCGGCCTCCCGGGCCGCGGAAAAATTTCTCAGGCAGCCTGCGTCGGCTCCCGTTCGTTCCTTTTATTGTACAGGATGAAGCCGCTCCCGTGCGGACCGGCTTCATCGGGCGCATCTGCCCCTCATGTCTCGGACCGGAGCGTGTCCTGGAATACCATGGGGCGTCCCGACCGCGGGACGCCCCATGGCCGTCTGCGTCATTTCCGCTTGGAGCGCGGGGATTTTCTGGTACAATGAGAGAAACCGCTTGGAAAAAGCATATTACGAAAAGATTTGCGGCGCACATTATTCGGTTGTCGTAGGTATAGGGAAAGGGAGGAGGAATGAATCGTGATGGAGAATATTCGGGACGGCGTCGTCCTGTCCGCTCAGAGCACCCGTATGGAGGTGGTCAACGCTTTCTTCCGCAAGGTGTATCACTGGATGACGGCGGGGCTGATCCTCACGGCGGTGATGGCGCACGTGACCGCATCCAGCGGAACCATGCTGCGGCTGGTCTTCGGTTCGCCTTATGTGCTGTTCGGCCTGATCGGGCTGGAGTTCCTTCTGGTGATCGCCATCTCTGCGGGGATCAACCGTCTGTCGGCGGGGACCGCCTCGGTGCTGTTCGTGATCTACAGTCTGCTGAACGGGATAAACCTTTCCGGCGTCCTGCTGATCTACTCGGGGCAGTCGGTGTTCAGCGCCTTCCTGACGACCGCGGGGATGTTCGGGCTCATGAGCGTCTACGGGCTCTATTCCAAGCGCGATCTCACCGCCTGGGGGAGCTTCCTGACGATGGGGCTGATCGGCCTGCTCGTCGCCATGGTCGTCAACCTCTTCATGAAATCGACGATGGTGGAGTTCGTCACCAGCATCTTCGGCGTCGTGAT
>ERZ773099.1653-NODE-1653-length-16274-cov-3.301252_pt1 | contig 16274 bp, 16 predicted proteins | sample MGYA00511120_ERZ773099 | MGnify/ENA primary metagenome ERZ773099 (study PRJEB29015, sample SAMEA2738012) | human oral metagenome | biome: human oral; feature: human-associated habitat; material: dental | place: China | collected 2104 ...
TGCATTCATACCACAAAATGCATGGTTTTTTATTGTTTTTGATTAACAAATAAATAATATTTGTAACATTATAATTCTGGTGTAAATGAAGCATATCCATCGGATGAAATTGTGATTGTACCACGTTTAATGTTCCTCTTGAACAGCTCATCCAGCACCTTATGCAGGCGTCCCTTATCGATGTTCTCTTTAAGTTCCTTATATTTACTTCTTACAACTAATGAATCATATACATTTGCCGTGATAAACATCTCTGTGATATTTATCTTTGTGAAGTATACATCTCCCTCTTCCATAGACTTGAGAAGTGCTAGTAGCTCCTTAAATAAATCTGGGTCACTGACCTCTACGGCTTCTCCAAGTTTCACCTTCTTGACCTTAAACCCTGTTACAATAGAAAGCTTCGGTTTTGTCTTTGTAATTCTGAGAAGCGTCCCTTTGTTGTCAATAATCAAGAACTTATCACCATATGTCAAAGCGGCAACCTGCATTCTCTCTTTAACGTTGATTACAATCGTGCTTGGCAGCTTTCTATAAACCCTTGCTTCCTCTATGTAAGGGTTCTTCTCAAGGTACTTGAGCATGCTTCCTTTATTGAGCTTGTAAATAATATTTCGCCCTGTGCTAGCATGCGCCATATTTGAAATTTCTTCATCTGTAAAATACTTATTACCCTGTACGTCTATCGTATCAACAGTAAAGAAATTCGACAAAGAGAACGCTATAACGGCAATTGTTACCCCGACAACTATAAAGACTCTAGTAAAAAATCCCGGCATTTTGAGTTTACGCTTGCGCTTTAGTCTCCGCTTCTCAATATCGTCGAGCTCCTCCTTAGCGCCGGTAAAAAGCGATTCGAGATACTCTTCTTTATTCAATTCAGGTTGTATACTGTTATCCTTTACCATTGAACCCCCTATATCCGTCTTGCTTTCACGTCACCTATTATCTCTTCGCAAATTATCTTAGCAGCATCTATTGGTGCTGACTTATAGCTTCCAGCTTCCATATCCTCTAAAAGCGATGTGTCGGTACTTAACGCCTTGAGAGCATTGAGCACTCTGAGTTCTACATCACCATTTTCAGTTATGAGAACCGCTCCGCCGTTATCAGCTACCGCCTTAGCGTTATAGTATTGGTGGTCGCCAGTTACATTTGGTGAAGGTACGAAAATAGCTGCACGACCAGCCATCGTTACCTCTGCCGTAGATAGAGCGCCCGACCTACATATAATTACGTTACTTGCCGATAACATCTTTGCCATCTCAGATATGTAAGGCATAACCCTGACATTCGCAGGTGCTTCCTTACCGCCCAAAGTCAGTCTGGCTTTAACGTGTTCATAGTAATCCTTACCAGTGCCGAACAAGATGGTGACATTATCGTCATTTCTATACTTATTAACTATCTCTAGACCAATATCATTGATCGTCTCAGCACCTAAGCTACCACCGAATATAAGCACAACGAAATTATCCTGCGGAATACCTAGCTCCGCACGGGCATCTAATCTGTTCTGCTCACCGAATTCGCTTCTAACAGGATTTCCTGTGTACACGACCTTCTCGCTAGGAAAATACTTTCTTGCCGCCTCAAAGCCAAGGAACACCCTTCTCGCATACTTCGAGAGCAGCTTATTAGCTACACCTGGATATGCGTTTTGTTCATGGATATAAACGGGAATCTTAAGTGCTTTTGCCGCGAGTGCGACAGGCACACTAACAAAGCTTCCTGTACTCATCACAAGGTCAGGCTTAAATTCTTTCATCACGCTAATCGCCTGCCTCTTTCCTCTTTCGTTCTTGAAAAGGGTCTTAGCTAGTTTGAGAGGGCTGCTTCTATCAAACCATCTGGAATCTATATACTTAAGTTCATATCCATATTTAGGCACTATATAGCGTTCCATGCCTTCATTTGAACCGAGATAAAGAAACTCCGCATCCTTATCAATTTCCTTGAATTGGTCTGCAATCGCTAGTGCTGGATAGATGTGTCCGCCAGTGATTCCGCCAGTCAAAATTACTCTCATCTCTATTTAGCCCTTCCTTGCTTAGATATATTTAGCATAATTCCCATAGACGCCATGAATACCCATAGAGAGGTACCACCATAGCTTACAAAAGGTAGAGTGATACCTGTTGCCGGCATAGAAGCGGTTACAACGGCTACATTTACAATAACCTGCAAGCCTAGCATTATGGCAATTCCTGCAGCCATAAACAAGCCTAGCTTATCATTTGCCCTGGACGAGACCATGATGCATCTCCAGATAAGCACAAGATATACGACCATCATTATAAAGATACCTATGAAACCAAGTTCTTCGCCGATGATAGCGAGGATGAAGTCATTCTGTGGTTCTGGTAGATATAGGTTCTTAGAAATGCTCTTTCCGAGACCAAGCCCCTTGAAGCCGCCATTTCCCAGTGCAATTATAGACTGAGACACCTGATATCCCTCACCTTGAGCATCCTTAAAAGGATCCATCCAGTTGGTAAGTCTTGAATACCAGTGGGTATTTCGGAAGAATAGCAGGATCGATATCATTCCCGCGCCTAAACTTCCCATAGCCACGAGAATATATCTCCATGCTAAGCCGCCTACGAACAAAATACCGATCATAATCGCCACGATTACTATAGCTGTAGATAGGTTAGGCTGTTTGATAATCAATGCCGCATGCGCAGCCATCACTAAGAGAATTGCGGACATTCCAGTAAGTCCTTGCTTGGCTTTATTAGGATTTTCTGCAAGGTAAGTAGAAGTAAATATAATCATTGCAAGCTTCGATATTTCACTAGGCGTGATTCTAATAGGACCTAAAAATACCCATCTTCTTGCAAAGTTAACCGTTACTCCCAGCGGAGTAAATAGAAGCATCAGCATAACAAAACTGAATACTGCAATCTGCTTGTAGTATTTAGAGTACGAATGATAGTCTACCTTTGAAAAAACCAACAGAATAGCAAAACCAGAGACAGCAAGCGCAACCTGTCTCTTTAGGAAATAGTAGGCATTTGTCGATTTTGCCAGTGTCGAATAATAACCAGCACTGAACACCATAACCACACCGAACATTGTCAGTGCAGCGACGAGTAGAAATATGGTGAAATCGCTATCCGTATATAGGCTGCTCATCGCACCATTGAAGAACTTGCGGCCCGACGACACTTTACTGGTTTCTGCTAAATTTTCACCCTTTGTCTTCTTTTTAGTTTTTGTCTTTTTTATATTATTTGATTTCTTCAATTTGGCCTTCCTCTATCCCAAACTGCAATGAACACTAACCACTATCTAAGTAGCTGATTTACACAGTTCTTAAAATGATCTCCTCGTTGCTCGTAATTATCATACATATCCCAGCTAGCACATGAAGGTGATAGCAGTACTTTATCACCCTCTTCTGATACCTCATGAGCACGCTTTACACAGTCATTCATGTCGTTTTCAAGGTAAATATTCGAGAAACCAGTAGCTCTTGCCGCATTCTCAATCTCCTTTGCATCTCTTCCGAGAAGCACGAGAGCTTTTACTCTTCCCTCAAGATTTTCTCCAAGCTCTGTGAAATCCTGTGACTTGCCGTCACCTCCAGCAATGAGAATTATGTCATGCTCTAATGCCTTTAACGCAATTACCGAGGCATCAACATTAGTTCCCTTTGAGTCGTTGTAGAACTTAACGCCATCAACGATGCCACAATATTCGATTCTGTGCTCTACACCGGAGAACTTCTTAATCGCATCTGCGATAACATCGATATTTATTCCTGCAAAGAACGAAATTGCTGCTGCCGCAAGTGCATTCTCCAAGTTGTGATTACCTATGATTTTTAGTTCATCTTTGCTACAAATCTGATGTACAATTCCGCTTTCATCTCTTATTACGATGTAGCCATCATCGATATATGCACCGAATTCTAGCTGATCCAACCTGCTAAACGGTACTAGTTTAGCCTTCGTATCACATGCAAGTGCCAGACAGGCCTTATCGTCATAATTTATTATCATATAATCATCAGCAGTCTGATTGGAACCTATCGCCGCTTTACAAGCACCATATACATCCATGCTGCCATGTCTATTGAGATGGTCTGGAGTAAAGTTAAGTATCGCCGAAACCACCGGTCTAAACCGCGAGATGGTTTCAAGCTGGAAGCTACTTGCTTCAGCAATCATCCATTCATCTTCCGTTGATTCCTGCACCTTAGAAATAGTCGCAACACCGATATTCCCAACAACGGTGTAATTTCTACCCGACTCTTCAAAAATCTTTCCCACTAGGCTAGTAGTCGTAGTTTTACCGTTAGTTCCTGTGATTGCCACATACTTTCCACGAGATAACCTATATGCCATCTCTAGCTCACCAACTATCTCAACACCCTTATCTCTTCCATCTTTGAGAAATTCAAGATTTGGGTTCACACCTGGGCTCAGTACGACTATATCGAAGCTGTGCATATGCTCTGGTGTCGTACCAAAGTAATAGTCTATGCCTTCTCTATCTAGGAATGTTATTAACTTAGGATCAATTTTATCAACTGTATTTATATCCTGCGCCGCTACAGTCGCACCCAGAGTATGTAACTCCCTAACCGCCGCAATACCGGAACGCCCCATGCCAACGACAAGAATTTTTTTAGTGGAGATTTCTCTTCTGTATTCATCAACTGTATAACTCATAATTCACTCCTAACCAGTTTTAAGCAACTGAGAAATATGCAATTACACTCGCGCATATAGTCACGAGTGCAAATAGCTTCACTACGTTGTACTCCTTCATTCCACCGAGCTCAAAGTGATGATGGATAGGTGCCATACGGAAGAATCTCTTACCGCCTGTCTTACGGAAGTACACTACCTGAATGATAACCGACAGAGATTCAATTACGTAAATGATTCCAGCTATAGGAAGTAAGAATTCCGTCTTGCTCACAATTGCAATTGCCGAAAGGACTCCGCCGAGGGCCATCGAACCTGTGTCTCCCATGAAAATCTTTGCTGGGTACATATTGAAAACTAGGAACCCTATGAGCGATCCAGCGATAGCAAGACCACTAACCATAAGGATATATATATCGAGAGTATATCCAACTGCTGCAAACAGAATTGCAACGACGAGTGTTACTGTAGAAGCAAGACCATCTAGTCCATCAGACAAGTTAACTCCATTCGACATCGCAACTTCCGTAAGAACCACGAACGGCATGAACAGCAGTCCAAAATTTATATACAAATTTGCAAAAGGAATAAGTACATCTGTACCGTTTCCGCCAAAGATCATGTATAGACCAATTCCAAGGCTGAGTAGCACCTGCAATAAAATCTTCTGCTTGGCTGTAAGTCCTAGGTTGTTCTTCTTAGCAATTTTCTCAAAGTCATCGAGAAAACCGATTGCGCCAAAGACAAGCATCGTAAAGATAATCGCTATAGTGTCGGCAATTTCGCCGTTTGAAATCATTCCTACAATAAGACCAACCGCAATACCAAAAACAATCATTACACCGCCCATAGTTGGTGTTCCAGCTTTTTTCTTATGCGCCTGTGGTCCTTCTTCACGAATGAACTGACCAAACTGCTTCTGCTTGAGAAACGGGATTAAAACTTTAGTTCCTATTGTAGAAACCAATAGCGATACTATAAAAACAACTACAAGTGAAATATTCATCTAGCCTCTTCCTTGCTACTTAATGGCTGAAATAACGTCTTCTAACTTCATGCCACGCGATGCCTTTACCAAAATCAAATCTCCCTCACAGAGTATGTTATTGATTTCGTTAATTGCCGTTTCTTTGTCGTGGTACGAAATAACATTTGTCACACAGACACCCTTACCCTTAGCAGCTCCGCTTGCTGTTTTTGCTGCTCTTGCAATCGCCTCTGAATTGCTGCCGATTGTTATAAGTAACTCCAAGCCCATATGTGCCGCATATATTCCTACACTTGCGTGCAGTGATTCTGAATCATCACCTAGTTCGAACATGTCGCCTAGTATTGCAACGTGCCTGTCCGCCTTGGATGCCATAAGCATCCCTAGACCTGACTTCATAGATTCGGGACTTGCATTATATGCATCGTTTATGATAGTTAGGTTTTCTCTTCTATCTACTTCGAGTCTGCCCGAGGAGAACTTTGTATTCGCAAGTGCTGCTATAGCATCCTCTGGATTTATCCCTAGTCTAGTGCCTGCAGCAATCGCTAATGCCGCATTACCGAGATTGTGAGCTCCAACGACTGGGATGTTGAGTTTATATGTGCCATCGTATTTATCATCATCAACACGAACATCTAAAGAGCAGCTTACTCCATCTATACCTAGATCTTCGATGTTATAAATAGCAAAGTTATCGTCTACCCCGCTTCCTACCGTCAAAACTACCGCGCTAGAAGGTGCTATTTTACTGACCTCTTTCCTAGTCAGCATGTCACAATCAGAATTAACGATAACCGTTTCTTTGTCTGTAAAGTATTTTGCGATATCTAGCTTCTCTTTAGCGAGGTCATCGCGGGTTCCGAATATCTCTAGGTGTGCAGTTCCCACATTTGTAACCACTCCTATACTTGGTCTAACAATGTCTGCCAGCTCTCGGATGTGCACAGACTCACCTGCTCCCATTTCTATAACCGCTGCTTCTATGTCATAATCAAAACCAAATACAGTTAGCGGTACTCCGTAGTCACTGTTTAGATTTCCAGGAGTCTTACCTGTCTTGTATCTAGCACCAAGCACAGCACCCAAGAAATCTTTCGTACTAGTCTTGCCCACACTGCCAGTAACAGCAACCTTTATTAGATTTGACCAGTCGGCAACGTATCGCTTTGCGAGCTGCATAAGTGCATCTCTTGTATTGTCTACAAGTATTACTGTCATATCGCCAGACTCTGCAATCTTATTACCCAAATCTAGGTTGGATACAACTACGGCACGACTTCCGCTTTCTCTTACCACTGGTAGAAAATCATGCCCATCATTTCTCTCGCCGATAACGGCAAAGAACAGTGTTCCTGCTTTAACCTGTCTGGAGTCAATCGCTACACTCGTAACCTCTTCTGCTCCAGCATCAGATATTAGTTTTGCACCCTGCATGGATTCAAGAATATATTTTATTCCTGTTTTCTTCATTTAACTATCCTTTAACTACTCACTATAAATATATACTGTGCCATCCTTTGCAAGCTTTTCGCCTTTCTTAGGGTATTGGTCGATAACTACAAAAGAATCTCCTGTTCCTTCTGGCATCTTCTTAGCCTTAAGGCCTGCTGCCGATATCTTACTTATCGCTTCACTACTGTTAAGACCAGTAACATCAGGAACTGAAATCTCTGACTTCGCTAAAGCAGTCTTCTCGCTCTTCGAGTACTTTCGCTCTATACCCTTGTAAACAAGCGTCTTTTCAAGGATTTTCTTTACAATAGGTCCAGCGCTAGCCGCACCGTAAATACTCTTCTTAGGTCTTGTTACCATTACGAGAATAGATACCTGCGGATCATCCATAGGTGCCATCGCAATGAACGATGCGATAGTCTGTTCAGAGTAACCTGCATTTTCAGCGATATTCGCCGTACCAGTCTTACCTCCGACTCTATAGCCTGCCAAATAAGCACTTTCTCCACCACCGTCGGATACGTAGTACTCCATTATTGAGCGCATCTTGTCAGCAGTTGATTTTGATACAGTCTGCCTTAGACGGCGATTCTTAATGTTGTTCTTTACCTTGCCATCTGGGCCGATAATCTGCTTAACAACCTTAGGCTGTGTCATTACTCCGTCATTGCCAAGAGAATTGATTGCTGTCATCAGCTGAATTGGCGAAATTGCGATACCCTGTCCGTAGCCCATAGTTGCTAGGTCTACATTTCCAACAGTGTTCTTATTCTTGATAATCGGATCTGCCTCTCCTGGAAGATCTACCCTAGTCTTCTGAGTGAATCCGAAAATGTCTATATACTTATAAAAATTGTATTTACCCATGTCGAGCGCAACTCTTGCAAGTCCAGGGTTGCAGGAATTACCTACGGCTTCTGTTATGTTCTGAGTTCCATGAGGAACTGGGCTCCAGCAGTTTAACTTAGTTCCATCTACATTGATGTATCCAGGACAGTTATATCTGGATGAATCATTTGCCGTTCCACACTCGATTGCGGAAGCAGAAGTGACAAGCTTGAATGTGGATCCTGGCTCATATAATCCACTAACAGCTGGATTAGTCCACATTCTGCTGAGGTATGCACTCTTTTCCTTAGTGCTCAACGCCTTAAATTTTTTAGCTTCCTCGCCTGATGGTGTGTATGGGTTATTAGGATCATAGCTTGGCGTACTTGCCATCGCCAGTATGTCTCCTGTGCGAGGGTCCATAACTATACAAGTGATTGATTCAGCACCTGTATCTTCCATACCCTCAGCTAGAGCATCTTCTACATAGTGCTGTATAACCTCATCGAGTGAAGTTACTAGGCTATCACCGTTCTGAGGAGAATAATATTTGCTGCTACCAACGGAAAGAGAATTTCCATATATATCAGTAGTTCTTACGATTCTACCCTTTATACCAGCAAGTTTCTCGTTATATTGGTACTCGATTCCATTTAGGCCATTATTTTTGCTATCCACTGACCCGAGCAATGTCGATGCAAACGTTCCATTAGGGTACGCTCTTGTCACCTTTGTCTTTACGACGATGTCTTCGCCCCATTCCTTCTGCGCTTTGTTGACCTGACTCTGATCTAGTCCTTTTGCAAGCAGCACAAGGTTTTCCTTACCAGACAGTTTTTTCTTCATATCCTTGCGGCTCTCACCAGCGAGCTTGGCAAGATCGTTTAAATTCTTCTCTTTGGCAGCACTATCTAGGTCTTTCTTCTTATAAAGGTTTAACGTATATCCGTAAAGCTCATACTTTGTTACCGTCTGTGCTAAAACCTTTTTGTTCCTATCGTAAATATTACCTCTAACTGGCTCCAGTTCCGCATCAATCTTCTGCATCTCAGCAGCTTTTGCATTTAAATCATCTGCTTTTATAACCTGCCAGAATGCAAGCCTAAAGACAAGAACAGTAAAGCATACTACAATCGCAAGAAAGCCGAAACCAAGTCTACTCTTGTTTTCAGCGGTAACTGCAGTGCTTACGCCCTTGCTCCTTACCGAGCTTTTTGTGGACCGAGAAGCCTTTCTTTTGCCAGAATCTTTATTACTTTTTTTATCTAAAGGATTGTGGAACTTTGCCATCAATTTCTCCTAATTCAATCTCTAAATATCCGTAATACTACAATTTATATTATATACCATATTTAGTTGTTTTTTATACATTTAGTATATATATTTGAAAAAGCCACCGACCCAATTCAGGATCAGTGGCATTATAATCAGTTAGGATTATTTATTCGTAAGCTTCATCCTTGATTGCAGATGCTAGATTAGTCTTGCCGGATGATTTTGAATCTCCGATAGTAATACAGTTCTGCGACTCAGAGTGTACCATTCCGTAATTTTCTGTCGCTGTCTTCTCTATCTTATTAATATTACTTGCATCGTTAATCTTCGTATTTAGCGAATCGACCTCCGCTTGGATATAGTCGTTCTTTTTCTGAAGCTGATTGTTCTCCTGATTAAGTTTTGCTGCAAATGCCGACATCACAACTATCATCAAGCACATGATACCTGCGATAATAACGCCTGCAAACATTCTTGAATTCTGCTTTGCCCTAGTGCTTCGCTTGCTATTACCAGCAGTCCTTCTAACAACACCTACACCACTGTTCATTGTTCCTGCTACGTTAGTTGCAACATGCATTTCCTGCTTCTCCTTACTGAATACTGCTATATTTTTTCAATAACTCTTAGCTTCGCACTTCTAGCTCTCGGGTTCTCCTCAAGCTCGTACTCACTTGCTATCAGTGGCTTTCTGGTAATTTTTCTTACATCTGCCACCTTGCCACATACACACACTGGTAAATCCGGCGGGCAAGTACAAGGATTAACTCTTTTATTGAACGCATCCTTTACTATCCTATCCTCTAGCGAATGGAAAGTTATCACCGACATTCTTCCCCCTGGTGTAAGTAACTCTGGAAGTTTCTCCATTGCAACTTTTAAGTGTTCTAGTTCACCATTCACTTCTATCCTTATGGCCTGGAATGTTCGCTTGGCCGGATGAGGACCTGTTCTTCTTGCTGAGGCTGGAATCGCAGCCTTTATAATCTCTACCAGTTGTCCCGTGGTTTCTATTTTCGCCTCGGCTCGTGCCTTGACTATGAACTTCGCTACTCGCGACGCCCATCGCTCTTCACCATATTCTTTTATAATTCGAAAAAGTTCAGATTCTGGATACTCATTTACAACAGTAGATGCTGTAAACATATCGTCTTCATTCATGCGCATGTCCATCGGTGCATCGTGCATGTATGAAAATCCTCTTTCTGCTGTATCTAGTTGATATGAAGAAACTCCTAAATCTAAAAGTATTCCGTCAACCGTGCCGGCTTCGTCCTTTATCTTGTCAACGTCGCTATAATTGGCATGTATAAACGTCTTGGCACACTTGAACTTCTCAAGTCTCTCCTTCGCCGTCTTAAGAGCAACGTTATCTCTATCAACCGCCACCAGATGACCTGATTCACTGAGTCTCTCACAAATTCCAGATGAGTGCCCGGCTCCGCCTACTGTTCCATCCATATAAGTTCCATCCGCTTTGATATTGAGCGAATCAATCACTTCATTGAATAAAACAGGCACATGATCGAACGCCATCTTCTCTCCTATAGTCCATACTCAGCTAGTTTTGCTATGAAGTCTTCATCATCCATAGGATTGTCATCCTCGTTTTCGTTGAAGATCTCCTTGCTCCAAATCTCTATCTTATCCATCGCACCAAGTGTTATTAAATCTTTGTCAATTCTCGCGTAACTCTTTAGGTTTGCAGGTACTATAACTCTTCCCTGTGAGTCAAGCTTGCACTCGCTTGCCTGCGAGAACAATTTCCTGATGAACTCTCGTATCGCTGGATCAGATTGTCTAAGTTCCTTTAGTTTCTCTACTAGCAGCCCCCAATCTTTCATCGTGTAGATGTAGATACAACGGTCATATCCTCTAGATAGAACACACTCGCCGCCGAGCTGATTTCTGTACTTAGCCGGGATGATTAACCGGTTCTTGCTGTCTATTGAATTTTCATAAGTCCCAGTAAACATATCTTCCCTCTTTGCACACAAATTCTATTTTTCATAATTGCTTCTCCATTTTAAACCACTTTTCACCACAATTCAACACTTTATTGGTATTTTTATGTATTTTTCAGTATTTTCACTGTTTTTTTCATAAAAAAAGAAAGACTGCTTTTAAACAGTCTTTCTTTGCATTCTTCATCGATCATATATTATTAATTTTGATTGACTTAGCTTCTATTCATCTATTCTTTTAAGACCTACAGCAGCCTCCAGATTTAACTCTCCACCTGCTTCAGTGTAGAAATAAATAAGTTTTTCTGCTCTTGGATCCATCTCTCCTGGCTCAACAGCCTCACTGCGATAGATCTTAAACTCGCTGCCTAGCGGAGCTTCATGAACATACCTTAAATTAATAGATGTTATGAAATATTTCTCCGCTTCAGGGATATTGTCATATAATTTCGCAGCATACACCGTATTATTCATGTGCATGTTAATATCAATCATCGACACCGTAACCTTTGAGTTATCAACCTCTTGAAATTCAAGCTCTTTGGGAATTCTGAATCTCCTCGGAACTGTCAACTCAGGTTCAGCATCCATAGAGTACGAACCCATATCATAATCTTTGCTGGCAATTAGCTTTCCCGAAATAGTATCGACAAGAGCCCAGTTGCAAATAGCTCTAGCAACTAGCTGCCCCTCCTTGTACATCTCATATCCACGTGGGAAGTTAGCACCTTTACCAGGAATAATCCAAGTTTCAACTTCCACATCTGAATACTTATGAACAGGTGCAAACACCTCTATATTCATGCGGCTAACCACGAACGCCTTATGCTCTTTGATATACATGTCATCGTACGCTACAGCCTCTGCCCGCATCTGCCTATCACCAGACTCCTGAAGGAGCTGCATAAGCTGCATGGGCTTTAGAGCTCCGTAGAAATCAACCTCATACGACCTCACATTGTAATGTTCTTTAAACCTCATCTATGTCCCCTTTTCTCTATAGCCTAATGACTTGTCCTGTTATAAATGATGACTCACCCGACGCTAGCTGCCTAGCTGCATCTGCGATATGCGCTTCTGCACTAACGTCTTTGTCATAAATAATAGCATTTACACTTATATTCGACACGTTTAGAGACTTGGATAACGACTTCGTGAGTCCTTCGATATAAGCTTCAAGTATATCGCATGCAAATCCAGCCTCATACCCTTTTGCCGCAGTTATGATTATGCTACTACTCTTGCGATTTAGGAATGGTCTCATCGCCCTAATTGTATAGAACAAACCGTCAACTTCTGAAATAACTTCGTGACGCCATTTGTCACCATCCATATTATCAAAGTTAGTGTTATCTGAAATGTCTATATTGAATACGAGAGTGTCAAGCTCATCATCAAAATATCCCCTAAGAACTTCTAGGGCTGACCAGAGCGAATCAAGCTTCGATATCTTGCACCTGATATTAAGTGCACTAGCCTCTTTGCTTAAAGCAATAGCCTTATCGTATGAATTACTGTAAAAGAAAGCTGTAGATGCACCGTATGACGCAAAGCTTCTCACAAGCATTTCGCCAGACGCATTTACCCCGTCTGTTATCAGAACTCGTTTGCCTTTTCTCATGTTTCAGACCTCCAACACTATCGCTTTCGAACAGATTTATGTTATCACTTAGCACCAATAACATCAAGAGACCGCATGTGTGCGTTCACACACTGCGGTCTCATATACAATGTATCTTTTATTTAAATTAGGATGGTTTTACTTCCAGAAGTCAGTCTCACCATTTATACCGATATCAGAAGCTATGAAGTGTGGATCAAGCCCTGCGATCTTCTGCTTCTTGTAGTCACCGAGACACCTTACTGCTATACCACCGAGTATCAGGATTGCTGGCATATTGGTAATAACCATGAATCCCTGAGCCATGTCAGCCATATTCCATACGAGATCTGCCTTTGCCACAGCACCTACATAGATAAGAACTATAGCAACGCATCTAAATATAAGCTCTTCATGCCTTTTTAAATTTCTCTTAAGCACGAAAGCCAGACAACCTTCGCAGTAGGAGTAGTTTCCGATAAGCGTTGTAAATGCAAAGAAACACATAGATACTGCGATAAATACAGGACCGAAGTTACCGAGTGTGGAATGAATCGCATCCTGCACGTAACCCGCAGCATTCGCAGAGTCTCCTTCGATATAGCTCTGTGGATTTACATCCGTTATTAGGCACAGGAACGCAGTTGTTGAGCATATTAGCAGCGTATCGATAAATACTGAAAGCATTTGTACTAGCCCCTGCTTTACAGGGTGAGACACGTCAGCTGTTGCTGCAGCATTTGGTGCAGAACCCATACCTGCCTCATTAGAATAAAGACCTCTCTTTAACCCGAACATGATACACGAGCCTGTAAATCCTCCAAAAATAGCCTTGAAATCAAAAGCATTTCTGAAAATCATCTGGAACATATGTGGAACATTCTTGATATTCATTATGATGACTATCAGCGCAACACCGACATAAACGATGCCCATAACTGGAACGAGAACCTTTGTTACATCAGAAAGTCTCTTTGCACCGCCAAGTACAATTGCACCGAACGCCACTGCTAGTATTACGCCAATAACTTTTGGCGAATTCTTACTGTAGAAGCTAAATGTATTAAATGTCGACTGCAGGTTATAAGCAGCAAGCATATTGTATCCAACAGCATAAGTAAATATTACGATTATAGAAAAGAATACACCGAGCCACCTTGCCTTGAGTGCATCGCGCATATAGTATGCAGGGCCGCCGTAACTAGATCCGTCTTTATTTTTCTTCTTATAAACTTGAGCAAGTGTAGATTCAATAAATGCTGATGCACCACCGAATATTGCGGTAATCCACATCCAGAAAATTGATCCCGCACCTCCAAGGATGATAGCAGTTGCAACACCGATGATGTTACCAGTACCAACTCTCGAAGCAGTTGAAACCATGAGGGCTCCAAACGAAGATATACCATTTTCGCTCTTCGGCTTCTCTGATACAACCTTAATCGACTCCTTGAACATGCTCACTTGCATGAATTTTGTACGAATCGTAAAATACAACCCACCTGCTATCAGTAGCAGAGGTACAATCCAAGGTTTATATAGTACATCGCTGATAGCGAGCACTATATCATTAATAGCTTTTTCCATATAGTTTCTCCCTAAAAATAAGTCCGCATAGTTATAACGTATAAAGTAAAAGTAAATTTTATATAAAAAGTTGATGCACGATTCCCCTAATAATCATACATCAATGTGAAAATTATACCACACAACAAATAATGTGTCTATTATTTATTAATTTGTTTAATCGGTTGTGAACCTTACAATTGCAAGCTTTTAATAAGTTTTTCCTTGCACTCTCTACTTAACTTCTTAATATGCCACTCTCTGCTCATTGCTTCCCGCTTATTATCGAACTCTTCATAGTATACGAGCACTACAGGAAGCCGTGTACTAGTGTATTTTGCACCACTTCCACCGTTGTGTGCCTCAACTCGCTTCGCTAGGTTTACTGTCCAGCCTGTATACAGAGTGCCATCTGCACACAGAACTATATAAGCGTAAAACCCATTAGTTTCAAGCGCTTTTATACTTTTTATTTCACTGCCACTAGCAGACTTGTATTTATACCTCAATGCCATCACCTGCTAATTGTATTCATAGCTTTTACAACATCATCCATGTGACCATAGTCGCCACCGCTCTGGTAACAACCAAGAGTTACAATGATGTATGTTTTACCATTCTTCTCTGCCAATACAGCAACGCTCTTTCCAGCCTCAGGAGTATACCCAAACTTTCCACCGATGACGTCGAATTTCTTATTTTTATTTTTTTCGAAAGCAGTAATTACATCATTAGATAGTTTAATTCCATCCGGATGACGCTCAGTTTTTGTTGAAACGTATGACGGAGTAGTGAAAATCTTATAATACTCTTTGTCTTGAAGCGACTGCTTTAGGAGGCTTGCAACATCTTCGGCAGTCGAGTACTCACCTTTCTTATACACACCATCTGGTGTCTCGTAATGCGTATTTACAAGCCCTAGAACTTTTGCCTCTTCATTCATTTCACTAACAAAACTCGCTATATCGCCGCCCATAAGAATCGCAAGAGAGTTAGCAGCTGCTCCGTCAGACTGCATAATCATGGCATAAAATAGATCATTAAAATCAGTGCTCTCATCTGTACTATAGCCAACCATATACTCATGTTGACGCTTGACGAGCTTAACGGCCTCTTCAGTAATCTGCCCGCTATCCGTCAAATTTAGACCTTTGCTCTTCATTATTATGAGTGCTTTGTGGCAAGTCATGAGTTTGGTAAGAGATGCTATAGTAAGCTTCTCATCGCTATTAATATCAAGCTCTACCTTGTCATCAGTTAAATTGTACACGTAGACACTTTTACTATTATACCCAGTTTTGCTCTTATAACCTTGCGTTCCACCTTCTCTATTGTTTAAATAACTTATAATGCAAACTATTGCAACCAAGACGAATGCAATAGTTACGATGATATATTTACCTTTTCGTTTATTCATATTCCCCAATAATTCCCTCATAGCAAAACGCACCATTCAGCATAGTAACAAAGCCTAGCTAATTGAGTGCAATAGTATTATATCATCAGCTTCAGCATATACAAGCCTATCGAAGCTCTTGTAACCAGAGCAGTTTTCGTAACACACCACAACGCCTCCATTGTCCTCAATGGCATTTACGACCTTCATAGTTCCACTTCCCATCGGACATCCTGTGATTAAAATACGTGAGCGCTTGCCTAGCATATTACCCTGTTTATACTCTTCTTCAATTCTATCTGCCAAGCTGTACAGAGAACCTATGAGTGAGTACAGCAAACCTACAATAACTCATTTAAGTAATTATTTCGTAAAAATCGTGCGATAAATATACTTGTCTACATTGATAAATTTTATGCCACTTTCGGCGCAGTTTCAATTTCATAAACGTGCATTTTTCAAGGGTTTTTGCTAATATTAACTTTTCCCATATGAGCTCTCAAGTTTTAAATTTAACCTATAGTTTTAGTATATTAAGGTCTTA
>ERZ773099.1656-NODE-1656-length-16257-cov-3.781200_pt1 | contig 16257 bp, 13 predicted proteins | sample MGYA00511120_ERZ773099 | MGnify/ENA primary metagenome ERZ773099 (study PRJEB29015, sample SAMEA2738012) | human oral metagenome | biome: human oral; feature: human-associated habitat; material: dental | place: China | collected 2104 ...
GGGGGCACGGCTCGCGGGCGCGGAGGGCGGCGCAACATGGGCCGGAGGAGAGCTTGCGGGAGCCTCGGGAGGCGCTGCGGCGGGAACGGACGGAGGAGGCGGCGCGGCCGGAGCGGAAAGCGCCGGAAAAGCGCAGGCAGGCAGCGCCAGAAGAACCGCCAGTGCGAGAGATGCGGCGTTTTTTGCCCGGCAAAGCAGGAGCATGCCTATTCCCGCACAGTGCGCTTGGGGCAGTTGAAGTTCATGAAGTCGATTTCCGGCAGGCTGGTCAGGCGCTTGTCAAAAACCAGGGCGTGTCCGCGCCAGTCGCGGACAACGGCATTGATTTTTTCCATGTCCACATGGGCCAGCAGGGAGGGCCAGCGGTCGGCCATGTCGCGCAGCATGCGCACATAGGTCACTTCGCCGCCGTGGAAGCCGTCGAAAAATTCGCAGTCACCCGAGGCAAAGGAGCGCGGGTCGGTAAAATCCATCACATTGATGCCGCGTTCCAGCAGGGCGTTGCGCAGGTGGAAAAGGTGGGGATAGTCGGCCTCGTGCTGGCGCATGGCGTCCAGGGCGCGCGTGGACAGGGGAGAGATGAACACGAAAACGGCAATGCCGCGGGAGACAAGGCGGCAGTAGATCTCGGCAAAGGCGTCCAGATGGGCGCTGCTGATGCCGCCCGCATCGCGGCTGTCCGGCAGGGGTTTGGCCCGGTAGAAGGCCTTGATGCCGTGGCGTATCTGGCTCAGCGTATCGGAGAACTGGTAGTCAAAGGGGCGTTTTTGCCCGGTGCTTTCGCCGGTATAATACCAGGAACCGTCGGGGCCGAAGCCGTCGTCGGTCTGCTGGGCCATGATGCCGTAACGGCCGGAGCGGAAGCCGCCCAGGCTCCCGGGCAGCAGGGAGGCCGCAAGGTCGCGCGCCGAAATCTTGCCTTCCAGCAGCCAGGTCCAGGGTTTTTTCAGGCTTTCAAAGCCGTAATTGTAGGAACCGCTGGTGGGCGGCTCTTCCTTGAAAGGATCGGGATTCCACTGGGGCATGAACCACCAGAAATCCAGGCCGATGAGCACGGCTTCGGGCCGGTGCGTGCGCAGCATGGCTTCAAGGGTGGAGCGCAGCACGGGCAGATTGCCTGCGGTGCCGCCCACATTGAGGAAGGAAGAACGAAAATAGGCCGAACGGAACTGCATGACGCGCGACGAACCCACCGCCGCAACAGCGGGCTTGACGCGGGCGTAGAGTTGCAGCTTGTAGTCCACAAAGTCCTGGGAAATCCCGGAGCCGAACAGGGCAAAGTCGCCCCCGGCCTGTGCGTCCACAGCGCGTTCCACGGCCACGTCGCCGCTGCGAAACACCCACCAGCAGGTATAGGGCAGAAGTACGGCGCAGCCCGCTGAGGCGAGGGCCAGAAGAACACCGAAATACCGCTTGAGAAAAAGGCCTGAAGATGGGGTGCTCATGGTGACGCAGCCTGTCTAGAATTGGAAATACAAAAAGGTCGCCTTGCGCGAAACCAGGATCAGGCTCACAAAGGCCAGTGCCGCCAGCCCCGTGGCCCAGGCCCGTGATGCCTGCCAGCGCAGGAAGGGCTGTGTGCCGTCGCGCCTGCCGTGGAAGATCTCGCGGGTGTTGGGCAAAGCCCAGACAATGACAAAGCTGAGCAGAAGGAGGGCAAGAGGAAGCCAGTTCTGGAAATAGTGGTTGGGCAGCCAGAAGCCCATGAGAGCGGCCAGTCCGGAAAGCCCTTCCGTATTGGCGCCGGACCCGGCGGCAGGGGTGAAGGGGCCGCAGAACATGGCCGTATAGATGCGCCCCGCGCCTTCCATGCTGGTTGCCCTGAAAACCACCCAGCAGAAATTGATGCAGAAAAACGTGAAGAGAACGGAGCAGAGCCGCACAGGGGCGGCCGCCATGATGCGTTCCAGGGGGCTGTCTTTGATCAGCGCGCGGAAGAAATGGTTGACGCTGAGCATGAGGCCGTGCAGCGCGCCCCACACAAGAAACGTCCAGCCCGCGCCGTGCCACGCGCCGCCGATGAACATGGTCAGGAAAAGGTTGCGGTACTGGGTGAGGCGGCCCTTGCGGTTGCCGCCCAGCGGAATGTACAGAAAGTCCCGCAGCCAGGAGCCGAGGGTGATGTGCCAGCGCCGCCAGAAATCCACAATGCCCGTGGACTTGTAGGGAGAATGGAAGTTCTCGGGCAGGCGCAGGCCGATCATGAGGCCCAGGCCGATGGCCATGTCCGTATAGCCGGAAAAGTCGAAATAGAGCTGGAAGGTATAGGCCAGAGAACCCAGCCAGGCCTCGCCCCCGCTCAGGGGAAAGCCTTTTTCCGCCGCGTTGAAAACAGCGTCGGCATACAGGGCCAGGCTGTCGGCCAGCAGCACCTTTTTGCCCAGCCCCAGGGTGAACAGCCCGAGGCCGCTGGCGAGGTCGTCCGGCGTGGCTGCGGAAAGCCGGTCAAACTGCGGCCCCATCTGCTCGTAGCGCACGATGGGGCCGGAAATGACGTAGGGAAAACAGGCCGAAAAAAGCGCATGCCGGGAAAAGCCCTGCGGCGTGACCTGCCCCCGGTACACGCTGACCAGCCAGGCGATCTGGATGAAGGTGTAGAAAGAAATGCCCAGGGGCAGGCCCGGAGGGTCGAACTGCCACTGGACAGAAAAAAGGGCGGCCAGATTCTGGACAAGAAAGGCCGAATACTTGAACCAGAGCAGGGGCAGCACATTGAGGGTCAGTGCCGTTGCCAGCAGGCATTTGCGGCTGATGCGCCAGCGGCCGGCAGGGGCCGCGCCCGCCTCCGCCTCCGTGCGTTCGGGGGCGGCCAGAGCCAGGGCAAAGGCGTAGTTCATGCCCAGCACAGCCGCCAGCAGGCAGAGAAAGGGCAGGCCCCACAAGGCGTAGAAAACCGTGGAAAAAAGCAGCAGCACAAGGCCGAGATGGGCGGAGCCGCTGCTTGCGGCCAGTCGCCAGAAAATCAGCAGCAGGGGAAAAAAGACAAAAAGAAAGGAATAGGAGTTGAAAAGCATGCGCGTCTCCCGAGGTTCCCTGAACCGTCACCGCATCTTGCGACACCGGACGTATGCTGTGGCCGGGTTTTTGCCCTGCAACATCCGGCCATGCCCAACAGGCGGCAGGGATTGTTGCGGCGGGAGAAAGCGGCCGGCCGAAGCGAGGCTGTTCCTGCGGGAGCGCGCGTCAGGGATTCAACTCGGCGCGGAACTTGCGGGAAAGCCGGAACACCACCACCTTGCGGGGAGGCAGGGTGATGGTTGCTTCTGTCTTGGGGTTGCGGCCCTTGCGCGATGCCTTGTCATAGCACTCGAATTTGCCGAAGCCGCTGATGAGCAGGGCGCGGTCTTTCTTGATGGCGCCCTTCATGATCTCCAGCAGTTTTTCAAGAACGCCCTTGACGTCCACGCGGTTTTTGTCTGTCTCTTCGTAAATGGCCTCCACAATGTCGGCCTTGGTCAGGGTCTTTTTCATGGCACACTCCGGCATGCCGCACAGAGCCGCCGGAGCGGCGCGGCGCATGTCTGGTTCAGCTTCACAATACAAAAAATCTTGTGTACAAAAATACATGCAACGTGCGGATTGAGCAAGGCATTTTTTGATTGTTCCCCCTGTTGTGCCCCTTGTCGCGCCCCTGCCGTTCTTTTGTCCGTCAATGCCCCTGCCCGCGCCGCCAGCCATGCCCCGAACATTTTCTCCCCCTTCCGCGCGCAACAGGCGCTCCTGTGCGCTTCTGCCCCCTGCCGAGGGCAGTGCGCTGACGCTGCCCTGGCGTATGCCCCGCTTGCCGAAAGCATGCGTTGTTCCCGTGTTTCTGCCTTTTGGCGGTTGCCCTGCGCGGTGCGTCTTCTGCGCCCAGCATGAGCAGACGGGCCAAACGCCGCGCCAGCCGGACGCGCCCGGCTGCGTGCGGGCAGATGTGTCCGCCGTGCTGGCTGCGGCCCGCCTGGAATTGGAAAACAGGGCAGCGCGGGGGCTGCCGCCTGCGGAGACGGCTTTTTACGGGGGCACGTTCACTGCCCTGCCGCCCGCAGAAATGGCAGCCTGCCTGCATTTTGTCCGCGAGGCGCGGAGCCGGGGGCTGGTCACGTCCTTTCGTGTGTCCACCCGCCCCGACCGGGTGGACGCCGCGGTGCTGGAGCGTCTGCGCGGCGAAGGTTGCGGTACTGTGGAACTGGGGGTGCAGAGCTTTGCGGAGCATGCCCTGGCCGCTTCCCGGAGGGGCTATGGCCGGAGCGCGGCCCTGGAAGCCTGCGCCTGCGTGCGCGCGGCCGGTCTGCGCCTGGGGGTTCAGCTTTTGCCGGGCATGCCGGGGCACAGTCCTGCGGATTTTGCAGAGGATGTGCGGCTGGCGCTGGATGCCGGGGCAGAAATGCTGCGCTTCTATCCCTGCCTTGTGCTGGAGGGCACGGAACTGGCCCGCATCTGGCGCAGCGGCGGCTATGCTCCCTGGCCGCTGGACGTGACGCTGGACGCCCTGGCCCCTGCCTGGCTTGCGGCCCTTGAGGCCGGAGTGCCCGTGATCCGCATGGGCCTCGCGCCGGAAGAAAGCCTGGCGCATGCCCTGCTGGCCGGGCCTGTGGACCCGGCTTTGGGCTGCCGCGTCATGGGGCGGGGGCTGTTGCTGGCTGTGCGCCGCGCGCTGCGCAGGGCGCAGGAAGGCCGCCCCTCTTTTGCCGTGCAACTGCCTGTGGCGGCACAGGGCTATGTGTGGGGAGCGCGCAGGGAACTGCGCCCGGTCTGGGAGGACATGGGGCTGGAGCGGATATTCTGGAGCAGAGAGCCTGTGGTGCGCATTCTGCTGTCCGGCATCTGATGCGGTCGCGATTTTTCGGGAGCGCGGCTTTGCGGAAAAAAGTACGGCCGCCGGTGGGGGACCGGCGGCCGGGGAGGAGAGGAGGTTTCATGGGTTAGAGGTTAACGGAACAAGGAGGACTGTGTTTGGGAGGGGCCGCCGCATCCCCTGTGGGGAGAGAATGCGGCGGAAGTCTGCCTGTATATGGACTGACGGGCTTTACTGCCTGTGCCCCTTGCGCATGCCGCCGCCGGGGCATCCCGACAGTCCCGCTTCGCTTTCCAGCTTTTGGGACATTTCCGCATGCAGGGTGTGCAGTTGCCTGTACAGATTGCGCAGTTCCGTGGCTTGCGCGCGCACATTGTCCACATTGGGGGTGGCCGCGTTTTGCAGAGCGCGCAGTTCCTGCCGTTTGACAAAGATCTGGTCTTCCAGGGGGGCCATCTTTCCGGAATATTCCTTCACAATGGCCTTGTATTTTTCCTGCTGCTCGGGGGTCAGGCCGGAATGCATGCCCATGTGGAAGCCGTGGCCGTGGCCGTGCCTGTAGCCGTCGGGGCAGTTGCGGAAGCCTTCATCCATGCAGCCTCCCCCGAAAGGATGTGCCATGCTTGTGGCTGCCGGAACAGCTCCGGCAAGGACGACAGCCAGTAGGGCGGGCAGAACAATGCGACGTGTATTCATGCTGTGCGTATCTCCTGTTTGCGCGGCCGTGGGCCGCGGGCTTGCCGAAGATATAGCAACCGCTGTGCCAAAGGTGTTTTTTCTTTGAAAGAGAAGGTTTCGGGGAGAGCGCGGGGGATTGGGGGCACATGCGTCCGCGCGCTTCTGTTCATTTTTTATACTGCCGGGAGGAGGGGCTGTCTTTTTTTTTGACACATGAGGCATGAAGATGCCAGACTGGAGCAGGCAGGGCTACTCGTGCGCGGCGGGTGCGGGAAAGTCCATGCTGCATCCCCGGCTTGCGGGGCGTCCCGGCGCAACGCCCACTTCGGCGCGCATCTGCTGGTCGGCGCGCAGAAAGAGGGCGCGCAGTTCGTCGCGCAATTGCTGCAATTCCCGCCCGAGGCGGGGCAGGGTTTCGGGCTGGGTGTCCTTGGCGTAGCAGAGGTGTTCCAACTCGCGCTTTTTTTGCATGATGCGGTGGCGCAGGTCGCGCACCTGCCGTTCGTGGTCGGCCATGATGGCCTGGGCTTTGAGGCGCTGCTCCGGCGAGAGGCCTTGCAGCCAGTTGTCCGGAATTGCGGGCCGCTTTTCGGGGCAGGGCGGCGGGCTGCACGGGGGATCCTGGGCAAGGGCGGGCAGGGCGGAGCAGGCGAATGCAAGGGCGCAGATGGTCAGGAAGGTTTTCAGCATACGGGTCGCCATGCAAGAAGTGGGCAAAAAATGGGCAAAAAAGCCGCCTGCGTGCGCCACAGGGCGTGAACGCGGTTACCGGAAAGAGTATCCTGCCCTGAAGGTCAAGTTCAAGCACAAAAGTTGCCGTCCATGAGCCAGAACGCGCAGTTTGCCATTCTTCCGCAGGCCACAGCCGCCCCTCCTCCGGCGGAAGTCCTGCCGCGGCCTTCCCGCGCCCCTCTGGGGCTTCTGCTGGGCGGGGCGGGGGCGGTGCTGGTTTTGGCCATTGTTCTGCTGGCCTATATGGCCAACCAGCGCAGCGAGGCGGGCATGGCGCGCCTGCTGGGGGAAAAGGGGTCTTCGCTGATCGTGGCCCTTGAGGGGGGCCTGCGTTCGGGCATGCGTTCCGGAGCCGGGGTGCGTTTGCAGATACTGCTGGAAGAAATTGCCAGCGGCCCCGACATCATTTTTGTTGCTCTGGCCATGCCCGACGGCACCATTGTGGCCCACAGCGACCGGGAAAGGCTGGGCGAGATCGTGCGCTTCAACGGGGCCGAACTGGACGAAACGCACATGGCCGGGCTTGCTCCGGACAGCCATGCCCGTTGGGGCATCATGCATATGGAGGGGCACAGAGCCTTTGTGGTGTACCGCCAGTTTGCGCCGGGGCTGCGCAATCTGCCCGCAGGCCTTCCCCTGCCGGTCATCTTTCTGGGGCTTGACGTTTCTCCCTTTGAAATCACCCGCAACCAGAACCGCGACTATCTCATCATGCTCACGGGGGTGCTGGTGGCGGCAGGGCTGGTGTGCCTGCTGGCCCTGTATTATGCCGAGCGGGCGCGACAGTGGCGGCAGGGCCAGCGCCGGGCCGAGGGCAGGGTGCGACGCCTGGAAGAAGAAGTCCGCCGCAAGGAAAAGATGGCGGCCGTGGGCAACCTTGCGGCCGGTGTGGCGCACGAGATCCGCAACCCCTTGAGTTCCATCAAGGGCTATGCCACCTATTTCGGGCAGCGCTTCCCCGAGGGCAGCGCGGACCGCGCGGCCGCCGGGGTCATGGTCAGCGAGGTGGATCGCCTCAACCGCGTGATCACGGATCTCATCGGCCTTTCCCGCCCCAGCGACATCCGCCCCCGCGCCGTGAAACTGGAAAGCGTACTGGAGCACATCCTCTGCCTTGTGGCCCGCGACGCGGAAAAGCGCGGCGTGCGCATTGTCCGCCGTTTCGCGCGCGCAACGCCCGCCGCCCTGGCCGATCCGGAGCGCATGGAGCAGGTTTTGCTCAATCTCTGCCTCAACGCGCTGGACGCCATGCCCGGCGGCGGCGTGCTGACGCTGGGCCTCATGCGGCAGAAAGGGCGCATCTGCGTGCTGGTGCGCGACAACGGAACGGGCATCGCGCCCGGAGTTCTGCCGCATATTTTTGATCCCTATTTCACGTCCAAGGCGCAGGGAACAGGACTGGGCCTGGCTACAGCGCACAAGATCGTGGAGGCCCACGGCGGCGAGATCAGCGTGGAATCCCGCGAGGCCGACGAGGGCCGTCGCGGGGAAACCACGTTCCGCATCTGGCTGCCGCAGGCTCAAAAACAGGCGGCCCCGCCCTCCCGCGAGGGCTGACAGGCCAGCACGGCCCGAAAACCGGGAAAAGGCGGACTCTCCGCCCGGCGGCGCGCGCTGCGAGGCCGCCCCGGCCGCGCAGAAGGAGAACAGCGTGGCAGACTGCATTCTGGTTGTGGATGATGACGCCGCGCACCGCGGCATGCTGTGTACGGTGCTTGCCTCCTGGGGCTACCGGGTGGAGGAAGCTGCGGACGGAGACGAGGCCGTGGCTCTGGTGCGCGAAAAATCTCTGGACGCGGTGCTCACGGACGTGCGCATGGCGCGCATGGACGGCATCGGCGCGCTGCGGGAGATTCTGGCCTACAATCCGGCTCTGCCCGTGCTGCTCATGACGGCTTATTCCTCGGTGGAAACAGCGGTGGAGGCCCTGCGGCTCGGCGCGTACGATTATCTGGTCAAGCCCCTGGACTTTGACGCGCTCAAAAATGCCCTGGCCCAGGCCATCGACCATTCCCGCCTGAGCGTGGAAAACCGCGAACTGCGCCGCCAACTGGGCGAGGCCGCCGCAAGCCCCGGCATTCTGGGGCGCAGCCCTGCCGTGGTTGCCATGCGGGAGATCATCGGCACCGTGGCGCCCACGCGGGCCACAGTGCTCATCACGGGCGAATCGGGAACCGGCAAGGAACTGGTGGCCCGCGCCCTGCACAGCGGCAGCCCGCGGGCGGAACGGCCCTTGATCACGGTAAACTGCGCGGCTCTGGCGGAAAATTTGCTGGAATCGGAACTCTTCGGGCACGAAAAAGGCTCTTTTACCGGCGCTGACCGGCGGCGCGAAGGACGCTTTGTGCAGGCCGACGGCGGCACGCTCTTTCTGGACGAGGTGGGCGAAATGCCCCTGCCCCTTCAGGCCAAGCTGCTGCGCGTGCTGCAGGAGGGCGAGGTGCAGCGGGTGGGGTCGGACATTCCCCTGCGCGTGGACGTGCGCGTGCTGGCGGCCACCAACCGCGATCTGCGCGAGGAGGTGGCGCAGAGGCGTTTTCGCGAAGACCTTTATTTCCGGCTCAATGTCATCACTGTGGAGGTGCCGCCCCTGCGCGAGAGGGTGGAAGACATCCCCCTGCTGGCGGCCCGTTTTCTGGAGCGCTTTGCCGAGCGCAACCGCAAGTCTGTCAGGGGATTTTCGGCCCAGGCTCTGGACTGTCTCTTGCGGCACGACTGGCCGGGCAATGTGCGCGAACTGGAAAACGCGGTGGAAAGGGCGGTCATTTTGTGCGCCGGGGATCTTGTCACGGGGCGGGAACTGCCGTCAGCCGTGACCCGTGACGGAGAGGGCGAGCGCCGTCCGGGCGACGGCTTTGCGCTGGCGGGCCTGTCGCTGGACGCTGTGGAGCGCAGGGCCATTGAGGAAACACTGCGCCTGTCGGGCGACAACAAGAGCGAGGCGGCCCGCCGCCTCGGCATCACCAGAGCCACCCTGCACAACAAGCTGCGCAGGTACGGGCTGGAATGATGCGGCGCAATTTGCGCGCGCAAGGCGGGGCAGGGAGCATATGAAAAAGGACGGAACAGGGCAGACGCCGCTGGACGCGCCGCAGGCAGAGCGCATGGCGGACTTTTTTCACGAGGTCGGCATGCTGCGCCGCACGCCGCGCTCGGGCTACGCCTTTCTGGGTTCGGGGAAAGAGAACGTGGCCGAGCACTCCTACCGGGTTGCGGTCATGGGCTACGCGCTGGCCCGGCTGGGCGGGCTGGATCCGGCGCGGGTCACATTCTTGTGCCTGTTCCATGATCTGCACGAGGCCCGCACCGGCGACCTCAATTACGTCAACCACCGCTACGGCTCGCTGGACGCCAGGGCCGCGCTGGCAGACTGCGTGCGGGGAACCGGCCTGGAAGGGGACATTCTGCCCCTGTGGGAAGAACTGGCAAAGGCAGACAGCCCGGAAGCCCGACTGGCCCACGATGCGGACCAGCTTGACCTCATCTGCAATCTCAAGGTGGAACTGGAGGGGGGCAATGCCTTTGCCGCCCGCTGGCTGGAGAGCGCGGTGGCCCGGCTGCAAACGCCCCTTGCCCGGCAGGTGGCCGAAACCGTGCTGCGCACGGATTCCAACCGCTGGTGGTACGGCCAGGTTGACCCGGACTGGTGGGTGCGCCGGGGACGCCGGGAGCGGTAGCAGGGCTTCAGTTTTGCGGAACCACCGCCGTGCCCAGGGCTTCGCCGTCCTGCAGATAGCGGGCAAGGCTCGAGGGCGCGCGCCCGTCAAGAATGAGCGCCCGCTGACAGCCGTGGGCCAGAGCGTTGAGACAGGATTCCACCTTGGGGATCATGCCGCCGGAAATCACCCCTTTGCGCCGCAGGCGGTCACAGTCCTTCCCGGTGAGGACGGGAAGGAGCTTTCCGTGCGCGTCCAGCACGCCGGGCACATCCGAAATGAGGACAAAATAGTCGGCTTTCAGCGCACCGGCGATCATGCCGGCCGCCGTATCGGCATTGATGTTCAGGGCCTGTCCCGCAGGGCCGGTGGCTACCGGCGCCACCACAGGCACAAAGCCTCCGCCCAGCAGGCAGTGGATCAGGGCCGGATTGACCTGCTGCACATCGCCCACCAGCCCCAGATCGGGATTGCGGATCACGGCCTGCAACAGGCTGCCGTCCCTTCCGGAGATGCCCGCCGCTTTCACGCCCCTGCGGGCAAGGGCGCTGACCACGGCCTTGTTGACCTGACCGCAGAGGACCATCTCCACCGTTTCCATGACAGCCTCATCGGTCACGCGCAGGCCGTCCACAAAGCGGCTGGGTATGTCCAGCCGCTGGAGCAGGGCCGAGATCTGCGGGCCGCCGCCGTGCACGACCACAAAGTCTGTGCCCCCTCCGGCCAGTCGGGACAGATCTGAGCCGAAAGCCGCGCCCAGCGCGGCATTTTCCATGGCGTGGCCGCCGTATTTGATGACAACTGTGGAAGACATGGCATTTCCCGCTGGTGCTTGCGGCCTCCGGGAAGGCCGGTTGTTTGGGCAAGGGGTCTTTTGTGCCCGCGTATCATTTCGTACCCTTCCGCGCAAGTTTCCTTTTTTCTTTCGGTAACTGCTTGTTTTCTGAAAATGCAAAAAAAACAGCGTGTTACAATCCTTTGCCCTGCAAACTGTTGTTTTGCGAGAAGAAAAATGGTAACCTGCTGCTGTGAAGGGAGACTGGTTATGAAAAGGCCGATAGCTGTTCAGGACGGCAGTTGGGTGAGCAGGGCCGCGGATGCGGCAAGCGTGGGCCTGTGGTCGCTGGAAATGGACGAGCGCACCGGCCGCATGGGTCTGTATGTTACCCCGGTGGCGCAGCGCATGGTGGGCATTGAGGGCGAACTTTCCGCCAGAGAGTACCTGAAAGCCTGGGTGGGCCATGTGGACGCGCAGCATCTGCTGCCGTTGCGGAAACTTTTTCAGGGTTTCCGGTCAGACACCGATGTGCACGAAGCCTGCTATCCCTACAATCATCCCCGGTGGGGAAAGAAAATCTTTCGCCTGGGCGGCCGGCGGCTGTCTGGCAACGGCGATGCCGTGCTGTGCATCACGGGATACCTCCAGAGCATGGTCGGCGCGTGCGAGCCGCGCCATTTGCACGACGAAGGGCGCACCCTGCTTTCTCTGGCCTGCCGCCTGGGACGGTTGGGCGTGTTCAGCCTGGAGGCTGACGGCGACGGTTGCCGCCTCACGGGCAATGCGGCCTTTTATGAACAGATGGGCATGAGCGGCAAGGGCGGCGGCGTGGAAAGGCTGCGCGTTGTGGAGAGCCGGTTTTTGCGGGACGATGTGCCCCGGTGGCGCGGATTGTGCGATCCCGCACAGTGGATTCCCGGGCGGCGCGACCCCCTGGAACTGCGCATCAGCCAGCCCCGCAAGGGGCTGTGCTGGCTCATGTTTGTGGTCGAAATTCTGGAAGGGCCAACCGGCCGCCGGGTTATGGGCTATGTGAATGACGTGACCGAAAGCCATCTGCGTGAGCAGACGCTGCGCGAGGCCAAGGAAAACGCCGAGTCGGCCAACATGGCCAAGAGCATTTTTCTGGCCAACATGAGCCACGAGATACGCACGCCCATGAACGGCATCATGGGCATGGCCCGCCTGACGCTGAACACCGAACTCACGGCGCAGCAGCGCGATTATGTGCAGAAAATCTACATCAGTTGCGAATCGCTGCTGGGCATCATCAACGACCTTCTGGACTTCTCCAAGATAGAAGCCAACCGCATGGATCTGGAGAATCTGCCGTTCCAGCCGGAAAAGGAACTTGAGGCCGTGCTCGTGCTTTTGCAGCCCAAGGCCTGGGAAAAGAAAATCCGCATCGAAAGCTCGGTGGACGCGGACATTCCCCCTGTGCTGACGGGCGATGCCCTGCGCCTGCGACAGATACTGGTCAATCTGGGCGGCAATGCCATAAAGTTTTCCGCGCACGGCACTGTGCGCATTGCCCTGCGCCTTTTGCGCGGCGATGGCCATACCGTGCGCCTGCTCTGCGAGGTCAGCGATGAGGGCATCGGCATGACCGAAGAGCAGATCACCCGGATTTTCGAGCCTTTTTCTCAGGCAGAGTCCTCCATTACCCGCCGTTTCGGCGGCACGGGCCTGGGGCTTGCCCTCTGCCGGCGTCTGGCGGAACTGATGGACGGCCAGATCAGCGTGCGGAGCGAGCCGGGCAAGGGCAGCGTTTTTCAGGTGGAGTTGCCTTTCGGCGTGGGCGAAGATGCGCCGGGCGACGAGAGCGAAGAGGAGCAGGAAGACTGCGACTGCCTGCGGGGCATGCGCGTCCTTTTGGCCGAAGACGGCGACATCAACCGCGAGATCATGGAAGTTCTGCTGGACGGCATGGGCATACACTGCATCCCGGTGGTCAACGGGCAGGAGGCCCTGGACACCTGGCTGCAACGCCGGGACGAGATTGACCTGGTGCTCATGGACGTGCAGATGCCCGTCATGGACGGTCACACCGCGGCCCGCAAGATCCGCGCCAGCGGACTGAGCGGGGCGGAAACCGTGCCCATTGTGGCCATGACGGCCTATGCCATGCGCGGGGATTCCGAACGCAGCCTTGAAGCGGGCATGAACGGGCATCTGACCAAGCCCGTGGACATGCCGGAACTTGTGCGGACTCTCAAGAAATTCTGCCCCATTGTTTCCCGGACGGAAGAAAAGGGCACTGCCCCGGACACGGGGGAGTAGCCTCCGGTCTTTTTTTCGGACGGCCCCATACAAACAAGGATCATTCATGACCGCTGTTGTCACGCGCTTTGCGCCCAGCCCCACGGGGCATCTGCATATTGGCGGGGCACGCACCGCCATTTTCTGCTGGCTTCTGGCCCGCCACTCTGGCGGCCGTTTTTACCTGCGCATCGAGGATACGGATCTTTTGCGCTCGCGGCAGGAGTATACGGACTCCATTCTGGCCTCCATGCGCTGGCTCGGTCTGGACTGGGACGGCGAGCCGGTCTACCAGACGCAGCGCACCGATCTGTACAACAGGTATGTGGACAGGTTGTTGCAGTCGGGCCATGCCTACTGGTGCTCCTGCACACCGGAAGAGGTGGAGGTCATGCGCGAGGAGGCCCGGCAAAAAGGCCTCAAGCCGCGCTATGACGGACGCTGCCGCGAGCGCGGCCTCGGCCCTGCCGAAGGCCGCTGCGTGCGCCTCCGGCTTCCGGCTTCGGGCAAGGTGCTTTTTGACGATATGGTCAAGGGCAAAATCGCCGTGGACGTGGCGGAACTGGACGATATGGTCGTCAGGCGCGCCGACGGCATGCCCACCTACAATATGGCCGTGGTGGTGGACGACCACGAAATGGGCGTCACCCATGTGCTGCGGGGCGACGACCATATCTCCAACACGCCGCGGCAGATTTTGCTGTACGAGGCCCTGGGGCTGCCTGTGCCGCGTTTTGGGCATGTGCCCATGATTCTCGGGCCGGATCGCCAGAAATTGTCCAAACGGCACGGGGCGCGGGCGGTCATCGAGTACCGGCAGGACGGTTTGCTGCCGCAGGCTCTGGTCAATTATCTGGTGCGGCTGGGCTGGTCGCACGGCAATCAGGAGCTGTTCAGCCAGGAGGAGCTGGTGCGCTATTTTGACGGCACAAGCCTCAATCCGGCGGCAGCGGCCTTTGACCCCGCCAAGCTCCAGTGGTGCAACGCCCATTTCATGCGCGAAACGCCCCTGCCCCTTCTGGCGGAGATGGTTGCCCCCTTTGTGGAAGAAGCGGGTCTCGGTACGCCTGCGCCGCAGAGGCTGGAGGCGCTGTGCCGCATGTTTCGTGAACGGGCCGACAACCTGCGGGACATGGCCGAAAGCTTTCGCCCGCTGCTTGTGCCCGCCGCAGAGCTCGACTACCGCCAAAAGGATGCGGACAAGCATTTCACCGGGGCGGGCAAGGCCCATCTGCGCGCTCTGGCCGGTATTTTCGGGGCGTGCGCGCCCTTTGCGGCGGAAAACATCGAGGCCGCCCTCAATGCCTATGTGGCGGACAACGGCCTGAAGTTCAAGGAGGTCGCTCCGCCCGTGCGCACGGCCCTCATGGGCTATATGGGCGGATCGCACCTGAACGAGATCATGGCTTTTCTGGGCCGGGAGGAAACTCTGGCGCGGCTGGAAAGGCCGCAGGGGGGAGTATAGAGGAAACCACAGTGCCGCTGCATGAACCTTTTGCCGTTTTTTCAGCATCGGCCGCAAAGGATGCCTCACATGACAAAACTTACTGTTTTGGACACCACGGTTTCTTATTATTCCCGCAAGGATGAGGATTACATCAGCCTGACAGACATGGCCCGTTATCGGGACGCGGAGCGGGTTGACTATATCATCCAGAACTGGATGCGAAACCGGAATACCATAGAATTTCTTGGGCTTTGGGAGCAGTTGAACAACCCCGGCTTCAAATCCATCGAATTCGATGGATTTAGAAATCAAGCCGGGTTGAACAGCTTTGCCCTCACGCCCAAATTGTGGATTGAAAAAACTGACGCTGTGGGGATTATTTCCAAAAAAGGGCGCTATGGCGGGACGTATGCTCACAAGGATATTGCCTTCGAGTTTGCGTCCTGGATAAGCGTGGAGTTCAAGCTTTACCTTATCAAGGAGTTTCAACGTCTCAAGGACGAAGAACAACGCCAGCTTGGCTGGGATATCAAGCGCAACCTTGTAAAAATCAACTACCGCATCCATACGGATGCCATCAGGGAACATCTTGTTCCGGAAACCGTTACGCTTGCCCACGCCACTATGGTATATGCCTCGGAAGCGGATCTTTTGAATGTCGCCCTGTTTGGCATGACTGCCGCCGAATGGCGGCGGGACAACACGGACAAAGACGGCAATATTCGCGACTACGCCACAGCGGCGCAACTCGTCTGCCTCTCCAACCTGGAAAACCTCAATGCCCTGTTCATCAAAGAAGGCATTCCCCAAGGAGAACGTCTCGCCCGCCTGAACGCCATAGCTATTCACCAGATGACTTTGTTGACAGCGGATGCCGGAATCAAACGGCTGGGATCTTCAAAGGGGTGATTTCCGAAACCGCTCCAGGATATCCCGGCATATCTCCAGTTTTTGCTGAAAGGCCCGATACAATACCCCGTTTTTTCCGACAAAGGTTCGCAACAATACGGTTGTGCAGGGTTTGCGAATGTATTGTGCGGCAGTTTTTATAAAAAATTTCTAGACTTTCTGCCCTTCATCGTCAACAATATGACAGTGCGCGGCGCTGCCTGATTCAGGACAAAATTCCCCTGTGCGTTCGGCAAGGCACGGGCGGTTTTTCAACCTGTTTTTGGCATCTGCGGCCTTTCGGCGGTTTTTCAAGAGGGTGGGCTCGGCGGATTGCGTGCAGCGTGTCTTGTAACATAGTGAAAAAAGACAGCATATTTTTTCGGCACTGTGCTTGCATGGTATTTCGATACTGTTCGGGCAGTGCCAGAAACACAACATGGCAGACGGCTGGAGCGTATGCCGGAGAGGATATGCATGGCTGAAAAACGTCCTTTGAAGTCGGAAGCGTCCCTGATTGCGCCCGAAGATTTTTCCGGGCCGGTGGCGTGGTGGGCCAATTCGCTGACCTGCGGCGGGGTTGAACGCCAGATTGTCGCCAGCGCGCGGGAGTTCCAGCGCCGGGGGCTGCCGGTGACGCTCTTGTGCAGCACCGTTTCTCCCCAGGGAGGCAATGATTTCTTTCTGGAAGAAGCGCGCGCCGTGTGCCGCGAGGTGCAGGAGTTCGGCCTGGAGGTGGTGGATACCGATATTTTTGCTCTGGCGCGGCGGAAAATAGCTGTCTTTTTGTCGGGCGCCACGCCGGATTTCTACAATGTTGTGGCGGCATATGCGGGCTGGATGGGGCGCGTGCGCCCGCGGCTTCTGCAGATCTGGAACGCCGATCTGCTCATGCCTCTGCTGGCGGCCGTCATTGTGGGGGTGCCCCGGATCATTGTTGCCGGGCAGAGCCTTTCTCCTGCGCAGCGTTCTCCCTACGGCTTTGAAGGCATTGACGATGTGATCGCCTTCAAGGTGCTGTCCAATCTTCTGCGTCTGC
>ERZ773099.1657-NODE-1657-length-16256-cov-16.554657_pt1 | contig 16256 bp, 10 predicted proteins | sample MGYA00511120_ERZ773099 | MGnify/ENA primary metagenome ERZ773099 (study PRJEB29015, sample SAMEA2738012) | human oral metagenome | biome: human oral; feature: human-associated habitat; material: dental | place: China | collected 2104 ...
CCCCACGAGAAGCCTTCGAACGCCTCCTCGTTGCTTCCACCCCTTGACACCAAGGGGACGCAAGAGGAGCAGGCGAACTGCTTGCACGTCATTGGCAGAACCCTGGGCGCGATGGGGCGGCACGAGGAAGCGGTTGCCGCCTACCGAGAGGCGTTGGGCGTTTACTACCGCCTGCTCGACTCGGGTCGGGACCGAGCCGACTGCCTGCATGAACTCGGCGACGCCCTGAATGAGCAGGGGCGATATGAGGAGGCGTTAGTGGCCTATCAAAGTGCGCTAGATATTTACCACAGGGATGGTGGGGGTGGGGAGCGGGAGGGAACCTGCCTGAACCGCATGAGGGCCGTCGTCGAGAAAATAGAACAGCGCCAGGGGCCTGACCGGTGAGAGATCCGTGGGCGCGGTGCTGCTCCCGTTGTTGTGAAGGCGGATGCGCTCACGATCCTCCACATACCTGCACCCGACTAGCCGGCTCTGATGCTGTCCGACTCCCGAGGGTTCGTGGGGCCGCTCGTGTCGACCTGGGTCCTTAAGAGGGGTGCTGCCCGACTCCCGAGGGCTCGCGCCGTCTGGGGTCCCCCGGCGTCATCTGGGACCCCCGGGGGTGTGCGGGCTTGGGGAAAGATCGCCGCCACCGGGAGTGTGGGGACAGGGACCCCTGGGCGCGTGCGGGCTTGGGGGTTGCACATTCTTTCTCCCCTCAAGGAGTGGTGAGCCGCGGAATCCTGCGGATCTGCTCCGGATCTGGGGGCCCGGGAATGGGATGAATGTGCGAACGGGTACGTCGTTGCACATTCATCCTTGTCGAACCGATCCTCTGCGACGGGGGATCGTTGAGATACCAACGATCCCCCACAGACCGGCTCAAGAAGAATGTGCAACACCGCCAACCCGCCGGCCACCCGCCCACCGATGCAGCCGCAGGTCTTGACGCGCTCAATCAGGCCCTCGGCGCGAATCGTCCTCGTCGTTAAGAGGGCGTGAACTCAGCACGTGGGCGGCCGCGTAGCGAACGACGTCGTCGTCGAGACGGTCGCGTCGGTAGTACTCACGGGCGGAGGGATGTAGGCCAGGTGCTGTGTACCCATGCGCGCACGGCTGCCCGAACCGCATCTGAGCGCGTGGCCAGGCCCTCAGCCTCGGCCCTGGCGGTCAGTGCCGCGAGGGCGGCCTCATCGAGCCGGACCGGCACGACTGTGCCGGGGCCCCTACCGGCGGACGATCGTGACGCGCTTTGGGTAGCCTTAACAGGTCGTAGCCGGCCTCCCACAAACGACTTCACTCAGGGTATCGGTATCGCACTCCGAACGAAGTAGGAGCGCGAACTACTCAGCTGCGAAATCGCAGCATGACACACAAAACAAGCACAGTCCGAAAAATACCCAGCACTCCAGTCGGGGTAGATGAGGCTGAGTTCGCCCCGGGCGGATCGCCATCCCAGCACTCCACTGCGAGCCGAGCCCAGGTGCTCGATCACCTCGATTTCTTAAAGAATCCCGCCCGCTACCGCGGCGCCGTAAGCCATCACCCCCAACAGCGCCAATCCCGCTGCCCCCCGATGCTCCATGGCCGTGGCGCTGAGTTCACGCGGGCTGTTGCCCAGCCGCTGGAACCACCGACCATGTGCACCGGCCACAGACCAGGGCAGGCCCAGCCGCGAAACGCGGGCGGCCGTGCGCGCCACATGGAAGTCACTAGTCACCAGCACCACCCCGGCCCCCTCCAGGCCCCGCTTCACCAGGAGCTCGCGGGTGCGCAGAAGGTTCTCCGTGGTGGAGCGCGAGCAGTCCTCCAGGATCAGGCACTCCTGGGGGACGCCGTGAGCCAGGGCGTACCGCGCCATAGCCTCGGCCTCCGGGACGGGGCCGCCCACGACGCCTCCGGACAGGACCAGGAGCACCGGGGTGCCGGGCCGGTGGGACTGCGCGGCGCGCCACTGGGCAATGCCCGCCTCGATCCGGGCGGCAAGGAGCCGTCCCACCCGGCCCCGGACCAGCTTCGCCCCCAGAATCACCACAACCCGTGGGGCCGGCAGTGCCCGCCGTCGGCCGCGGAGCGCCAGAAGCACCCCCTGCCCCACCCACGTCAACAGGACCAGGCTCCCCCAGGCCGCCAAGCAGATGATCAGCATGGGGACGGCCCGCACCCGCCCGTCCCTATCAACCCACGTGGCCGTGCTCACAACCAATGCGGTCACCAGTCCCAGGCCCGCCAGCAGGCCAATGATATTGGCGGGTCGTCGCCCGCCCGGCATCCCCATGACTGCGCCCACACCGACCAGAGTGAGGGGCAGGGGCCAGGCGAGCAGCCACGTCGTTCCCGGCTGTGGCGCCAGGGCGCCCACGGGTGGGCCCGTAGGCACCCCGGCCCAGGACGCCGCGAGCACCAGGGCGTTGAGCAGGCACGCCAGCATGGCGGTGGCCAGGGCGCCGCATCGCAGGTGACGGGCGTCGCGCCGCAGGCACCAGGCCAAAGCCCCGCCCAGGAGCAGGAGGATAGCGGCGTGGAGCGCCATTGCCGTTGCTGCCATTGCCATGTCCCCGGTGCCGCCCACGCCGGCGGAGGCCGTGTGCACGGTCATGAGTGTCCTCCCCGGCGGTGGGTGGGTTAGGTTCGGCGGCCGTGGCGCGCGGCTCGGGCGGCCGCGGATGAGTACAGCTTCGTCATTGTCGGCGGGGGCGGGCCGCCCTGGCTGCCACCGTCGCCCGCCGCCACCTCTGCCTCGTCATCGTCGGCGGGGGCGGGCCGGCGAAGGGCCCGCGAGTCAGGCTTCGATGGCGCGCGGTCTGTGCTGCCACTTGGCGACCTGGCGCAGACTCAGGTCGCGCATCAGGTTCAGGGTCGCCCCGGAGACAACGGCGAAGGCGACGACCTCGGCCAGGCGGTAGTCCAGCAGGTCGTCCGCGGTGGGGGCGGTTTTGCCGGTGATGGCGCGCCAACCGGCGGCAATAGCGCGGTCGGCCACGACGCCGGCGACGAGGGTGGCCACCGCTGCGGTCACCGCCCATGTCATTTCGCTTGTCTTGTTCCTGGCCATGAATCCTCCTGATGTCCCGGCGGGGCGCAGTCGCTGCGGGGTGCTTGGTGCGGGCGCGCACCCCGGTGTGGTCCTGATCATGCCGCACGACGGCATCGGTGCGCACTCCGAGAGGCGGGTCGCGGTGCCCCGGGCGGTGGGAGGGCGCCCTGGCCCCCGCGGCGTGACCGAGCACCGTGACCAGGCGCGGACACGGAGGGCGCGCAGGCGGTGGGCGGGGTGGCGCGGGCTCCCGACTAGGGCGGCCCCCCAACAAAATCCTCACAGCACAACGTCCATGGATGTCGTGCTGTGAGGTTTTTGTTGGGGGGTGGTCCCCGGACTACAGGGCTACACTGCGGACTACAACGACAGGGGAGCGCCCCGCCGTCGACCGGGGCCAACCGCCCCGGCCGGAGGGCAATGGCGCTGAGAGTGCGGGAAGCCGCAGACCCTCGAACCTGCTCCGGTTCGCACCGGCGAAGGAAGTCGAGAATCTCCCCGGGCGCCACCGGCCGCCCGGGCCCTCCTGACCACCCACCAGGAGGTACAACCCATGACCCAGACCATCACCCGCCGCGCCCTGCTGGCCGGCTCCGCTACCGGGGCGCTCGCCTTGGCCCTGGCGGCCTGCTCCAAGTCGGGGGCCGGGGGCGGCGCGGCATCCACGATTACGGTCGTCACCCACGGCTCCTTCGTGGTGCCCGACGATCTCAAGGCCGCCTTCGAGAAGGACACCGGCGCCACCCTGGAGATCGTCACCGGCGGCGACGGCGGCGAGCTGGTCAATAAGCTCGTCTTGACCAAGGACGCCCCGCTGGGCGACGCCGTCTTCGGCATTGACAACTCCTTCGCCACCCGGGCCCTGGACGAGGGCGTCATTGACACCACCGCCACGGTCCCCCTGCCCGAGGGCGCCGACCAGTACGTCGTCGCCGACACTCCCGCCCTGGCCCCCATCGACTTCGGTGAGGTGAGCGTCAACATTGACACCGCCTGGTTCGCCGCCAAGGGCCTGACTCCGCCGGCCTCCTTCGAGGACCTGGTCAAGGCCGAGTACAAGGATCTCTTCGCGGCCATCAACCCCTCGACCTCCTCCACCGGCTTAGCCTTCCTCCTGGCCACTATTGGCCACTTCGGCACCGGGCAGACCGGCGGCTTCGCCGACTACTGGAAGCAGCTGGTGGCCAACGGCACCAAGATCGACGAGAGCTGGACCGACGCCTACTACACCGATTTCACCGCCGGTGGTGAAGGCGGGGCCTACCCGATCGTGGTGTCCTACTCCTCCTCCCCGGCGGCCACCCTCACCGATGACGGCTCCGCCTCGACCACCGCCTCCCTGCCCGCCACGGCGTTCCGCCAGGTGGAGTACGCCGGTGTCCTGAGCGGAGCGGCCAACCCCGAGGGCGGCAGGGCTTTCGTGGAGTGGATGCTCACGGCGGCGGTGCAGACTTCCATCCCGGAGAACATGTACATGTACCCGGTCAACCCCGAGGCCACCCTCAGCCCGGAGATGCAGGCCTTCGGCGCCCTGTCCGAGACCCCCATCACCGTTGACCCCGCCCAGATCACCGCCAACCGCGAGGCCTGGTTGACCACCTGGTCCGAGGCCGTCGGCCAGTGAGACCGAGGACCGGCCGGGGCCAGCGCCTGGGCTGGGCCCTGGCCGTCCTGGTCCCCGTGGTCTTCCTGGCCATCTTCTTCGCCTGGCCGGTGACCACCCTCGTCAGTCGCGGCCTGGCCCCCGACGGCCACCTCGACCTCACCGGGTTCGCCGAGGTCCTCACCCGCCCGCGCACCTGGCGGGTTCTGCGCCAGACCCTCACCCAGGCCGTTCTGGCCACCACCGTGTGCGTGGTTCTGGGGGTCCCCGGCGCCCTGGTCCTTTATCGATGCCACTTCGCCGGACGCGACGTATTGCGGGGGCTGGTCACCGTGCCCTTCGTGCTGCCCAGCGTCGTGGTCGGCGTCGCCTTCCACGCCCTGGTCACGACCGGCGGGCCCTTGGGGGGCCTGGGCCTGGACGGCTCCCTGACCGCCGTTGTCGCCGCCCTGGTCTTCTTCAACTACGGGCTGGTTGTGCGCACCGTGGGCACCATGTGGTCCCGGCTCGACCCGCGCGCCGTCGAGGCCGCCCGCGTCCTGGGCGCCTCCCCGTGGCGGGCCTTCCGCACCGTCACCCTGCCCTCCCTGACCCCCGCCATCGCCTCCGCCGCATCCCTGACCTTCCTGTTCTGCGCCACCGCCTACGGTGTGGTCCTGGTGCTGGGCGGCACCGGCGTGGGCACCATTGAGACCGAGATCTACGTGCTGACCGCCCAGTACCTGGACCTGCGCGCCGCCGCCGTGCTGTCCGTGGTCCAGCTGATCGTTATCGCTGCGAGCCTGTGGGTCAGCGAACGGGCGCGCCTGGCCGGGCAGGCGCGACTGTCCCTGCGCATTGACGTGCCCACCACGCCCCTGCGCGCCGCTGACCTGCCCTGCCTGGCCCTCACCCTCGCCACCGTGCTCGGGCTGCTCATTGGCCCCATGGCCGTGCTCCTGACGCGCTCCCTGCGGCGCGCCGGAGTGTGGACGGTCGCGAACTACGCCGATCTGGCCACGACGGGTGGACGCAACGCCCTGCTCGTGACTGTCTGGGAGGCCGGCGCCAACTCCCTGCGCGTGGCCGTGGTCGCCGCCGTCATCGCCCTTGGGATTGGCACCGCCGTGTGCCTGGTGGTGTCCCGTCGCCCCCGCTCCCGCTGGCTGGCCCGGGGCACCACGGTTCTGGACGCCGTCTTCATGCTGCCGCTGGGAGTCTCGGCGGTCACCGTCGGCTTCGGGTTCCTCATCACCCTCTCCCGCCCGCCCCTGGCCCTGACCCGCTCCTGGTGGATCCTGCCCCTGGCCCAGGCGGTTGTGGCGGTCCCCCTGGTCGTGCGCACTCTCCTGCCCGCCCTGCGCGCGATCGACCCGCGTCAACGCGAGGCCGCCGCGGCCCTGGGGGCCGGGCCCGGCCGGGTCCTGGCCACCGTTGACGGCCCCCACATGCTGCGCGCCGGGGGCCTGGCCGCCGGCTTCGCCCTGGCCACCAGCCTGGGGGAGTTCGGGGCGACCTCCTTCCTGGCCCGCCCCCAAGAGCCCACCCTGCCAGTGGTCCTCTACCGGCTCATTGGCTCACCCGGAGCCCAGAACCAGGGCATGGGCCTGGCCGCCGGCGTCGTCCTGGCCCTGGGGACCGCGGCGATCATGGTGGCGTGCGAGTGGCTTCAGACGCTTAAGACCGCCGGGGGCCGGCGGGCGCGGCCGGTGCAGTTAGGGCGCACCGCCCGGGGCGAGCGGCCCGGGCCGGCCCAAACGATCGGGCGACCCGGGCGGCCCGGGCGGCCGGCGCCGGACGCCGAGGCACCGCCCGCCCCTGGCGACGGCCCGCCGCCAGGGGAGCCGGCCTCGAACCGGGCCCCCGCCCCGGAGGCGCCCAGGACAACGGCTCACACTGGAAGGACAACACCCATGAGCGCAACGGGAAGGACCGGGACCGGCCTGCGCGTGCGCGGCCTGCGAGTCGTCTACCCCGCCGGGCGCGGCACCCGGGGCGTGACCGCCGTCGACGACGTCGACCTCGATCTGCGCACCGGCGAGATCACCGCGCTCCTGGGCGCCAGCGGCTCGGGCAAGTCCTCACTGCTGCGCGCCGTCGCCGGCCTGGAGGAGGTTGCCGCCGGCACCATCACCTGGAACGGGGACGACGTCGTCGCCGTGCCCGTCCACAAGCGCGGCTTCGGCCTCATGTTCCAGGACGGCCAGCTCTTCCCCTTCCGTGACGTCGCCGGCAATGTCGCCTATGGCCTGGCCGGGTGGCCGCGCCCTCAGCGCGCCGCCCGGGTTCACGAGATGCTTCAACTCGTCGGCCTGCCCGGCTACGAGGAGCGACCGGTGACCACACTGTCGGGCGGGCAGGCTCAAAGAGTCGCCTTGGCCCGGGCGCTGGCCCCCCGGCCCCGGCTCCTGCTGCTCGACGAGCCGCTGTCCGCCCTGGATCGGGCCCTGCGCGAGCAGCTGGCCGTGGATCTGCGCACCATCCTGCGCGAGCAGGGCACCACCGCCCTGTACGTCACTCACGACCAGGATGAGGCCATGACCATTGCCGACCGGGTCGGGGTCATGGACGAGGGGCGGCTGCTGCGCCTGGACACCCCCGAGGCCCTCCTGGCCGACCCCGGCAGCCCGGCCGTCGCCCAGTTCCTGGGGGCGCACGGCGCTCCCGGGCGCCCACGGGGCTGAGCGGCGCCGGCCCCGGAATCCGGCGACCGGGGGCGGGCGCCCCCTAGCGCCCAGGGGCCTGGAGGGCGGGGGGGCGCAGGGGCGAGTGGTGGGGAGAAGTCCCCATGTGCCGTTCGTCCCCGAGGGGGAGTGGAAGCGGGCGACGCCGATGAGGCGTTTAGGCTGTGCCGGTGACCTCCATGCCGATTGTCAACAATGAGCGAATCTGCCTGTGGGCCAGGCGCGCCGGGCACCTCGACCCCTTAAGCGCTTCGACGACCACCATTGACTACAAGGGCAGGTCCCTGACCGTCTTCGTCCAGAACCAGCAGCTCCTCGGCGCATTCATACGCCTGACGGGGGACCTCAGCCCCGTCGAGCTCGACACCGCCCGCGACCTCATTGAGTCCATCCTGGCGCGCGTCCCCACCCCCGTCATTGGTCTCACCTGCACCCCGATGGGGCGGGCCGACGCCCCCGGGACGCCCGACGCTCCCGGGGCGCCCGGCGACGCCGCGCCCGGCGGTGCTACCGACGCGGCCGGCTCCGGGGACCCCGCCGCGGACGCCCCGGCCGGGGACCCCGCCGACCCCCTGAGCGCCGAGGCGCAGAGCCTGCGCACGGTCGTCGACATCCACCTCGGGGTCCCGGTTACCGAGGGCATGACCGACGACCAGCTCGCCTCCTTCCTCGACCAGACCTGCGCCACCATTGCCGCCGCCGTGGAGGAGATCACCACCGCCCTGCCGGCCTTGGCCCCCGATGACGGCACTCGCCCCGACCAGGAGGAGGACTGACATGCCGTGGTGGAACACCCCGACCAAGCGCCTCGCCCCGCCCGTCACCCCGGAACGCGTCGCCCGAGTCCTGGCCCAGTGGAAGGTTGACCACCGGATCACCGCCGACGGCGTCGACCTGCTCCACCGCTACCCCGTGCGCATTGGCGTCGGCTCCCGGGGCCCGACCGCCCACCTCCTCATTTGCGGCCTCTACCGGCTCGACGCCCAGGGACCGGCGGCCCGCCTGCTGCGCGAGGAGGTCCTGCGCCGCAGCGAGACCCTGTGGTTCCCCGCCGCCTGGGCGCTCCAGACCGCTCGCGGCACCCAGGTCATTACCTCCCATTGGATCCCCACCGCCGAGGGCCTGAGCCAGGAGCAGCTGGGCGATCTCCTTAGCAAGGCCCTGTCCGGCCTTCTGCGCACACTGGACGACCTGGGCGAGGAACTGTCCCTGCCCGCGCCCCCGGCCCTGGCCGACGCCACGGCCGCCTCCGCAATCCTCGACCAGCTCCTCCCGCCGGTGGCGGGCGCCGGGCAGAGCTGAGCCGCCCCGTGTCCACCTTCCAGGTTGACCTGCGGGGCATGGTTGATCTCCTGTCGCGCAACCTGTACTCCGGCCCGCGCGTCTACCTGCGCGAGCTCCTTCAGAACGCGGTTGACGCCATTGCCGCCCGCCGCGCCCTAGACCCCCGCGCACCGGCTCATGTCACCCTCACCGTGGGCGACGGCACCCTGAGCTGCCGGGACACCGGCATCGGCCTGACGCCCGAGGAAGTCGCCTCCCTGCTGTCCACCATTGGCGCCTCCTCCAAGCGCGACGAACTGGGCCTGGCCCGGGGCGACTTCCTGGGCCAGTTCGGTATTGGCCTGCTGTCCTGCTTCATGGTCAGCCCCGAGATCGAGGTCCGCTCGCGCTCGGCGGTCAACGACGCCGCCCCCACCGTCCAGTGGCTGGGCCGCACCGACGGCACCTACGCGGTGACCACTGCCGACCAGGATCCCGAGATGGCGCCCATGAGCTCGCCGGGCAGCCTCGTGACCCTGCGCGCCCTGCCCGGTGAGCCCTGGCTGGAGGCGGACACCGTACGCGCCCTGGTGGAGGAATTCGGCTCCCTGCTGCCGGTGCGCATAGAGGTGCGCGATCGCGCCTCCACCACCGTCCACGGCCAGGGGGAGGGCCCCTGGGAGATGCCGCGCGGCCGTGCCGTGGCGTGGTGCACCCGGGAGCTGGGGGCCGAGCCCTTCGACCTCATTGACCTGGATGTGCCCGCGGCCGGCCTGCACGGTGTGGCCGCCGTCATGCCCACCGCCCAACCCACCCGCTCCGCCCACCACACCGTCTACGTCAAGCGAATGCTGGTCTCCCGGGCCGCCAACGACCTGGCCCCCGAATGGGCGTTCTTCGTGCGGATCGTCGCCGAGGCCCCCTACCTGCACCTGACCGCCTCCCGTGAGGCGCTGGTCGACGACGACCTGCTGGGCACGGTCCGTGAGGCCATCGGCCAGGCGGTGCGCACCTGGCTGACCCGCCTGGCCCGCACGGCCCCCACCCGTTTGGCGCGCTTCATTGAGGCCCACGCCGTCGGCCTGTGCGCGGTGGCCGTGGACGACCCGGAGGTTCTCGGGCTGGTCGCCGAGCATGTGCCCCTGACCACCACCCTGGGCCGGCGCACCCCCGCCCAGCTGGCCGCCCTGGTGCGCGAGGGGCGGCGGGTGCGCTACACGCGGACCGTGGACCAGTTCCGGGGCCTGGCCGACGTCGCCTCCTCCCAGGGCATTGTGCTGGTCAACGCCGGCCACTCCTACGAGACTGAGCTGCTCCAGGCCCTGGCCCTGCACCCGGAGGTCCTGGGCGAGGGCACCGCCCCGAGCCTGGTCGACCCCGGTGAGCTCCTGGACGCCCTGGCCCCCGTGAGCCCCGCCGAGCAGGCCGAGGCCGCCGAAGTACTGCTCCTGGCCGAGGCCGCCATGAAGGACGTCGAGTGCGAGGTGGTCCTGCGGCGCTTCGAACCGGGGACCCTGCCCGCCCTCTACCTGCCGGACCCGGATCTGGCGGGACGGCGCGCGGCGCGCTCCTCGGCGGCCATCGCCTCGGGGGCCTGGGCGCAAGTCCTGGGGGTGACCGACCCCTTCGCCACGACCCCGCGCCCGCGCCTGGTGCTCAACCGCGCCAACCCCCTGGTGACCAGGCTCATTGCCGCCGCGGGGCGCCGCGGTAGCCGGGGCGGCGACGAGGCCCTGACCCGGGTGCTGCGGGGCCTGTACGTTCAGTGCCTGCTCACCGGCCACTACACCCTGGGCCCCAAGGAGCGGTCCTGGGCCGCCCAAACCCTATGGGCGCTACTGTCTGACGCCGTGCCCGACGACGGCCCCCCGCCCGGCCAGAGCAGGGCCCACGACAGCACAAGCACATAGCACAAGCACATAGGACCGGGCTGCGCCAAGGGGCGCGGCCGACCCACATAGGACCGGGCTGCGCCGCGGGGCGGCGCAGCCCACCCCAACCAGGATCCCTCGACGTCGACGAACCACACTGCGGAAGGAACCGGCCATGACCACGCGTGAGGACATCATTGAGCGGATGCACTTGTGCCACAGCCTGCCGCGGGGCCCCGAGCGCTCCGCTCTGCGGGCCGAGGCAGTCACCTGGGCCGAGGACATTGGGGCGGAGGATCTGTCGGTTGTGCTCCACGCCCAGCTCGTCAACGACTACTTCTGGGGTCAGGAGGAGTGGAAGGGCCTGGCGCCCTTCGTGTGGTGCCTGGAGCGTCAGCGGGAGCGGCCCGACCTGTTCGACGAGCGGATTGAGAGCTATCTGCGGCACTGCTACAAGATCGCGATCTCTGTGGCCTCCCGCAACCCGGCCGTGCCGGTGGAGCAGGTGCGCGCCCTGGAGGCGGCCATGGAGACCTACTACCGCGAGCAGGGCGCGTCAATGCACACCGTCCACGGGCAGCGCTACTACGTGGCCCGCAACCTCGGGCTCCCGGAGGAGGCGGTGGCCGAGCTGGCCGCCTGGCGCGCTACGCCGCGCGACGACTCCTCGGACTGCGCGGCCTGCGACCCCGAGCACCAGATCACCCAGGCCATTGCTGACGGCGACTGGGAGCTCGCCCTGGCCACGGCTGTGCCGATCCTGAACGAGGAGATCGGCTGCGATGAGCAGCCCGCGCGCGTGCGCAGCAATATGCTGGAGGCTTTCCTGGCCACAGGGCGGACTAAGGCCGCCTGGGACGCCCATGTGCGCTCCTACCGCAAGCACCGCACCAATGTGCGTCACGCCGGCACCTTGGAGGAGCACCTGGGCTATCTGGCCCTGTCGGGGCACATGGACCGGGGGCTGACCATCCTGCGCCGCCACGCCCCCTGGACGGCCCGATGCGGCTCGGCCACGAGCCTGCTATCCATGCTCATTGGCGCCACCGTCCTGCTGCGCCAGGCCGTGCGCGCCGGGCGCGGCGGAGAGCTTCTGGGTGTTGAGTTGCCCGAGAGCCGGCTGTGGTGCCCCGGCTTCAATGTGCCCGCGGACTTCACCCTCGCCCAGGCCGCCGAGGCCTGTGAGGCGTGGGCGCGCCATCTGAGCGAGCTTTACGACCGGCGCAACGGCAACACCTTCTTCACCGAGCAGCTGCAGAAGGCGTTGGCGCGCGAGCCCTACCTGACCGACCCCGGCTCGGGTCCGCGCGTTGAGCTGCTCGAAGCCCCTGAGGCACTGCCCGAGGCGGTCCCCTACTCCGACCTGCCCCAGGAGCAGGGCGCGGGCGACGGCACCGGGGGGCGGGGGGAGCCCGCCCCCGACGCCCCGCCCGTCCCCGACACCCCGGCGGCGCCCACCGGGGACCTGCCCGCCGAGCCCTACCCGCCGGTGGACATCCCCCACCTCGATCCCCCCGCCGGCCTCGACGAGGCGCTGCGGGAATCCTTCCCGCGCGAGCGCATGCTCTCCCGGGTCGACAGGGAACTACTCGACCAGTACTTCAAGACCAGCGGCCTGCTGACCCGGCCGGCGCCCCCAGAGCTGGCGGTGGAGGCCGCCCTGGTCCAGGCCGCCTTCGCCACGCGGGAGGGCCGGCACGCCGAGGCCCTGGAGCTGCGCAGCCGGGCCCGCAACCTGCTGGCCGCCCGCCACGACGAGCGGTCCCCGCGGGAACGGGACCTGAACCTGTGGCGCATTGAAGCTATGTGCGTGCGCGATGAGGCCCTGTGCGCCCGGGCGCCGGAGCAGGAGGAGGACCAGGAGGCCCGGGAGGACCGCCGTCGTCGCCTCGATGGGCTCACCGAGGCGGTCCTGGGCGCCGTGGCGCAGTTCCTGGACGATCCGCGGGCCAGTGCCGCAGAGGCCTTCGCGGCCGTGCGCGCCCTCATTAGCCTGGGCGAGGCCCTCATACGCGAGGGACTCGACCTGAGGATCAAGGAGGTGGAGGAGGTGTACGACGCCGCCATGGGGGTCGTCGACCTCCTGGAGCACCGCGGTATCGACCCCGAGCACGTGGCGGTGGCGCGCCACCATGTCCGCATGGCGCGCACCTACCTGCTCGTGACCCGCGGCGACATTTACCGGGCCTGCAACCTGGCTGACAGCGCCATGCGGGCCGCTGAACGCACCCCGCTGGAGACCGCGTTGGATTCCCGCTCCCTCATCGCCGGCGTCTCCATGCAGTACGAGCAGTACGAGGAGGCCATCGCCCAGTGGCAGGAGGTCGTCAACCTGGCCCTGGCCGCAGGGCTGGAGGTCACCTCCGTCAATACGCTCGACCATCTCGCCCGGGCCCTGGGGGCCGCCTCCCGGCCCCTGGAGGCGGCCGAGGTCCTGGAGACCGCCCTGGACCTGGCGGCCGGCACCGGGCATGAGCACCTGTCCCTGGACTTGCGCCGCACCTTGGTCCTGGTCCTGACTGATCTGCAGGAGGACGAGGGAATCCGGGAGCAGTCCGTTCGCTGCGCCGAGGAGCTCCTGGCCCGGGGCGACACGCAGAGCGCCGCCGGCTACCTGGAGCGCGCCGCCGGGGCCGCCGCCCGGATGGAGCGCTCCGACGACGCCGCCTCGTTGTTCCTGCGCTGCGCCGACCTGGAACCCACCGGGCCGCAGGCCGACGACGGCGCCCGTTTCCGCCGCTCCCGGCTACTGCGCCGGGCCGCGCGAACCCTGGCCACCAGGCCCAGTCCGGCGGCTTCGCGGCTCCACCTGGAGCGGGCCCTGGACCTGATCGAGCAGTCCCGCCGGCTGGCGCGATCCATCCCCGCCAGTGAGCACTATTCGGCGGTCTGGGAGGACGGCGCGGTGGACAGCGACATGTCCGACATCTACTGGCGCTGCGACGAGTACGACCTGGCGGTCGAGGCCTCTGAACGGGCCGTGACCAGCTACCTCAGTGAGGATGATCGCGCCACCGCAGCCCAGGAGCTGTCCTTCATCGCCCGCCTGCACGCCGAGCGATTGGACCAGCCCGGTCAGCGTGAGGCCGCCCAGAAGGCCATTGCCCGCGGCCGCGGCCTGCTGGCCCACCCGCGCTGGCAGGAGCATGAGGCAGTGAAGAACCTGGCGAGGATCGAGGAGTATCTGGAGGCGCACCCCTCGGAGGCCGACTAGGGCCCGGGGCGGCTGCCGGCCCCTAGTCGACCGGGCCCCGGGGCGGCTCCCCGGGGCCCGCGCCCGCCAATTCGAAAGAAGTGGGTTCGCCGGGGGTGAATGGGCTGACGGCACCGGGGGTCAGGGGTCACCATTGGGGCAGAGCCTGTGACGCTCGTTTCCAGACACCGGGAGGCACCCATGGCCCTTGCCAGCTCGCACCGATTCGCCGACGGCGACCTGCCCGTGGAGGCTGGTCGCTACCGCCTCGTCGCCTCGGGCTCTTGCCCGTGGAGCCGTCGCGTCCTCATTGCCCGCCGACTGCTAGGACTCACGGAGGCGCTTCCGGTCTCCTGGTCCTATGGTCGCGGCGTCGACGGATTCTGGGAGCTCACCGGCCCCGACGGCGGTCCCGGCACGGACCCGGTCCTGGGGGCCCGATCCATTGCCGAGGTCTACGCCGACACCCCCGGCTACACGCCCCCGCCCACCATCCCGGCCCTCGTGGACACCACTACCGGGCACGTCGTCTCCGACGACTCCGGGGAGATGATCTTCGACCTGGCAACCCAGTGGTGGCCGCTGCACCGCAAGGGCGCCCCCGAGCTCTACCCCCTCAACCGCCGCAATTCCACCGACGCCTGGGACGCCTGGCTGACCACCGAGGTCAACGAGGCCCACGAGACCGCCATTCACTCGAAGGACCCCGAGGTGGCCGGCGCCGCCGCGGGTCGCGTCCTCATCGCCTTCGACGTTGTCGACACCATCTTGGCCCGCGCCACCAAGATGGAGGCCTCCCGCGAGGGCGGCCTGACCATCCTGGACGGCCCGTCATTGTCCGCCGTCGTCGCCATTGGCCAGTTCCTGTGCGGCGACCTGCCCACCGGCAGCGACATCCGCCTGTTCACCACCGTTCAGGCCTACGAGTACGGCGGCCGCAGCTACTTCCCGGGCGGCGAGGCCCCTTCAATCGCCTTCTGGCCCGCCCTGGCCCGCTGGTTCCGCGCCCTGGAGGCGCGCCCCGGCTGGGTCGGCACCGAGGAGCGCAGCGCGCTGGGCCTGTAAATCGGGCAATCCGGGGAATTCGCCGAACCACCCCCACGCCACCGCGGGGCCCTGCGAGAAGACAGGTGCGTGCTACCTGTTCTTCTCGCAGGGCCCTGGTTACTGTCGGCCGGTTGCTGCCGGCCGGTTACTGTCGGGAGGACCCGGGCGCCTCCAACCATCCGGCCCGGGCCCCCAGGAGCGTCACCGGCCGCACTCATCACCGTCGACGGGCCAGCATCTGCGCCACCATGGCCTCCATTGACTCCTGGACCGGGCGGTAGCGGATCCCGAGCTCACGGCGGCTGCGGGTGGCGTCGACGCGGACCGTATACCCCACATTGCGCCGCACATACTGGCGGGTGAGCCCGATCCGGGGCGCCAGCGCCATGAGCACGGGACGTGGCAGGCCACGGCGCGGCAGCGGCAGGTCCCGCCCGAAACGCGGCAGGAGCGTAGCGGCCAGGGACACCATGTCGGTGTCCTGCGCCGCGACAATGTACCGTCCGTGAACCTCCGGCAGGAAGGCGGCGGCAATATGCGCCTGGGCCGCCTCCCGCACGTCCACCACGCTCAACCCGACGCGCGGAGCCCCCACGCGAGTGGAGCCGTCGATCATCATCCGCACAATGGAGAAGCTCTCGCTGGTGGGCGAGGGGCCCAGTGCCGGGCCAATGACCAGTGCCGGGTGAATCGTCACCAGCCTCCACCGGTCCTGGGACTCCGCCATCCTCCAGGCCTCCTTCTCCGCCAGCGTCTTGGAGTAGGAGTAGGGCTCGTGCGCCAAGGAGGAGGTCGTGTTCCAGCACTCCTGAGTGACGATCCGCCCCGGATAGCCTTCGACGTCCGCCGCGTCGCCGTACATGGCCGCAACCGAGCTGGTGAGCACGACGCGCCCGACCGACGAGGTCCGCCCCGCACTGGCCAGCACATTGCGGGTCCCCTCCAGGGCCGGGGCGATGAGCTCGCGCCGGGGGTCGCTCACGGAGCGTGAGAAGGGGGAGGCGGTGTGGATGACCGTGGCGCACCCCTCCATGGCCCGGTCATAGGAGCCCTCCTGCAGCAGGTCGGCGGCGAAGAGCCTGAGGTGGCCCGGTGAGCCGGCGGCGGCAGTCTCCAAGTGGGCGACCTTGGCGGCGTTGCGCGGGTCGCGGACCGCCGCATGGACGGTGGCCCCCGCCTCCAATAGGCCCTTGGTCACCCAGCTGCCCACGTAGCCGGTCGCCCCGGTCACCAGGAGGGGGGCGGAGGGGTCCACGGGGATGCCGCGCAGATCCATACCGTTTTCGGGTAGAAGTGCGTTCATAACGGGAGCATCGTTCGCACGGAAAATGAAGTCAAGCCGTTTCGTTAATCGTGGGCGGGATGCCGCGACCGACCAGCGCCGACGTCGTCAGACGCCCTCAGCGGGAGAGGACCGGGTTGTAGAGCAGCCGATTGGGCGTCGTCGGGCACTCCTCGCCCACCGCCATGGGGGCGATGAGCCGATCGGCGCGCAGATCCTCCAGGCGGGCCACCACCCGGTTGCGCAAGTTCCACGGATCAATGGTGTTGAGGTAGATCTTCGTGCCGCCCTCGAAGCCCGCCAGGGTGGAGACCC
>ERZ773099.1659-NODE-1659-length-16240-cov-5.064813_pt1 | contig 16240 bp, 16 predicted proteins | sample MGYA00511120_ERZ773099 | MGnify/ENA primary metagenome ERZ773099 (study PRJEB29015, sample SAMEA2738012) | human oral metagenome | biome: human oral; feature: human-associated habitat; material: dental | place: China | collected 2104 ...
GTAAAAAGGAAGAACTAAAAAAATATTTTGAATGGTTAAATATATTTTCTGAATTTCTATATAATTTATCACTACCTTTATTTAATTTGATTCGTTTTCAAGATTGTTCTTATTTTAAAGATAATGTAGTAGGAAAATTAAGAAAAATTAAAGAATATTATGGTTCTTCATATTTTAAAGAAGTAGATGAAAATAAAATAGATAAAATATTTAACAGTGAAAAAAATGATACTAAAAAAAATTGTAAAGTTAGTAGAATTAATAAATGATACTGCTATTAGATTAATACAAGAGATAAAAAGTAGTCATTTTAGTACTGAAATAGAAGTAAATGTAGATAAATTTTGCTCTTATATTTATTTTGAAAGATATTTATTAAATAATTTAAGACAAATAGATATTGAAATGAAAGATTTAAGAGAAAAAATAAATGTTGAAATAGAAAAATACAAATAAAAAATATTATGAAATAAACGCTATAGGAAACTCTTATTATAATAGGAGTTTCCTAAAGTATTTATAATTTTTTATAAAAAAAAGAATGTCTGCACATTCTTTTTTCAAATATTTTAATCTATCGTATATTCAATCCAACCATCAGATTTTCTTTTAATTATTTCTCCTATTCCTGCTGATACTATTTGTATATTTTTTTGCTCATAATTCGGTTTTAATCCATTTAAAGCATTTTTACAGAGTTTAACTTGTAAACTTTCATCTTTAAAAAACTCATCTTCTTCTAAAAAATGTGTAACGATATTACCTGCACAAACTATTTCAATCTCACAAGTATCTCCCATTTCTTCACAATATCTTCTGTAATTTACAATTTTTGCTTTTAACTTATCTATAAGTTTAAGTCTCTCTATTCTAAATAGCACTTTGTAATTCATATTATCTCCTAATATCCAAGTTCTATTGCTTTATTTACAAGTTTTTTTACGAGAGGAATCATTTCAGCAGCAATTTTATTTTCTTCTTCAAAAAAAGCGGTACATACAATTGTAGGATTATCTACAGGATAAAAGACAGTTACCCAAGAGTGAATTTTGTCTTTTGTTTTTTCTGCAGTACCAGTTTTACCTGCAACCTTTTTTCCTCTTATGAATCCATAAAAGTTATTATCTCCAGAAGATTTTAAATAATCTTTCATAGTATCCATTATTTGTTTATCAGCAACTTTTGATAAAACTTCCGGTGTAGTTTTTTCTATTATTTTCCCGTTAGGATCTAAAATTTCTCCTACAATATAAGGTTTCATCATATTTCCGCCATTTGCAATCGCACTTGTAAACATTGCTACATGTAATGGAGTAACTAAGTCTTTTCCCTGTCCGAATGCTCCGGTTGCAAGTTCCAAAGCAGTAGTTTTATCATTATATGGAATTGGAGAAATAGCAGTTTTTAATTCGAAAGGAATCTCTTGACCGAACATAAATCTTTTACTAACATCAATCATTGCATCAACACCTATTTTTTGTACCTGATCAGCAAAATATGTGTTTGAAGATTTAACTAATGCTTTTCTCAAATCTATATTTCCATTTGCTTCCTTTGCGTAGTTGTTTATTTTGTAATGGTCAATAGTTGTTGAACCCTTGTCATTATAATTTAAGTCACTTCCGCTAAGTTTTTCAAGTAAAGCAGTTCCTGTTATTAATTTATAAACAGATCCCGGAGGAAAAAGTCCTGCAATACTTCTTGATAAAAGGGGTGCATTTTCTTCATCAGCAATTATATTTTTCCAATTAGCTTCTATTGTATTCGGGTCAAAAGTTGGCCTATCTGCCATTGTTATTATTGAACCGGTTTGTGGATTCATCAAAATCATAGAGCCTTTATGTCCTTCTAAAAGTGAAGAAGCATATTTTTGCAATTCAGAATTTGTAGTCAATTTTACTGAGTTACCCTCTTTTTGATCTATCAAAATTTTCTTTAATTCACCGATAGGAGTTTTATCCTGTTTATTTAAAAGAGTTGTATTAAATTTTTTCTCGATTCCGGTCTTTCCATATTTTTTGCTATTATATCCGACTATATGGGCATAGGATTCTCCATAAGGAAAATATCTATATTTATCACCCTTTTCGTCAGTTTTAGTTTCAGCTAAAATATTTCCTTCAGAATCTAAAATATTTCCTCTTTTTAATTTATTATCATCAACCCAATTTCTTTTATTGTCTTCAGAGTTTTTAAGTTTATCAGCTTTTATAACTTGAAAATAGGTCATATATCCAAGAATTAAAATGAATAATAAACTTATAAATGTTAAAACTCTTTTATATCTTTTAATTTCAACCATATTATTCTCCTATATATTTTCTTCAGAGGCATATTGTAAAATTCCCAAAGCAATGAAACTTGAAAGAATTGAAGAACCTCCATAGCTAACAAAAGGAATTGTAATTCCCGTAAGCGGAATAAGTTTTAAAATCCCACCAAACATAATCAATGACTGAAAAGCGAAAATTAATGAAAGGCAGAAAGCTACATATTTGTAGAATTTATTATGTTGTTCCATAGAAGTTTTTATTCCCCTATAAGTTAGGATTAAAAACAACATAACTACTCCCATTCCCATTAAAATTCCCATTTCTTCACAAATACTTGCAAATATATAGTCACTTTCCGCAAAAGGAATATAATCAGGTCTGCCAAGTCCAAGACCTTTCCCGAAAAATCCCCCACTTGCTATAGCATAGAAACCTTGAATAATTTGGTAACCCATTCCGTCGGCATATTTAAAAGGATCCAGCCATATTTTTACTCTTACCTTAACATGGGTAAATAAAATGTATCCTAAAACAGCTCCAAAAGAAAGAATTATAAGATTGATAAACATATATTTTCTATGCGGTTCATACATATACTGTGCAAAGATAAAGACTCCTGAAAACACAAGTACAGTACCCAAGTCCTTTTGTAAAAATAAAAATCCTAAAAAAGTATAGAAAAAGAAATGAAGACTATATCTCTTCAAAATATCTTTTTCAAACTTATCCCTATTCTTATAAAAAGCTGCAATAAGGAAAACAAATGCAATCTTTATTAGCTCGGATGGTTGGAAAGCAAAATTCGAACCTAATCTTATCCAGTTCTTTGCACCATTAATTCTTCTACCGAATAGAATAGTTGCAATAAATAAAAGATAAGAAATTCCGGCATAAAAGTAATACATTTTACTCCAAATTTTTATATATTTTAAAATTAAATATACAATCCAAAAGGCTACAATTCCTATACAAAACCAGATAATTTGTCTATATGCCAATTTGTTATTCAGCCTGTAAATCTCTAAAATTCCAATGGAAAATAACATATTTGCAATAAGCATTATATAATAATCGCCCCTAGTAAATTTTTGTACCAATTTTCCAGAAATATACACAAAAACTATTAAAGCAATCATAAAAAACAGCTTAGTTCTGTCAAAATTTGCAAAATCCCTAGCCATTATTAGAAATAGTCCTAAAATTTGAAAGAATAGTAAAAGACCTTGAATACTCTTTGTACTGACATAGGAATTTACATTTAGAGTTCTAAATCTTGACTTCAATACTTTACTAATCATCATCAACTTCCTCATTTACAAACAAGAACTCAATTCTACCAACATCTATTAAATCCTTGTCTTTAAGTTCAATAGCCTCTGTAATAGGTTCTCCATTTAGCAAAGTCCCATTTGCAGAACCTAAATCTTCAATAAAATAAATTCCGTCATCTTTAATAATTCTCATATGATTTTTAGAAATGAATTTATCATTTATTACAATATCATTAGAATCTCCACGACCCAATGTAGTTTCATCAGTTATATAATAATGTTCATGAACCTTAAAAGGAAGGCTCTCTTTTCTGTTTATAAGTTTTAGATAGGTATTAGAAACTTCAGTCATTTCACTTGTAGTGCTAATATCAAAGTATATCATCTTAATTATATTATAAATAAAATAATAGATAATAATTACAAAAATATATTTAAAAATAATCGCCATCAAGTCGTATAGCTTTAAATTTCCAAAGGTTTCAACTGAAAAAATCCCTTCTAAAATATCAAAAATTTTATCCATATATCCTCCGTTTTTATGTTAAAATCCTAATTTATCAACTTTTATTTTACCATAAATACAAAAAGTAGTCAAAATTTTGATAAAAGTATTCTCAATTTTAAATTACAAGTTCCAATCCGTTTTTGTTAAGTTTATATACCTTATCACAAACCTCATTAATATATTTTTTATCGTGAGAAACTGAGATTATTGAGCCTTTATATGATTTTAATAATTTTCTGATTTCAACTGAAGAAAAAGGAGATAAATTTCTCGTAGGTTCGTCCAAAATTAACACTTCGGGATTTTCTAAAATCATTTTTAAAAAGTAAATTTTTGCCTTTTGTCCTCCGGAAAGTGATTTTAAATTATGAAACATCTCATCAGAAGTAAACTTCATTGACCCCAAAAATGTCCTAATTTTCGTAGTCTCTTCCTTTTTATAAGTCTTACTCAAATAATCTATAATACTCATATCAACATTCATCTTATCGTCATAATTCTGTGGCATATAGGCAATCTTTACATTTTTCTTTATATTTTCCAAAATTATCTTTAAAAGAGTTGTCTTTCCTATTCCATTTTCTCCGATTATACAGATTTTATCAGTACCAAATACCTTTAATTCTATATTTTCACTCAAAACTTTAGAACCTATAACAAGTTTTTCCAAATTCAAATCCAAAATTTCCTTTTTTGAAGAATAATTAACAGCTTCATCAAATTTTACAAAAATAGATTCTTCATAATCGGGAAAATCAAGTAAATTCTCCTTTTCTTTTTCAAGTCTTCTCCCGATAGACTTTACAGTATGCATTTTTATTTTCAGCTCTGCCCCCAAAAAATCATTTTTTGTACTTCTGATTTCATGTTGCACTCTTTCATATATTTTCTGATATTTTCTTTGTTTCTTATCAAATTCTTCTCTTTGTTTTTTTGCAATTCTCTCCTGTCTTTCAATAGCATTTCCTCTATTCTCAACATAATTTTCATAATCCAACTTTTCAATCGAAATCTTCGGTTTTTGTTTTCTCATAAGTTGTTCAATATGAATAATCACATTTGCACAATTTTCAATTAAATCCTCATCATGAGAAATAAAAATTATTGGAATATCAATGTTTTTTATGAAATTCTTAAGCCATTCAATAGAATTTATATCCAAATCGTTACTAGGTTCGTCCAATAAAAGACAAGTAGGCTCTTTCATAAGTTCACAAAGTAAAATGAATTTAATTCTTTCTCCACCTGATAATTCACTTATCCTTTGCTTTTCATTTATTAAATTTTCATCAAAATTTAACTCCTTTAACAATTTATAAAATAAATTGTAATCAAAAAATTCTTCTTTAATCTTATTTACAAGATATTCTTTCGTTGAAAAATCTAAAATATTTGTTTCCAAAATCTGTGGTAAATATCCAATAACCTCATTAGACTTATTTATCTCTCCACTTATTTCTGCATATTCTTTTAAGCCCTCATCATCAACTATCGCCTTTAAAATGCTGGACTTTCCGTTTCCCTCTTCTCCGATTATACAAACTTTCATTTTGTTTTCTAAAGAAAAACTGAAATTTTCAATTACAGTTCTTAAATCTTTCACTAAATGTATTGTTAAATTTTTTATACTAAGCATATATCCTCCTAAATTAAGCCACAAAAAAATGGCAATTCACTTATTGCCATTTCAACATTCATTTTGCAACTCAAAAAGGAGTTCTAAAAAGAACACAAAAAGGAATGCATAACTAAAATGGCAACAAAAAACTAAGCTCTAAAAAGCTATTAAATTTCTGTCTCATAATAGTTATCTAATTAACATTCCTTCCTCCTGAATTTTTTATTAATTTTTGATATATTTCTACATCACTTAAATTGTAACACAAACAAATTAAAGTGTCAAATTTTAATTAAAGTAAATAAGTATTCCAGTTATTATAATAACTAAAAGTATTCCTAAAAGAATATTTTTTCTTTTTATTCTTTTATCTTCGTATTCATCTGCAGATTCTTCAAAATCTTTAAGTATATCTTTAGGAATTGAAACCCTATTTACTTCTTTTTTTTCTCCGTCTTTATAAGTATAGTAAAGTTGTTCTCCATCAATCATTTTATAGGAATAGTTTCCAATACTATAACCACTTTCAAAATTAGATGAGTTGGAATTTGATGCAGAAATAATACTTTTTTCTGTAAACATCTCCGGCTCTAAAGTATCAACCATAGCTTTTGCCTTTTCTAAATCAAAATTATATTTGTCTTTTACATATTTTACAGCTTCTGTTTTTCTATTTTCTCTGATCAGTGCATATAAATCATTATCATATATCCTGGATATTATTGAATTTTTAAACATATCGGAAAAATCAGTTTTTGATAAACCACGGTTTTTACCTTCAAAAAATTCCAAGGTTTTTGTCATCTTATCAACTGTTTCTTTTGCGTCTTTAAAATCCATATTATATTTATTTTTAACATACTTTACAGCTTCTTCTTTTCTTTTCTGTTTTAATAAATCATATAATTCTTCATCCATTGCTCACTCCATTGTAATCTAATTGGATTCCTAAATTTTTCAAGTTCTGAAAAATCTTCTATATTTTCATAGACAAACAGTTTTAATTTATACCAATAGTCAAAAATCAGATTTCTTTAAAATGTTAAATTTTAATTAAAGTAAAAATATATTCCTACTATTAATGCTACTAATACAATTCCCCAAATGAAATTTTTTTTCCTAGATTCTTTTTCTTCATATTCATCTGCCTTTTTTTCTGCAGCTTTATCAAAATATTTCAATATTTCACTAGGAATGGAGAACCTATTGACTTCTCTTTTTTCTCCATCTTTATATGCAAAGAAATGTTGTTTTCCATCAATCATTTCATAGGAATAACTTTCGTTTCTATAACCACTTCCACATTTAGAAAAATCATTTTTTGAAGCAGAAACAATATTTTTTTCTGTAAATGCCACTAAATTATTTATATCTAAACTATCAACTATATTTTTTGCCGTTTTTAAATCAAAATTATATTTGTCCTTTACATATTTTACAGCCTCAATTTTTCGATTTTCTTTTATCAAAACATATAAATCATCATCAGATATTTCAGATTCCTCTAAACTTCTATTTTTATACAATAAATCTTCTTCTGATAATTCAAGATTTTTCTCATCAAAATATTCAACTTTTTCTATCAACTTATCAACTGTTTCTTTTGCGCTTTTAAAGTCCATATCGTATTTATTTCTAACATACTTTACAGCTTCTATTTTTCTTTTTTGTTTTAACAATTCATATAATTCTTCGTCCATTATTCACTCCATTGTAATCTATGTAATTCTCCAAACTTTTCAAGTTCTGAAAAGTCTTGTTGTCTTAGTGCTTCATATAAAACTATTGATACCGAATTTGAAAGGTTAAGAGATCGTATTTCTCCCCACATCGGTATTCTCACACAATGTTCTTCATTTTTAACTAAAATCTCTTCAGGTATTCCCTTACTCTCTTTTCCAAACATTATATAATCATTCGGAAAATAATCAATCTTATCGTAGGTTCTTTTTGCCTTTGTAGTTGCAAAATAAATATTTGCATTTGGATTTTTTTCGTAAAAATCTTCAATATTTTCATAGACAAAAAGTTTTAACTTATCCCAATAATCAAGTCCTGACCTCTTTACCATTTTGTCGTCAAGCGAAAAACCTAATGGCTTTATCAAATGTAATTTAGTGTCGGTTGCGACACAAGTTCTTCCAATAGCCCCGGTATTGAAAGGAATTTCCGGTTCTAATAAAACTATATTAAACAAAATCTCTCTCCTTTTTTTCTCTATCTATAAACATAATAAAAACACAAATAACAAGTGAAATAGCACTTAACAAAATTGTCTTTATTCCTAAAAAATTACTAAATTTACTACCTATAATCGCTCCAATAATGAAACATATTATAACTGCAAAATACATTAAACTGTATTCTAAAAACTTTCTATTTTTTGTATAAAAATACTCCGATAAATTGTGAGTTCCACCTCTTAAATTTCCAATACACATTGTTGTAGAAAAATCTATACCACAAACTTTTTTAAAACTTTGAACTTGTATTCCACAGGCAAAAGATGTAATTGCATTTGCTGTTTCATTCATATTTTCGGGAATAAAAGCTACACAAATAAGTAAAAATATTTCAAAAATTAATGCATTTTGTCGCCAATGTAATTTAAAATCACCTTTTTTTCTAAATAAATCAGCTAAAAAAATTCCAAGAGTAAAAAACGATATTGGAAAAGCATATTTCAAACACATAGACCAATTTCCTTGAGAAGCATGAACTCCAAGTAATAACATATTTCCGGTTTGAGCATTTGCAAAAACTTGTCCCCTTAAAAGATATGAATATGCATCCATAAGTCCACCACTTAATGCTAAAAATATTGCAACTTCAATAGATTCAGACATTTGCTTTGCTTTTTTCATATATAACTCCTTATAAAATCTTCATAAAGTAGTATATAACAAAAGGACTTTTTTTACAAGTTTTTACAGTTTATGATTTGCACAAAAAAAGAATGGTCAATAAAATCAACCATTCTAATTAAAATTTTTTATGCTAAAAGTGTCAGGAATTTTGCAACTCCAATTCCGAAAAATGTTCCGGTAATAACTCCGATTAAAGCCATCAACACAGCTATAGGTACTAATGATTGTGAATACGCCGCTGCAAGTACAGGAGATGAAGCAACACCGCCTATATTTGAAAGAGAAGCTATACCACAAGTGAATAAATCAAGTTTGAATACTTTTCCGATAATAGCCATTAAAACTCCATGAATTATAAGAATTACAAAACCAGCTAAAATATATGCAGGAGCTTGTGTAAGTTCCATAAAGTTTGCATTTGATGCGATTAATCCAATTAACATATATAGTAATACATTTGAAATTTCAGGAGAACCGGGAATTCTTGCAAGTGGTGTCATTGCAAAAATAACTCCCAAAATTGTAGTTATAATTATAGTCCAACCAGTTGCTCCCATAAATGCAAGTGCAGGAATTTTCACCATTTCTTTTCCAATTATTCCTGTAATAGCAGTAACTCCAAGTGCAACACTCAATAAGAAAAACATATCTTGGAAAGTTATTTCTTTACTTATAGTTGAAAATTTTGCAGTTAGATGTTCATTAATATTATCAATTTTTGAAGTGTCAGCCTTTGTCCACTTATTAAATTTACCAGCAAATGGAACTAAGAATAATAAGAACATTATCCATATTGAATAATCTATTGAGTCAATCAATAATGTATAACCCATTCCTGAACCTTCAAGACCAACAGCTTGTTGTACTGCAACCATGTTTTGAGTTCCACCAACCCAACTTCCTGCTAGTGCTCCAAAAGTTAAAGGTGCATTGGATGCAAGTCTTCCTTTGAAAAGGAGAAATGCAACAACAAAACCAATCATTATAGTAAATGTTGCAGTAAAGAATGAAATTATCATTCTAGGACCTAATTTTGCTATATCTCTAAGATCTGCTCTCAATAACATTAAGAATATCATCGAAGGTAAAATTGCATCTTTTAAAACACTTCTTGCTTTCGATACACTTTCTACATTCATATCCCAAACACCTAGTGTTGATAAAATCATAGCACCAAAATAGATTATAACCAATGCAGGAATATATTTAAAAAATATTCCATTTTTAAACTTCTTTTCCAAGTAAATTACTATACCTGAAACAAAAAATAACAGAGCAATAAATTGAAATCCATCTGTAATCATAAAAAAAACCTCCTAAAATATATTTTTAATAAGAAAAAACCAAAAATAATTTCGATAATTATTTCTTATTTATTTTATTTTACCACCTTAGGCAATCGTTGTCAAATATTTTTGATAATAAATATCTATATAATGACGTTATTACATAAAAAAACCCTATATCTTTTATATGGATTTAGGGTTTACTATTATTTTATTTAATCTTTTTTAAAACTATTTTTTAAAACATAATATAATTGACGTTTCATAATCTCCATTAGGATATTCAAATGGATTTACTAAATCTTCAAATCCTAATTTATGATAAAAATTGATTATTTTATCATTATTAAATTTCTTAGTGGATAATAAAATTTTATCATTGCCTAAATTTTCAATAAGACATTTCATCAATTTTTTTCCATAACCTTTTCCTTGATAGTTTTCAAGAACTGCTAATTCATTTAGCTCAAAAGTATTTTTATACCAGTCAATTCCTTTTGGTAACTGTGAATCAACTTGCATCGCCCACCAATTTTCTTTTAAAAAATCAAAACCATATACAAATCCAATTAACTTTTCGTTTTCAAAAGCACCAACTATTTTTATATTATTTTTCAAACTGTCATCAATTCTGGTGATTAAAAAATTCGCTGAAAAATCATCACTTTTAAAAACCTCTTTGTATATCTTTGCCATTTCTCCTTTATACTTTTCTATTTCATCTAAAGTTAACATTTTAAACATAAAATCACCCCCGCTTATTAATCAATAATTCTAAATATAAAAAAATTCAAAAATTTATCATCCTAAATAATTTAATTATTTTGGCAAATCTTTTGTAATTCATTAAATGTATCAAATAATTTGTTTTCTCCTACAAGTATATTTATAACATCTCCATTTATTATTGTAGTTTCCCCGTTCGGTATTATTTCTTCGACTCCTCTGTCAATATTTATAATTAACATTCCCTTTGGAAATTTCACTTCTTTTATTTTCTTGTTTTCTATCTCACTTCCGATTTCAACAACTATACTCATAGTCATTTTTTCTCCATCTTTTGAAGTAGCGATATTTTCTTTTTCCATTAATCTCTCTAAAAGATATTCGTAAATAGGTAGTGATTTTAGATAATTCGGAACAGAATAAGTTATAAGGCATACTATTGAAAGTGGTAATAAATATGAAAGATTACCTGTCATTTCAAAAATTAAAATTATTGAAGTAAGCGGTGCTCTAACTATTGCAGTTAAATATCCTGCCATCCCTAAAACTATAAAACTATTTATATAAACAGGATCTACAACTTTTCCAAAAATCGTTCCGATTGTTGCTCCTAAAACTAAAATTGGAAAGAAAATCCCACCCGGAACTCCTGAACTAAAGCAAATTATTGAAAATAATAATTTTACTATAAAAATTATTATAAGCATATAAATTGGATAATCAACACTTTGTAGCTCTTTCATCAAAAATCCGCCACCACCCAATAAATTAGGCATAAAGGCTAAAATTAATATAGGTAGTAAAAAATATGGTATTAGCTTAAATTCTTGTTTTATCTTCAATCCATCTTGAACTTTCATAAAAAATTCCATTAAAAAGATATAAAGCACTCCTAAAAGAGATAAAACAACTGCAAATAAAATCAAAGTCCAATAATTTACTAATGGTAATTTTTCCGCCAGACTAAAACTAAAAACTGTTTCTGTTCCATATAATATTTTTGAAACTAAATCTGCAGTTATTGTAGAAGCCATACAAGCTACTAAAAGTTTTTTGCTGATATGTCTATGCACTTCTTCAACTGCAAATAAAATTCCGGCTACAGGTGCATTAAAAGCTGCTGCAAGTCCTGCACTTGCCCCGCAAGTTATTAAAAATTTTTCAATCGTTTTATTTTTCTTTAGTTTTCTTGAAACTAACTTTCCACTCATTGCACCAATTTGAATTGAAGGACCTTCACGACCCACTGAAAAACCTGCTAAAGCTGTTAAAGCTCCTCCAACAATTTTTGCTAATAATACTTTCACAGGATTAGGATTGATATATCCCTTTATTTCAGCTTCTACTTGAGGTATTCCGGAACCACCACAAAATTTTGACATTCTCTTAATCTTCGTAACTAAAAAAGAAATCAAAATAAGTACAATAAAAATAATAGGATAAATATAAAAATGACTTTTACTAAAATTTATAATTACTCCTAAAATTCCTTCTATTCCGTGTATAATGTAACGATAGAAACTTGAAAATCCCCCTGCAACTATTCCCACTAAAATTCCATAAAAAAGTAATTTTAAATCTTCTTTTCTATGATTATTACTAACATTTTCTAAATTTTTCATAAAAACTCCTAAAATAAATATCTTACAATTATTTTATCACAAAAAGAGCAATAAAAAAAGTTTTGATAATCATCAAAACTTTATCTAAATATTTCTTCTATTTCACTATCTGTAATTTCTTGATACTCTCCAAGTTCAAGATTTTTGTCTAAATCTAAATTTCCAATGCTCACTCTTTTTAGTTCTACAACTTCATTTCCAACATATTCCAACATTCTCTTAACTTGATGAAATTTACCTTCGGAAATTGTAAGGTAAATTTCTCTTTTTGAAATTTCTTCAACCTTTACATTTTCAGTTGTAAAATCTTCTTTTTCAAAGTAAATTCCGTTTTCAAGACTTTCTATTTGTTCCTTTGTAATATCATCTCTTAAAGTTACAAAATATTTTTTATTTACTTTTTTCTTAGGATTTGTAACATTGTAGGAAAATTTCCCGTCATTTGTTAAAATCAAAAGACCTGTTGTGTCTATATCAAGTCGTCCAACTGGAAACAATTCCATATTAGAGTATGGAAATTCTAATAAATCCAAAACTGTAGGAAGTCTTGGATCAAAGGTTGCACTGATATAGTCCTTAGGTTTATTCAACATCAAATAAGTAAATTCTTTATAGATTACAATTTCATCATCAAATAAAATTTCGTCTTTTTCAATGTCAACCTGTGTATTTGGACTTTTTTCAAATTTTCCGTTAATCTTAACTCTACAAGTTTTTAAAAACTTTTTTATCTCACTTCTCGAACCAATTCCCATATGGCAGAGAAATCTATCAATTCTTATCTTCATCTTATCTCACTATCAGCTTATTGCTATCCTTAATATTTTTGTATTTTAATGAATATTTTTCAAAAATGTATTTCACTCACTATTTTCTTTTTCTTCTCAAGTCATTATTTAATGACAATAATAATACTGCTAAAACTATCAATCCGCAACCTATTACTTTAAAAATAGTCATAGATTCATTTAGGAAAAATATCCCTAAAACTACACTTGTTATAGGTTCAAAGGTACAAAGTATTGAGGCTGTTGTAGCACCACAATATTTAACTCCAAGTTGTAAAAAAGCACTTCCAAAAATAGAAGTTAGAAATGAAATTAATATTGTAAGTCCCCAAGCCATAGGTGTAAGTGCAAAAGTAAGTTGACCACTAAATTTGCCAAACACAAAAAGCCCTACTATATTAAATAAACTTATGTATAATGTACATTTAAAAGGATCCATATATTTAAAACCGCTTTTATCCAAATACACTAAATACAAACTATATGTTATACCTGATAAAGCTGCTAAAAATATTCCGAATGTGCTTCCACCTGTAACCTCATCAACCAACATCACAATCCCTATCATTGAAAAAATAAGTGCAGAAATCTTTTTTAAAGTAACTTTTTCTTTAAAAAATAAAATACAAATAAAATAAACAACACAAGGATAGATAAAATGTATTGTAGTTGCCATACCGACAGAAATATAATTATATGATCCATAAAGAGCTGTTGTCGTGATTCCTATACCCAAGAAAGAAAGGACAATAAAATGAAGAATTTCTTTTTTTGTAATCTTCATAGGAGTATGATTTTTTCTCATTCCAAAATATAAAAACGGTAATCCGAAAAATGCTCTTAAAAATGTTAGAGTAATAGCATTGTTTCCTCCGGCATAAGTAAGTTTTGCAAGAATTGGCGTAAAGCCGAAAACAAATGCAGAAATAATTGTAAAAATAATACCTTTAATAAAATTCATCTATACCTCCTCCTATATTAGAAAAATATTTCAGATACAATTTCATCGTTTTGATTCCACTTTATCATCAATTCAGTATAATTATCATTTAAGTATAAATCAAATATTTTATCTATACTGTAACTCTTTCCATCAGCATTCCTAAATTCTTCAATTCCCATCCAAAAGAGTTCCCCCTCAATATTCTCTTTAATCAGTTCTCCTGAAAAATCTTCTGTATAATATAAAAATCCTAATTCTCTTTTATTATTTCTTTCGTCAATCCAACTGACAGTCCCTCTTAATTTTAGATTTTTAACATTTAGACCAGTCTCTTCAAAAACTTCTCTAACACATGAATCATAAAGAACTTCTCCCTTTTCAACATGTCCTCCGACAAAGGTTAGGCCTTCCCAACCATGTTTTTTTACTTTATCCAAAATTAAAATTTTATCTTTATCTCTATCATAAATCATACACATATTTACTAAAATTGTTTCCATAAATCCTCCGATAATATTATGGTATTTACTATCACTTTATTATTATATCATTTAATACATTGTATATACAATACATAACTTTATCGAGATAGTAAAAAGTTGAAAAATATTAAACTATAAGATATTATAAAAATTCATCTTTATATATAAAAAATTTACTCACAAAAAAATCCGACAAAATTGTCGGATTTTAAAATCTTAAATAAATTATGGTAAGACCGTTTCAACAACTTCAAAAATTGTTTTGAATAATCTTCCTACTCTACTTAAAAATCCTGCCTTTGAATAGTCTTCTTTAGCAACTAAATCAACTGTATCAATTACTTCTTTAGAATTTTTAATTTGAATTTCTCCAACCTTATCTCCTTTTTTCAAAGGCAATTTTATATCTCCAATATTAACTTCAGTTTCGTAATTTATTCCTTTCATTGAAGCTCTATCAACATCTTCTTTAACAACTAATTCTACAAAACCTTGACTAGAGGATTTTAATTCAACTTTTCTAACAAATTTTTTTGAATCAATTATTTTTCTTGTCTCTATATTTTGCTTAGCATAATTTAGCATATCTTTCATATATTGAGCTCTGTCCGCTTTAGTTTTTGCTCCCATTAAAACAGAAATTATTCTAAATTCACTTTCACCTTTTTTTATTGTCATTGTAGAAACTAAACAATAACCGGCTTCGTCAGTATGTCCTGTCTTTAAACCGTCAACACCCTCAACTTGTCCTACTAGTGGAATAGTACTTTCTTTTTTAAAATTTCTTGAAGGTTGTTCTAAAACTGTAGTCTTTGCATATTCTAAAACTTCTGGATATTTTTCAATTATAGCTTTTGAAAGCTGAAAAATATCTCTCGTTGACATTTTATTGTCTTGACCATTTTTCATAAGACCAGAAGCATTTGAAAAAGATGCGTGTTTAAGTCCAAGTTCACTAGCTTTTTCATTCATTAAAGTTACAAATTTACTTTCAGTTTCTGCAATGGTTTCTGCAAGTGCTACAGCAGAATCATTTCCTGAAACAATCATAAGACCATCAAGTAAATCTTTAATAGTAATTTCTTCTCCTTCTTTTAAATCTAAACTAGAACCTTCTTCTAAACTTGCATTTTTAGAAACTTTAACTTTATCTTCCATTTTTATTTTGCCTTCAGAAATTTTTTCCTTAACTAAATAATAAGTCATAAGTTTTGAAATACTAGCTATTGATAAAGGTTCATCTATATTTTCAGCTACAAATAAAGCTCCAGACTTCGCATCTCCAATTAAAGATGAAGTAGTCTTATTTTCAATTCCAAATATTGCATAGGACTTTGCAGTTCCAACAAAACAAATTGAAAGTATTAATACTAAACTAAGTAATGATTTTTTAAATTTCATAATATTCCCCTATTTTTTAATTTCATCTAATCCCATATATTTTCTTAAAACATACGGAATTTCTATACTTCCATCTTCTCTTTGGTAATTTTCCAAAACAGCAGCAAAAGTTCTTCCAACAGCTAGTCCTGATCCATTTAAAGTATGAACAAATTTAACTTTGCCATCTTCATCTCTAAATCTTATATTAGCACGTCTTGCTTGAAAATCTTCAAAGTTTGAGCAAGAAGAAATTTCTACATATCTTCCATAACTTGGCATCCAAACTTCTATATCATAAGTCTTTGCGCTTGAAAAACCAATATCTCCTGTACATAAACAAACTACTCTGTAAGGAATTTCTAAAAGTTTTAAAATTTCCTCTGCATCATTTGTAAGTTTTTCTAATTCGTCATAACTATTTTCAGGATTTACAAATTTAACCATTTCAACTTTATCAAATTGATGATTTCTGA
>ERZ773099.1661-NODE-1661-length-16238-cov-70.135513_pt1 | contig 16238 bp, 15 predicted proteins | sample MGYA00511120_ERZ773099 | MGnify/ENA primary metagenome ERZ773099 (study PRJEB29015, sample SAMEA2738012) | human oral metagenome | biome: human oral; feature: human-associated habitat; material: dental | place: China | collected 2104 ...
GATATAGATAATAGTACATTCCGATGCGGGCGATTCGAACGGAGAGATACCTAAGGCGAACCTGCTTTTTTATTTTGTCTTAATCACCATCATTATCTTTGCCTTGTTTCCTCCGCCTCTTTAGGATTATCTTCCGCTTAGTAGAGCTATCATCCGGATACATACAGTAGCTGTCGGACATTCGTAGCCTATAAAGAGATGAGAGCCGGCTCAGAACTATCGCCCAGGGTGTTTTGGTACATTTTGTGCTGATAGCCAGATTTTGCCCATCAATAAAGGCTTGGTTATTAGTTTCTTTCATCCCTGTCCGTTATACAGCATCAATCGGTTGCCTGAGGGATCGAGTTTGTTGCCCAAAGGAAAAAGGCGCTATCTCGTAAGATAACGCCTGGGGGCTACGTCGAGGCTATCCCTCAACCTCGACGTAGTAGGGCTTAACACCTCCCAAGCCCCCGTCCTGGGGAGTAAGGTACCTCCCCAGGTGGAACTGCCCCATCGAGCCATCCTCCTGCTCCACGAGCAGGAGGGAGCCCTTGAAGATGACCATGCGGTCACCCTTAAGAGCCCTGACGACGCTCCGATGAGCGTCGTCCGAGCGCTTTAGTGCAATCTTGATATCGTCTACCTTCATGGCAGACTCCCTTCAATAGCTGGCTGAATATGGCGACTCCATATCCATACCAGACGATAATATAATAACATGTAATGACACATTGTCAATCCCCAGCATGATACATCACTCATTCTTCACCTGAGACGGAATAGACGAGTCATTACGTCTTTTCGGTAAGTGGTTTACTCAGTATCAGCTGGGCAGGCCGCAGCACGATACATGCATATTATTACTCACCTGGGGGGCAAAATAGACAGGTAACGAAGTTGTCCAAAGGAAAAGGCGCTATCTCGCAAGATAGCGCCCAACGGGAGGGCTACGTCAAGGTCACCCCTTGACCTTGACGTAGCGATAGACGAGCTTCTGTATGCCCCCTTTCGAGGGCGCAAAGAACTCGCCCAGACGAAATTGTTTAAATTCACCTCCCCTCTGCTCAATGAGCAGCATGTCACCCTTGAAGGTGACCATACGGTCACCTTCAAGAGCCTGGGTGACGTCCTTCCGGACGTCACCCGAAAGAGCCGATTTCAAAAGGTCTACGTTCATAGTAGACCTCCTTTCGGATCGCAGGCCATATGGGCTGTTCCCATATGTAACCTGTATTTCATACGATAGCACTTATACTTAAGTTAGTCAAGCATTAGCATATTACGATGTAGATAAGTCAACCCAGCATGATGCCCAGCGTTTTACTCGCTTAAGCGAGGAAACTGCGCAATCATGATTTATTGTGATTAGTTAGCCTTACCAGCATCTGCTGGACAGGCCCAGCATGATACATCATCTATCCCCTGCTTAAGGTTATCAATGAGTCACTACGTCTCTTCAGTAAATAGACTTGTCCAGGTATCAGCTGGACAGGCCACAGCAAGCCCAGCTGATGCGTTAGCTAAGCTAGCTAGTTATGACAAAGCGTGGATTACGTATCTTTTTTTGCTTAGGTAGCTTAGCGTTATGTATCCTGCTGGGTGCTGGGCAGGCTCACAGCAGGATACGTCACCCATTCCCTGTCTAAGGTTAAATTAATTAGTCATTGTGTCCTCTCAGCAAACAGCCCACTTAGCCAACTACGACAGTATTTCTCGTAGCTCCAGCCCTCTACTTGCTCACCTGCAGATAGTCAGTCAGCCGATCGATCTTGACTCTAGTCTGCTTGGTAGTGTCACGGTCTCGCACCGTCACCGCTCCATCGGTCAAGCTATCGAAATCAACCACCAGGCAGTAGGGTACGCCGATCTCGTCCGCCTTGCGATAGCGCTTGCCGATATTGCCACTATCGTCCCAGCTGACTCGCCCCGGCACATACTGCTGGACGATGTCGTAGACCTGCCTCGCCTTAGCCACTAGCTCGGGCTTATTCTTAAGCAGAGGCGAGACTGTCACCAGCACCGGTGCCAGGTGCTTCGGTAGCTTGAGCAGCTTCCGCTTCTCCCCGCCTACCTCGTCCTCTGCATAGTCCGCCACCAGGATCGCCATCACCAGGCGCTCCACTCCGCTCGACGGCTCGATAACATGTGGCACAAAGGGCTTGCCACCGTCCTTTGGGCGGTACTCCATCGACTTGCCGCTCGCCCGCTCTATATTCATCAGGTCAAAGTCAGTCCGGTAGGCCAGCCCCATCAGCTCCTCCCGACCAATCGGGTAGTCAAACTCGATATCGACCGTCCGCTTGCTATAGTGTGCCCGATCTTGAGCCGGCACTTCCAAGTCGTGAATCATCGCCGCCGGCAAGCCCATCACTTGCTCTAAGAACCGGTGCTCCAGCTTGAGCCAATCTTCGAATGACTCCTGCCAGCGAGCCGGGTCAATGAAATACTCTATCTCCATCTGCTCAAACTCTCGTGAGCGAAAGACGAAGTCGCGCGGACTGATCTCGTTGCGAAAAGCTTTGCCCTGCTGAGCAATGCCGAAAGGCAGATCAGGGTAAAACGAGTCAACCACATTACGATAATTAGTGAAGATGCCCTGGGCTGTCTCGGGACGCAGGTACGCCACGGCGTCGTCGCTCTCGACCGCCCCGACACTGGTGCGAAACATCATATTAAACCGCTTCACCTTGGATAGTTGGTTGCCGTCAGGCGATTTGACATGGTTATCCTCGATCAGCTTGTCGATCTCAGCATCAGACATGCCGTCAGTCGCCTCGATGCCGTTATCTTTCAGTAGATGGTCAGCTCGGAAACGACGGTGGGTCACCACGTCGTCCACCAGCGGGTCGGCAAAGGTCGACACATGACCGCTCGCCTGCCAGGTCTTCGGATTCATGATGATAGCCGCATCGACACCGTAGATATCCGGGCGACAGTCGACGAAGAAATGCCACCACTGCTGCATCACATTGCGTTTGAGCGCCACACCCAGCGGACCCCAATCCCAAGTACCGGCCAGCCCACCATAGACCTCTGACCCTTGATAAATAAAGCCACGTCTCTTACATAGCGAAATGATATCTTCCATGAGGTTCATTATAGCATACGGGGTATGACGTATTGTCTCTAAAACGGGTGAAGCCCCGGCATCCGCAGATGCCGGGGCTATAAAGCTAGTCATCACCCCCTTCCTCGGAGAACTTGCCCAGAAGCTCCCGGGCAAACTCTCTATCTGTCATACCAGCGGGGAGATACCCCCGCCTTTGAGCCTCTCTCTTAAACAGGATCAGAGCTTCGTAGAGCTCTTCCCTGCTCGGCATCCCGCACTCGGGGATGACGAACATCCCCTTCCACAAACCGTGCTGGAGTGCCTTGGTGTTTGGGGCGTCAAGCCCCAAACAAAATTTCACCCCCTCACCCGCTTGGAAATGAGCTATCCACAGCTCACTCCCCCGTCGGGAGTTGGCGAATTCTGCACAACTGACTACCTGAGGCATGATTGCCTCCTCTCTGCGACCATGGGTCGCATCGTTGCCGCACGGCTTTTCCGTGCAGTCAGTCATATCGGCCTGATGACCTAGTAAGGGTCAAGCAGCCTGACATGGCTGACCACACGGTGTCGCACGACGATACTACAGAGAGCAACGGGTGAAACTAGGCTTAGCTAAGAAGTGAATGCTTAGTCAATTGGTTACGGCGATACTAGCCTAGAAATGTACGTAAGTATAAGAGGCTTACGTGGTATATTGTGATATATTATGGTATATTTGTCAATCCCACAGCATGATGCCTAACGTTTTACCGGCTTAGGCAAGAAGGCTGCGCAATCATGATTTATTTTGATTAGCTAGCTTCACCAGCATCTGCTGGACAGGCTCGCAGCAGCCCAGCTGATGCGTTAGCTAAGCTAGCTAGTTATGACAAAGCGTGGATTACGTATCTTTTTGTTTAGGTAGCTTAGCGTTATGCATCCTGCTGGGTGCTGGACAGGCCTCAGCATGCTCCCCCACCTTACTCGCACTGTCCGGCGTGGATGCGGGCGGCGGCTTGGTCGGACAGCTCGTCCATGTGGTAGCGAGCATCGGTGGCTCGGTTCAGCGTGTTGGCATTTGCTCCCAGGTAGAGCACCGCATACGAGCTGGCCGTCGACTCGGCGTTAGCCTGACTACCGATCGAAGCAGGCTCGGTCGTGCCACAGCGTCGAAAGATCAGATAATGCCCCACTTCGTGGCGCATAGCATCAGCAAAATAACGGTCGAAAGAAGCCCGAGCGCTCATCCGGTTATTGATATAGACATTGCCCGGAGCGCCGGTGCAAAAGGCCGCCATCCAGCTGGCGATATTTTGCTCGGTGATAGTGCAGTAACCCCGCATCTGCTCCAGCCCCCAGACTACTTTTAGCCCCGCCGCATTGACGATATTAGTCGCCGACTGAGTGTAGTTGCCATTGCCATCTGCCACCGTCGGTGTCGCTCGCAGACGCTCTTCTATCTGGAGTAGCTCAGCGTTAGTCGCTGAGATCAGCTGGTTGATCTGATCGATCAAGCTATCCATCTGCTGGCGAGCCTGCCCGATGCTAGCCACGTTGGTACTCTCCAGGTAGGTGCTAGCATTAGCGATAGTCTGGTTAAGCTTAGTCCGAGTCTCAGCTCGCATCCATTGGCTACCGGCTAACCGCTTCGCCGACAGAATAGTCGAGCGCAGTGCCACCCGAGCGTCGTTGAGTTGCTTGGCGTGGCGGGCTTGCTTGACTATCTCTGCCTCGGTCTTCAGTAGACCAGCCAGCTCTTTCAGCTCGCCCGAGCCAGCCTGTAGTCTCACCCCCGCCTCAGTGATAGCGACCGTCTGATTAGTACTGGCACACTGATGCTCGTCGACTGATTTATTTAGCAGTGTCTGAGCCCTCTTTATATCAGCCTGCAGGCGCTCGACCGCCTGCTTCTGCCCGGTCGGCACATCATCAACCGTCGCCTTGGCCTGGTCGGCGCTATCTCTGACCGCTCGCTCCAGTGCCTGCTTCTGCTGGCGATAGCTGCCAAGAGCCTTATTACAATCTACCACTGAGCCGATATGCCAGACCACGAAGCCCACGCCTAGTGAGATGATCAGCGTCGCTATGATCGATAGCCCCCGCCGCCGATGCCCATTACCTGCTACCGGCTGCCCCACCACTTCGTTCACCGCTACTTCCTCACTTCCGCTTTGGCTAGCTCAAGCCTCAAGGCTGAGCCTGCCACCTTAACCGTCGTCGTATAATCAGCCGGCTGATCTTCCGCTAGTGAAGCGGTAGTCAGCGTCTCCGCCATGATGCTATCGCTCCAGGTATCGATCGCCGAGTTTAGCTTGGTATCATCGGTCGATAGCGTCAGTAGGATTCGGTCGTCCACACTTAGCCCGGCGTCCTTACGAGCTTTCTGCACCACCCGGATGACTTCACGAGACAGCCCCTCCGCCTCTAGCGCAGGCGTGAGATGCTTGTCTAGCTCTAGCCACGTCTCGGTCTCAGCCTCATTGACCACACCCGACACCTGATACTTCGCCAGATCTTCTACCCAGCTAACTCTTTTTACATTGAGCTCTTCCTGCATGATCTTTTCGTAGTAGCTGCCCAGTCTCTCGCCTGTATAGCTGGCATAGCTAAGCGGCTGACGGATCTTGATCTGACCGTAGTCGTCAGATCGCTCCATCCGCAGAGCCAGCCCGCCGGCGATCAGCTCTCTGGTCCGGCGCATATCAGCTAAGACTCGTTCGTCAACTGGGTTGTCGGTCGGCCAGTCCAGCAGGTGAACCGACTCACCGCCGGTCAAGTGCTGATATAGCTCCTCAGCCAAGAAAGGTGTAAACGGTGCCAGTACCAGACTCAGACGCACCAGGACGTAATGCAGCGTCTGATACGCCTGAGCTTTATCGGCGTCGTCCTCACTCTTCCAGAAGCGACGTCGGCTACGCCGAACGTACCAATTAGAAGCATCGTCGATGAAAGGAATCACCGCACTGAGAGCATCGGGGATATTGTACTGATTCATAAACTTAGCGACATGGTCAGTCAGCTGATGCACCCGAGAGACTATCCAGCGATCAAGCGGGTTGGATAATTTATCGATATCGACACTAATCTGAAACGAGTTCTCAGTCCCGGTGCGAGGCAAGGATTCGGGGGGATCGGAGTGAGCCGTATCGGTGATGCGGTGAACGAGAAATGCATCCGAAGACACCGTATCGTACGGAAATGTAAACTCGTCTACCTCGGCATACATAGTGAAGAAATCGTACATATTCCAGATCATAGCCAGCTTGCGGGCTACATCCGAGACGTCCTTATCGAGCAAGGTATAGTCCTCACCATTTAGGAGGGGTGATGCCAGCAACAAGAAGCGCAACGCATCTGCCGAGTACTGATTCATCAGCTCATTAGGGTCGGTATAATTACCGAGCGACTTACTCATCTTGCGCCCGTCATTACCGGCGATAACACCAGTGGTGATGACATTACGATAAGCATTCATCTGAGCTGTCGGCTTAGCCCGCTCAGCGCCAAATGCCCCGATACTGGCTAGTGTCGTGTTGACCGCATGGACATAGTAAAACCAGGCTCGCACCTGACCGACATACTCGACGATGAAGTCCGCCGGATAATTCTGCTCAAACTTCTCTTTATTGTCAAAGGGATAATGCAGCTGAGCAAAAGGCATGCTGCCGCTCTCAAACCAGCAGTCCAGCACCTTGTCCACCCGCTTAAAATGTTCGCCGTCGATGTCGAAGGTGATGGAGTCGACCCAGGGGCGATGGTAATCATCCAGCTCCGCCCCACTTAGCTTGGCTAGCTCGGCATATGAGCCAATCACTCGCACCGTGCCCTTATCACCCTTCCAGACCGGCATTGCCGACGCCCAGAAACGATCTCGGCTCAGGTTCCAGTCGGGTGCCTGGTCAATATTCTTAGCGAAGCGACCATGCTTGAGATGAGCCGGGAACCAGTTGATATTCTCGTTTTGCTCCAGTAAAAGTGGCTTCTCCTCCCCGATATCCATGAACCACGACGGTATCGCCCGATACATGATCCGTTGCTTGCTCCGGGGGTTAAAGGGATACTCGTGCCGGATGTACTCGATCCGCCAGACGATCCCCCGCTCCGCCAGGTCTTTAGCGATGTATTTGTTGCTTGACCAGACTTCCCGTCCTTTATATATGCTGTCAAAATAATAGCCGTCATCATCGATGACGTGGAATGGCGCTATGCCATTGGCCTTACCGAGCTCAAAGTCGTCCTCACCATAGGCCGGCGCAATGTGCACGATGCCCGTACCCGACTCGGTAGTGACGAAATCTGCCGGGTAGATATGGTGAATCTTAGCATCCTCAGGGTAAGCCGAGCCGGTGTCCAGTGGCTGATACGCCCGACCGACCAGCTCGCCACCTGAGAACCGGCGCAGCACCTGGTAGTCAAGTGGCTGGTGCTTGTCGTCCTGCAGTACTCGCTCCAGCGCCTCCTCGGCGATGATTAGTTTCTCGTCGCCTACCAGCACTTCGCAGTAAGTCATCTCCGGGCTGACCGCCAGCATCAAGTTGGCCGGCAGTGTCCACGGCGTGGTTGTCCAAGCCAGAATGTTCACTTCCTCAGCGCCTTCAATATCATCGTCAATCGCTTCACCGCTGAGCAGCATCTTAACTCGCTTCTCGATCTCGTCACGTGCTAATTTTGCCGACTCTCGACTCTCGGCGTGAGGGTCCTCAATCTTCCACCAGACAACGTTATCACCTCTTAGCCAATCAGGCGTCTGGTTGCGATTAGCGATATTAACGACAAGGTCGTAATTAGGCAGCATATCCTTCGTCAGTTGTGTCCGTTCACTAGCGCCAACTTCAATACCTTTTTCTCGCATTAGGTCAATAACCATTAGCGGATCAAGGTCTTTGGCGGCTAAATGGGTGTCGAAGTCTGCAACCGTCGGTATCTTAGCGGTAGAATACTTCTCCGCGTTAACACCGGCAGAATCGGCATTCTGCGTCTGCGTAAAGTGATTGTAAAAAGCCTGCGCCATCTGCGAACGGACAACATTTGCGTTACACACAAACAAGACCTTCGAGCTCTTATCTAAGGCTATCCTGCGTCTCGTAGCGCCACTGAGCAGCCGAAACTTCACATAGACACTGGGGTCGGTCACTGTCTGATAAGCGTCGTTGTCCATGGTCACCTCGGCCTTGCTGACAGGGGTGGCAAACTTGGTATCGTACATCAGCACCTTTTCACCCTCGTAGATCTTGCCTGCTTCATAGAGCTGCTTAAACGCCCACCAGACACTCTCCATAAAATCCTTGTCCATGGTACGATAAGCGCCCTTGAAATCTACCCAGCGACCGATGCGGTCGATCACACCTTGCCAAGCTTCGCTATTAGCGATCATCGAATCCCGGGTCGTCCGGATATACTTCTCCAGGCTAATGGTCGGCAGAGGCTTGCCATCTTTGTCTAATGGCGCAGGCTGATGAGAGTCTGCCACGATCTGGCGTCGGTCGGTGATACCCAGCTGCTTTTCGACGAAGTTCTCTGCCGGCAGACCATGACAATCCCAGCCCCAACGACGCTCGACTCGTCGCCCCCGCATCGTCTGATAGCGAGGCACGACATCCTTGATGATCGAGCTAAGCAAGGTGCCGAAGTGAGGCACGCCGGTGATAAAAGGTGGCCCATCATAAAAGACATAGGCGTTGGCCGGACTACGCATCTCAACTGACTTCTCAAAGGTCCGGTGGTCTTTCCACCACCGCACTAAATCCGGCTCGTACTCACTCGCCCGCCGGCGTGTACCATGTTTGAATTTCATTACTTATTTCCTTTCGCTCTATTATGTGATTTACATAGCATCTCGCAATTCTCTATTGAGGTAGATCCTCCCTTACTCCAGGCGCTGACATGATCAGCGTCCATTTCATTTAGCTTCCATATCTTTGCCTTATTAGCATCATGGCCTATGGCGCAATACGAGCAGTTGGATATACCTTTTTCTTCCGCAATTTCAGTCTGCTTTTTATAGACAATTTGTTTGGTGGCGTCATCAAACACCCTAACTTCAAGTAATTTCGTATCACCTAGGTCACCTTTCCGCCCAGAATATAACCCCAAGACATATTCAAAGATCCCCTTACGATTTTTTACAAATGGGTCATCGTATAACTCACTAACTTTTGCGGAAACTCGGTCAGAATCATAAGAAAACCCGTGATATTCCTCATATAGCCTTCCCCATTCCAGGCCACGCATTTCTTTCTCAACTTGATTAAAAGTATTTGATACCCAGCTCAGCACCGTATCAAAATAAGTCTTCACTTCTGTAATAGAATTATCAAATCTATGCTGCGACATATATTCCGAGGTCGTTGTCCCCTTTGCCGCCGCAATCCACTCCAGCGCTACATGCCAGAAATCTTGCCGTTTGGCATCACCATTGATATATGCACTCCACATGGCAATCATTGCATTACCGGAGTTTGAGAAAGTCTCCTTACCTAATGTCACGAAAGGCCCGGAATAAATAGCATTTAGTAACTCCTGTTCATTAAGAGGCACGCCGACAATATTAATTGTCTTAAACCATTCCTTGATCTCACTCTCCGTTCCTTCGCATTCATACACCAGGAGCTCGGTTTCCAGCAACTTCTGTCGCAAATCCTGCGGCAAAGAATCAAAATGCGTCTGGTTACCATTACGTATAATTGAGAAGCGTCCTTCGATGAATCGACCAATTGAGGTGATTCGTTGCTGCCCATCCAAAACCTCCAGCTTGCCATCCTCTAATTTATTAAAATAAATTAGACCAATCGGGTAGCCTTTTAATATCGACTCAATAACCGCAACATCTTTCTTACCATCAGCATAAATATAATTACGCTGATACTCTGGTTGAATCGTCAGCTTACCGCTCAAACCAAACAGACCTTTCCCCTCAAACTCATTATAAGTAAAGCCCTTAGCAACCTCTGCAATGGTATATTTTTTTAGATTAGCAATCATTTTTCTGCTCCTTTTCTACGTATTGTGACTCTTGCATATGTAATTTTTCCATTAATTTTACCTTCCGCATTTTTAATTAGTCCCGGTACAGAGGTGGCGTATGAGTATTCTTGCATATTTCTTTTGTCCATCAACGTACGCCCTCTCTCCGTTGGCTGCTGGATGTCTGAACTCTTCGAATGAGAATTCTGAAGTACGGCTGGACGACAATCCTCTCTCTCTCTCTCTCTCTCGACGGAAATGACTAAGTCCTTTCCGTCGTCACCCTTTCGAAAGGCAACTATCTCAAACTGATCTGGGTTATACTTGTCCAGGAATGAAATAGGCACACCCATCACGCCAGTATAATCACTTGGAATTGCATCTGTAAACGATACTTCAATCGCATCATAGTTATCATACTTTTTATAACACACATCGCTATCAATTACTTTCTTGTTAAACTTCCTGTTTTCCGCCATAGTCATCAACTGCAATTCCTGATGACGCTTGCCATGATCAAGATTAGCAAACCATACTACATTACGGAACTTAACTAGTCCAGTTTTTTTATCATAAACGCCACTAGCAAATTCCCTCTCTTCTGACTTAGCTATTTTAAAATAAGCATTACCCCCTGAAAATCCATTTCCAAGCCACATCTTATTCATCATAATTTTTGGAAAAATTTCCTTGTAAGTAATGGCGTTCATATTGCCAATAATCAAGAACTTCTTATCGTATTCAAAGAGCTGTGCCACATATTCACGAAATAACGAAAATGGCGGATTAGTCGCTACAATGTCAGCTTGTTTCAGTAGTTCTATACATTCTTTCGAACGAAAATCGCCTGGCGGGAAATCATCATCACCTTTCAGTAGTCTACCACCACCATTAGCCTGAATAATTTTTTTAATATCCTCTAGGTCGTATATTCCGTCACCATTTTCGTCAGACACCTCAGTAATTTCGATTACCCTACCTTTTGTCTCACCATCTTCAGTTGTCTTGTTGGTCTGCGGTGCAGATTTCTTAACTGATGAAATCTCTTTATCCGGCATATCTGGCAAAAGCGAAATCTGTAGCTCGGTTCCCGCCACTGGTGAGTTAAAGTAACTGGTAGCAACCAGCTTTTTGATACCATAGGCGTTGAACTTGTTTGCAAAGAATTTGAAAAAGTTGCTCTCGTATGGATCGTCGCAATTAAGGTACACAACCTTTCCGCGGAACACATCTGGGTTATAGTCAATATACGCTTGAACTTCCTTTTGTATATCTTCGTATTGGGTGTAAAACTCATCATTACGAGCTTTCTTTGCTGATGTAAGATTATTATTCGCCATATCCTTGCTTCTTTTCTAGTCTAGCAACTTACTCTGCCTATTTCGAGAAAAATAATTCTGTCTGCAAAAAACACCAGCAACTTTATCGCTCCGCCTAGCAATCTCCTGATTCTGCTCAAAGGTCCGGTGGTCTTTCCACCACTGCACTAAATCCGGCTCGTATTCACTCGCCCGCCGACGTGTACCATGTTTGAATTTCATCTAATCCTCCTTTTCTCTGCTTGTTCTTCCAGTAAACCATTAGCGTTCTTGGCAGTTACTACCGATTTGCCCGTCTTGCGCTCAATCTGTCTGCGGGCAGTACCGGCAATCTCGCCACCCTGCTTGGCAATCTCCTGATTCTGCTCAAAGGTGTCGGGTTGTTCCTGCTTACTAATTTCCGTAGTCGTCGCCTCGGCTAGCATATTGAGCACCAGCTCCATATTAGTCATGTTATCACGTAGGTTTTGCTTCTTTAGACCTTTGACCTTCTTATAGTCTTTTACCGTTAACCCGCTCCATGCTTTGGTGATTTCATCAGTCAAGATGGCGTACTCTCGCCCCTTCTTGACGCCACGTTTATCCCATTCGTCGGTCAGGTCTTTACGAATCTCAATGCTCTTCAGACGCTGATTAACCCATTCTTTACTATAGCCTTTGCGCAAATACATCTCCATGGCACGGTCAATGCTCTTCTCCGGATCTTCAGCCTCTTCCAATCGCTCATAGCCAACCTCAGCCAGCCATAGCTTGAAAGGTTCAGCCTTGGGCGAAGGGATGCTCTGAACTAAGCGCAAGAGCTGCTCGGTGTCGGCGACGTCAGTTAAGCGCATCTTGCCATCTATGGCAAGCATTTTCAACTGGTGACAATTTGTCACCGTTTCATTTCCTTCAGCCTTTAAGCGTTGTTTAAGCTTGCTCCAATATTTACGAGCATCGGCGCTATCCGTCAGAATCGCTACCACGTCAACTATCGAGAAGTACCACTTCTCAGCCTCCTCGTCCCAGTGTGTCCGCACTCGCTGCCGGTTAAATATCTTGACGGCTTCATCCTTAGTCATACCACCCCTCTCTCATTGTCTTGCCCCCCTCATTTACCTCGTATCCCCCCGTATTGCCGATCAGCCATGATTTGCCTCCGTTCGCAACGATTTTGTCATTAACCGTAGCTTATATACCTGCGGATTAGGCTTGCCGAAGAGAAAATCATACGTATCGCTACCGCCTACCCGCTGATAGCTGTAGCCTAGTTTCTCGTACAGTCTTTTCGCCGGCTCATTTGAGATTTCAACACCCAGTCCAATCATAGAAAAGCCTTGGCGACGGGCTTCATTTTCTGCTGTTGTAACAAGCATAGTTGCCAAGCCTTGACGTCGATAATTCTCATCAATTTCCAGCGCATTGATTTGAGGCAGACCCGGAAAATCCTTTTCAATGATAGAGGTTTCATCGCCCCAATCATGCCGCAAAGTCACCCGACCGGCATAACGTCCGCCTACCTCTACCGCCAACACCACCGCCTTTTTCTGTTTAACTAGATCACGCAGCTCCGCCTCATAATCATCAGAGATATACATCTCTTTTTTAAGGCGAGTAAATGAGCTGCTGCCGGGCGACACTACCTCAACTATCAGGGAGTGCTGTTTCTCAGCCTCCTCGTCCCAGTGTGTCCGTACTCGCTGCTGGTTAAATATCTTGACGGCTTCATCCTTAGTCATACTATCTATACCCCACTCTAGACCACAGCCTCCCACAGGGAGGGTGATCTCATTGCTCACCATCCAGTATAGCACTTTAGCAAGCCTATCCGGCCGTCCCTATTCGTCTATGGTCACGCCATGCTCTCGCAAGAATGATGTCGCCTGTTCGTCTAGCTGACAATCAGTCAATGTCGAGCTAATCGTATCATTGGCTAGGACTGTCTGATCGTCATAAAGCATGCCGGTCAAGTCTGACTGCTTGGCATTAATGATGGTGCTCGTATCACGCAGGTCTATCCCTCTAGCACTACATTTCTCCAGCACAATCGGCTGTCCTGACAGATGCTTTGCTCCGTCAAGGTTACAGTTAATAAAGACCATGAAGCCCATGTTAAACTTGGCAAAATCTACACCACCAAAGTCCTCATCATGAAACACGACTTCGTCGCCATCCGTGACGGCCGGATAACGAGCCCGTTGATAGCCGGCATAATCATTATTTCTAATCGCCGTAGCCATCTCTGATGTGTCCATGCTCCTACTGGCACTCATGCTTCAGCCCCTTCCTCTTGCCCGAGCTCGGGCATAGTCTTGCGGAGCTGCTTCCAGCCTCGGAAATTACCGCTCCATTCACTAACATCTTCCAGCGGTGTTGCCACGTGCTCTAGCGGCGAGCGGTGTCCCATCTTGGCGATGTTTTGGCATAGGTCTCGGTCTTTATGCCAGTCCCGTTCGTCTTCCTGCTTCATGTAGCTCACTCTGGCACAGCGTCCTGCCGAGACCCAGGGCTGGTCCTCGGACGGTATTTCTTGCTTCTCCTCATACTTGACGAGCGGTAAATGCCACTCGCCCGGCTTGACCTCATTAGGCACGCTAATCTCGTGAGCCTCCTGCATCAGCTCGGCGATCGCCCGCATCTCCGGCTGAGCCGCCGGTGAGGTGCGCAAGCGGAAGAAATTATCCCACTCGGTAGACGATATGATCGCCACCTGCCATAGAAATGGCTCGAGCAGACGACTGACCGTTTGCTTATGAATACCCAGGATAGCTAGTTCCTCGGCGTACTTAACGGCATGGTCTCGAGCGTCCAGCCAAGTCTCTTTGGCTTGCTGACGAAGCTCCCGGTCAATCTGCTCATCGGCCGCCATCCCCTTTTGCAACTTACCCCAATACTCAGGAACGTAGGGGTGCTTCTTGACCATCTCAATTCGCTTCTTGATCGGGATCGCCCGACTTGAGGCGGAGTTGCGACTAAATACCCGGTGGGTGTTCATTTCCGCCAAAATTATCCTGGGGAAGGTCACCTCCATCGTCGTTAACCGTGCCCCCTCGGGTGACACGGAGTCAGCCAAGACTTTACACTCGTAGGCTCTATCATAGACTTCGACCGGCTTGACACCATTGTGCTCGGTCTCATCTCGACCGATATTCTCGATATCTTCCCTCAGTCGTGCCTCCAGCGCACCGACCACCTGGTCTGCCGGCATAGCTGCTGTATCTATGTCATCCCAAGGTAGCGGATTACCTTCTGGCTCCGGTCGGTCGTGATTAGCCCGGTTCATATTAGTCATTTCGTCTCCTTTACTTACTCGGCTTCGTCCACACCTCGTCCGCCATACTTTCCACTCACTCGTCATCAGTCTGCCGAACCGGAGACGCTGCTCCAAGTCCGACGCCAAGCTAGCCTACTCCATCTGATAGTCCTCTAGGTACTGCTGACTAGCCTTGATTTCGTCAAGCATCGCCTCGTGACCGGGTGCTCCGGTAGTCAAACGTCGGTTAACGCACGACTCCAGACTAATCGCCCGGTAGACGTCCTGAGCAAAGACCGGCGATATCCGCTGATAGTCCGCCAGTGGCAGATCGTTGAGCGAGACGCCTTGGGCGATACACTCCAGCACCAAGCGCCCGACGATACCGTGGGCATCTCGGAAGGGCACTCCTTTCCCTACCAGGTAATCCGCTACATCAGTTGCATTGGTATAGCCTCGTCCGGCACTCTCCGCCATCCGCTCGGTGTCAAACTTCATCGTCTTGAGCATGCCGGTGAAGAGAAACAGGCAGCCCTTAGTGGTATCAATGGCATCAAAGACGCCCTCTTTATCCTCTTGCATGTCCTTGTTATAGGCCAGCGTCAGCCCCTTCATGGTAGTCAGTAGAGACATCAAGCTACCATAGACCCGCCCCGTTTTACCTCTGATCAGCTCAGCGATATCCGGGTTCTTCTTCTGGGGCATGATGCTGCTACCAGTACTAAAGCTATCGTCTAAGAGAGCGAAGCGATACTCGTCGCTATTCCAGATGATCACTTCCTCGTTAAATCGACTCAGATGCATCATGATAATGGCTAGCGCCGAGAGGAGCTCCAGCAGATAATCCCGGTCAGATATACCATCAATGCTGTTGGCAGTCGGCTCGCTAAAGCCGAGCTGCTCGGCTACATACTGCGAGTCCAGCGGATAGGTCGTTCCGGCCAGCGCCCCTGAGCCCAAGGGGCAGGTATTGAGTCGGCGCCGGATATCGACCAGGCGCTGATGGTCACGCTTAAACATCTCGAAATAAGCCCCGAGGTGATGCGCCAGAGTGATCGGCTGAGCTTTCTGCAGATGGGTGAAGCCCGGCATAAAGGTGTCGATATGCTGCCGCATGGTAGCTAGCAGAGTCTCCAGCAGGTCACGGATGAGCTCATTCAGCTGGTCAATCTCGTCTCTGGCGTAGAGCTTCATGTCCAGCGCTACTTGGTCATTACGACTCCGACCGGTGTGCATTTTCTTGCCTACGTCACCGATTTTATCGATCAAGCATGCCTCAACGAAGCTGTGGACGTCTTCGTATTGGTCAGTGATGGCTAACTCGCCAGCCATCACGGCTTGCTGGATTTCCTCCAGCCCTTTGACTATTTGGTCACGCTCGGCGTTAGTCAGGATTTTTTGCTTGGCGAGCATTTTGACGTGAGCGATGCTACCACGGATGTCTTGCGGTAAGAGGCGACGGTCGAAGGCGATCGATGCGTTAAAGTCATATGCTTGCTTGTCCATCTGGTGGGTGAATCGCCCGCCCCATAGCTGCGCCATAAGTGCCTCCTTAGTCGCTTTAATTTATCTACAGTTTTAGTATAACAAACATTCACATTAACTCCTCATCCAGTCGTCTTCTTTATTGTCATCTGGCTAGTTGCTCACCACTCCAGCCCTCATTCTTCACTCTATTATCATTTCCTTCAGACCCGCCTGGCTGGCTCGT
>ERZ773099.1662-NODE-1662-length-16208-cov-14.704451_pt1 | contig 16208 bp, 15 predicted proteins | sample MGYA00511120_ERZ773099 | MGnify/ENA primary metagenome ERZ773099 (study PRJEB29015, sample SAMEA2738012) | human oral metagenome | biome: human oral; feature: human-associated habitat; material: dental | place: China | collected 2104 ...
AAAGTTTGGTATGATTGAATTACAGGTCGTGAACGTGCCGATTTTACCGCGCATCGCCTCTTCCTTTCTAATAGTTACATTTGGTTTATATAACTATTCTACAAAAGGCTAGAGTGTTCACGATCTGTTTGAGGGGGGACAGTGAACCTTTACGGGTTAGTTTACATTCCGAAGATTTATATTTTTCAGCCATAGGTTCGTATATATGATTAAAGAATAACTTACCTATAGGCGTAGGTGTAGGTGCCGTGTTTGGTACAGCACTCCATCCAGCGCTTCTTTCGGTCATAATTTCAGAATAGAATACTGCAGGGAGTAGATGTACAGGACCTTTTATTATAGGTCTTCCATATACAGTATGACCATTATCTATATATAAATTATATTCCGAGAAATAGAATAGTAGAGGGTTGGTGTTTTTAAGCTCTGAGACAATACCGGCGAGCATTATCCAGTCTATTTTATTAGAAAGGTGGGCGTCCACTGCGCAACCCATTGCCTCAGCTTGTCGTTCGTCGCTTTGTAGATCCAGTTGAGATATAACCAACCCTCTCAGCTTGGACTTATCGTTCTCGCTTAATTTATTAAAATCCTCCATTGTATTATCCCCAACTTTTAAACCCTGAAGGAATGACTTGAGATACCTTATCTCTGTAGTAATTTTTTGCCGAGCTAAAAAGACGAGCCGTCGTTATTATTAGCTTACCTGCGGGTAACGACTCAATGAAATCGGCTGATGTAGTGCCAGTAAATAATTCAAGGAATTTTATCGATGCTTTATCTAAAAAAGGCTCTGTTAAGTCTGCGAGGTCGTCCACGTCTGCTTTTTTATTTAACATATAGCTATTGTAGTATAAGACTAAGATTTAATCGACTTACGTATATACCTTTACGGGTTTAAAGCAAAATTACAGACCCCTCATCTATAGTTGTTGACATGACTATGAAAGCAGCAACCATATCCCAACCACTGGCTCGGCCGCGACATCTGGCCGCCACACGTAGCCAGCAGCCATTTCGGGCAATTGCCCGTCCGCTCATTGATATTGTCGTGCCGGTGTTAAATGAGGAGAAGATTCTTCAAAAAAGCATCACGACGCTTGATGAGTATATGGCGAAGCACCTGCCGTATCGCTACCAAATCACCATCGCGGATAACGGCAGTCGGGACAAGACGCTGGAAATTGCCAAGAACTTAGCGGAAAAACATCAATCAGTGCGGGTGGTTAGCCTAGTGGAGCGTGGTCGCGGACGAGCGCTCAAACACGTCTGGCAGAATAGCCCGGCGGACATTTTGGCGTATATGGACGTTGATCTGTCGACCAGCCTGGATGATTTTCTACCGATGATTCAGCCGTTGGTGGCGGACGAAGCTGGTGTGGCGATTGGCTCGCGATTGATGAAAGATTCCAATACTAGTCGTGGCATGAAGCGGGAGTTCATCTCGCGTTGCTATAACAGAATTATAAAATGGACGTCAGGTACCAAGTTTAGTGACGCGCAGTGTGGTTTCAAAGCGATTCGCCGGGATGTCGCCACAAAATTCTTGCCAAAAATCAAAGACAACGAGTGGTTTTTTGACACCGAATTGTTAATCAAAACCGAGAGAGCGGGCGTGCCGATTCATGAACAGCCAGTGGCTTGGATTGAAGATACGGATAGCCGCGTGAAAATTGTGAAAACGGCCGTCGATGATCTGAAAGGGCTATACCGCGTCAATAAAGAACTAGACAAACGGTCGTGGTTTGAGAAGTGGACGCTACCGGTGTTGTTGGCGCTGACTGGTGCATTGTATTTGTTTGGCGCGCTTCATAACGGTATGGCGAATAGCTACTATGCGGCGGCGGTGCAGGCGGCCAGTCAGGATTGGACGGCGTGGTTGTTTGGCAGTCTGGACGCGGCCAATTATGTGTCGGTTGATAAGCCGCCACTAGCGACGATGGTGATGGGGCTGAGTGCTCGGTTGTTTGGCTTTTCAAGCTTTTCGATGTTACTACCGAGTGTGCTGGCGGGCGTTGGTTCGGTGTGGCTAGTCTATATGTCGGTGAAGCGGCAGTTTGGGTTCATGAGTGCGGCAATCGCTGGGATGGTATTGGCAATGACACCAGTGGCGGCGCTGATGTTTGGATTCAATAACCCCGATGCGATTTTGACATTGATGTTGACCGGCAGCGGCTACGCGTTTTTACGCTCGCTGGAAGGTAAACGGCCGTTGCTGTGGCTGGGTTTGGCGGGGTTATTCACGGGCCTGGCGTTTAATACCAAGATGCTGCAAGGGTTGATGGCGATACCGGCGATGGTACTAGTCTATCTGGTGTTTGCCAAGCCGCCGATTGTGACGCGATTTCTACACGTGATGTTTGCGGGCATCATCACTATGATGTCGACGCTGTGGTGGAGCGTGCTGGTCTGGCTGACGCCAGCTGGTAGTCGGCCGTGGGTGGGTAGCACTAATGATAACAACGTCTGGAGTTTGATTTTTGGCTATAACGGCTTTGGTCGATTGCTTTGTGGGCGTGGTGGAGGTGGTGGTCCAGACGGTACGGGTTTCGGCGGGCAGACGGGAATTTTCAGGATCTTTAACAATGATTTTGGGCCAAATATTGCTTGGTTGCTAGTCTTGGCACTGGCAGGAGGCGGATTATTGCTGTGGATTCTACGCAAAACACCGCGGACAAATCGTGGGCGGGCGGCAGTGATTTTCTGGATGCTGTGGCTGCTGATTCACATCGTGATTTTCAGCATGACCAGCGGCGTGATTCACCCGTACTACGTGGTGGCGATGGCGCCGGCGGTGGCGGCACTCGTCGGTATCAGTCTGCCGTTCCTGTGGGGTGCCTATACCAGACTCAAACCATATGCATGGCTACTGCCGGTGCTGGTCGGCGTGACGGCAGTGACAACAGTGATTATCCTCGGTTACGCTGGGACGATGACGTGGCTGATGTGGATAGTAGGTCTATTGGGTCTGGCGGGGACGATTGGATTATTAATCAACCTTTACGCACCGCGCCGGTGGCTGCAAAACTCAGCAATCGTCGCTGCTATATCCTCCTGCACACTCGCCCCAACGGTATATACATTGGCGACAGTTAACGTCGCGCACACTGGTAGCATCCCGACGGACGGGCCGAGTTCGACGGCGATGCGGGGTAGTAATAATGAAACATCACAGGCGGACAGTCAATTGGTGCAGTATCTTTTGCGGCATCAACATGGCGCAACCTGGCTGGTGGCAGTAGCCAGCGCCAACGAGTCGGCAGCGATTCAGCTGACCAGCGGCCAGCCGGTCATGGCGGTTGGTGGATTTAACGGTAGCGATACGCCGCTGACGCTGGAACAATTTAAGCAATTAGTGAAGGACGGCAAGGTCAATTATTACGCCATCAGCTCACATGGTCGTGGCGGCGGCCCAGGCGGCGGTAACAATGAAATCACGGCGTGGGTCAAACAAACTGGCACAGTCGTTAATTATGGAGGTAGCGATGTAACACTGTACAAACTGTCCGCAACGTAAACTAACGAAAGGAGAAATTATGGCAATTTCACAAACCAAGCAAGCACAACTTACCACGCCAGAAGCGGTCTATGATCAGCCGCCCGCACCGCGCCCGAATGGCACAAACTCTGGCAAGAATGGGTTAAGTGCCGGGGCAATCACCGGCCTAGCGGTCGGCGGCGTCGTGGCCTGTGCGCTCAGCTTTGTCGTCGGTATGCAGGTTGGTGGTTCGCAAAATGGCGGCATGAACAGTCAGGCTGGTGGCCCGCCAGGTATGAGTCGAAGTCAGAATGGGCAGTCAGGCGGGCCGGGTGGACAAACTGGCAGTACACCGGGTAGTGGCCAGAACCAGACTGGTCAAAGCTCCCAAACGCCAGCGGCGCGGAATAATAACAGTGCCGCGCAAAATAACCAAACTACGCCGTCAGGTCAAACCGACTCGGCGCAGCCGCCAACCACCAACACCGCGCCGCAGTCTAATTAACCAGCGGCAAATCAGCAAAAAGCAGCGTCTACCTCCTCGGGCGCTGCTTTTTCGTACGGCAATTTCCCTCGCGGATCAGCTGCGGCAGTCTTACGGCAAAATTACAGATTGCTTAGCTATCATATACTCATCACTAACAGAAAGGATGATCATGAACAAGGTGCAAGCAAACGAAATCAACTTAACCACTAACGAGGCGTTGGTACTCCAGCAAGTCTACGAAGACGGCGGTGACGATGCGGCCACGCTGGCAGCACAAATGGGCATGTCGCGCCGAACGGCGATGCATGTGCTGGCGGACTTGCGGCGCAAAGGTTTGATGACAATCAACCAGGCTTATGGCGACGCTTGGGTACGGCTAACCACGCGCGGCAAACGGCTGGTGCAGCGAATTTGGCCGGAGGCGCAGGCGATAGTATACTAAAGAGTATGAGATATATCCTGTTGCTCCGGGGTATCAATGTTGGCGGTAAAAATAAAGTCTCCATGAACGACCTCACGGCGAGCCTCGAAGATTTGGGATATCAGCATGTCGTCACTTATATCAATAGCGGTAATGTTATATTTGACACTGATGACGAACTGACGACAATCAAAGAGAATATTGCTGGCATATTGGAGCGTTTTCCGTTTACCATCAAACACGTCATTTTGACGAAAGATGAGTATTTTGACGAAGTGTCTAATCTGCCAGAGTGGTGGCACCAGCCTTTGGCGCGAAAAGACGTATTATTCTATACCGATGACATCGACCCTGAATACATCAAGGAGCGGATTGGTCAAATGCCGCTTCATGATGAGATTGTTCATTTTGGCAAAAAGGCGGTGTTTTGGGGTAAATATAATGAGAAAGAATTTTTGCGTACGTCATATCATAAGTTACTAATGAAAGAAAAGTTTTACCCACTGATCACTATTCGCAATGGGCGAATATTTGATACGTTACGGGAAATAATCGTATAGATGCTTGACCATGGGTGGGGTGGCTACTTGATGATATATTATGTATGCGGAGTTAGATAAAGATAGTGCTAGAGCAGTCCTAATAGTCTCATTACTGGGTTTATTGATTGGGAAAAGCTAGTTAAATTCAATTCTGGTAAATAAAACTTTAATAAAGTATTGATTAACTTTATAAAGTTGTTTATACTAGACATATGGATTACAAAAAGAAACTACAAGAAATCATTGACATCAGTGGTCTTTCGCAACAGTTGCTAGCTGATGAAATAGGCACGTCTCTCGTAACTCTCAACAATTGGCTGAACGGCAAGTCGGTTCCGACTCGTAAAGCTCTATTAGAAAAAATTGATGCGCTTTATAGTAAATATTTGCAAAACGGAGACAAAGACTCAATAGGCAAAAGAATTAAATATTATGGCACCAGAGATTTAGCGACCGTGTTTTATTTAAAACCAGTCGTAGAGCTACTCGAAAACTTTAATGAAAATAAAACCAATTACGACATTAATGATGTTTTAGAGCTATACAATGTTTATGTGTATGTTAAGAACGAGGTTTTCCCAAAAGACCTCGATCAAGACAAGGCAGAAAAATTTATCAAGCTTAAGCCTAGTATGCTTAAGGTAATCTCGTCTTTCTTTAATGCAATAACAGAAGAAAATATTTTAGAGATAGTTCAAGATGTCGGATTTGATTATCATGATGATTTATTAAGTCTTCTTACGAAACATAAGATACACGAGAGGGTGAGTTCGGGGAAAATGCTACAAGCACTCAATTCTTCAAAAGTTGCTATCTGGAACATATTGGCCAACAAGCAGATCGTAAAACAATATGAGCAAGAGATAAAAGCACTGATTTTATCTGATACAGATAATGCTGAATATATTATCCGGAAATACTTTGAAAAAAACGAAGACAAAGACATCCATTTGCCTGAAAGTCTTACGAAGGAGGAAGTGCACGATATACTGGAGAAATATCTGAATAGCACGAACGCGAACCCTAACTATATGCAATTAATTGCTCAGGCAAAACCAATTCCAATCAGGGGTATCGACGATAAAATAAAACTACTTGCAAAACAAAAACATAAGGCTTGGAATGATAATTTCTTTAAAGAAAATGAGAGTAGTTTGATATTTGCTACAGAAGTGGCTATATCTGACTCTCAAAAAGAGGCTGTTGATATATCGCAAGATGGTCAGATCTCTAAGTTTACCTACAGTAGAAAATGGCTAAAAGAACACTTGGATAATTTATCAGTGTTAAGCAATTTTATACATATTTTCCCGATTGCAAACAAACATATGCTTCTCACATTGCCATCCTATTCATCACAACTAGGAATCTTTGAACGCTTTATGAAAGTCGCTGGACGCGATGAATATCCTGAAGGTGCTCACTTCCAATTCGTAGACCAAAGTACCCTTATACAAACGATGATGTACGAAAATTTCCTTCGCTCGGAAGGTAAGAATCTTGAAGGTATAATTGCTTGGTATTTTAATGAATACATAAAGGATACATTTGGTGTTGATGGCTTCAACTATATAGCATCAAGCACGAGCGCTACATATCTCGAAAGATGTCAGCATGTTTTCGGTGAGATGGATAGTATTATTAAACATTTTAAGTTATACGTTGAAAATGGTTCTCTTGATCAAGAGCTTTTAGCAATCACATCTAAGACCCCTGACTATAAAGAGCTTCCTAGCCAGCTGTCTGATAAGTATGTTTATGCGGCGGAAAGCCCTGAGATATTTGAAATAATGCACTATCTCTTTTCTGATCAATCTGGTTTGACGTATATAAATGATACGCTTAAAGATAAGGATTTCGCAAGCCTACTGGCCAATCACGAAATTAAATATCGTGAATTTCATGATTACCAAAAACAATCTTTGGACAAGCTCATTGCATGGGGAATTGTCAAAAAAGCATCAAAACGCTTAGTATTCCAAAGTAAGCGGCAAATATTAATACTGAAAAACTTATTCCAAACAGAGGCATTAAGTTATTATCATTATTCCACTGAAGGTAGGATTGAGATAAACACTATGGTTAATAAAGGTTGGCTAATGAAAGAAGGTTCGCTTCTTACTAGACCAGAAGCAAAATATTTTAGTTACTACTTAAATCAAAAAGAGTTTAGTAACGGGCATGATCTTCGAAATATTTACATGCATGCGGCTATGTCTAAAGATGACAAGTTAGACGAGGAAAAACATTACAAAACATATATAATAGTGTTAAGATTCCTAATAGCATTAATCATCAAGATTGATGATGATTTCTCTGCTAAGATTCGGTCTACAAAGTAGATAGTTATCAAGAAGTTGAGTTGCGTCGCGAGCTAATTTAGTATAATAATCTATATGATGAAATTATTTTCACAACAGCACCATCATCTCCACGTGTAAGCAGGAGGTGTTTTGTTGCTGTTTTATGTCTCCTGCGTGAGGTTATTAATTTTTAGACAATTTTTGCGTTGCTATAAAAGCGTGTAAGAAATCTTTTAGAGTACCTATGTTATTTTACTAGACACGATAAATTATTTAAATAATGACATTAGTGGTCTCTAGATAAAAATAAATTTTATGTGTACAATATAGCTATGGCATTAAAGATGATTAGCAGTGACGAAAAAAAGGGAACTAGGATTGTTGAAATTAGTAATGGAGACCTAATTGCCTTAAAGGAGATTAATGAGGAGTGGGACTTTAAAGATATCGAGAGTGCTCTTCGCTATGCGATTGCTGTATTATCGATAGCTAAAGACAAAAAACTGTACTATGAAGACAAAGACGGGGAAAAGCTTACAATTCAACCCGCTGACAGCTTAAGGCGAGAAAAAGATGGCGACGAAAAAGCAGAATGATTTTGACGCCGAAAAACTAATTAAAGCATCTGCGGATCATGAAAAGACTCTAGCAGAGCTTACCTCAATGGTAAAAAGGTTAGATCAACGTGTCGGAGATAGCAGCTCATTAGCAAAATCTTTTAAAGAGGCTTTTGATACAGATAAAAAAATGGACTCTGTTCTTACTAAGCTACTTTGTGATCTTATCTCGAATAATGATCTTCTCAGGGACAGTGTGAAAAATGCTGTGAAAAAAGTAGATAGGGAGTGGTGGGGGAAATCATGGAAAAGTGCAATTAGTGCAATCGGTGCTGTTTTGTTAGTAGTGCTAGGTGCATTTTTGCAGGCATGGTTTGGTAGTCCACATAAATAAGCTAAATGACTTGTTTTAATGGAATAGCAGTACGAAGCATTTATGTGAAATGTATCCTGCTGGTGATTGGCGGATTCAATCCCTGAAACGGTTGAACGAAATATTCAATCCTTAATGCAGCAGCCATTTTTTCATCGGGTGAAGGCAATTTTAGTTGGGCGTTTTCAGGGCGAATCTCGGGCGACTGACGATATGATTAGCGACATCATTATTTCGAAAAATATTGATCCCACGATTCCAGTGGTGGTCAACCTCGATTTTGGTCACACTGATCCGAAGTTCACGTATCCAGTTGGCGGCAAGTGCCGGGTTGTAGCGGGAAGCAACATTAAAATTACCTCTCAATAGATGTGAGTTCAATGCTATAATTCCCATATGGAAAGCCTGCCCAATCATAACAAGTTACTAACCGCTAGAGCGCTGCAATGTGCGGCAGCGGAGCTTGGTGTCAATGTATCTGATTTACAAATTACACCAGTGAGCGGCGGTTTTTCGCGCAATCGCCGCGCCTTGGTGTCGGCGGGCGATAGGACGATTTTTGTTAAAGAAGTTGATGTTGATTTGCTGCCGGACGACGGCGAGCGGGAATTGGCTTGGCTGAAAAAAGACTACGAAGTGACGCGGTTATTGCAGAAACTTCACCCACAATATGTGGCTGACTGGACTGCGCTGGTCGGTGATGGGCATGTGCTGATGACCAGTAGTTATGTATCATCAGAGGGCTGGTTGTGGCAGCCGCCAGCGGAAAAATTCCTGGCAGAACGATACACTTCAGCGGTGGTAGCGGCAACTCGCGAGTTGGAAAAAACGGAGTTACCGCACGAGATGGTTGAGGAATTACAACTGCAGCCGTTTACGACGGCGGAGCTTGGCTTGGATGACGGCATTGATAGAATTATTGCTGATCCGGATATTCGCCGTCAGCTGATCAATAACTACCAAACATTATTGCCGGATCAGTCAGAAGTCAACCAGCGGCGCTGCCAAAAGATGATGGAATTATTGAGTAGGAGCGATGAATTAGCAGATATTTCGGTACGTGCTAAACGGTTCGCTAAACAACCAGAAGACTGTTTTGATCACAGTGATGTTCGCAGTGATAACTTGGCGTTTCATCCGCAAACTGGTGAGCTGAAATTGGTCGATTGGAATTGGGCTTCCTATGCGCCGCGAGGGGCTGGTGCGACGGAATTTCTGGTTGATATGGCGCGCCATGGTCATGATGTAACGCCGTGGCTAGGCGAACTCAACGCAGAAATGTTAGCAGCGTTTGTTGGTTTTTACCTTATTCGTAGTCTTAAACCGCCGCTTCAGCCGGGCGATACTCTTCGCCAAATGCAGGCGCTATCAGCAGCCACCGCTTATGATTTATTGAAGCGTACATGACGACCTCTCATCCGCTAATCATTCTCCGCGGTAATTCTGGCTGCGGTAAAACCAGCACGGCGCGCTTGCTCCAGCGTCAACTAAGCTACGGCACGATGTTGGTGTCGCAGGATATGGTGCGCCGGGAAATGCTTCGCGTGAAAGACAGTGAAAGCAACCCGGCAATTCAGCTGATGTATGATCTGTGTATGTACGGCAATAAAGTTGGTTATACGGTGATTTTGGAAGGTATTTTGAGATGCTCATGAATTTGGCGAATCGGAAATGCGCCAGTGGTGGAAAGATCAAGATATTTTGGACGTGCCGGGTGAGCGGCGAATTGGCGAGAAGCTGGCTCAGGCGGAAATTGTTGATACGATTTACCACGACGTTTTAGGTTTATCAGAGGGAACAAATACTTCCGCATCTCACATGTAAATAATACAATGTATTTTCGTTGACAGACGCTATATATCGCGTGTATATTCTATATTAAGCACTATATATGGTGTTTTAGAAAATAAATAAGGTTTTTTGCAACACGCACCCCTGGGGGAGGTTGGGGTCTGTTTGTTGTTGTCATAATAAGGAGGGGTATGTACAAATCAATCAAAAAACGCGATGGTCGGACTGTCAAGTTTGATCGCAAAAAAATTGAAAAAGCTATCGAAAAGGCAGGTTTAGAAACTGGCGAATTTGATAAAAAAACTGCCGAGGATCTAACTGAGAAAGTGCTGGCGGTGTTGGAAACTCGTAACCAAAAACGTCTGCCAGGCGTTGAAGATATCCAAGACATTGTCGAAGATATTTTGATTGATTCCAAGTTTAAGAAAACTGCCAAGGCCTACATTATTTACCGTGACCAGCATAAAAAACTGCGCGAAATTACCCCTGAGTCGCACATTGATTTAATTGATAAATACCTGGGCAATCTGGACTGGAAGGTGAATGAAAACTCCAACATGGGATACAGCCTACAGGGTTTGAACAATTACGTTTCAGCCGAAATTACCAAAACTTACTGGTTGGACAAAATCTACACGCCAAAGATTGGTCAGGCACACAAAGAGGGTGATTTGCACATTCACGACCTGAATCTCCTCAGTGTTTACTGTGTTGGTTGGGATTTAACTGATCTGTTGCAAGAAGGCTTTACCGGTGTTGCTGGAAAGGTGGCCTCCAAGCCAGCCAAGCATTTCCGCTCAGCCTTGGGCCAGGTGGTAAACTTCTTCTACACCTTGCAGGGTGAGGCAGCTGGTGCTCAGGCATTTTCTGATTTTGATACACTGCTGGCGCCATTTATTCGCGCTGATAAATTGAACTACGACGAGGTGAAGCAGGCGCTGCAAGAATTCGTCTTTAATGTTAATGTGCCAACACGAGTTGGTTTCCAAACACCGTTTACTAACATCACGCTTGATCTGGAATGTCCAAAGCACATGGCTGATAATCCAGTGATCATCGGCGGTGAGATGCAGGACACTACTTACGGCGAATACCAAGAAGAGATGAATATGCTCAACAAGGCGCTGCTGGAGGTGCTGTCTGAGGGTGATGCTAACGGCCGCGTCTTTACCTTCCCAATTCCAACGGTCAATATCACCAAGGATTTCAACTGGGATAATCCAGTGATTGAAAGTCTGTGGGAGGCTAGTGCTAAATACGGAATCCCATATTTCTCAAACTTTATCAATTCTGATATGGATCCAGAAGATGCGCGCTCAATGTGCTGTCGCCTGCGCATTGATAATCGTCAACTGGAATACCGCGGCGGCGGCCTGTTTGGCTCAAACCCAATGACTGGTTCGGTTGGTGTGGTGACGATTAACTTACCGCGCCTGGCGCTGAAATCAAAAAACGAGAAGGAATTCTTCAAGGGCCTGAGCGAATTGATGGATATGGCGAAAGATAGCCTGGAGACTAAGCGCAAGGTATTGGAGCGATTGACTGACGCTAACCTCTATCCATACACCAAGTTCTACTTGCGTAATATCAAGCAGCGGTTTAACCAATACTGGAAGAACCACTTTTCAACCATCGGTTTGATCGGCACAAATGAAGCGGCGTTGAACCTGCTGGGCGTTGATATTGGTACTGAAAAGGGCAAGGCGTTTGCCGAGAAAACGCTTGACTTCATGCGCGACCGCTTGGTGGAATACCAGAAAGAAACGGGCAATAACTACAACCTGGAGGCGACGCCAGCTGAGGGTACGACCTATCGCTTGGCGCAGCTTGACAAGGCCAGCTTCCCTGACCGAGCGCACTTTGCCAATGGTTTAGGTGCGGAAGTTAAACATCCGTTCTACACCAACTCCAGCCACTTGCCGGTCAACTATACTGACGATCTGTTTGAGCTGATGGATTTGCAGGATAATTTGCAGACCAAGTACACGGGCGGTACGGTGATTCACTTCTTCCTGGGTGAGCGCATGGATGATCCGCAGACGCTGAAAAAACTAGTCAAGACGATTTGCGAGAATTACAAATTGCCATATTTTACCTTTAGCCCAAGCTTTAGTATTTGTAAAAATCACGGCTACTTGGTTGGTGAACATCCAACCTGTCCAAATTGTAATGAAACGACCGAAGTTTACTCACGCGTAGTTGGCTTCTTGCGTCCAGTTTCTCAGTGGAACAAGGGTAAGCAAGCTGAATTTGACATGAGGGAGCATTATGACGATGCCGCCGAACATCAGCGAGCTTGCGCCGTCGCTGTCCCAGCTTAAGGTATCAATCGGCGGGATTCAGAAGCTGTCGCTGGTGGACTATCCAGGGCACGTGGCGGCAGCGCTGTTTCTCTCTGGCTGTAATATGCGCTGCGGTTATTGCCATAATCCGGAGCTGGTACTACCCGAGCGGTTAGCGCCGAGCATCCCGGTCGAGGAGGCGATGATATTCCTGAAATCGCGTGTTGGCCGGCTAGACGGCGTGGTGATTTCTGGCGGCGAGCCGACGGTTAACGAGGACTTGCCGGTATTGTGCCGGATGGTCAAGAGCCTTGGCTTTGACGTCAAGCTGGACACCAACGGCACGCACCCGGATATGGTGCGCGGCATGGTCGAGGAGGGGACGATTGATTTCATCGCCATGGACGTTAAAGGCCCATTAGAAAAATACGTGGAGATTGCGGCGCGACCGATTGATCTGGAAGCGATTAAAGCTAATGTGCGGCTGATGATTGATTCAGGGATTGGTCATGAATTTCGGACGACCATCGTCCGCGAGCAGCTGGAGGTGGCGGATTTTGAAAAGATTGGCGAGTTGGTTAAAGGTGCTAAGCGGTTTGCCTTGCAGCATTTTCGCACCGGTACGACGATTAGTCCGAAATTTGCAAACTACCACACGTTTACCGATGAGGAATTTAGAGCTGCTCAAAAAATAATGGAAAGGTACGTCGAGGAATGCGTGATTCACTAACCGTCGAAATTGTGCGGGTGCGCCAGGAAAATCCTGAGGTGACAACGCTGTATTTTGTGCGGCCGTTTGATTTTATGGCGGGGCAATATATCACGGTGTTTATTGAGGGCAGCCAGGTGCGTGAAGGCAAGGCCTATAGTATTTCTTCGCGCCCGCATGAGGAATTGATGTCGATTACCGTGAAAAATGTGGGCGGTGAATTCTCGAGCTATTTGTGTTCGCGTAAAGTTGGCGACACGCTGCAGATTAGCCGGGCGTACGGCGATTTTAATCCGCAGACTGAGCAGCCGCTGGTTGGCATCGCGGCGGGGTGCGGGCTGAGTCCGATTTGGAGTATTTTGGCAGACGCTAAGCAGCCGACTTTTCTCTATTTGAGTCAAAAATCGCCAGAATACATGGTGTTCTCAGAGGAGTTAGCGGCCTCGTCCATCAAGGTCAATAAGTTTAGTACCCGTAAGCAGGTTGAGGAGGAAGATGGCTGGCGGAATGGGCGGTTTGAGGTGGCAAACATTGTGAGTGAAGTGCCGAGTGGGGTGCACTTTCTGGTCTGCGGTAGCCTGCCGTTTGTGCGCGATGTTTGGCAAAAACTAACCGCTGCTGGTGTTGATGAATCGCATATTTCAACGGAGACATTTTTTGAGCAATGAGCGAGGTGGCGACGGCTGAATTAGGATTGGCGTTGACAGACGCTACTGACAACAACGGCGGTGGTTTTAATGTCTTTTCCTCGCTGCGAGGTGGCGCTGGGGGCGAGGATTTTTCGTCCGGTACTGATGATATTAGCAGTGAGGAGGTGAGTGTTGGTACGGACGAGACGGCAAACCTTGATTTGGTGGCGGTGGCTGGCGGCGAAGCGAAACTCGACACCTCCATAGGGGACGGCGGCGATTCAAAAAATGCTCCAGCGCCAGTTGACGCGTTATCTCTTGCCGGCAAAAGTGAGATTAATTCGCCGGAAAACCGGATGAGCAATGCAAACAGCCAAGATAATTCAGAAACATTGACGCCAGTTAACCCCGAGTTGTGCGAAAAGTTTGGAACAATTGCCTGTATTGGTTGTGATTTTGCGCTATTATGCGCTGAACGTCAGGCGGCGATGGCAGCAAAGAGTAACGAAGACCAGCCCGATAAACAGCTCAGTACACTAGAGAAATTACTCCAAGAAGATAAAGCACCGGGCGAGATTGTCTGGGCGCAGCCTACGCCAGATGATGATGTCAGTAGAGAGCAGCTGCTAGCTGTTAATGAAGAACAGTCATTGATAGATGATAGTCCAAGTATATTTAAGTCTGAATCAGAACCTGAACCTAAACCTAGGCCTAAGTCTGAACCTGAGCCCGAACCCGAAGGACAAACGCTATCAGACACTCAACCATCTCCTCGGCTGTCTAACAAGCAAAAGGAGTCAGCTGCGGTAGCGCTATCTCAGGCTGCAGAGTCAAGAAGCTCAAAATCTTTGAATCACGAAGTAGACAGAAGACATAGCAATGACGAAGAAAAATCGACTACAGCTCATATAGCTAATGTAGTGAAAAAAACAACGAGCAGCGATGATGGCAGTACTAACCTTGAAGCCAATTCTAATTTGGCTGTTAAAGCATCAAAAGAACATCATGCACAAATCGACAGCGATAATACCAATGAGCGCATCAGACAAGATGAATTACTGCGAGCAGTAGATCATATGACGGATGACTCGGATAAGCTTTTTTATCAGCAGACAACAACAGTACGTCGCGTTGCTCAAACAACTCAGCGTTCAAACAAACATGCCGACCAGGAGGTGTCGTCAGCTGTTAATACAACTGAACAAATCTCGTCAGTTAACACTCGTCAGGCGATTCAAATTCCTGAGCCAGAGGACACTGGCAGCACTGTTGCGACAACTCACTCTCAGAAAGAGCCAGCGATAAAAAAAGTATCAAGCACGCTAATTGATGCTAATGATACTTTAGCCGACAGCAGGACTTCTACTGTGGTCGACAGAGTAGTTAATAGGCAAGAGTCGCCAGCTCTAAAGCCAAAACCTGTTAGCACAAAGAACAATCTACTTAAAAAAACTGCTCCCAAAAATATTACAACTAGGCCTAATAGTGATTCATCAACAGATTTCGAAGTTTCAGCCGAGATGTCTTTAGAGGCTAAAAAAAATCCATCGATAGGTAAGCAAAACCCGTTGGCTGACGATAAAAAGGATAATATTAGCTCTCCTTCCGCGGTTGAATCTGTTGATTATTCCAGAAAAACTCTGCCAGAAACTCGATTGGTAAACGATGTACAAAATACATCAGATGGAGAGGATTCAGCCGTAAAGCTTGTCGAGAAGGAAAGTGCGCCGTCAAAAAAAGCAGTTGTTAAAAATCATAATGTACATTACAGCGATAGTGCTAGTGCGCTTAATCAGAAAGAGCAGGTAAAAACGGTCGCAAATACTCCTGCTGTAAAATTGCCCGCAGAAACTGCCAGTTGGGCTAGCGAAAATGAAGTGTTTGTAGTTGACCGGGAAGAAACTTTTGCTAATAACCATAGAGACGAGTCTATGCAGCGTGAGGCAGTAGTAATAGATGGCGATAACGACTTGCCAACTTTACCGCAGAACGAACTAACGCCAAAAGTTAATGTTAAGCAAGATCCAGAGCCGAAAAATACTACTGAGATAAATATTCAATTGCGTTCTGACTGGTCCTCTGAGCGATGGCCAAAATTGGATGAGACGGTAAATCTAGTGTTGCCACCGAGCAGGTCTTTAAATTCTGAACTATTATCTAAACTGGATAAGACGTCAAGCGGCTTGCAAGAGCATGACGAGAGACAAACCTCTGAACTATGGCCTAAGCTAGATGAGGCATCAAACCAATTGATTAATCAAACGGACTTTGAAGACGGCAAGACAGTACGTCAAAAAGCTCAGCAAACAAGAATTACACAACCAAACGAAAACGACACAATATACGTTGATTTGAGGAATGAGCATGTTAGCAGCGAGGTAGACAGTCTGCACAGCCAACCAACTGCGGACTATACGGATCAAATAGAAATGAATAATGACAATGACCTGGATTGCCAACTAAATGATAATAGCGGCAGCCAGGCGGAAAAACTACATAAGGTTGCTTTTGCTCATCCCTTAGCGGCATTATGGACTGATGATAGCCGGCTAAGTCCAGAAAATAATAAAATCTCAAATGATAGCAGTACCAGTGTTACTTCGTGGCTGACAAAATTGGTTGGTGCAGTAGCAGTT
>ERZ773099.1668-NODE-1668-length-16171-cov-15.799640_pt1 | contig 16171 bp, 10 predicted proteins | sample MGYA00511120_ERZ773099 | MGnify/ENA primary metagenome ERZ773099 (study PRJEB29015, sample SAMEA2738012) | human oral metagenome | biome: human oral; feature: human-associated habitat; material: dental | place: China | collected 2104 ...
AGGCGATGAACAGGCCCGCCAGGACCAGCTCCTTGACGGCGTTGGCGTTGGCGCCGGGGGTGTTGAACACGGGCACGCCGCGCTCGGTGAGCGTGCCCACCGGGATGTTGTTCGTGCCGGCACCGGCGCGGGCCACCGCCAGGACCGAGTCGTCGATGGGGGTGTCGTGGAGCCTGGCCGAGCGCACCAGGAGGGCGTCGGGTTGCTCGACGCTTCCGCCGACCTCGTAGAGCTCATCGGGCAGGCGCGACAGGCCGGCCCCGGAGATGGCGTTGAGGGTGCGGATGCGGAACTTGTGGTCAGCGCTGCTGGTGGTCACGGAGGTACTCTCTTCGGGTGTCTGGATGGGGGAGGCGGTTACGGCGGCGAGCTGGGCCCACAGACCGGCCGGGCCGGTGAGCGCTCAGGCCCGGGCGGCGAAGTCGGTCATGTAGTCAATGAGAGCGCGTACGCCCTCGATCGGCATGGCATTGTAGATGGAGGCGCGCATGCCGCCCACGGAGCGGTGGCCCTTGAGGTTGGTCAGGCCCGCGGCCTGGGCGCCGGCCAGGAAGTCGGCGTCAAGGGCCGGGTCGGCCAGGGTGAAGGGCACGTTCATCCAGGACCGCGAGCGCGCCTGAACCGGGTTGGCGTAGAAGTCGGAGGCGTCGATGGCACCGTAGAGGAGCTCGGCCTTGGCGCGGTTGCGGTCGGCCATCGCCTCCAGACCACCGCCGTCCTCGATCCAGTGACCGATGAGCCCCAGCAGGTAGACGGCGAAGGTGGGGGGCGTGTTGAGCATGGAGTCGGCGTCGGCCATCTTCTGGTAGTCCAGGACGGAGGGGGTCACCGAGCGGGCCCGCCCCAGCAGGTCCTCGCGCACGATGATGACGGCCAGCCCCGAGGGCCCCATATTCTTCTGGGCGCCGGCGTAGATGAGACCGTAGCGACTGACGTCGATGGGCCGCGAGAGGATCGTGGAGGAGAAGTCGGCCACCAGCGGGACGTCACCGGCGTCGGGCACGTAGTCGAACTCAACGCCGCCGATGGTCTCGTTGGGCGTGTAGTGCAGGTAGCGGGCCGCCTCGGGAACGGTGAAGGAGCCGGGCTCGGGCGTGGTCGTGTAGGACGAGGCGGCCTCGTCGGCGGGCACGACGACGTCGAGCTCGTAGGCGCCGGCCTGCTTGATGGCCTTGGCGGACCACTGGCCGGTGTTGAGGTAGGCGACCGTGTCACCGGGGGCGGTCAGGTTGAGGGGGATGCCGGCGAACTGGGCGCTGGCCCCTCCCTGGAGGAAGAGGACGCGATAGTTCTCGGGGATGGACAGGAGGCGGCGCAGGGTGGCCTCGGCGTCGGCCGCGCAGGCCACAAAGTCGGCTCCACGGTGGGAGACCTCCAGGACGGACATTCCCGACCCGCCCCAGCTGGTGAGCTCGGAGGCGGCCTGCTCGAGGACGGGCAGGGGGAGTTGGGCAGGACCGGCGGAGAAATTGAAGACGCGCACGGAGTCATCATTGCCGCTTATGCGCGCGGCGGCAATCTCATCCCGCCTGGCGAGGAGGGCGCCGCGCATCCGCAAGGCCGCGTGACGACCCAGAACGGCTCGGGGCGTTTTTCTCGACCGACGGCACCCACCGACGTCGGAGCATGGCGGAGACAAGACGAACCGGCAGGCAGCCGCCACAGATTTTTCACGTAGTCCGGAAGCGGAGTTGCCACAGCGGCCCATTTCTGTCAACCATGCACGTTGTCAGCGATAGCACAGGAAGTCTCGACTAACTGACCGGTAGGGTTAGCCTCATACCCAAATCCCTACCTACAAGTTTTCATGATCGATTCACAGAACGACGTCACTACCTCGGCAGCAGCGTCTTACTCCGATGCGTCGGCCGCGCAGGAATCGCGCGGTTCTGCTTCAGGTCGCCCGCGTCCGTTGAGCCGTCAGATGTTCGACCGGCTCCGCAGGGGCCGCAGGCCGCGGCTCGGCGCCCTCATCGTGGCGCTGGTCGCCGTCGTGTCCCTGGCCACCGGATTCCGGGCCTGCAACTGCAACCGGGCCTGGACCGAGGTCTCAGCAGGGGCCACGCCGCAGGCCAACCCGCTCAAGGGCATGATGCCCTTCGCGCCGTCGGACGCCTCCTACTCGCCGGGGCTGCCCGAGTCGGCTCCGCCCTACACGATGGAGTGGCTGACACTCCCGGCCAGCGACGTCGTCACCGGGCCGGGCACGTACTCGTGGGCCGCACTGGAGGCGCACCTCAACGCCATCGCCTCGCGCGGGCACCAGGCGGTACTGCGCTTCTACGTCGACTACCCCGGTCGCCCCACCGGCATACCGGCCTACCTGCTCACCTCCCATGCGGTCCTGACCCGCGAGTACACGTTCAACGGCAACGCGCCGGGCCAGTCCCTCGCCCCCGACTACAACTCCCCCGAGATGATGTCGATGCTCACCGGCTTCATTTCGGCCCTGGGTCAGCAGTACGACGGCGATCCGCGCCTGGCTTTCATCACCCACGGCCTCGTGGGCTTCTGGGGAGAGGGGCACACCTACCCGATGAACGGCAAGGTCTCCAAGGACAACCCCACCGGGGAGGACTGGATGCCAACGCCGGCGAATCAGAACACCCTGATCGACACCTGGGACAAAGCCTTCCAGGTGACGCCGACGATGGCCCGCTACCCGTCCGCGGAGACGGCCAAGCGCAGGATCGGCTACCACGACGATTCCTTCGGCTACGAGACCACGGGGGCCGCCGACTGGAACTTCCTGCCCCAGCTGAAGAAGGCGAAGGCGGACCAGGCCTGGCAGCAGTACCCGATCGGCGGCGAGGTCTACCCGAACATCCAGGAATGCTCGGTACGCAACCCGGGCAATTGCATGACCCCAGGAGCCAACGGGGGCACAGTGGACATCAGCGCCTCCATCAAGGCCACGCACGCGAGCTGGCTGGTGGACAACTGGGCCTTCACGACGACGCTGAGCGGCACCGAGCACGAGCGGGCCGTGCAGATGTCCGCGGAGACTGGCTACGACCTGTCGGTGGCGCGCTGGCGCATGCACCACGGCAAGGTCGAGGTGCAGATCGCCAACAACGGGGTGGCCCCCTTCTACTACAACTGGAGCGTGGAGGCGGTGGCCGTCAACAGCCAGACCGGTGTGGAGGTCGGGCGCACCACGCTCAGTGGCGATCTGCGCAAGATCGAGGTCGGCAAGACCCAGACCTTCTCCGGCCAGCTCCCAGAGGACCCGGCGGGTGAGAATACGATCCTGGTGCGCGTGGTCAACCCACTGGAATCGGGCCAGCCACTGCGGTTCTCCAGCGCTGGCCAGGACCAAACGCTCCCCGGCTACCTGACCCTGGGCCGCACCCCCACCAAGTAGGCCGGCACGGCGGGGCGGCGGGCGACCGTTCCGACGGCGCAGGGATCAGCGCTCCCGCATCGGGAACTGCGATTCCCCTCGAGAACGTACTTTTCCTGCAGACGACTGGGGTCTGCCCCCAGTCGTCTGCGGGATAACGCAGTTCTCGCGGAAGAAGTACGTTCTCGATCGACCCCGGCCGCCCCTGGCCAGTACAACCCCACCCTCGTGCAATAGGCATGGGCCGGAGGGCCTGGCCCAGCACAGCGCAAGCCGCATGTCCGTGTCTGGACCCCCGCGTGCGCGGGGCCGACTGCGTGTGTGTGTGGTGGTTGTGTGTACGCGTGCCTCTACCCCCGCGTACGCGGGGCTGACAAGAACCGCGCGGTGCACGGCTTCGACTTCACCCCTCTACCCCCGCGTGCGCGGGGCTGACAGTAGTGGTCGTAGTCCATTCTCGTCGCCGTGGCCTCTACCCCCGCGTGCGCGGGGCTGACGCCGAGGCCCAGCGCGCCGCCCGACGTATCCGCCCTCTACCCCCGCGTGCGCGGGGCTGACAGCATGGCCTGCGGCTCGCTCGCGTACTTCTTGCCTCTACCCCCGCGTGCGCGGGGCTGACGCGGGAACGTATGGGTCTTCGATCCGCAGTCGACCTCTACCCCCGCGTGCGCGAGGCTGACATCGACGCCACAGCCCACCAGCTAAGGCATTTCCCTCTACCCCCGCCTGCGCGGGGCTGACTTGCCGAATCCCAGGTCCCCGAAAATCACGCCGCCTCTACCCCCGCGTGCGCGGGGCTGACGCCGAGGCCGGGACTCGCCCAGCCTCGACCCTCCCTCTACCCCCGCGTGCGCGGGGCTGACACGGCGACGAGTCGTTCTTCGGTGCCGAGGCAGCCTCTACCCCCGCGTGCGCGGGGCTGACACTTAAGGACTACCGATGGATTCATTCTCTTTCCCTCTACCCCCGCGTGCGCGGGGCTGACGCTGACCTGCGATGTTAGTCGGCTCGAGGTCGCCGTGGGTTCACCGCCAAGGTGGTGGCCCCCAGGGGAACCATGAGAGCGCCGTCGAAGACAACCGGCCCGGGCACCACCGCGTCGAAGGCGACCGAGACGTGCCAGCGCCCGTTGTCCTCCTGCACATCAATGCCTCCGTCGCTTCGCGACTCGGAGTGCCGCTCAACCTCAACGAGTCCGCAGCCGAGCCCCGAGGCGCATTTCTTCAGCATGCGCATGATGCCTTCAGGATCCTCCGCCGTCGGCACAACGGTGGTCCATTGCGACAAAGGAGCCGTGGCGGCCCGCAGAACTCGCGGCAGGGAAGCCAATGTCCTGGTCTCGGCAAGTCTCGCCTCAACCACCCCCGTTCTCACCGCGAGTCCCACGCAGGGAGGCCGAGGCCCCCCGGCCACGAGCACCCCCCGCAGGACGGGCAGGTGGCGGCGGCCCAACCCACCGATGAGTGGCAGTATCCAGCCCGCCCCTTCAAGGGAATCTCGCAGTTGCTCCATGACGAGAGCAGCGTCGGCGGCGTGAACCAAAACTGCACCTTCTCTCCCACTGTGGGGCATTCGGTAGAGCGAGCATGAGCGCAGTAACTCCCGAGTATCAGGCGCCTCTCCGTCTCCTGGGCGCGCACCTACGAGCCGGTAGGGAGCGGTGGGTCGCACGCTCATATACGGGTGCGTTCCCGTCACGGTGCTGCGGCGCCGTTCCTCTTCTCGCGCATCCAAAGCGGCCAGGAGTCCTTCCGTTCCCACGCGCACCTGAATCCAGCCCAGCGGGTCCGGTTCCCAACGGGAATGGTGAGGCGGGGCCTCATCAGCGCCGTCGACGACGTCGAGCAGCACAGGCGAAGTCGGACGCCCGAGGTACTCCACGGATTGCGCCACCTTCTGCAGGACACCGAGATCGACCCGATCATCAGCGGCGAAGGTCCAACGCACGACGTCGCTCGGATCAGTACCGACCATCATGCCGCGCTCGGGATCTTTCGCCTGCTTCTCCAGGAGGCGGTCGTTTCGGTCGATGATCCCGGTCGGCGAACCGTTCTTGGCCGTCTTCACCTCATTGTTGACGGGAACCCACCGCCGGTAACCGATCTGACGCTCGCCGGCCGGAGGGGCGGTGATCCGTGGAGGAGGGCATCGAAAGAGAGCCTCGACCTCGGCGACGCCCTCTCCGAGGCCATGGGCGACGGACAGCATCGCAGCCAGTACCCGCGCTGGTGCCGGCGGCCATTCGGCGCGACCGTCCCCATCATGCGCGTTGAACTCCCCGAGGGGAAACGAGGCCGTGATGGTCAGATCACTCATCACTGCGTCCATCAGTCTTGCGCCCATCGACATCCAGGATGATCTTTCCCAGCGGGGAGTCGTGGGTGATCGTGACGTTGGTGGCGCCGTTCCAACCGATCTCCTGGCCGAGGTCACGCACGAGGTCCACCAGCTCGTCGACCTCCGGCAGTGCGAGGGGCTCGGAGGGTGCTCCGTGCCTCTCGACCTTGGCCTCGAGGCCCGGTTCGCGCAGACGCAGCTCCGCCCCTGCGCGCAAGTCCAGCCGTTCCTGAAGCAGTCGGTACAGCAGCAGGGTCAGGCTGACCACGAGCGCCCGTGCAGGCTCCGGGCGAGAGAAGGCGAATGTCCTCAACCCCGCGAGGGAGAAGAAGGCCTTACCCTTGATGAATTTATAAGTGAGGTCAGAAGGAGCTTTAGCAACCTTGGCAGGAGGCATCGATCCCAGCCCTAAATTGGACAGTTCTACTCCCTGAATCTTCACTTCTTTACCGACTGCCGCGAAAAGCGGGTCTGTTTTCGCAGCCATACGGCGGCGTTCAGACACGCCAGTCGCCACAATCTCCGATGTGAACAGTCTGGCGGAACGCGACTCCGCAGGGTCCATGACATAGTATCCCAAATATTTATCTCGAGTCGCATTCAGCTCACGAGCATTCTTGCCGCCCTCTTTATTACCTCCCTTATTAGCTTTATCTGCAGCCTTCTGGGATCGCTTCGTCTGCGAGTGCCACCAGCCGAAGGGGATCGCCGTGGGGAACCCGACGAGCAGGGCGTCCGGCTGGGATCGTGTGGCATTTTGGATTCCCTCGAAATCGACCCCCTTGCCGGTGAGCTCGTCTCGTATGAGCCTCCAGGTGGCGTCGGCCTGCCGGTGCGAGAGCTCCACGGAAGTGGTCAGCACCTCTCCTTCCTCATCGAGGAGGACCACCATGGGAAACCCCAGAACCTCGGCGAGAGTAGAGGCTCCTCCTCTGAAGCGACTGGCCAGAAGCGCCTCGCACCGCGAGGCCTGGGAGCCCCAACTATCAATCGTGGCCGCCTTCTCACCGTCGAAGGTTTCAAAGAAACCGACAACCTCGCCTTCCTGACGGATCGTGCCCGCCGGCGGCGTCACCGTCATTCCCAACAATGATTCATATTCACTGATCATGCTGATTCCAGCCACCGCATTATCATCCATGAGGGCACCGATGGTGGAGCGAAATTCCTGAGCCGTCGTCATAGTAATCTCCTTATCTACGTATCTATCATCATATTGGCCGAGCGCAGTTCACATCTGCGCAGTCACAGCACCAAGGGCATTCCGTAGCCGTAGGCCTTCCCTCTCCCGATTCCCTGACGGTAGGCGGATTCCCCGGCCTCACTGATATTGCTGATGGTGCCAGTGAGATCCCGAAGCATGAAGGAGCGTCCGCCTCGTCGGCCCACGAACCACCTGGGCGAGACCGTCAGCTCACTGACCCCCAGACCATGGCGCTCCAGCAGATCGGCGGCCCAACCGTGGGCTTCTTCGTCGAGGACGGCCCGGACACGGTTCTTTCCCGACTCGTCCGCATGGCGTTTCTCAGCCACCGCTCGAACAGTGAAGCGCTGACCGACGGCAAACCCTGACGGCGCCTCGATGGCCTGTGTTCCGGGCAGATCGAGATCGGCCCGGAATCTGATAACCAGGGAACCCTTTTGCCCACCGTACTCGGTTGGTAGAGCCAGGCGGTACAGGACGCCGAGGTCTGCGCGAATCGATCGCGAAGCGCCTCTGAGATCCGGCAAGTACGACATGGCGAGGCGATGGACCGCATCAGGTGTTCCCAGGTCCGGTAGCGCCTGTGCCAGTGGAAGGACTGCAATCTGATCAGGCATGGGCTGTTGTCACCTCTTCCTCTCTCATGCTCCGGGGTGGGCGGGCGCGAACGATGTCACCTTGGACGTGGATCCGGTGCCACGAATGCGGGACGTCCACCGGTTCCACGGGAGTTCGGGCGGCGGGGACTCATGCAGATCGATGATCGCCTCCATGGTGAGGGGAACCGGATGCAGCACCCAGGTGAGGGCCTTGGCCGCACGTTCTCGCGTCATTTCTCGCTGCTGCGGCTGGAGGAGCAGGTGCCCGCAGAAGGCCAGGAGATCCACGAGCGGGTACACATCGCACTCCTCGGATCCACTGGTAATACGCGGGGTCGCCTGGCTGGCGGAGAAGCGCAGCCCCGGCTTGGCCCGGGCAACGGCAAGGTCGCCGCGCACAAGTCGGTCAAGGTGTGCCGCCCCCGCAGCGACAGCGTCATCTGCAGTGGTCAGTGACTCGCCCATGAGTCCCCAGGTGTCCTGCACCGACTTGGCGGTATGGCTCCTGCCGCTGAGCAGGGTCAATGCTGAGGACCGGACCTGGAGATCCTGCGTCCTCGTCATCTTCGACTGATCGGCCGACGTCGCGGACGTATCGAAGACTGCTACCGGTCCAGATGCGCTGAGGTCGCTCGTCTTTTCAGCGGCCTGCCAGCCGACATGTGACAGGACGTTGACCGCAGATCGCGTGGGCGTCGTCGTGGCGATGCCGCGTAAACCATGATCCCCGAGCTTCCAGGTTCGCCCCACCAGGCCGCGAGCGGCCACGTTCACCAGCTCATCCGTGTCCCCGCCATAGCCGACGACGGGGACTCCTTCCCCCTCAAAGCGGAGCGTCGCCCCCGGAAGAAGGGACGCCAGTCCCCAGGTCGCCAGGACGTAGGCGGCCCGATACCCCGGTAATGCAGTCAGGCGATACTCAGTAGAAGCGTCACGGCATCCAGCACTACTCATGGTTCTGCTCCAATTCTTGCGAAACGTCCCAGTCGGCCAGACGCAGGATCGTCTCGATCAGCGCCAGGGTGTAGGGGCCATAGCGATCATTGAGACGGTGGAAACGGCTTATAGCCTCCGCCCAGGAAGGGTCATTCGGGTTTTGATGCCGTGGAGTTGTTCCATGTTCGGGCAGGCACACCGGTCCTGGGCCTCGGAAGCGGCCGTGGTGGCTGAGAACCAGATGCATCACCAGATCAGGATCGTGCGCCGTCTGCTCAGCTCTCTCCAGCTGCTCCTCCAGGTAATCGGCTGAGGCCGCTTCGTGCCTCCAGCCGGAGGGCACGCCGGCCATGCGCATGGAGCGGTTCCAGTACCTGCGAGGCAGCCGGGACTTGCTCAGCGGCGTTCGACGCTTCCGCTGCCCCGGATCCTCCAGAAGGAGGAAACCGCTCTCATCCACCGCAGCCCCGAGGGCGGCCTGCATCCTGGAATCGGCCTTGCCATCGTCATGGTGGCGTCCGGCCGTGACGAGGTCCTCCACCAGGTTCTCCGGCAGACCGATGGCTCTGGCCCACTGTCCTGCACGTTCACCCACCTGGTCGCCGTGGCCGGACAGGGTGCGCTCATCGGCGTCATCCTCGGTGCTCGCGAAACGTTCGGTGGCTGCCTCCACGAGCCGCAGGCGCAGCCACGGGTGACGACTGTCAGCGCCAATGACATCGTCGTCGATCTGCCAGCCCGGTGGCACTGCGAGCAAGGCCGCCTCTTCCAGGAGGTCGGCGTACGGGTCGTCGGTTCGGACGTCGCCCCCAGACAGGTCCGTGAGGATGGCGGCCTGCCTCCAGCCCGGTCCCTGGTCCGTCCCCGTTGCAAGGGACACCAACTCCTTGGAAACCTCCTCAGCCGTGGCGCCGGGCATCACGTGCTGCCCGGAGTAGTCACGGCCGGCGCCTTCCAACCCGTACGGGTTGCTGTCCTTACCCGGCGCTATGACGATGATCTGACCGGGAACCAGATCGGGCAGCGAGACCCCGGCCTCAAAGATGCGAGGCGCTTCCTCAGTCGTCGGGTCAATGATGACAAGGGCCTGCTTCTTCAGCGCCTGGCTCGACACATCCCGAGCATCGCTCAGCGGAACGCTCCAGGCCTCGGCTCGCAGGTCGGGCCGCCACCGCGTCAGGTCCTCCTGGAGGGCCTCAGGACTGACGCTGGCGAGGTCTCCCACACTCTTGCGGAAGACAATGAACGCGTCCGGTCGAGGGTCTGCCAGTCGCCGGATCCACGGATGGACGGGGGCGTCGTTGCGGGACCCCATGGTGCGCAGATAGGCGGCGAAGACATTGGGAGGGATGACGACCGGAACCTGGGTCGCATTCACCAGCTCCTCCCGCCCATCAACCTCATCGAGCCGCTTCACGACCTCACCGAGGGTGGTGGCGCCGTCGATCAGGTCGACGACGGCGTCAGCAGCACCGCCGTGAATCGGGTCCTTACTCGTGGTGGAATGAACGATGGCCACGCTGCCGTCGGAGCGGGCGCCAACCCGGTTGACTCGTCCCAGGCGCTGCACCAGGGAGCCGGTCTGACAGCTCTCCGTCAGGAGGTGGGTGAAGTCGAGGTCGGCACCAACCTCCAGAGTCGATGTGGCCACGACGACGGTGGCCTGAGCGTCCTGACGACCCTCGGCCCCCGTCCGATAAGGGGAGAGTCTCTTCATGGCGTCCTCGCTGCGACGAGCAGGCATCCCGCCGACCATGACGTCCAAGCGAGGAGCCTGATCTCCCAGATTCCGGATCTCCTTCTTCAACCCGGCAACTACCTTCTTGACGGTGTCCAAGGTGTTGCAAAAGACGACCAGCGACTCTCCCTGGCTCAGCTCCTTCATGCGGGTACATGCCTGCTCTGTGAGAGCGGCTGCCGCCTTGCCATTCACACAATGAACGTCCACCGAGACACCGTCACGATGCGCCCGACGCGCAGCCAGTTGCGGGTCCAGGCGGCACTCCTCCTCCCAGTCCAGGCTGAGACCGGGAGTTGGTTCCTGGTCGGATTCCCGGTGGAAGGTGGGAAGCGTCATGGGTGTCGCCGTCATCGGCATGATCTGCAAGCCCGGGACGCTGCCACCACAACGATCCTCGAGCCTGTTCTCTTCGCTGCGGAGCACAGACAAGGTGGTCAGGGCCTGCTCGGAGAGGTGCGCCTCGTCCAGGACCCAGAACGCATCTATCCCGGTCAGCGCCGCATCGATGCTGCGGCGGTAGGGCGAGAGCTGGTAGCCGCGGAACAGCAGACGGGACACGGTCATGTCGAGTGTTCCCACGATGATGGCCGGGCGCGAGGGGTAGCGCGTGTGCTCCGTCAGGTCCCGATCAGCATCAGCGAGCCCGCCGCGCAGGCGGCGCACCTCGAGTACCTCCGCCTCGGCAGGGATTGCAAAGGCGGATCGCAGCACCTCGGCCACTTGTCTCGTCACCGAGCGATCACCTGCACCTTCTCCGAGTGCCTCCTTGATCTTCAGCGCCGCCTCGAAGGAGTCGTCGACGACGGCGCGCCGGTCGACAACGAGATGCAGTCTCAAGGGGACCACTCGCCTCCGACGACGTCGGCTCGCCTGATCGGCGTCCTGCGCCAGCGCGTACAGCCATCCGAGGAGAACTGCGAGGGTCTTGCCCATCCCGGTCGGCACGCTGAGGTGGGACGGTGGCTCTCCCGAAGCGAGTCGCTCGGCCAGGCGCACCTGGTAGTCCCTGGGTTCGTGCCCAGTGATCTCGTGGAAGAAGTCTGTGAAGTCGAGGCGATTCACATCAACGCTCCTGAGAAGTTGGTCTTACCATAGATAAGTTCAACCCCCAGTCCCCTGGGGCAGCACCGCCGGTACTTCCGTGCGGACCATCGATAATCCGCTACCTCCACCAACTGTGGAGCCGATGTATCTCTTGAGAGACACGGCGGCGATGAGACTCATCTTACACTCAGCGAGTCGCCCTGTCACTGCCTGCTGCTGCGCCAGGACTCCGAGGGGCGCAGCGATCGATGTCAGTCTTGACTAAACTGATCATTAATCCTTGACCAAACAGTCAATGAAGACACAACCAAACCGACTGTCCTCGCCAGCACCGAAGTCTCAGAGTTATCCACAGACCCACTCTTTCGGCTGTACGGCAGCACAAAGTGGCCCTTACGATCAATTCATGACCACCTACCGGCCGCGTCTCATGGACCAGCGCCTCCAGGAGCTGCTGCGGTCGGTCCCGGCGGTCAGCGTCGAGGGAGCCCGCGCCGTCGGGAAGACCCGCACCGCCAGAACCCACGGCACTACCTTCATCGCCGTCGACGATCCTGACGAACGCGCCCAGCTCACCGCCATCGGATCGCGCTTCACCACACTTCCCAGCCCTCTCGTCATCGACGAGTGGCAACGCATGCCAGAGCTGTGGGACCGGGTACGTCGCGCCGTCGACGACGATCCCTCTCCCGGCCGTTTTCTGCTCACCGGGTCCTCCACGCCGTCCCAGGCGCCCACTCACACAGGCGCAGGACGGATCATCACTCTGCGGATGCGTCCCTTCAGCCTGGCCGAGCGCGCGATCGAGGCCCCGACGGTCTCAGTGGGGAAGCTGCTGGACAGCACACTCGGCTCACAGGACCCTTCCGAGTTGGCCCCGATCGAGGGGTACACGCGCATCGCGATCGACCAATACGTCGATGAGATCTGCCGCTCCGGCTTCCCCGCCATCAGGGAGCAGCCACCTTTAGGGCGCCAGGCCCAGCTGGACGGATACATCGAGCAAACGCTTCGGCATGATCTGCTGGAAGCGACGGGCGGCAGGCGACGTTCACGATCCGTGAGGGAGTGGCTGACAGCCTACGCCAGCGCGGTGGCCACGACGGCGAGCTTCACCTCCATCGCCGAGCTGGCGAACAGACCACTGAACACCGACATGAGCTTGGCGACGGCGCGCTCCTACCGAGACCATCTCAGCGGGATGTGGTTACTGGACCCGGTTCCAGGCTGGAGCCCCAGCGAGAACGAGTTCTCCCGCAACAACCTGGCCGACAAGCACCAGCTGTGCGACCCTGCCCTGACCGCTCGCCTTCTCGGATACGGTCCCTCCGAGGTGCTCGGCGTTGGCCACCCGATCCTCACCAGCCCCCGGGGCACTCCGCGCCGTCCTCGGGTACTCGGCTCGCTGTTCGAGTCCCTGGTGATTCAGAGTCTTCAGGTCTACGCCGAGTTCCTCAGCGCCCGGGTCTTCCACCTCCGGACCAAGGGCGGCCTCCAGGAGATCGACATCATCCTCGAGGGACCCCACCGCCAAGTCGTCGCCTTCGAGATCAAGGCGAGGGCCACCCCCAAGCCGGACGACACCAAGCACCTGCGCTGGCTGCGCAAGAAGATCGGGCCAAGGCTCGCGGACGCGGTCCTGGTCACCACGGGCCGCTTGGCGTACCGGGACGAGGACGGCATCGCCGTCGTACCGGCCGCTCTACTGGGGCCATGAGATCCTCCTACGCCTCAGCCCCGCCTCACAGCGGGTAAGCCGACGACGCCCCCTCGATGGCCTCGGTGAGGTCGATCTCGCGCTCGCCCAGTTTGAAACGGTAGCGGTCCAGGATCTCCAGGGGCTCGTCCTCGGCGGCCAAGTAGGCGCGCACGGCCTCCTTCTCCTCCTCGTCGAGCCAGCTCATCCGGTCCGACAGACACCGGTAGCGGCTGGCCTCGGCGACGTCGCGCAGCCACTGCATCTGGGTGTCGTCCAGAAGGTTGCGGCGGTGACGGAAGAAGACGACGTCGGGGTCGACCCCGATGACCCGCCCCAGCCAGAGCCGGTTGATGCCGGCGTGCAGAGCGTTGTAGGCCTTGGCGTCGGATAAGTCGTCGGAGGCGTAGTTCTCCCACATGGGGGCTACGTCCGGCCCCACCCGCACCGCGTCGAGCAGCCCGATGGAGGGCATGATGAGCGCCCCGGACCCTAGGAGGAAGGCCTCCTCCCCGGCGGCATCGCGCACGAGGCGCAGCCCGGTGCGATAGGCCTCCTCCCGGTCGATCTGTCGGTGCCGGTAACCGGGGACGGCGGCGGCGTTGATGAAGTCAAGCTTGAGGTAGTCGAAGCCCCACCGGTGGACAATCTTGGCGATGAGCTTGCGCACGTAGGTCTGGGCGGTGGGGTGGGTGGTGTCCAGCGCGTAGTAGTCGCCGCCCCAGTTGGAGCCGGCCACGGCCAGTCCGCCGTCGGCGTTGTGGACGAACATCTCCGGGTAGTCGCGCACCGCCCGGGAGCCGGGCAGGGCGATGAAGGGCGCCACCCACAGGCCCGGCTGCATACCGGCCTCGCGGATCCGGGTCGCGGCGGCCTCCATGCCGTCGCCGAAGCTCTCGCCCGCCTCCCAGTCGCCGACCGCGGCCTGCCAGCCGTCGTCGATCTGAAGCGTGGAGAAGCCCAGCTCGGCGACCTGCGGGACCTCGCGCTCGAGCGCCTCCTGCGAGATGCCCTCGTAGTAGGAGTACCAGGAGCACCACACGCTCTGCGGCATGATCGGCCGGCTGCCCAGGGTCTCGCCGAGCTCGCGCGCGTAGCGGGCCATGACGGCGGTGGCCGGACCGGGCAGGATCACCCAGCGGGCCGAATCGCCGGACTCGGTGAAGGCCTCCAGAACCGCGGTGTCGGCGCGCAGGCGCGGCGTGCGCCCATCCAGGCAGCCCACGAGCAGCGCCCCGGAGGCGTCCTCCAGGACCGCCATCCAAGCCGAGTGGTGGCGGGCCGGATCGTCCCAGGAGTCGTCGTCCGCGGTCCGACGCCGCTGCTGGTTCGCGATGCGCATCGGCGCCTCGCTCAGGCGGCGCCAGCCCGACGGCGACCAGGAGTTCTGGCCGGTGCGGTAGAACTCGCCGTCGCGCATGTCGTGCAAGAGGGTCAGGTGCGAGGCCTCCACGTAGACCGCACCGGTGGCGCCGCCGGCCCCGTGCTGGGTGGTCACCGTGCCGTCGCAGGCCAGGGCGATACTGCGCCCGGTCAGGGTGATGTGGTGAATCATGCGCTCTCCTCAGCTCCTGCTTGTCCCGCCTGCGGGTCGGGTCCCCGTCGAGACACCAGCACCGCCCGGCTCGCACTGTACGTGGTACCGACCGTCCAGACCGACATTTTCTTCATAGATGACGCGGAGCCGCGTCGTTTATGAAGAAACCGTCGGTGAGTGAGAATTTTGTTGTCCGCGGTGGAAGTAGGCCGCCAGGTCCGCATCGAGCTCGGGCACGTCGTAGGGCACCGATCCCGAGCGCAGGGACCGGGTGGCCAGCACTCCCGCTGCGACGGCGTCGCGCGCGCTGACCGGTGAGGCCTCGGTGGCCCCGCCGTCGCGTACGAAGCACAGGAACTCATTGATGGCGAGCTGGTCGGCGCTGTCGTGCCCGGTGCCCTCCTCGGCAACGGCGTACTCCTCGGCGGCGCGCTCGGTGTAGTGCTCCGAGCGCCGTGTCCACACCTTGACGACGTCGCCGGCGCCGTCACCGAGGTTCTCGGCCCGGCCGCGGGTGCCGATAACCGTGTAGCCGCGCCAGTAGTCGGGGGTGAAGTGGCACTGCTGGTAGGAGGCCATGACCCCGTTGCGCATGGTCATCATGAGCATGGAGTGGTCCTCGACGTCGATGACGGGGTTGAGGTCGCTCACCTCATCGGCCGGCCAGTGATCGAGGCTGAACCAGTCCTGCATGACGGTGCCGGCGCTCGTTCCCGGCTCCCGGCGCCCGGCCTGGCCGTAGACCATGAGCCCGCCCATACCGACGACGCGGGCCGGCTCGGAGGCGGCCAACCAGCTCATGACGTCGATGTCGTGGGCGGCCTTCTGCAGCAGCAGGCCGGTGACGTGGCGGCGCTCGGCGTGCCAGTCGCGGAAGTAGTAGTCGCCGCCGTTGCCCACGAAGTGGCGGCACCAGATGGCCTTGAGCTCGCCGATCCGCCCGGAGTCGATGATCGACTTCAGCAGCCGCACCACCTCCATGTGGCGCATGTTGTGGCCCACGTAGAGCCGGGTGCCGGTGCGCCGGGCCGTGGCCAGGATGCGGTCGGCGCTCTCGATGGTGATGGCCAGGGGCTTCTCCAGGTAGACCGGGATACCGGCCTCAAGGAAGAAGCAGGCCAGCTCCTCGTGCGTGTCATCGGGGGTGGTCAGGACGACGGCGTCAATCCCGAGCCCCGGCAGGTCGCGGTGGTCGGCCACCACCGCGACCCCCTCGGGCAGAAGGCGCTCGGCGCGCGCGGCGGCATCGGGCGCGGTGTCGGCCGCGGCGACGAGCCGGGCCGGCACCGGTGAGGAGTCCGCGAGCGCGGCCAGGTAGCAGCGAGCCCCGATGCCGACGACGCCGACCCGCAACTCTCTTGACGATTCAAGCATGTCATCAGGACCATCTCGTCCGGACCCCGGGCCCGGGGTCGCTTCCGGCCCACTCGTCGGCATCACCGGCTCATCGCCCTCAGCTCTTCTGACGGGCCGCCCACCAGGAGTGCAGCGCCTGGCGGGCCAGCTCCTCGCCGATCGGTCCCTTCTCCATGCGCAGGTCCATGAGAAAACGGTATGCCTCTCCGACGACCGGCCCGGGGGGCACGCCGAGCTCGGCCATGATCTGGCCACCGTCGAGGTCCGGGCGGATGGCGGCCAGCTCCTCGGCGGCGCGCAGGGCCTCGATGCGCTCCTCGAGATCGTCGTAGGCGCGGTCCAGCATGGCGGCCTTGCGGCGGTTGCGGGTGGTGACGT
>ERZ773099.1670-NODE-1670-length-16164-cov-13.405550_pt1 | contig 16164 bp, 17 predicted proteins | sample MGYA00511120_ERZ773099 | MGnify/ENA primary metagenome ERZ773099 (study PRJEB29015, sample SAMEA2738012) | human oral metagenome | biome: human oral; feature: human-associated habitat; material: dental | place: China | collected 2104 ...
GAGTTTCCTATTTTGGCTTTGTGTTTTACGGGCTTGGTATCTTAATTATGGAAACATGGCAAGAGTTAAAAGTTACAGTTAAGCGTGAGGGGGAGGAACTGGTTTCCAATCTCTTGATTGAGTTAGGAGCGCAGGGAGTTGCGATTGAAGACAGCATGGACTATGTGGGAAATATCGACCGATTTGGTGAGATCTTCCCAGAGGTCGAACAACAAGAAGAAATCGTTGTGACAGCCTACTATCCTGATACGGTTGATGTAGCAGTGGTTGAGGCGGATTTGCAAGCTCGTCTGGCAGAAATGACCGATTTTATGGATCTGGGAGAGGTCAAGATGGGCACGACTGCCTTGGCTGAGGAAGACTGGGCTGACAACTGGAAGAAATATTATGAACCAGCTCGCATTACTCATGATTTGACCATTGTGCCTTCGTGGACAGACTACGAGGCGACTGCTGGAGAAAAGATTATCAAGCTAGATCCTGGTATGGCCTTTGGGACAGGAACCCACCCGACGACCAAGATGAGCCTCTTTGCCTTGGAGCAGGTCCTTCGTGGTGGAGAGACAGTGCTAGATGTAGGAACTGGATCAGGTGTCCTTTCTATTGCCAGCTCGCTTCTGGGTGCCAAGGAAATCTTCGCCTATGACCTGGATGATGTGGCAGTTCGTGTGGCTCAGGAAAATATTGAGCTCAACCCTGGTATGGAAAATATCCATGTAGCTGCAGGCGATTTGCTTAAGGGTGTGGAAATTAAGGCAGATGTCATCGTGGCCAATATCTTGGCGGATATCCTGATTCATCTGACAGACGATGCCTATTGTTTGGTCAAGGACGAAGGTTACCTCATCATGAGTGGCATTATCAAGGACAAATGGGACATGGTGCGTGAGTCAGCTGAGTCGGCTGGATTCTTCCTTGAAACCCACATGATTCAAGGGGAATGGAATGCCTGTGTTTTCAAGAGAACCAAGGATATTTCAGGTGTAATTGGAGGCTAGTATGCAGCAGTATTTTGTAAAAGGCCTTGCTAGCTCCCCTGTGACCATCGAGGACAAGGAGACCAGCAAGCACATGTTTCAGGTCATGCGCTTAAAGGGAGATGATCAGGTAACTTTGGTCTTTGATGATGGCATTAAGCGCTTGGCGCGCGTGGTAGATGTGGGAAATCATCAGTTTGAGTTGCTCGAAGAATTGGCTGACAATGTGGAACTACCAGTCCAAGTAACCATCGCATCAGGCTTTCCCAAGGGAGATAAGCTGGAGTTTATCACTCAAAAGGTGACGGAACTAGGTGCTAGTCAAATCTGGGCTTTTCCCGCAGACTGGTCAGTCGCCAAGTGGGATGGCAAGAAATTGGGCAAAAAGGTCGAAAAACTAGAAAAAATCGCCCTTGGAGCAGCAGAGCAAAGCAGGCGTAATCTGGTCCCAAATATCCATCTTTTTGAGAAAAAAGCAGATTTTCTAGCTCGGCTGGGCCAGTTCGACTCTATCGTAGTGGCTTACGAAGAATCAGCCAAAGGAGGAGAATCTGCTGCTCTCATACAAGCTGTAAGTGGTCTTGAAAAGGGAAGCAAAGTTCTCTTTATCTTTGGTCCAGAAGGTGGCCTCTCACCTGCTGAAATTGAAAATTTTCAGGCTAAGGGAGCTGTTTTGGCAGGCCTTGGACCTCGTATATTAAGAGCAGAAACAGCACCACTTTACGCTTTATCAGCCATTAGTGTTTTAGTAGAATTAGAAAAATAAGAGGAAGAAAATGGAACAAAAACACCGTTCAGAATTCCCAGAGAAGGAACTTTGGGATTTAACAGCTTTATACCAAGACCGTGAGGATTTCTTGCGAGCAATCGAAAAGACTCGCGAAGATATCAACCAATTTAGCCGTGACTACAAGGGCAATCTTCTCACTTTTGAGGATTTTGAAAAGGCCTTTGCAGAATTGGAACAAATCTACATTCAGATGAGTCATATTGGCAATTATGCATTTATGCCTCAGACGACAGACTATAGCAATGAAGATTTTGCTAATATCGCCCAGGCTGGGATGGACTTTGAGACAGATGCCAGCGTAGCCTTGACCTTCTTTGACGACGCTTTAGTGGCAGCAGATGAGGAAGTCTTGGACCGTTTGGGTGAGCTGCCACATTTGACGGCAGCTATTCGTCAGGCAAAAATCAAAAAGGCCCACTACCTAGGGGCGGATGTGGAAAAGGCTTTGACCAATCTGGGTGAAGTTTTCTACAGTCCACAGGACATCTATACTAAGATGCGTGCTGGGGATTTTGAAATGGCTGACTTTGAAGCTCATGGCAAGACCTACAAAAACAGCTTTGTCACCTATGAAAATTTCTACCAGAACCATGAGGACGCTGAGGTTCGTGAGAAATCCTTCCGTTCCTTCTCAGAGGGACTTCGTAAGCACCAAAATACTGCTGCCGCAGCCTATCTAGCTCAAGTCAAGTCTGAAAAACTACTGGCTGATATGAAAGGCTACGACTCAGTCTTTGATTATCTTCTAGCCGAGCAAGAAGTGGACCGAGCTATGTTTGACCGCCAGATTGACCTCATTATGCAGGACTTTGCGCCAGTCGCTCAGAGATACCTCAAGCATGTTGCCAAGGTTAATGGTCTTGAAAAGATGACCTTTGCAGACTGGAAATTGGACTTGGATAGCGCCCTTAATCCTGAAGTGAGCATTGATGATGCCTATGATTTGGTCATGAAGTCAGTTGCACCACTGGGTCAAGAATACACTCAAGAAATCGCCCGTTACCAAGAAGAACGCTGGGTGGACTTCGCTGCCAATAGTGGCAAGGATTCTGGGGGATATGCAACCGATCCATATCGTGTACATCCTTATGTTCTCATGAGCTGGACAGGTCGTTTGAGTGATGTTTATACCTTGATTCATGAAATCGGGCATTCTGGTCAATTCATCTTTTCAGATAACCACCAGAGCTATTTCAACGCCCACATGTCGACCTACTATGTCGAAGCGCCATCAACCTTCAATGAATTGCTCCTCAGTGATTACTTGGAACATCAGTCTAATGACCCACGTCAGAAACGCTTTGCCCTTGCCCACCGCTTGACAGATACCTACTTCCATAATTTCATCACCCACCTCTTGGAAGCTGCTTTCCAGCGTAAGGTGTATACTCTGATTGAAGAAGGGGAGACCTTTGGAGCAAGCAAACTCAACAGCATGATGAAGGAAGTCTTGACAGACTTCTGGGGAGATGCCATTGAGATTGATGATGATGCAGCTCTGACTTGGATGCGCCAAGCTCACTACTACATGGGCTTGTATAGTTACACATACTCAGCCGGACTAGTCATCTCGACTGCGGGTTACCTTCATCTAAAACATTCAGAAACTGGAGCTGAAGACTGGCTCGAGCTCCTCAAGTCAGGTGGCAGCAAGACACCGCTTGAGTCAGCCATGATTATTGGAGCGGATATCTCAACAGACAAACCACTCCGTGATACGATTCAGTTCTTGTCAGACACGGTTGATCAGATTATCGCCTACAGTGCTGAGTTGGAAGAATAAAAAAAGAGAAAGGTTGGTAGTACAAAATGTTATTTGGATGCTTGGTAATCATCGCATTTGGTTTTTTTGTGGCGATTGTTAAAAAAGCCGTTGAAGGCCGTGATTTCAGGACTGAACTCATTATAGAGCTGGTATTGCTAGCTATCTGCTACATTTTGTACCAGTTTCTGTTTGATTAAGAAAATGTGCTATAAAATAGATTTTTAAAGAACCAATTGCAGTCTGGACTTCCAATAATATTTAAACACATATTGAAATCGCTATCATTTCGTGGTATGATATCTTTGGATAGATATCCGAAGGGAGTTTTAATATGAAAAATTTGTTGGAAAATCCAACTTTGAAGAAAGTACTACCTATTTTAGTAGTGATTTTTATCATTGTTCTTGCACCTGTCACCATGCCATTGCTATTTCTAGGAGGATGCTTTGGCATTTGGCGTTTTACAAAATACAAACCAAATATTCAAAAGCGGAATATTGCCGTTGCTGTTACTGTTATCGGGATACTAGGCACCTATACAGTAGGCAAATTGGATCCTGATTATATAAAGAACCAGACAAACCAAAATCAAATAACCCAATTGTCATCTGATAGTTCTTCATCTAGTACCTCTTCATCACAGACTACTAGCTCTGTAAGTAAATCCACTGAATCTAGTAGTGAAAAAGAACAACAAGAGAAAGAACGTAAGGAGAAAGAGCTAAAGGAAAAACAGGTCCGTGAGGAACAAGAACGTAAGGAAGCAGAAGTGAAACAAATTGTAGAGGAGGCTGATCAGGCTGTCCAACAACTTGAAAATAATCAAGTTACAAAAAATATTGCTACAGCAAAAGCTGCGGTTGAACGTGTTACAGATTCAACTACAAAGGCTAACTTAACGGATCGTATTAATTCTGTTCAAAATGCAATGAATCAACGTGCAGAGGAAGCTCGACAAGCAGCTGCAAGCCAAGCAGCACAGCAGTCAGCTGAACAACAACAGCCCCAAACTCGATCTTACTATAAAAACTGTAAGGAAGCTCGCGCTGCAGGTGTTGCTCCAATTTATCGTGGACAACCAGGTTATGCAAAACATTTAGATAGAGATGGAGATGGTATTGCTTGTGAATAAAAAGTATAGATTGCTTCCCATTCTTTGTTTGGCGTTATTACTGTTTCTATTTTTAATTTGGAAATTTGTAACACCATCTGTTCCGACCTCCTATCAGGATGCTATTAAACATACGAAAGTGGTAAATATAAGAGAAATTCGCTCTAAGATAACGAATAAAGAAAGCTTTATTTTATATATTGGAAGAGAGTCTTGTCCAGATTGCCAACGATTTGCACCTAACTTAGCTGTTGCGATTCAGAAGAGCGATAAAATCGTTTATTATCTTGATAATGACTCTAGTGAAAAGAGAGAAATTACGGAGTTTGCCCGCGAAATGAATATTAAAACTGTTCCCAATCTCACATTTTATAAAGATGGTAACAACTATAACTATTTAGAAAAAGGTAGCAAAGCAAGTGTTGAGGAAATTCTTTCTTTTATTGAAAGCCAATAAAACGAGAGTATGATTGTCCATAGACCAAGAATGAAATACAAGGCTGGCTGTTTAAAAGACACAAAAAGCTCCCTGTAGGAGCCCTTCCACATTGATAGATTCTTTAGAAATAGGGATACTCTGATTTATTTGAGTATCCCTATTTTTTACATTTCCTCTGCCTTTGCGATGCGATTCAACAGTGTTCTTGCTAATTTTTTGGCTCTAAGGAAGTCCTCTGTTTTTAGCATAAGCAAGACATAGCCGTCATATCCGACATCCATGGCTGCTAAGGTATAGTCAGTCCAGGAAGCATTCATTTGGGCACACCATTTAGAAATGTAGCCATCGTCGTCCAAGATTTCTTCGTTAACCACAAGTTCTTTCCCTGCCGATAATTGTTTTATGGCTGAAAGGAAACCCTCTTTTTCGCATTTTCGATGAAGTTCTAAAGCAACGCCCTTTAGTAGTAATTCTTCACAAAGCTTGTCCCAAGCGCTTTCAACTTCTTCAATGCTTTCTGGTTTGACTTTCTTTAGAAATTGCTTAACCAGTTTGGGATCTCTTAGTAGCAATTCTGATAATTCTACAAACGAAGCTTTGATTTTTTCCCTACCGTCATCGACCACCTCGACGTATGTTCCAGCATTGGGCAGGATTGATTTTTTGACAAAGGCTCTCATGATTTGTATCGCACGATCGTAGCTCAAATCAGCCATGCAATACTTTTTCTCATGAATATCCAGATAAATATCGACCAGATCTTCGCTTTCCCCAACAATAGCTTTCATAGAGGTACAACCCTTTATCTCATGTGGAGGATAAAGTTCCGTGTACATAATATACCCATCCCGCATGGCCTTAAGTGAATTATCAATTCCTACAATATGAAAACCATTGCTATCATAGATGGGATTTTTCATATGCCATTCTTCGTAGGTCTGAAAAATTTTTTCCTGAATCAGATTATATAAATTCATAGTAATCCCTTGTCATTTTGCTGAAATACTTATTGTGATTTTAGGTAAGATACGAAAAGAGAGACTGTGCATGCTGACACCGCCTCTCTTTTGCCTTAGTTTAATTCCGCGACAATCGCTTTGATTTGTTCTGCTGTGTGTACTCCAGCAACTTGTTTAACGACTTGTCCGTCTTTTTTGAAGAGGAGAGTTGGGATAGACATGATGCCAAATGCACGAGCTGTATTTGGGTTTTCATCTACGTCCATTTTAACGATTTTCAACTCATCTTCTGATAGTTCTTCAGACAATTTATCCAAGATTGGTCCTTGCATACGACATGGACCACACCAAGGAGCCCAGAAGTCTACCAAGACTAAACCGTCTTTCGTTTCTTGTTCAAATGTTGCGTCTGTGATTGCTTTTGCCATTGTGCATCTCCTTTGCATTATTGATAGTGGCCTAGATTTTATTTTATGAGATAGGAGAAAACATCTCCATGAGTCTCATGGCAGTCCAAGTCATGTCCCTTGCAGGTCAACTTTTGGACAGGCTAGTAGTTTGCAATTCTAATCAAGCAAGCGTGTTGTGAACGCTAGAAGTCTTCATAAGAGTCGAAAGTCATTGCTTTCTCCTGCCTGCTGGCATCAAGATAGAAGATTTCAACCATATAAAACTCTTTTGCTCAATCTTGTTTATATTTTACTCTTTGAAAAAAAGAATGTCAAGAAAAATGCTTGCGCACGCAACCTTTTTATAAAGACAGGATTAGGATAAGAAGTCTCGACCAGTTTCCAGAGTTTCTTCGATGCTATTTTTTAGGCGGGAAAGAGTTGCTTGTCCCTCGGAGGTCAAGCAGATAAAACTAGCACGTTTGTCTTGAACACAGCATTTCCGACTAAGGAGTCCGCAGTTTTTGGCCTCCAGACGAGCTACCATACGAGATACGGCGCTTGGACTGAGATGGAGTTTATCGGGCAGGTCAATCTGACGTAGGGATTTTTCCTCGGCTTGATTTAAGAAGTGGAGGAGGTAAAATTCCTTGAGAGTCAAGGTTTCTTCACTCTTTTCAGCGATAGTCTGCTCCAACAGGCATTCCATCTCTACTTGACGACGGTTATAGTCAAACCATTTTTCCAAATAGGACATAAAAAAACTCCTTTCATTAAGATACAAAAATAGAAAATAAAGAAGTCAAGTTTTTGACAATCACTGCCTCATAAGATGATTGCGCATGCAATGATTATACTACTTTTTGAAAGACAAGGCAAGGAAGAGTGTTTTAGGTATTTCCTTGAAATTTTCTGAAAAAAGAGTAAACTGGTATGCAGAAAGTCTATTTCGTGGAGTTTGTGATGAAATTATATGTTCAATTAATGATTTTATTCGTGATTTCTCTCATTGGTGAGGGAATTTCAACCCTTTTCCGTCTGCCCATACCAGGCAGTATTATCGGCTTGATTATTCTCTTTTTAGCCTTGCAGTTCAAATGGTTAAGACTCAGGCATGTCAACATGGTGGGGAATTTCTTGCTGGCCAATATGACCATCCTTTTTTTACCGCCTGCTGTCGGGATTATGGAGAAGTTTGATGTGATTGCGCCTTACCTCTTGCCAATTGTTTTGATTGTCTTTTTTGCGGCTGTCATCAATATCATTCTGATAGCCTTAGTGGTCCAGTTTGTCAAACGACGGTTTGAGGGTGACTATGAGAAAGGAGAAGTAAAATGATCGAAATTGTTTCCAATCCTCTATTTGGAATCGCTCTATCTATCCTAGCGTATCTGGTCGGTATGTTGATTTTCAGACGCTATCCTCATCCATTGACTACTCCTTTGCTTTTATCTGCGATTTTTATTATCCTCTTTCTCAAGGTGACAGGTATTTCTTATCAAGACTACTATCAAGGCGGGGTCTATCTGAATAACTTGATAGTCCCTTCGACAGTGGCTTTAGGGATTCCGCTTTATAAGAGTTTTCATTTAATGAAGCACCATGCTAGGAGTATTCTTTTTGGCAGTTTGTTAGCAGTGATCGTTAATACCAGTTTTACTGCCATAGTGGCGAAAATCTTTGGCATGGATTTTTTTCTAGCGATTTCTCTTTTTCCAAAGTCGGTGACAACAGCCATGGCAGTGGGGATTACGGATAAATTGCAAGGATTGACCACCGTGACCTTGGTCGTCGTAGTGGCAACTGGGATTTTGACCAGCGTTATCGGGCCAACACTTTTGAAGTGGTTGAAGATAGATGATCCAGTAGCGGTTGGACTAGCCCTTGGAGGAACGGGACACGCAGTTGGAACTGGAACGGCCTTTCGATACGGCTCGGTAGCAGGAGCTATGGGTGGCTTGGCTATTGGTGTCACTGGTATTCTCTACGTATTTGTAAGCCCCATCGCAGCCAGCTTGATATTGAGTTAAAAAGCAAGGAAGCTGAGTTCCTTGCTTTTTCCAATTGTATTTTGTAGAGATTTACTTTTCTTTGCTTAAATGAATGACTTGATCATAGCGTTTTAAGTCGTCCTCTGTATAGTGGTGAATGACTTCAATCACCGTCTGAGGTAGAGAAAAGAGTAGCTCGCTAATTTTTCTGCTATTTTCCAAATCAAGATTGGCTTTAATCTCATCTGCCAGAATGAGCTGGCTGTCGCAGGAAAGCTCGATGCATTGCCTTTCGAAATAGAAGACCGAGTGTTAGCAGGGTAAGACCATAGACGCCGTATAAGGTGTAGTAGGACTGGATACCAAGGAATTGGATCAGAATGAGGAGCAAGATTCCAATAATATTAACGCAAGCTGTAGGAATTAAAACCCAGCCTTCCATTTCTTTGCTTTGTAGAAAGATTTTAGTGCATTCATAAGTCGGAGTGCCAATCATGGCAAGCATTGTATAGAGTGTAAAAGGTAGGATATCTACGTTGATTTGCGTTGATAAGAAGGTGGCAAATGAATTAGCAAAGACGATGACGATAAAAGAAAAAAGTAAGTAGGCAAGAAAAGCTTGGACAGAGATGGTCTTTATCAATCGTTTTTGTAAGTCATCTTTTTCTGTCTCAGGCAAGAAAATGGGGATAGCTCCAGCGTACATAAAAACAGGCAAACGAGCCAAGGAGAAGAGTTGACTGACGACGGCATAAACAGACAAAATGTGAATGCTTTGTCTTCCCATCAGGGCGTCGAATACAAGGATGAATAGAAAACTTTCTAAAATTTCTTGAAAGACTAATGGGATTCCGAAAAAAATCAATTGTTTTTTAGTGGTGGATTTTCGTTTTAGCGCTTCAAAAAAAGTTCTATAGACTAAAACGAAATAGGATAAAACGATAAGGAACAGTGAGAGGATAGCCGCAATAGCAGCACCGGCAATCCCATAAATCGGCACGAGATAATAATTTAACAGAACGTCAATTATAGAACTAGCCAGACCAATCCAGAAAATTGGCTGAGTTTTTTTCTCCACTTTCAAGAGAGTAGCAAGTAAAAAGGTTAATAGAGTCAGTAATATGTAAGGGGACATGATTGTGAGGTAGGTGGTAGAAAGGCTTAATAATTCCCCCCCGAAACCATAGAAAAGTCCCAAAATAGATGGTCCAAACAGGAGTGACATGACTAGGAAACACAGACCGATCATGAGAGCCAGCATGAAAGACGACTTTGTAAGATCATAGAAGAGCTCCTGTTCATGATTGCCTATCGCCCTCGCCCCTTTGATATTGAAGGCCAAGCTGAAAGCTCCAAGTATGCCCCCAAAAGCAAAGAGGAAGTTTTGAATGATAGAAATCCCTGATAAGGACAAGGAAGAATTTCCAATTGCATGATGCAAGGCGAGCTGAGATATTAGAAATTGAGTAAGGTGAGTCAGCATGAGAGGAAGGACATAGCGATTTATTTCTTTAGAGTTTTTCATTTCAAGTTCTTTCTGTTCGTCCTTTCAGTATTTAAAAATATTATAGCATATAAACATGCGGGAGACTGCTTTATATGAGTAGTGAGGATATTTTAGTGTTTAGAAGTTATCGTTGTTAAAGAAAAGAAAAAGCCTAGCGACAGACAGTCGCTAGACCTTTAACTTATTGCAAGTTGACCTTGTTTTTCAAGATGTAGTAGGTTCCGAGATAGTAGATAGTCGATAGAATAAGCCCTTTGATGATGTCTGCACTAATCAGGAGATTGAAATCATAATCCATTCGGAAGAAGATTGAAATGTAGCCAATCACAATGTTAATCACGATATAGGCTAAAATTCCTATAGCAGTACGATACTCGTTAAATAGTTGACCGATTGAGATACAAAGGTAAACGGATAAAATCCAAGTAATCGAACTCACCAGAAGAGAGAGAGCGTAGAGCCAACCGTAACCGAGATAAGGAGAGATGAAACGATAGAGGAGTGGCAAATCTTTCACAATAGGGGTGAGAGAGAAGATGATAAAGATACTCAAGATAAATACAATATAGCTCATAATTGACCAAATTAGAGCACCTAGTAATTTGGCGGTGATGATTTGGTGCTCAGAGACGGGCAGAGTCAATGTCAGATAGCCCTGACGGTCGTAGACACTTCCCTTGAAGCGTCGGATGATTAAAAAGATCGTTGCGATCCAAAGAGTGACACTGAGTCCCCCAAAAACTAAGATCAGAAAGCCTAACAGATAGTGGGGGTCATTACCGTAACTAGTGTAGGTCTGACTAATACCAGAAATGGATGCACCAATTAAAACCGAAAGCGCAAGAACCGCACCATAGAGAGCTAGATACCATTTATTGACATTTTTAAATTCATAACGGACTAAATTCCAAAACATAATAATCTCCTTTGTTTAAGCCTTGAATTCATGACGGAAGAGCTGGTCAATAGACTCGCCTGACTCATAACGGATATCATCGACATTACCCTGACGAACAACTTTTCCATTGTTCAGGAAGATAATTTCATCCAAGATCGGCTCGATATCTGAAATCAAGTGCGTTGAAATTAAAACAGTTGAGGTAGAAGAGTAGTTGTTGATGATGGTGTTCAAGATATAGTCGCGAGCAGCAGGGTCAACACCACCGATCGGCTCATCAAGAACGTATAGATGAGCATCACGACTCATGACGAGGATGAGTTGAACTTTTTCCTTGTTTCCTTTTGATAACTTTTTGAGGCGACTATTTTCATCAATACCTAAGTCAGCTAGGAGATGTTGGGCACGTTCAAGATTAAAATCTGGATAGAAGGTTTTGAAATATGTTAGAGCATCCTTGACCTTCATCTCTTCATTGAGATAAGTCGTGTCTGGAAGATAAGAGACAATGGCTTTGGTGGACGGACTTGGATCCATACCGTTGATTAGGACTCTCCCCTTATCAGGCTGAAGAAGACCATTGATTAGTTTTATCATGGTTGTCTTTCCTGATCCGTTTGGCCCTAGGAGGCCAACGATTTTTCCAGCTGGGATTTCTAGGGAAATACTTTCAAGGGCTGATGTAGATCCGTAAGATTTGGATACATTTTCAAATGCTAGTAATGTCATAATCCTAAACTCCTTCAATATAATCGCTTAATACACTTACTAGTTCTTCTTTTTTATAACCGAATTGTAGCATGGAGGTAACGAAGTGTTGTAATTGCTCCTCGGATAGTTGCTTGCGAGATTGGATAATCAGGTCCAGATCTTCTGTGACGAATCTCCCTGTTGTTCGTTTGCTGTAAACCAATCCCTCTCGTTCTAAATCGGACAAGGCGCGTTGAATCGTGTTGGGATTCACTCCAGCTTCACTAGCCAGCTCTCTAACGGTCGGGAGTTGCTGGTTGGGTTCTAGTTTATGAGAAACAATTTGTAATTTGATTTTTTCCATAATTTGCAAATAAATGGGTTTGTTATTGTCAAATGTCCAAGGCATGTCGTTCTCCTTTCTTGTTTTTCTTTGTCCTAATTAAATAATACAACAAAACAAAAAACTTGTCAAGTAAAAAATAAGAATTGCTTTGGGAATTGCTCAAAAAATGGTATAATGAAAAGAAAACGATAAGGAGGGGAAGTATGCGTTGTCCAAAATGTGGGGCTACCAAGTCCAGTGTCGTCGATAGCCGCCAAGCAGAAGAAGGAAATACCATTCGTCGAAGACGTGAGTGTGATGAATGCCAACACCGTTTTACGACTTATGAACGAGTAGAAGAAAGAACGCTGGTCGTAGTCAAAAAAGACGGTACACGAGAGCAATTTTCAAGAGATAAAATTTTTAATGGGATTATCCGTTCAGCCCAGAAACGTCCAGTATCTAGTGACGAGATTGGGATGGTGGTCAATCGCATTGAGCAAAAACTCCGTAGTCGCAATGAAAATGAAATCCAAAGTGAATACATTGGATCTTTGGTTATGGAGGAGTTGGCAGAGCTTGATGAGATTACCTATGTTCGCTTTGCTAGTGTTTATCGTAGCTTTAAGGATGTGAGTGAGTTGGAGAGCCTACTCCAGCAAATCACACATTCTTCTAAAAAGAAAAAGGAAAAATAAATGAAGCCAAATGACCGTTTTTCTTTTCTAAAGAATAATCGGGTGTCGCAAGATACCTCTTCTCTGGTGCAGTGCTACCTCCCGATTATCGGTCAGGAGGCACTGAGCCTCTACCTATATGCCATAACCTTCTGGGATGGTGGTCAAAAGGAACACCTATTTGCCAGTATTCTCAACCATTTGAACTTTGGTATGGACAAGCTCTTGAAGGTTTTTAAAGTCTTATCAGCTTTGGACTTGTTGACTCTCTATCAGAAGGGGGAGAGTTATGAGTTGGTGATCCATCCGCCTCTATCTAGTCAGGATTTCTTGCGGCATACCATTTACCGCACGCTGCTGGAAAAAAAGATTGGTGATACAGCTGTTGCTACTATGAAACAGGGGCCTGCTGAAGGGGAGATGATTTCAGTTTCTCTGAGTCAAGTCTTTCCGCAAATAGCTGAGGTTGCCAGTCAGGAAGTAGTTAGAACGAATAAGAAATTAGCAAATGATTTTGATCTAGAGCATTTTCGGCAGTTGATGGCACGAGATGGCTTGCGATTTCAAGATGAGCAGGCAGATGTTTTAGCTTTGTTTGCCATTGCTGAGGAGCAAAAGTGGACTTGGTTCGAGGCCTATCAACTAGCTAAGGCGACGACTGTGTCTCAAGTTATTTCGGTCAAGCGTATGCGTGAGAAAATGGCACAGAAGCCTATTTCATCGGACTTTAGTCCCAAGGAAATGACCATTATCAGAGAAGCTAAAAATAAGACTTCCTTGCAGTTTCTGGCAGAAATCAAGCAAACCCGCAAGGGGACCATTACCCAGAGCGAACGAGAACTCCTTCAGCAAATGGCAGGTTTGGGCTTGCTGGATGAGGTTATCAATGTGATTTTGCTTTTGACTTTCAACAAGGTAGATTCAGCCAACATCAATGGAAAATACGCCATGAAGGTAGCAAACGACTATGCCTATCAAAAAATTCGTAGCGCAGAAGAAGCAGTTATTCGCATTCGAGAGCGTAGTCAAAAAGGGCAGGCGCAAAAAACAGCTAAGTCAAAACCTAGCAAGACTAATGTGCCAAAATGGAGCCAGCCAGATTATAAAAATAAAACCAGCGAAGAAACTCGTCTGGAATTAGAACGAAAAAAACAAGAAATGTTAGCCCGATTAGAAAAAGGAGGAGACTAGATGGAAAGTGTGGGTGACGTAATTAAACGTCAGACAAGCCGTTTTCAATATCAGGATTTGGTACAGCAGATTATGAAAGATCCTGATGTTGCAGCTTTTATCCAGAAAGAATCCCTCAGTCAAGAGGAGTTAGACCGTAGCATCTCCAAGTTCAACCAATACATTACAGAACGGGATAAATTTCTGCGTGGCGATACAGATTATATTGCACGCGGCTATAAACCCATCCTAGTCATGAATCATGGCTATGCGGATGTGTCTTATGAGGAAACTCCAGAGCTAATCGCGGCAGAAAAAGCAGCAGCTATCAAGAACCGTCTCAAACTAATCAATCTTCCATCCAGCCTCAAAAAAGCTAGTCTGGCTCAGATTGATTTGGATGACCTAGGACGTTTGCCGATCTTTGAAAGGCTTTATGCCTTTGTTGAGCAGTATCCAGCTATCCGAAAAGGTCTCTATCTTTACGGCGATTTTGGTGTTGGCAAGAGCTTTATGATGGCGGCTTTGGCTCATGACTTATCTGAAAAACGGGGAGCTTCAACCACTATCCTTCACTATCCGAGCTTTGTCATTGATATAAAGAATGCTATTGGTGATGGCTCTGTTAAGACCTTGGTGGATGAGATCAAGCTAGCAGAAGTCTTGATTTTGGATGATATTGGTGCTGAGCAGTCGACCCCTTGGGTGCGTGATGAGATTCTGCAAGTCATCCTTCAGTATCGCATGCAGGAAAATTTACCGACCTTCTTCACCTCAAACTTCAATTTTGAAGATTTGGAAAAACATTTCGCCAAAGGTAAAACTGGAACTGATGAAACTTGGGAAGCTAGACGCGTCATGGAACGTGTGCGCTTTTTAGCAGAAGAAATCCGATTGGAAGGAGAAAATCGTCGATGACAGAAACAATCAAACTCATGAAAGCTCATACTTCGGTGCGCCGATTTAAGAATCAGGAGATTCCGCAGGCGGACTTGAATGAAATTTTAACTGCTGCCCAAATGGCGTCATCTTGGAAAAATTTCCAATCTTACTCTGTGATTCTTGTACGCAGTCAAGAGAAGAAAGATGCTTTATATGAATTGGTTCCTCAGGAAGCCATTCGCCAGTCAGCTGCTTTCCTACTTTTTGTCGGTGACTTGAACCGAGCTGAAAAGGGAGCAAGCCTTCATACGGATACTTTCCAACCCCAAGGAGTGGAAGGTCTTCTCATCACGTCTGTGGACGCTGCGCTTGCTGGGCAAAATACCTTGCTTGCGGCAGAGAGTCTGGGATATGGTGGTGTTATTATCGGTTTGGTCCGTTACAAGTCGGAAGAAGTGGCAGAGCTTTTTAACTTGCCTGACTATACCTACCCTGTTTTTGGGATAGCACTTGGTGTGCCAAATCAACAACACGAGGTCAAACCAAGATTGCCTTTGAGTCAGGTTGTTTTTGAGGAGAAATACCAAGAACAGCCAGTTGAAGCGATCTTGGACTATGACCAAGTACAGGCAGACTATGCTGGTGCGCGTGCAACGACTTCTTGGAGTCAGCGTTTGGCAGAGCAGTTTGGTAAACCTGAGCAAGTTTCAACCCGAGAAAATCTTGAAAAGAAAAAGTTATTGTAGAAAGTGAGAAGACATGGCCTTACCAACTGTTGCCATTGTAGGACGTCCCAATGTTGGGAAATCAACCCTATTTAACCGAATCGCTGGTGAAAGGATCTCAATCGTAGAAGATGTTGAAGGTGTAACACGAGACCGCATCTATGCTACAGGTGAGTGGCTCAACCGTTCTTTCAGTATGATTGATACGGGAGGGATTGACGATGTTGATGCTCCCTTCATGGAACAAATCAAGCACCAGGCAGAAATTGCCATGGAAGAAGCAGATGTCATCGTTTTTGTCGTGTCTGGTAAGGAAGGAATTACCGATGCAGACGAATACGTAGCTCGTAAGCTTTATAAGACCCACAAACCAGTTATCCTTGCAGTCAACAAGGTGGATAACCCTGAGATGAGAAATGATATCTATGATTTCTATGCTCTCGGTTTGGGTGAACCACTGCCTATCTCATCTGTCCATGGTATCGGTACAGGGGATGTGCTAGACGCCATCGTAGAAAATCTTCCAAATGAATATGAAGAAGAAAATCCAGATGTCATTAAGTTTAGTCTGATTGGTCGTCCCAACGTTGGAAAATCAAGCTTGATCAATGCTATCTTGGGAGAAGACCGTGTCATTGCCAGTCCCGTTGCTGGAACAACTCGTGACGCTATTGATACCCACTTTACAGATACAGATGGTCAAGAGTTTACCATGATTGATACGGCTGGTATGCGTAAGTCTGGTAAGGTTTATGAAAATACTGAGAAATACTCTGTCATGCGTGCCATGCGAGCTATTGACCGCTCAGATGTGGTCTTAATGGTCATCAATGCGGAAGAAGGTATCCGTGAATACGACAAGCGTATCG
>ERZ773099.1671-NODE-1671-length-16164-cov-12.513626_pt1 | contig 16164 bp, 8 predicted proteins | sample MGYA00511120_ERZ773099 | MGnify/ENA primary metagenome ERZ773099 (study PRJEB29015, sample SAMEA2738012) | human oral metagenome | biome: human oral; feature: human-associated habitat; material: dental | place: China | collected 2104 ...
CACAAAAAAATTGCTTAAAGCAATTCCTGAAATGGATGGTGAGAGATTTGTCTAAGAATAATGAATTAATATTAGAAGCTAAAAATGTAACAAAGCAATTTAAAGTTTCTAAAAATAATACTCTGACTGCCTGTGATAATATAAATTTATCTATGTATAAAGGTAAAACATTAGGAATTGTTGGAGAATCTGGTTGTGGAAAATCTACTTTTTTAAGAATGCTTATGAATTTAGAAAAAATTTCAAGTGGGGAAATTTTTTATAAAGGCAAAGATATTAGTAAATTTTCTAAAGATGAAATTTGGAAAAGTAGACAACATATACAAATGGTCTATCAAGACCCTGGGGCTTCTTTTAGTCCAAGGATGAAAGTAATAGATATTTTAACTGAACCACTTATTAACTATGGTAGATTAAAAAAAGAAGATAAGGAAAAAAAGGCTATTGAGCTTCTTAAAATGGTTGACCTACCTGCTGATTTCATTCATAAATATCCTCATAATATGAGTGGGGGTCAAAAGCAAAGAATTGGTATAGCAAGAGCTTTATCATTGGAACCAGAAGTTTTAGTCTGTGATGAAGCTACATCTGCTCTTGATGTTTCTATACAAAAAAATATAATTGAACTTTTAGTTAAATTACAAAAAGAAAGGGATTTATGTATAGTTTTTATCTGTCATGATATTGCACTTGTTCAGTCCTTTGCTCATGAAATTGCAGTTATGTATTTGGGTAATATTTTAGAAGTTTTGCCAGGAGAAAAATTAAAGGATAGTGCTTATCACCCATATACAAAAGCTCTTTTAAGTTCTTTATTTTCTATCAATATGGATTTTTCTGAAAAGATAACTAGTATTGAGGGAGATGTACCTAGTCCTATTAACTTGCCTAGTGGTTGTGTATTTCAAGGGCGTTGTAAATTTATGAAAGATATGTGTAAAGGACAAAAACCTATTTTAGAAGGTATTGAGAAAAATCATGAAGTAGCTTGTTATTTTACAAAAGAAATAAATAATTTATAATTAAAAAACAGCACCTATAATCTCAAAAATATGGATTATAGGTGCTATTCAGTTTTATTGAAAAATTAAACTTACTTTTTCAAGTACTTCTTCTAACAAATCTTCTGGTATCTCTTCAATCTTATCATATTTTCTTTCTTCTAAATCAACTGTTCCTAAATGTTCACATAACATTGCACCTTTTATATTTGTTCTTTCATCTAATAATACATGAAATGGAAAATCTTTTATATTGTTTGTTATTGGAAGAATTACTGCTAATTTAAATATTTTATAAAATTTTTCATTACTGATAACTAATGCTGGTCTTTTACCTGCTTGCTCATGCCCTTTTACAGGATTAAAATTTATTATAATAATATCTCCTCTTTTTACCACTTAAATTCACGACCTTGTGCCTCTCCAAAAAACTCAAATTCAGCAAAATCTTCCCTATAATCTCCTTTATAATCTTTAAATAAATCATCTAAATCAATATATTTTTTTACTTTTCTTAATATAATTTCTCCATCATTCAAACTAATTTCTATCTTATCATTTACATCTATCCCTAAATCTTTTAAAATTTTTTTTGGTAATCTTATTCCTTGGCTATTTCCCCATTTTTGAACTCTTAACACTTCCATATAAACCTCCTTGTATATTTTGTATATCCATAGTATATACTTTTTTATGATACTTGTCAAAAAATATATTTTTTAAAAAAATATTTTAACAACTTGTGATGAACGACTTCTTCACTTTGATTAATATATCAGGAGAAATAGCTTTATATAAAAAATACTAGACACATTTCTGCATCTAGTATTCTTATAATATAAAAGGGTATTAATATAATTTTTTAGAACTTGTAATTTAATCTTACTCCATAATTGAAGCTATTTTTCTTATAGCCTTGATATTCAGCTCTAAATGTTACTCCATATGCATTTTCTTTTTCTAAACCTAATTCAGCCCCTACTGCTACTCTTGCTCTTCTTCTTTCTGGTTTAGATAAATCATAATATCCAGTTGAAGCATTTTTCATCTTAGCTTGATTTACACCATGATATAGTTTTGTTACATCATAACTAAATTCTGTATCCACTTTTGTAAATAATTGATGTATTGCTCCTAATGGTAATACATATTTTGTTTCAACACCAACATTTGGAGTTATTACAAAGTAATCTTTACCTTTTACTTCTAATGGTAAACCTTCATTCTTTTCTTTTATTTTAAAGATATGACCATAAGACATGTCAATTCCAGCATATGGTTTTACTGTCCAATTTGTATTTATATCATAGTCATAAGAAAGTGTATTTTTCCAAGATAATTCTGTTGAATAGAAACTTGCCTTATTTTGATAAGTATCTCTTCCTACTTGGCTATTTCTCTTAGTTCTATGAGTGTTTACTGTTAATTCTCCTCTTGTTAACCATTTTAATCCAGCATTGTCATCTTTTTTATTTAATGGAGTTTGATAATGTAATCCTAATTTTCCTGATATTACTCTTTCTTTAGAACCTTTATTAGTATCTCCTTTAAATTCAAAATTACTTCCTACAATACCAGCTGACCAACCATATTTTCCACCATATGTAAATCCTTCTCTATCATTTAAGTATAATATTCCAACTGTCTTATGCTTGTATCCTGAAACTCCTAATGTATTATCTTTATGTTCTCCACCTGTATAAATAACACTAAATTTATTTACATTTCTAGTCTTATTATATGAAGATAGAAGTTCATCATAAGATCTATCAAAAGCACTTTCAACTGTTTTCATTCTTTCTTGAATATTAGAATATACATCTCCACGGATATTTGCTACTGCTCTTGCAAAATCTCCATGTGTACTTATATTATCTAAAGACTTAAATATTGCTGATGATGAAGTAGGTGCTATTTTTGATCTAACATCTTCCAATCCACTAGCTAAGTTCTTATATTTTTCACCAGATACTAAACTATTATAAGGAATTCTTACCATAGTTATATCTTTTGTTGTTGTAGTTGAACCTGGTTCTTTAGTTATTTTAGCTATCCAAGATACAGACTTAGATTTAACATCTCCTGAAAATGCTCCTATTCCTTCATCTTTAGTTTTAAATACATCTTTTACAGTAACTTTTTGTACTGAATTTCCTTGTGAGAAATTAGGTAGTACTTCGGCAACTCCTGAAATAGATTTAGCATCAACGATTACTTTTCCTGTACTAATATCTATAGCCATTCCATCCATATCTAATTTACCATTTTTAATCTCAATTGTTCCTCCATTTACTACCTTACCATTTATTGTAACTACACCTTTATCAGTTACTTTTATTCCTCCAAGTTCAGCACTTGGATTTGTACTTGGTTGATCTTGAGATTTTGAACTTGCATCAACAGTTATAGTTCCTTGATTTTCTAATGAAGCTGTTCCAGCAAGATATATTCCTGTTGCTCCATTTTTTACATCAATTGTACCATGGTTATAAATTTTTCCACTATATGCTGTAATACCAAATGAAACATTCTTTGGTGTTGCTCCTGCTCCTGTTGCTTTTCCATCAACATTAAGAATTGAACCATTTTCTAAAGTGATTGTATCAACTTTTGAACCTGTCATTATACCAATTCCACCATTTTTAACTGTTATTGTTGAACCAGATTTTACTCTTATGTTTCCACCATTTGCTGCATAAAGTCCTACTGATAATGGTTTATCAACTGTCATAGTTCCTGTAAAATTAATATTTGAATTATCTCCAAATATTCCAATAGAGTTTTTATTTGAATCTGGATTAGAATATCCATCAGAACCTATAGTTGTTTCTCCTACTGTAATACTTCCAGTGTGATTAATTTCTGTATTCTTTCCATAGATACCTACTGCTTCTTTACCTAAAGTCATATTCATATTACTATTAATTATACTATCTGCTACTGAATTTCCTTTATAGTAAATTCCATAAGATTTTTCTCCAATAGTCATTGTTTGTAGAGCTAGACCTATATTCATAGTACCTTTACCATCTTTATAAACTCCTATTGAATCTTTACCAACTGTTATATTTCCAAGAGTTGTTATATGTCCACTACCCTTAGAGTAAACTCCTATTCCATTGTTATCAGCCACTGTAACATTTCCAGATTGAACGATATTTGCATCATCTCCTGCATAAAGTCCTACTGAATTATTAGAGCCTACTGTAATATTTCCTGTTGATGTTAGAGTCTTTCCAGCTCCTTTTACAAGTAAACCTACTCCTTTATCTCCTACTACAACATTTCCATTTGATGTTAAATTATTATTTTCTACATAAACACCAATCGCATCTTCATTAACTGTAAGATTCATCTTGTTATCTACTTCTGCACCTTTTGAATATATTCCATATCCCTTTTCTGCAACTGTTAGAGTTTTTCCAGCAGCTGTTTCTACTTTTCCAGTACCTTCTTTATAGATACCAACTGAATCCTTTCCTACTGTTATATCTCCTTTTGTTGCAATATCTCCAGCATCTTTTGAGAATATACCTTTACTGTCATTATCTCCTACTGTTAAATCTCCTCCTAATTCAATTTTAGAATTAGTTGCTTGTATTCCTATTGCTCCGTTATTTCCAACTGCAAGTTTACCAGTTACTTTTGTATCTCCTTTAGTTGCATCAGTATTATCTACATATAGTCCAATACCTTTTTCAGCAATAGTCATATCTCCTGATAATTCAACACCTGCATCTTTTCCATAGATACCAACTGAATTCTTTCCTATTGTAGCATTACCATTACTTGTTACTGCTCCACCTTTTGAATAGATACCGATAGAAGATTTTCCTGTTGAATCTCCAACAGTAAGTGTTCCATTGTTTGTAACCGTTCCACCTGTTGAGCTGTATACTCCTGTATTACCACTTCCAACAACAGATATTCCTGTTACTGTTAATCCATTTCCTGTTCCTTGTGCTACAACACCAACTTGTTCAGTTGCACTAGCATCAGTTAATTGAACTGAATTTGTTATATTAACAGCATTTGTTACATTTTCAAAAACATATCCTATTGATTTATTTCCTTTTATTTCAGATACTTTTGCAACTGAATTTACTGCTCCACCTTTAACATACATTCCAATACCTTCAGCACTCTTAACTTTAATATCAAAATTACTATCTATGCTTCCACCATTTTCTACATATGCTCCTAATCCTTTTACTCCGTCTACTTCAACAGTAGTTGCAGCATTAGCAGTAATTTTTCCACCCTTAGTTCCTAATGCAATACCATTTGCTCCTACTTTTAAAGTTCCTCCACCATTTAAAGCAACTTCTGAGTTATTTCCATCAGCATAAGCTAGAATAGAGCTTCTGTTTGCATCTGATGATTCTAATTTTCCACTAGCTAAGTCAAATGTTAATTTTTTATCTTTTACATATAGTCCCAAAGAGTTCTTACCAACTACAACATCTGTGTTAGAAACAGTTCCATTTACTCCAAGAGCTGCTATTCCTATTCCACGACTACTTCCTGTTGTGTCTCCTATTTTTACTTTATTAGTTGATGATGATGTTACTGTAAAATCACTTCCTCCATCAAAGACTAATCCTTTTGCATTATCTCCTAAAGAAATATCAAAATCTTTAACTTTTGTAGCTGCAAGACTTTCTTTAAAATATGCTCCAACTAATTTATTTTTTGTTCCAGTGATTTTTCCTACAACAAAATCTTGGTTAGTCTTTGCTTTAACTGCTACTATTCCTACTGCTTCATCACCTTCTAAATTAATTTCACCAGCATTATTTAGAGTAGTATTTTCAAGACTACTATCATTAGTTGTATAAATTCCAACTCCTTTAGCTCCTATATTTATTTTTGCTCCAGTTGCATTTTCTATATTTGCACCTTTTCCATAGATTCCAGTAGTTTTTTCACCAGAAGTAGTTTCAATAACTCCTTTATTTATTATATTTACTTTATTTGGACCAACACCACTTTTAACAACTGCTGCTATTCCTGTTGCTTTATCTCCACCTAGTTTAATATGACCATTTGGACTTTCCAAAGTAAGTGTATAGTCTTTACCTGGCATATCATAAATACCATTTATACCTATTCCATTTGCTCCTACTTCTACAAGAGAATTAATACTAGAATTAGCATTTTTAAGTGTTAAGAAACTTCCTGAACCAGTTATATGCAACCCTGTTCCAGTTGTTATAGTTCCTCCATCTTGATATATTGCTCTTCCATTTGTTCCATTAAAATTAATATTTGCAGTACCAGTTTTTCCTAAATCTACTTCTCCACCTTTTAGGTAAACTGCTGTTCCTTTATCTCCTACATTAAAAGTAGTATTTTGAGCAACAAATTTTGAGTTTGTAGGAACATAAGCTCCTATTCCACTTCCAACATCAATAGTTCCAGTGTGAGTTACAGTTGAACCTACACCTCCTGCTGCTCCAAGATAGAAACCAATAGTCTTTTCTCCTGTTAATTTAATATCAGTATTTACAGCTTTATTATATCCTGCTTTTGTATAAACACCTATTCCATAATTTTGTCCAACACCATTACCAACTGTTACTTTTGAACCTGATAGGAATTCAGCATTACCTTCGGCATATACTCCTATATGAGCTTTTCCACTAGCTGATGTTATTTTGCTCTTAATTTTACTATTTCCTGTCGCATATAAGGCAACTGTTTTATCTACTCCTCCTGCCACTGTCGGTGCAATATCAAAATCTACGACAGAATCTTCGGCATATACTCCAACTGCTCCTTCTTTTGTTAAGTTTAAAGTACCTGTATTTTTAATATTACCTTCTGTTGTTCCTTTAAGTGCAAGAGCTATATTTTCAGCAGATATTTTTCCTTTATTTGTAAATTTAGCACTAGCTCCATTTATATATGCACCTATTGCTTTTAAAGGTTCTTCATTTTTTGCAACTATTTCTGCACCAGTATCATTAAGACCTTCTGAATCGTTTTCTACAACCATTCCAATAGCCTCTCCATTAGCATTAATAGTTCCTGCATTTATAATTTTTGCTGTTTTTCCACCAGCTGCTTTTGCAAGCATTCCTACTGATAATCCTGCTTCATCATTAAAATCATAAATATCTATTGTTTTTCCTGTTTCATTTATTGCTTCACCATCTACTACATATACTCCAATACCACTCTTGAAATCTCCATTATTTCCAGATTCACCTAATTGTATTTTTCCTTTATTTCTAAATATAGAACTTCCTGTTATATATGCCCCAACATTATTCTTTCCTTTTTTTATAAATATTTCTTTATTATTATTTAATTTTAAAGCGTTAGCATATATAGCAAGTAAATTTTCTCCAGCTGTTACTACTATATCTGTATCATGATTAACTTCATTACCTGTTCCTTCATAGTATATTCCAGCTGCTGATGTTCCTGCTGTTTTATTTTCAAGTTCTAATTTTCCTCCACTTAAATGACTACCATTTGTTAAATACATACCTGTTCCAGCAGAAGTAACTTCAACTTTATGTTTTCCTTCAACATTAATTGTTCCTTTATTTCCATAAACTCCTATTCCAGCATTTTGAGCTTCAATTAATCCACCATTTCCACTAAGTTTTAAGTTACCATCAGCAAATACTCCAACAGTGCCTTGACCAACAGAAGAAACTTTTAATGTATTTATTATATTATTTTTACTGTTATCTGCATTTTTTGCATAAACTCCTATAGCTCCATTTTTTACAGAAACTTTTGCATTACCATCACTCATATCTAATGTATTATCTACATGAGTTGCTTCATCTTTTACAGCTGTATCTAAGTACATTCCTATCGTTTTTTCATTTCCAGTTGGGTTAGCTGTAGGATTAACTTTAAATTCATTTTTTAAAGTTAATGTACTTCCTGTATCTACTCCATTATTCTTCTTTCCTTGAGCGAATAAATACATATTTCCTTTTTCATGAGCAGAATCAAATTCAAGTGCTGAATCTCTTTCCCATTTAGCTCCTGCTAAATATACTCCTATATTGTTTTTAGCATTTGCATTACTAAAATCCATTGTAGTTTTATCTTTAACAGTTGCTCCATTTTCTGCATATAGACCTATAGAATTTTTCTCTGTAAAATCAATCTTTCCTTCAGAATTAATCTCTCCACTATTTCCACTAGCATAAGCTCCAACAGAGTTTTCTCCATTTAATTCAATATTTGTTTTATCCTTTAAAGTTATCTTTTTGCTACCAGATACTCCAGTAGAAGCTTTACCTAATTTCATAGTATATGGATTTACCCCATCACCGTATTGTAAATCTCCTTCTCCTGAAATACCAATACTGTTTTCATTCAATGTTACATTCGATTCAACAGTTAATGCATGATTTCCTTTTGAGTAATATGCTGTTACATTATTAAGATTTCCTACTTCTACTTCTGTTTTAATTATAGAGCTTGTTCCACGATCAGCAAGTATTCCTACTTTATTTTTAGAAGCTTTTGATTCTTTTAAAGTAACTTTATTTCCAAGTAATTTTGAACCACTACCTTTTAAGTAAATACCTACTCCATTATCTCCATTAAAGTCTATATTTCCTAAATCTTTACCTGTTTCTCCAACTTCAGAATCTTCTGCATAAATTCCTACTGCATCTTTACCTATTTTTATTGTTCCACCTTCTGGCTTTACATTTACTTCCTTAGCATAAATTCCTACTGCTGTCTTTCCAGCTGAATCTCCTACTTCAACAGTTCCTGTATTTGTTACTATATGTGTTGATGATGATGAACCAGCTTTATTATTCATTGCATAGATACCAATAGCATCTTTACCTGACATTTTTATATTTTTTTCATTTGTGATATTAACAGTTCCTTCTCCTAGTTTTCCTCCAAACTCATTTACTATTGGACTATGAGAATCGTCTTCTCTATATGCCATTCCTAAGATACCTACTGATTGATCTCCACCTACATCAATAGTTCCTTTATTATCTACTTTAGAACCATTTACTGCATATACTCCTACAGCTTGCTTATTAACTACATTGTTTTCTTTTTCAACTTCTATTTTTGATGTTGCATCTATATTTACTAAACCATAGTTGATAAATGCTCCTATTGCTCCTGCTCCTGCATCTATTCTATCTGCTATTATCTTTGAATTATTTTCTAAATTAATAGCAGTGTCATCCACACCAGCTGCATTTTTACTTGAGTTCATTTCAAAACCAACTACTTGACCATTGAAATTATCACTTGCAAACTTACTATTTAAAACAGCTTCTATTGTGCTTCCATTTGCTGTAGCTTTTAATCTTTGAGCTAAAAATCTATTGAAATATTCATATCCATCTTTTTTAGCTCCAGCTGTATCAGCTGCTGTTCCAGATTTATCAAGATTTCCAATAGTTATTTCTCCACCATCTACTGCTGCCACTTTATATTTAGTTGATGTACTTCCTGAAAATAAGTTATTTAAAGAACTTGCTCCTAAACCTAGTTTAGTTTCTATTTTATTTCTTATACTTGTTTCTATTCCACCAACTGTTGTTAATCCTGTTGCTCTTTTTAAATTAAATGCAATAACATCGTCAGAGTGTACTTTTATCCTTGTTCCTGAATTTAATTTTGTTGGTAAAGTTGCTGCTCCCAAATCAACGTCAAAAGCTGTTGAACTTCCTTTTAAATTTATTTCTGCATCTTCTAAGTTTACTTTTCCTGTTCCATCTGAATATACTGCATAACCGTTTCCATCATAAGTTAATTTTGAATTTGATAAGTCTATTTCTGATGCATTACCACTACTGTCTTTTCCTATTGCTGCAACTCCAGTAGAACCATTAGTTACACTAATATTATTATATTTCGCATTAATTTTTCCACCATTTTTAGCCATTAATCCAAAACCAACATATCTTCCTATCCCTTTTGTTGGGTCTGTGTCATCTTTTAATTCAGTACCTGTTATAGAAATATTTTCAGTTGCAGAAAGAGCTGTTCTATTTATAGTTATCTCTGTTCCTTTTCCCTCTGCAAAAGCTGCTCCAGTATCTTTTTTGTTTGCAACTGTTGCATCAGCTTCTACTGTTGCTCCTGTCATAGTCAAGCCACCAGTAGCTACTATTTTAGCTCCTGCTTTACCATATACTAAAACACTATTTTTAGTATTAGTTCCTTCTATATTTCTAACTGTTACATGAGCTGTTGCTCCAGAAGGCAATGCTGCTGAGCTTCCAACTGCAAATATTGCTAAGTTTCCAACTCCACCATTTACTTTTACATCCCCTGTTGATTTAACAGCTCCCTTTCCATCAACATAGATACCTATGTTATCTTTTGAAGTCTTACCTGTTCCACCATTTAATTCAATATTTCCACCACCAATATTTAATAAAACATTTTTATTTGGATACACTCCAACATTCCTTTCAGTTTTATCATATATTCTTATTTGGTGAGATGCTAAATTCATCGCAATATCAGAAAGTATTCCAAATGAACCTTCTATATTTGTATTCTTTCCACTGTTACCACCACTAGGGTTGATATTCAAATCAGTTATATTTTCTCCTGCTGTTTTATTAGAAACAGCTGTTGTTGAGAAATTTTGGTTTCCTTTTCCAGCTGCTCCTATATCCACTGCAAAGTTCCCTGTTGTTGTACTATTTCCATTGCTTGGTACATTATAATAACCTATACTCTTGTCTCCAAAAATCTTTATTGGTTTAAATTCACCAGTAGTTACTTTATTATCAACTGTATTAAATACAAAGTTTTTAGTTACAGTTTGTAAATTAACATCACTTAATCTTTTTACATATATTCCAGCTGAGCTTTCTCCATAAAATTCAAAATCTCCCCTATTTACCATGTATACTTTTCTATTGCGTGCAGGATCTATTACAAATCCTACTGCATTCATAGTATAACTTTTTATTTTTCCAGTTGGAGCATTATATTTAATATTTTCAGTTTGAGCATCTGTATCATTAGAAATTACAAATGCAGCTGTATATCTTTTATATTCTTGTCCACCTGTTTTTCTATATGGTTGAAATATAACCTCACCAGTATTTATTGATGCTTGCTTAGTAGCCTTACTGCTTTGGTGAGTATAAGTATTAGTTAAAGAAGTATTTCCTCCTTCTATAACTATTTTTCCACTATTTAACCATGTATGAGAGTCAGATAATGAACCAAAAGTCATAGTATCATCATAAGCATTAAGTATACTATCTTTCTTTGAGGCTAAGTTACTACCTGCTCCAGCTAGTTCTATAGCTTTTTCAAATCTTTTTCTTTGTTTTGTTATGTTTTCAGCACCATGTACATCCTGATGAACGAATTCCCCTAGTGTATCAGTGCTTTTTTCATGGGCTCTAGTATATAAGAAATTTCCATTACTTAAAAATCCAGCATCTGCTGCAGGAATTGCATATGTTCCAACTATACTTTGGAAGCCTAGTCCTCCACCTGAACCATTTCCAGAAATACCATCATCTCCTCCCCAAGATGTGTTTGATGCTGCACTTAAACCTACTTCACTTGTAGCAGTTCCTATCGCAAATACATTTGAACCTTTATATCCACTGTATTTATAAGTCCAGCTTGAATTTCCTGTTCTGACAATTTCAAAATCTCCCTCAGCTATTGCAACTGACTGTATTCTACCATTAGAACCATTTCCTATAATTACATTTCCTCCACCATTTCCAGACGATCTTACACTAACAGCCAAAGTTGGTGGAGTTAAAACTGGTGCTATTGGTTCATTTGGTGCTTCTGGAGGTGTAATCAATCTTGGTTTATATCCAGCTGGTGTAGCAGGTTCTTGCACTGTTGGTGCATTTATTTTTGGTGCTTCCCCTACTGTTGGTGTACTTGGATTTACATTCACTGCTGGCACTGCTGCAACTGTTATTCCAGCTAATGCTGGTACTGCTCCTGGTGTAGTTATATTTGGATTTGGCTCATCAGGAGGTGTCATTTCAGCTATTGCAACTTCTTCAGGAGCTGTCAATGTTATTTCTCCCACTTCAATTGTTGGTGGAGTAACAACTGGAGCTGTTATATCTTTCTTTACTACTGTTTTTTCAACTATCGTTTTCTCAGCTACTGCTTTTGGTGTTATATTTGCTCCAAAATCTATACTATCAACAAATTCCAATGGATTTTTTACTACTCCATATTCTCCATACCATTTTCCATTATAAAATTGACCATAGTTCATAGTACTTCCATTAGAAGCAGAATATTCAGGTCCATTGAAATTACTTTCTGTTTTATTTTTATTTTTACTATAATTTCCCCAATTTACAAAGAAGAACACTTGATTTGATTTTTCTAATGGTTTTACCCAAAATTGTCCTCTTTGTGTTAACTTCTTTATTTTTAAATCTATATCTTTCATGCTTTCTTCAGCTTCTTTCAGCATTTGAGATATATTTTCTTGTTCCTTTTCTATTTTTACTTTTAATTCTGTTCTTAATGGGGCTTGTACTGCTTCATCAGCATAAGAAAAACCACCATTTATTAAAAATGTTACCAATAGTGCTACTGAATAACTTAATCTTTTATTGTTTTTTAAAAAACTTTTTAAACAATTTTCAACTTTTTTATAATCTTTCATATTTCCCCCCTCTTATCTTAGACCTGCATTATTTAGTTTTTCTAATTTTTCTAATTTTTCTTGATATGCTTTTAATTGTGCTTTCTTTTCTTGATACTGTTGCACATCTGCTTGTAGGGCATTCATTTCATCTGAAATTCTTGTCATTTCATATTCCATTATTTCCCCTCTTGTCATTCCTTTATGTGATTTCTTATCTTGCTCAACAACTATTTGTTCTTCTTCAACTGCTACTTCTTCACCTTTATCATTTATAACTACCTGTTCCTCAACTTTCACTTCTTCTTTTATCTCTTCTTTTTTCTTATCTGCTTCCTTTAACAACCTTGATACTTGAGCTTCTTTACTTTCATCTACACTTGTATTATTATTAGTACAAGCAAGCATTAATAAAGATAATAGTATTAATAATATTCTTTTCAAAATCTTCCCCTCCTTTTATTTTTCTTCTGTAATATTTTTCAACGCCTCTTCAACTTTTGCCTTTGTTTCTCCAACATCTAATTCTTCTTGTCTTGCTTTTTTAGCTGTTTCTAACATAGCATCTATTTTTTCTTTTGCCTTATCTACTCTATAAATCATTTTTTCATCAGCAGTCATATTCTTTACTCTTTCTGCTTCTAGCTTTGCTTCATCTTCTTGCATTTTACTATCTTCTTCTACAACTGTTTCTCCAGCATTTTCAGCTTCTGTCATTTGCATTGCTTTGACTTCCTCTACCTTTGCCTTTTCTTTGTCCTGCTTTTCATAATATTCTCTTTTTTCTTCCAATATTTTCATAGCATCTCTATCTTCATTGTTTGTTGTGTTATTACTGCATGCAACTAAAGATGCTATACTTAGAGAAATTAACAACATTTCTTTTATTTTCATTTCTCACCCTCCTACCTTATTTTTTGAATTTTTTCAAAATTACTTACTATTTCACTGTTTTCAGCTATTTTTTCATTTATTTGACTTAAATATTTTGAATAATCTTTTACTAAACCATCAAAAGTATCTTTAAAGAATTTTGTTTTTCTTTCTTCTGGAGCTGCTTCAAGTTTTTCTTCAATACTTGCTTTTAACTTCTCTAGCTCAACATTTTGAGCTGCTGCTCTTTCTGAAAGTTCTCTTTCCTTTTGAAAACGAGCCTCTTCTTCCTTTACTAAATTATCATACTCTGCATTAAGTCCTTTTAACTCAGAGATAATTTCATCATTTGCAAATATCCCAATAGAAGATAAAACAAATAATGTTAAAATAAATTTTTTCATAATAAACTCACCCTCCTTAAAAATATTCATCTAATATTCATTTTGGCATGATATATTATATCATTTTTTCCCCTCCTCTTCAATAAAAATAATTAATATATTTTTCTGTTTCCTTTTTCTGGAGAGAACTTGCAAAAAAAAGAGTGTCTGTTTAAGACACTCTTAAAATTATTTTATCTTCAGGTTTTTCTGTTGCCTGCCAACTGTCAAATCCTTCAATACTATTTTAATAAATACTTATAGTTTTAAAATTGTATTAATTAAAAGTGGAATCATAAATGAAGTTGAAATTGCAGATAAGCTAAGAGCTAATCCACTCATTGCTCCTTCTACTTCTCCCATTTCTATTGCTTTTGCTGTTCCAACAGCATGGCTTGCTGTTCCCATTGCTAAACCTTTAGCTACTCGAGATTTCATAAATTTAGTAACTACTGGAGCAATAACAGCACCTATGATACCTGTTGATACTGTCATCATAGGTATTAAAGATTCTTGCCAACCAAACTTTGAAGCAATATCAAGTGCAATAGCTGTTGTTACTGATTTTGGTAAAGTTGCACGGAAAATATCATCAGGAAGTCCAAAAACTTTTCCTAATATATATAAAATAATAATTGAAAAAGTACTTCCTAAAACAGTTGAAACAAGAATAGGGAACCAGTTTCTTTTTAAAATTTGGAATTGTTCATATAAAGCAACTCCTATTATAACACTTTCAACAGGACTTATAAATAGTTTAATAATACTTCCACCTTTGTTATAAGCTTCAAACGGAATATCAAAACATAGTAAAAAGAGTATTGATAAAAGAATTCCTATTAAAAGAGGGTTACAAAATATAGACTTTGTTTTTCCAAATAAGTACTTTCCTATTTCATAAGTTACTAAAGATAGTATTATCCCAAAGAATGGGCTAAAAATAATATTATGTATTATATCACTCATTTTTAGCCTCCTTTTCGTCCTTATTACCTAATATTTTTTCTTGTACCTTTATAATAAAGTCAGCTACTAATCCTGTAACTAACATTATTAAAATTGTACTAATTATCATAATAAGTAATACTTTTACATAAACCATAGCTGGTGCAGAATTTAATTGTGTCATAATTCCAACACCAACAGGAAGGAAAAGGAAAGCTAAATATTTTTTACAACCAGCTAAAACTCCTTTAAAATATTCAACCTTTAAAACTTTAAATTCCAAAAGCAAGAATAATATTATAGATGCAATAATTGTTTTCGGAATTGGAAAAGAAATAAGGTCACTAACAAATTGCCCAATAAGAGCAAGTGCTAAAATAATAATCCATTGTCCCATACAAATTGCCTCCTACTTATAAGTAAGAACTATTATATTAATAATAGTTCTTACTATAAATTAAATTTTAAGCTTTTATTTTTTTGATTTCCTCTATCATAATTGGAATTATATCCATAACATTTCCTACAATTCCAATATCTGCAACATCAAAAATAGGTGCATCTTCATCTTTATTTATTGCTACAATATAGTCTGAACCCATTATTCCAGAAATATGTTGAGTAGCTCCTGATATACCACAAGCTATATATAGTTTTGGTGCAACAATTTTACCAGATTGTCCAACTTGGTGAGAACGTGGGATCCATTCGTCTTCTGTTGCAGGTCTTGTTGCTCCAACAACTCCACCACATACATCGGCTAATTGTTTCACAAGCTCAAAGTTTTCTTTACTTCCCATACCTCTACCACCAGAAACTATAATCTCAGCTTCTTCTAAGTTAACTGATTCAGATATTTCTTGAACTATTTCTGCTATTTTTGTAAATAGATTCTTTTCACTCACTTTTTCTTTTATAACTTCTCCTGAAGCTCCTTCAATTATTTCTTTTTTACAAGCTCCTGAACGAACCGCAACAACTAATGTTTTATCGTCTTCAAAAGTTACTTCTTTTAGGATATTTCCACCATACATTGGAAGTGTCATAAAATATTTATCATTTTCATATTTTACAGCTACTACATCAACAGATGCAGGGACTTTTAAATCACTTGCTACAATGTTAGCTAAATCTTTTCCATTTAAAGTTGAACCTAAGAAAATAATAGAAGGATTATATTTTTCTTTTGCTTCTATTAAAGCATTTCCAATGGCTTCTAGCTCTTTTTTATTTTCTTCTAAGTATAGAACTTCATCAGCTCCATATTCAAAGCATTTTTTAGCTATGTCATCTAAATTTTCTCCAACTAAAACAGCAATAACTTTTTTATTATTTTCTTTTGAAACTTTTTTAGCTA
>ERZ773099.1674-NODE-1674-length-16146-cov-2.860419_pt1 | contig 16146 bp, 17 predicted proteins | sample MGYA00511120_ERZ773099 | MGnify/ENA primary metagenome ERZ773099 (study PRJEB29015, sample SAMEA2738012) | human oral metagenome | biome: human oral; feature: human-associated habitat; material: dental | place: China | collected 2104 ...
GGGCGGCGCGCTCGACGCGCTCGACGGAGAGGAGACCGGTGACCTTGACGGCCTCGCCCTTGGCGAGGGACTCGACGAGAACATCCTGGAAAGCGCCGAGGGCGGCATCCGCCTCAACCTTGGTCAGATTGGCGCGCTCAGCGATCTGGGCCACAAGCTCAGTGCGATTCACGGACATGGAGGAACCTCATTCCTTCGTACAAAGCCATCACTATGACGGCCATTGAGGGACACACTACGAAAACATCGTGAGATTGTCAGGTTCTGGGCGCGTTTTTCCCGATATCTCACGATTTTTCACCCCCTCTCCCTGCTCTTTAGAGCACTCTTTGCGAGATGCATCACCCGATTACAGATCCACAGCCCAAAGGGGAGACGATTGAGGTGCCCATCACAACCTCTTTCAGGAGATCTCATGGCTCTTGGACGAAGCGCGGGGGCCACCACCCCCGACCACCGTCATCCCGTCGATCAGGTGCCCCCCGCCGGCAAGCTCGCCGTCCTCGGTATCCAGCATGTTCTCGCCTTCTACGCGGGCGCCGTCGTCGTTCCCCTCGTCATCGCATCCGCCCTCGGCCTCGATGAGCAGACCCTCGTTCACCTCATCAACGCCGACCTTTTCACCTGCGGTATCGCGACGATCATCCAGTCCGCGGGCCTGGGCCCGAAGATCGGCGTGAAGCTCCCCCTCATCCAGGGAGTCACCTTCACCGCAGTCTCCCCTCTCATCGCGATCGGAATCGGAGCGACCCCCGTGGGGGCTGACCCGAAGACCGGCCTTGCCACCATGTACGGCTCAATCATCGCCGCTGGTCTTGCGACCTTCCTCATCGCCCCCTACTTCGCGAAGCTCTTGCGCTTCTTCCCGCCGGTCGTCACCGGCACTCTCCTCACGGTCATGGGCATCACTTTGATCGCAGTGTCCGCAGGCGACATTGTCTCCCTCGCGACCTACGCGCCCGAAGGCGCCGACCTTGGCGCACTGACCTTCAAGGGCCTCGCCTATGCGATGGGGACCCTCGCGATCATCGTCGCCATCCAGAAGATCTTCAAAGGCTTCATGTCGACGATCTCCGTCCTCCTGGGCCTTGTGGTCATGACGATCATCGCTTTCATCTTCGGGGATGCGTCCTTCAGTAATGTCGCGCAGTCCTCATGGGTGGGCGTCACCTCCCCCTTCTTCTTCGGTTTGCCGAAGTTCTCAGTCGCGGCGATCATCTCAATGCTCATCGTCATGGCCGTCACCGCTGTTGAAACCACTGGCGATGTCTTCGCAACCGGGGAGGTCGTCGGCAAGCGCATCACCCCGGAGCATGTGGCCAGGGCCCTGCGCGCGGACGGCCTGTCCACCCTCCTGGGCGGTGTCCTCAACTCCTTCCCCTACACCTGTTTCGCGCAAAACGTCGGGCTCGTGCGCCTCACCCGCGTCAAGTCCCGTTGGGTCGTCACAGCCGCCGGCGTCATCATGATCGTCCTCGGTCTGCTCCCGAAAGCCGGTGCGATCGTCGCCTCGATCCCCGCGCCCGTGATCGGCGGCGCTTCCCTCGCAATGTTCGCGAATGTCGCGGTCGTCGGCATTCAAACCCTCGGCAAAGTGGATATGCGCGACAACCGCAATGCTGTGATCGTCTCGACTTCCGTGGGCCTCGCGATGCTCGTCACTCTCAAGCCCGAGATCGCGACCATGGTTCCCTCCTGGCTGCAGATCATCTTCGGCTCGGGCGTCACGATCGGTGCTCTGAGCGCTTTCATTCTCAACCTCTTGTTCTTCCACCTCGGCAAGCAGCAGGGCCCTGATGTTGCGCTCGTCGACGGTCGCGCCGTGTCCATTGACGAGGTCAACGCCATGGAGCGCGATGTCTTCATCCAGGCTTTCTCCGGGATGTACGAGGGCGCGACCTGGCCCGTGGAGCGCGCCTGGGAGCAGCGCCCCTTCGCGGATGCCACTGAGCTTCGCCGCGCTTTCGAGGACGAGGTGCTCGTCGCCTCGCTCGAGGAGCAGGAAGCCCTCATCGCCGCCTACTCCGATATCGCTGAGCTCGCCGCAGGCAAGGGCGATGAGCGCGCGAACCAGGACACTGCCGCCCTTGGACTCGGCGAATTCGACGACAAGGAGCTTGAGGATCTCACAGCCGCTTCTGCGGCGTATCGCGAGAAGTTCCACCGTCCCCTCGTCGTGTGCGTCACGAACCTTGCCGACCGTGAACACCTCATCTCCTCCGCATGGAAGCGCGTGGAGACCTCGAAGGCCCGTGAAGCCCGATTCGCTTTGGGCGAGGTGATCGACATCGCGGATGAACGCTTCACACAGCTCGTCGCCGATGCGAATCCGATCCGTACCGCCTGGGCGCGCAAGATGGATCAAGTCGACTGAACTCACCCTTCACACATTCAGGGGCAGGCCTTGTGGCCTGCCCCTGAATGCATCCCATCAACACAGTGCGAGTTCTTCCGAAGAGTCTCCTCAAAATCCATCATCGGCGTTGACGCCCCCTTGTGGGCCGTTCGCCGTATTCCTTTGTGATGGGAATAAAGCTAGGGGTCCCTCCTTCAAGGACCATCGATTGAAGCTAGGAATTCCCTGAGAATTTCAATCGGTGATCGGGCGGCGTTGGAAGAAGGCCGCGAGCGCTGAACCGGAGACGTTGTGCCACACGGAGAAGACCGCGCCCGGGACTGCCGCCTCGGGAGTGAAGTAGGTGGCCCCTAGAGTCGCGGCGAGGCCGGAGTTTTGCATGCCGACCTCAATGGCGGTTGTGCGAGCGGCCTTCTCCCCGACCTTGAGGCCCTTCGCGCCGAAGTAGCCGAGAGCCAGGCCCAAGCCGTTGTGCACAATGACAACCGCGAGGACGACGAGGCCGGCGCTGAGGATTCGGGTAGATGAGGCGCCCACGAGGGCGATCACCGCATAGGAGATGCCGAAAACGGAGATCCACGGCAGGGCCGGGAGGATCGCCTTGACGAGCTTGGGGAGGAAGCTGCGCAACAGCAGGCCGAGGACGACCGGGATGAAGACGATCATCATGATGGACTTCGCCATCGCCGCCGCATCGACCGGCATGTACTGTCCGGCGAGGTACTTCGTGAGGATCGGGGTGACGAGAGGCGAGAGCAGGGTCGACACCGCAGTCATCGCAACCGAGAGGGCAACATCTCCCTTCGCGAGGTAGGCGACCACATTCGAAGCGGTTCCACCGGGAGCACAGCCCACGAGGATCACACCGACCGCGAGCGCCGGATCCAGGCGGAACGCCCAGGTCACGGCAAGAGCAGCAAGAGGCATGATGATGTATTGCGCGAGGACGCCCACAAGAACCGGCCAGGGGCGACGGGCGATCACACCAAAATCCGGGGGCGTGAGAGTCAGTCCCATGCCGAACATGATGACCATGAGCGCATAATTCACGCCCTTAACGAGCGGCGCGGTCTGGGCAGGGAAGAGGAGCCCCCCAATGAGGGCCCCGAGGATGATCAATGGGAAGAGCGTGACGGCGATTTTCGCCGAGCGGTCCTCGCGTTTCGAGGACGAATCGCTTGGAGCGGACGGAGTCGTCGTGTTCTGGTCAATGGTCATTGCTTGATTCTCACATGGGTTCCTCGAAGGAAACCAGGACTCGACGCCCATCGGACGCATCTCTCATTCATATAGCCCAGGCCACGTAGAGTCATCACTATGACGATTCCTTCTGCTTCTTCGTCCTCCACCCCCGTCTCCCGCAAATCTCGTAGCCGGAGGCGCACATTGACGAAGAAAGGCTGGATCCCCGATCAACACGGCGCCTGGCCAATGGCGATTCTGCCTCCCCTGCTCGGGATCGGAGCAGCTGGGCCCCATCTTATTCACCTGCTCCTCATGTGCGCCTGGCTCAGTGCTTTCGGCGCCTTCCACGCCCTCGAACTGTATTGGAAGAGCCCCAAGCGCAGGCGGGGCAGCGTGCGTCCTGCCCTTGTCTCCTGGTGCGGCCTCACCGTTCTTTTCGGTGTTCCGCTCCTTGTCGTACAGCCCGGATTCTTGGCTTGGGCCCCGTATTTCGCGCCCCTCGCTCTCATCGCTTTGATTGAGGTAGTGCGCGGGAAGGAACGGGCGATCCTCACGCGGGTGACGAGTGTGGGTGCGGCGGCGCTCATGACTCCGGTCGCAGCCGCACGCGGCCTCATCGCCCCTCTTTCCCCCGATCTGACTCAGGCGTGGGTTCTTGGCACGATCCTCGGCGCCTACTTCATTGGCACGATTCCGCTGGTGCGCTCCCTGATCCGTGGCCGCAAGGAGATGCGTTGGATCATTGGATCGATCCTCTGGCATCTCGTGTCCTTCATTGGCGTTGCCATCGCTTTCATGAAGGGCAGCGTCGTCCTCGTCCTCGTGATTGTGTGGGTCGCACTGACTCTTCGGGCGGGGGCGATGCCGCTGTTGCAGCGGCGGGGCTTTGCTCTTACTCCCATGAGGATTGGTCTTGGGGAGATGGTCTGGAGCTTGCTCGTCACGGTGTGCCTGCTCGCCTCGGTGTGAGTTGAGGCGCGGGGGTGGCGTTACTCGGCTTCGAAGATCCGGCCTGTGAAGGTGAGTACGAGCACGCCGACAAGGATGATCGGAATGGCGATGCTCGCAACTGCAAGGGCGATGAGGGCGAGCCACTGATAGAGGGTTCCGGGCAGGGCTTCGGCACTCACGAGGGAGGCGACGGCGAGGGCGGCCACGGGGAAGGTGTAGGCGAGGTAGGGCAGGGCGAAGGGGATCTCAAGGAGCTTCTTCGCTTGGAAGCCGATGAGCAGGGCGAACATCCAGGAGATCGACAAGAGAATGCGGCTCAGGGGGTCGTCGGATTCGTGTCCCAGGCGCGACCATGCGACCAGGGCAACGGCGGGCGGGGCGACCATGATCGCGTAGGTCGGCATGAGCTTGGCGGGGATGCCCTTATCGTGCATGAGGAGACGCTCAATGATGAGGGTAAGGAAAACACTCCAGAAGACCATTCCGACGCCGAAGGAGAACCACGCGAGGTCCATATTGCCGATCTGCGGGGCTGCCAGTGGGGTGATGACATTGCCGACGATGGGGATCAACCACGCAGGAGTAATGTCCGTGCTCGTGATGTCGGGGCGCATTGACCATGCCGTGAGGACGAGGGCCGTGGCGAGCAGGTGCCCGAGTGCGCCCACCCACCACATGATGCTGGCCAGGCCGGGGGCGACATCCGCGCCTGCGGTTGCCAGAACAAGGGTCGCGATGGTGATCGTCGGGACGAAGGGCATGCGCATCTTGTGGGAGAGTTCGGCCCGCGCGGCCTTGGGGTGCAGCGCCCACTTCGCAAGATAGGCGCACAGGACGAGGACGTAGAGGGATGCGGCAATGGCGAGGATGAGGAGGGAGGGCCATGTGGGCAGCTCCCATAGGTGTGCGGCTCTCTTCCATGCGAGGGAGAGGGCGCCCACCCCCATCACGGAAGCGAAGACGGTTACGGGCATGTGGGCGAGCGATCGTTGAGATGCCGTCATTGGGGTTCCTCTCGGCGCGATTGCCTGGTCTGAAGGAGCAAAAACATAGGAAGCATATACCCCCTGGGGTATTTCTTTGTTTGCTGCCCCAAAAAGGAGAGGAAGGTCAAGGCGGAGCACTCGACTCCTCTTGACATTCGAAACTGCTCCCCGCCCTCGGCAATAATGTTCCCCATCCGTCCCCGCTCCCCAAGCCCGAATCACTAGGGAGGCCCCATGCCCGGCGAACGCTTCGCCCGACTCGAACTCCTCCTCGGCACCGAAGGCCTGAACTCGCTGACAAAGGCGAGAGTAATGGTCCTCGGCTTGGGCGGCGTCGGCTCGAGCTGCGCTGAAGCACTCGCACGCGGCGGGATCGGCTCCCTCGTCCTCCTCGACCGCGACATCATCGAAGAATCGAATATCAATCGACAAAAACTCGCCTTCACCTCGACCCTCGGACGCGAAAAAGCGGAAGTCATGGCCCAGATCGTCGCCGATATCAACCCCGAATGCACGGTCTTCGCGACACGGACCTACCTGGATTCGCGCACACTCGAACAGACCCTGGACCGATTGCCCCGGCCCGACTACGTTCTCGACTGCATCGACACCCTCACTCAAAAGCTCGGGATCGCCCGCTGGTGCGCGAAGGAGAGGATTCCTCTGATCTCCTCAATGGGCGCGGCCAACAAGTTTGACCCGACGCAGCTCCATTTCTGCGAAGTCCAAGAGTCACGCCACTGCCATCTCGCCCGTGCGATGCGCCGCGAATGCCGCCACCGGGGGATCGCAGACCTCGAAGTCCTCAGCTCCCAAGAAGCACACCCCAGCTTCATCGCCCCGAAGAGTTGGGATGCGAACGCGAGGCTCGGATCGATGAGCTATATGCCGCCGATCATGGGCCAGATGCTCGCCGGACAGGTCATTCAAAGACTCGCGGGGCTGAGCCCCATGCCCACACCCCCGCGCCTCGTCGATTCTTGGAGGGGCACGCCGTGTTCTCGAGGCTAGACACCCACTACCATTTCGATTTCATTGACGAGGGCGAGCGTCTCCCTTTCCTACGAGCCTGCACGAAACGCGGGCTCCGACTCGTCGCCCAAACACTCCTACCCTCGTGCTTCCACGAGGACTTGGAATGGGCAGCCAACGCCCGCCGGGATGCGGGGGCCAACCTAGGCGCAGGTGGCGACGAGGGGGCCGAGGTGCACTGGCCAGCGTGGTCTCTTGGGCTGCACCCCTGGTATATCGAAGAGGCGCACATCGGCGAAGAGCTCGAACTTTTTGGCTCCGGCCTCGAAAAGACTCGCCTCATTGGCGAGGTCGGGCTGGATTTCGCGCCCAGGCGATTAGAGGCTGTGCCCGCACAACTGCAAGTCGAGGTGTTTTCCGAGGTGGTGACAATGAGCTGCGAGGCGGCAGTTCGCGGGGGCGCGTTTAGCGGAGAGGCGGACAAGTCGAGCCTTCTCCCCCATGTCCTCTCGATTCACGCTGTTCGAGCCGCCAGCACCGTCCTCGACCTCCTGGAAGGAATCGATGTCCTCGGACGTGGGCTTATTCCCGTGTTCCATCGTTTCTCGGGCACGAGTGATGATCTGACGCGACTGATCCGCATGGGCGGGTATATCTCCATCAACCCGGCGATGCTCACGTCGAAACGCGGGCGAGCCTACATCCGACAGGTGCCCGAAGAGCGTCTCCTTGTGGAAACGGACCTGCCTGTTGCTTCGGAGGCGTCGAAGGAGGGGGAGGGTGAAGTGAAAAGCGGCGAGCGCCACGGCGAAGAACTCGATGAGACCCTCAACCGAATCCTCACCTCTGTTGAAGAGCTGAGGAAAAAGGACCCTCGTGAAACTCTGGAGAAAACCCAGGCGAGGTTGTACGGAGGGTTTTAAGTGGCGCTGTTGCTCACTCGAAGCTGAGAGAATCCACGAGCTGCTGGAGGTCGTGCGCGGTGAAGCCACGGAAGTATGTCGAGTGGGTTCGTTTCACTGTCTCAAGCGAGTCAGACCCGACGAGGACAATGTCGATTTCGGGCCTATCGTGGTAGCGCAACTCAGCCTCCCGGTATGCGCGGGCCGCGACATCTCCATCTGTGCCATACGAGCGAGACGATAGGAGTTTGTCTTCCTTACGGTCATAGATGAGGAGGAAGTGCTCAATGACATTAGAGTTCTTCGTCATCAGTGTTCCTCCTGCTCCAGTTGACCCCCACCCAGCATAGCCAGGACTCTGCTTCGCCAGTAACCGAACTCCTTGACATCTTCATCGACGAGCTCATAACGCCCATCCATATGCTGATGAACCCTGGAAAGACATTTCCCGAACTCTTGCACTGGGCTGACCCCGTTTCGTAGGTCCGGTGGTTCTGAGAGTCGTCCTGTCGCCCGAGGGTTCGGGCAGGGAGACTGGTCAGATCATGTCGAACAGCAGGAAGCGTCACACCCCGGAACAGGTCGTCCGCAAGCTCGGGCAGGCCGACAGGATGCTCGCCGACGGCGCGGATGTCGCGGCGGTGTGCCGGGAGCTCGGGGTGTCCGAGCAGACGTACTACCGGTGGCGTAACCAGTACGGCGGGTTGAAGGCCGACGACGCGAAGCGCCTGAAGGAGCTCGAGAAGCAGAACGCGACGCTCAAGCGGCTGCTCGCCGAGGCGGAGTTGGAGAAGGCCGCGCTCAAGGAGTTGGCTGAGGGAAACTTCTAGGCCCGGGCAGGCGCCGCGCCGCCGTCGCTCACCTGATCAGGACACTGCAGGTGAGTGAACGGATGGCGTGTCGTCTGGTCGGGCTGTCCCGCTCCGCGTACCGGCGGCCGCTCAAGGGCGACACGACCGCAGACCCGGACCGGGCGTTGCGGGACTGGCTGCGTGCCTGGGCGAAGAAACACCCCCGTTACGGGTACCGACGCGCGTATCACGATGCGCGCGCCGAGGGCTGGGTCGTGAACCACAAGAAGATCCAACGCCTCTGGCGTGACGAGGGCCTTTGCGTCTCGCAGCAGCTCCGTCGCAAACGCGTCGGGTCCTCGACCGTCGACCCCGCAACAGCGGACGCGCCGAACGTGGTGTGGGCGGTGGACTTCCAGTTCGACGCCGACGAGCAGGGCCGGCCGATCAAGATCTGCTCGATCGTCGATGAGCACACCCGGGAATGCATCGGCGGGCTGGTCGAGCGGTCGATCACCGCCGACCGGCTCACCGCGCACCTCGAGGATCTCGTCGCCGTCCGCGGCGCTCCCGCTGTGCTCAGGTCCGACAACGGGCCGGAGTTCATCAGCGAAGCGATGGCCGACTGGGCAGGCACCCGCACCGGCCTGTCCTACATCCCACCGGGCTCGCCGTGGCGGAACGGGTACGTCGAGTCGTTCAACAGCCGACTCCGCGACGAATGCCTCAACATCAACAGCTTCTACTCGCTGCTGCACGCGCAGGTCGTGATCGGCGACTGGAAAGACGAGTACAACCATCACCGCCGGCACTCCTCGCTCGGCTACCTACCCCCAATCGAGTACGCTCAGCAATGCACCCATCAAATCGAAACCGACGACTCACAGAGCGTCCGGACCGAATGAAGGGGGCGGCCCACAGGTCCGGTGGGAGACCCTCGACCAGGTCACAGGGCCTCGAATTCGTATTGTCAGCGAGTGACGTATGATGCTATTCTGTGACTCGCAGGTGGAAACACGCTGTACACCGGGAACGCATCGAACTCGCGTTTAAGCGGTCTGTAAGGCCGTCGGCGTCCTGGGGAAGGGTCACGGAAGTGACCCTTCTTTTTTGTTGTGAGGATGCAGTGTCGATCTTTGTGTACGCCGACGAGTCTGGCGTATTCGATCAGGCCCATGAGAAAGTGTTCGTGTTCGGTGGGCTGATTTTTCTGGACAAAGCGTCGCGAGACTCGTGCCTGCGCATGTACCGGAAGGCCGAACGCAGTCTTGGTCCCTCGGCTGGCCGCACGATCCATGGTGAGCTCAAAGCCGTGACTCTTTCTGGCAGAGACAAAGGCAAACTATTCCGCTCTCTCAACAACGTCCACAAATTCGCCGTTGTCGTGAAGCTCGATCGCATCCGCTCGGAGATCTTCTGCGACAAGAAGACGAAGCAACGCTATCTGGACTACGCCTTCAAGCGAGCGTTGAAGAGCGCCCTCCAACAGCTGATGAGCTCCGGTGAGATCCCCGCTGATTACTCCGAGACGATCGACGTTCGTATGGATGAGCACACGACAGCGACGAATGGCCGATACGAGTTGCGTGAATCCTTGATCCAGGAACTCAAGACGGGGACATTCAACTGGAACTACGCATCGTTCTTCCCTCCCATTCTTCCAACGCTGACAGATGTTCGTCTCGAGATGCGAGATTCCAAGCTGGATCCGTTGATCCGCGCCGCTGACATTGTGGCCAATCGCGTCTATTTCAAGGCTCGAACCAACGACCTACCCGATGTCAGACGAAAGGTCAGCGTATTGATGCTCCCCTGAACAACAGATGCAGGACCTACACAGAGCTTCAACCTTCAGCCCTACCACCCGTCGCGTTCCGCCAACGCATTGCTCAACGCTCGGTGCTCCCGGTCGGTGAGGATGTTGAGGCGTGTCATGAGTGTATCTAGGTCGACCCAGAGTTCGTCGGCGACTTCGTCGGGGGATTGGCCCCAGATGACCGCGTGAACGAGGTCGTCGAGGGGGATGAGGCGGCGTGCTGCTTCTTCACAGACTTCAGCTTCGATGGCAGGCAGTTGGCAGCCGATGTGGCCGCGTTCGATGTGGATGAGCTCATGCGTCAGGGTGCAGCGGCGTTCAGCCTGCAACTGACGCGGGGTCATCCAGATCTTCGCCCCGTCAGTGGCGCCGAGGACACCTGAGGGGAGCCGTTCAGTCCAGATGACGTCGATGTCGAGGAGGGAGCGCAGTGCCCGCCAGGGATGCCACATGCGCGCGATGGTACGGGCAGGCATGGGCATGTGGGGGTAGCGAGAGGCCTCTCTCGAAGGAGCGTCAGATCCAGTTGGCGCGGCGCCCGGGAGTGATTTCTTGGGTGCCGGGCACGGTGATGGTGGGGCCGTAGATGATGGTTTCGGATCCGACGTGGTTGTTCTGGGCGGTGTGGGCGATGTTGAATCGGGCACAGCGTTCGGCGCCGTAGAGGTCTTCCCAGATGATGCGTTCGTCGTCGTAGGTCAGGATCCAGGGGTAGAGGGCGTTCAGGAGTTTGTCTGCGAGGGCTCGGTGGTCGTCGGCGTTGAAGGCATGGAGGTAGAGCTTGTTGCCTTGGACGACGTAGGGGGGGTCTGCGTAGACGAAGATGTCGTCTTCGTAGTGCTCAATGTTGTCAAGGAAGTCGAGGGCGTCGAGTTCGGTGACGGTGATGCGTCCGGCGAGTTGTGCGATGCGTTCGATCCTGCCGATGAGGCCTTGCTTGTTGTAGCGGGCGTCGATGAGCCATTTCCCGGTCTGTTCGAGGCCTCCGATGGGGCGGGCGGTGAGGATTCCGGAGCGGTTGGTGCGGTGGAGGAAGAAGGTGGCGAAGCCGAGCGAAAGATCGTCGTTGCTGGAGCCGTTCTCAAAGACTTCGTGCTGGGCGTGCCACTCCTCGATCGTGACGGCAGTCGAGTTGATACGGGCGATGAATTCTTCGGGTTGTGTAGTGACGCTGCGCCAGAAGGCTGCGATGCCGGGGTGGATGTCGTTGATGTGGATGTGGGAGACGTACCCTTCATCGAGGAGGCGCAGGGCTGCGCCGGCGCCTCCAGCGAAGGGCTCCGCGTACCTAGTGGGGACGGGCTCCTGGATGGTGAGGAGCTGGGCGAAGAAGGGCGTGAGGCGCACTTTGCCGCCGGGGTAGCGCAGGGGCGATAGGTTCCTCATGGGTTCTGAGTATTGCGCAGATATTCGCTCATGGCCACCAGCAGTGCTGAGAGCTGTTGCGATTCTCGAAGAACTTCGCCTGCTGTGACAACGCGCGTGCTGGAATGCACGAAGTCGTGGATCCTGTCGGCGGCATACCCACGGTCTGTACCATTGCGTTTGTAATCCCGGTAGATGGGGGTGAGAGGATTACCTTGAGCATTCCCTCCCTTTGTAGCCGCTGGATCGATCGTTTGAATGACATTGAGGACAGTGTCTGAGAGGATCGTCGCACGTTGGACCGAGGTTTGCTTGCAGAATTCATCGACGCACAGTTCGAGGATTACTCGTAGCGCGATGCCGCAGAGGTCCGGGGAGGCTGCTACCCGAAGTCGCTGAGCTTGGATGTGAATGTTGTTGATTCGTTGACCGAAGACGGACAGATCTAGGCCTTCGAGAATCGCAGTCGGCGTTTGGGGGGCGCTACCCGCATTGGCTTGGTTTTGAGTTTTCTCATCGGAAGATGTGGACGGTGAAGCGGAGCGAGGATCAACCTCTTCCTTGGCTGCGGGGGCAGAGGAGTTCTTCTCGTCGGGACGGGCAGCCACGGGCTCAGGCTCTGGCTGGGCTTTCTCTTCTTCGGACGGTAGGAGATCCGGGTGGGTTTCGTATACGTAGGCGAGCACGTTCTCCTGGCGGGCTCGTGACCACGGTTGATCGTTGGGCATCTTGCCAGTCAGATCGACAAAGAGTCTCTTAAGGAAGGGGCGCAGTTGTGCGGCGCTGTACTCGACACTCAGTTTCCCCTCGGTCCATCGAAGCCCAAGACGGTCTCGGATTACTTTCATGAGAAAGCGTTTGAGTGTCGTCAAGTAGCCTTGTTCGATCGTCCCGACAAGCTTGAGCATCTCTTCGTCGTCAGCGAATTCAGCTCGGCACCAGGCGATGAGCTCAGTGTGAATTGACCGAGATTTTCCTTGCCGCTCTTGGAAGCGCGCGATGTCAGCGCTTCGCCAGGGCTTCAATCCGGCGCCTTTATTCTCGCCGGTGTGGCGCAGGACAAGGTATGAGTCATATTTGGATCGAGAATCGAACTGCACGATCCTCACCGACGGGGAGATCGAGCCCTCCTTCGCTATCTCTGAGAACCTGCGCTTGAGCTTCTCGTTAGGAGCAAGGCTGGGCCGTAGGAGAAGTTTGAGAGCCGCAATTCTTCGGTTACCTTCGATAACGACGAGCTCGCTGCCTTCTTCCACGACAACAGGAAGCTGAGACGGGTCTAGACCTCCGAGTTTGACGATTGACAAAGCCAGGGTGGCGAGTTCTCGGACTTTCGCGTCGGTTGAGAGAAGCTCAGCGAAGATGCTCTCCTGTGACGCAATCTCCTCACCGAGGCGAGGGTTCTGGGAGTCCAAGCGCAGGGAGGAAACCTTCACCGTGCGAGTGGTGCTGCTCATCGGTCGTCACTCCTCGGGGTGTCAGTCGCGATTGTGGGCGGTTGCCCATGCGGCGAAGCCTTGGGCGTCAGCGAAGGTAGAGAAGGCCCAGACGTAGGCGCGCCCGTTCCACCAGCGGACAACGACGGGGACTTGCGCTCCTTTGTTCTTGTTGCGCCGCAGTTGTTCATGGGCAGCGTCTTTCCATTCGAGGGAGAAGTAGCCGACAGGCTTGCCCATGACGTGGGCTTGGACTGCTTCGGGATCGTAGGAGTTCTTCGGCTCTGGGATGATATCGGCCCATGCCGCAAGCGCACCGGAACCGCCCTTGGGTCCGGGAGTGTAGCCGGGGGCTTGTGCCGCGAGAGCTCGACCCGACCACGATCTCCACACTGGGCGATCACCTTTTGCAAGTACGAGGACTCTTTCCCAGAAACTTCCGAGCGCGACGCCTTCGCGGAGGCGGATGTCAAAAACTCGCGCACACCAGCTTTGAGCTGTCTGGAAGACTCTTTGGCACGCATTCTCGTTTCCTCAGCCTCGCGCCGAAGCTCCTCAGATTTGCCTCGACTCTCCTCTGTCTTCAGTTCCATGCTCTTCTGGAATCGAGCAAGGGCCTCGCTCATTCGTTCGAGTGATCGTCGGATGCCCGTCCCCTGCGTATCGGCTGGAGTCTCAGCTGTTGGCGCAATTGTGCGAGGAGCAGGTTGCTGTCTCACCTTCGGCTGCCAGGGCTTCACGACCTTCCAGTCAATGAGGAAGAAGCCAGCGGCGATAAGGAGGAAGAAGAACGTCGCGAAGACCCCTCCAACCCTGTCCTGCCCGGCTGGCGGGTCAAACCACATCGAGATGGATGCGGCTGTGAGGAGCAGGTTGAAGGCTATCGCGATCCAAAGGATGATGCGGCGCAGCTTGCGAATCATGTGAAGGGGTCGTTCCTTCGGATGTGGGTAGTCAGTCTTGTGGTTCTTCGCCGGCGTCGGCGCGGACCTCGGCAGGGGTCGCGACCTGGCGGTGCGCCCTGTCGGTGGGCTTGTGGTCTTGGGCTCCGGGGATTTGGCAGGGATTTTCCTCGATGAGGCGCTGGCGTTTCGCGGCGCTCATCATGGTGGACAGGGTCATGTAGACGGGCCTGGTGACGCCGGGGCCGCTTTCCTCCCAGGTGCGCGAGTACCAGGCGGAGACGTCGGCGGGGGTGATCTGCGCGAGGGGGTGGCTCCCGAATTCGTCGAGGAGTCGGCGCATCCGATAAGTGTGCGTCTGAACGGTTTTTGGGGAGCGGCCGAGGGAAGGTAGGGAGGCGAGCCATTCGTCGGCCCAGTCGGAGAAAAGGGTCGAAGCGCGGTGGGCCTCCTCGAGGTAGGCGCGCTCCTGGCGCTCGATCTCCTCGGGGCTGCGCCACTCCCCCATCGCGATCTGCGTCTGGATGCGGGCGAGCCAGGCATCGGCGTCACCCTTGCGTGCGAACGTTGAGGGTGCGGTGTAGCGCTCTCCATCGGGGCCGACATATCGAGCCTGGAAGCGGCCGGACGGGATCTTCCTGATCGACCCGAACCCGCGCTTACTACGAGCCACGAGGCCCCCTTTCATTGGGCATGACATCTCATGCCCAATCTCGTGCCCACTACGTGCCCAACAGTATGCCCCATCCTGCCCTATCCTGCGGTATCGCGATTGAGATGCGAGGGGCTAGAATCCGTGGAACGGCAAGGGAAAGCCCCAGAACCGTGCGGTTCTGGGGCTTCCAGGGTGGAGATGGGGGGAATCGAACCCCCGTCCGACGGCCGACCCCGAGGTCTTCTCCGGGCGCATCCTGCTGTTTATTTCTCAGCCCCTGACGTCATGCAGGCCTGCTGCCAGTAAGCTCAGTCGATTGAGTGTCGGAACGGACCCACCGACATGGTCCGCACCCAGTGGCCTCCTGAACGACGCCAGACACCAGGCTGGAGGCACCACCTGGGCTGACGGACTAAAGGTTCACGCGGCAATCAGGCGGCGAGAACGTAGTCGGTGCGGTTCTGTTCGGCACCTATTGGTTTGCACGCAGCGTTAGCGAGTTGAGCGCGCATTCTCGGCCCGCTTCCCCTCGATCGACGACCGCCGTCGAAACCGATCATCCCCTATTGAGTTCATCAACTCACCGACCATCGAAATGACCGGACGTTACAGCGTATCCCCCAGTGTCAGGAAAAATCAAGAACTAACAATGAGCGGGAAAGGACGCGAGGCTTGAAGACATTCAGCGCCTCGGCTCTAGGAGTCCAGGGCCGCCCTCGTCCCCTTCTGAGCCCCTTCAACAGCCCCGCTTGTGTCTCCCTCTTCTGCTCCGTCCCCGTCTTCTGTCCTGGCCCCGTCTTCTGTCCCGCCCTCGTCGCCCGCGAAGGAGGAGGCGCCCACGCGCATTGCGACAAGAGCTTCTCCGCTCGGCACCTGAGAACCGCCAGCGGGTTCGATCGTCACAAAGATCTCGTCGCCGTCCTCGGGCATAAGATCAATGAACGCGAAATCCATCCCCCTGCTCGGCGAATACACGCCCGCCGAACGCACTCCCTGCGCGTCGCGGACCCACACCTGCAAAACCTTCGTCGAACTCGGCTCTGTCATGCCCTCGCTCATCTGGGAAGGCAAGGTGACAGCGGCCTTGCCCATCTCGCTCGACCAGGTGAGGGTTGCGATGTGCCCATCGGGCATTGTGTCGGTGGAGCGCTCAACGTCCTGACTCTGGTTGAGCATCGCATAAGAGTGCTCCTGAGACATGTCAGTGATCGCGCTCGCCCGCCCGATCCCGATCCCTACGACGAGCAGTGCGGCGGCTGCAGTGCTCCGCAAAAGCCAGGGGCGAAGCCTATTGCGGAGAGGAAGGACTTGAGCGAGAGGCTCCTGTTCACCCCAAGCCATTCCCCCCGTTGACGAGGACGAGGACGAGGACGAGGACGAGGAGCGTATATCCGATGACACCGGGGCCAGAGCCTCTTCTGGGATTTGTTCGACTTCGTCGAGCCTCGCGAAGAGGGCCTCTTTGAACCCGGCAGAAGGCTCAAGCGGGGCGAGTGAAGAGCCGAGGATACCGGCGAGCTCCATGTCAACGGCCTCACACTCGAAGCCCTCGACCTCATCGGGGTCGACGGGTTCATGACGATTGGCGTTCATCGCCCACCTCCCATGATCATTCCCAGTCGTGCGACGCCGTCGCGGATTCGTGTTTTCACAGTACCGAGCGGAGTATTCATCTGTTCGGCGATCTGTCGATGCGTGAGCCCCGTGAAGTAGGCGAGCTCGATTGTGGTCTTGTGCGGCTCTCCAAGGGCTTCGAGAGCATCTCGAACCTCCTTCGCCACGATGGACGTCTCGACGGCTTCTGCAGTCACATCGAAGGGCAGATCCTC
>ERZ773099.1677-NODE-1677-length-16137-cov-2.542035_pt1 | contig 16137 bp, 14 predicted proteins | sample MGYA00511120_ERZ773099 | MGnify/ENA primary metagenome ERZ773099 (study PRJEB29015, sample SAMEA2738012) | human oral metagenome | biome: human oral; feature: human-associated habitat; material: dental | place: China | collected 2104 ...
AAAGGATCTGAACCAGTCGCATTAATCAGTGCGTGGTTTTCCTTTACCACAGTTGAACTGTGGAACCTTGCGAAGATAAAACAACATAAAATAAATAAGGAGATATAAGATGAAAAAAGAATATTTTGAAATATTAATATCTGTATTTATCCTGAATAGAATCTTCGTGCTTAGCACGGATGTATACATACTGCCGGTGAATGGGATTCTACTTACAAAATATGCATCATTGCCTTTATCCTGAGTTACATAAAATTTATAGAGATAGGGAGAAGTAAACTTAATTTAAAGAATAAAAGATTTGTAATAGGAACAAATTTGAAAAGATTCAGTTCAAATCATATTTGTTGTGAAATGTATGATAATTTTAGTTGAATTATTTAGCGATAACTGTATAATATATGATAGAATTCCTTAAGCGTAAGATGTGTATAATTTTTTAATAAGAAGTAAATTAATAGATATGCACAACTATGTAATTTATTGGGTGGATTACGGAACAAGGAACTTAGAAGAGTTTATGATTCAAACTCTCCATGCCCAAAATGGAAGCAATACAATGAAAATTTAATATTTCAGCTAATAAAATAATGAGCTATGCTGTTTTAAGTTGCGGATGCAGTGCATTTTGCAGATATTTGGGCAGTCTTTATTAAAAATCAAACATAAACAAATATTTGCTCATCACCTAATCCGGGTATTTCTTGAATACTTGCCATCAACGCAGTCATTAATATAGTAAGAGAACTATAAAGAGTGATATCCGTCATTCCATCCGCAAGAAAAAACAATAATTTATCAAGGGTTCGTTGGTCTTAATTTTATCTTCGCTGCACTGAAAGCAACATATATCTGATAAAAACAATTGTAGTATATGCGGTCAGTACATCATAAGGTAGGCTATAGCATTTGCTGATAAGATTAAGCATTGACTTACAGATTCTGAAAAATACTTCTGTTTGTCATCATTTTCTGTAAATACGAATGAACTTTTCTTCACACAGACTTGTGTCAGTGTGTATAAAGAAAAACTAATCTTTACGCTCAGCTTTATTCCTTAAATAGCTGATTTTAGCTGCAATAGGATCTTCTTTGCCTACTTTTAGATCAACTTAAAGCAGATATCCGGATCTGAATCTACACCTTTTGTTTTGTGAACAGATTTTCCTGATATTAAGTTGTTTTCTATAGTATCCATACTTAATGAGTGTATTTTTTCAGGCAAGTATAATGGCATCTGTTCCTTTTGTTCTGATATCAGTTATACGATAACCTTTTTGATAACTCATACTTACATGATCAAATGCTCTTGAGTGGAGTTTAGCCTTTCTACAGCCTGTGCGGTTAAAAAAGACTGTGGTTTATGATGGATATATTTTTTTATTCCGGTGCTGTCAGCTTGCCGGTGCTGTTTTGTGTTATAATAGACATGGCGTAAATCTCCTTTGCTAGAATTTTGTCGGTAACTGCATTATGGCAAAGATTTGGATTTATGCCTTTTTTATTGACCGGAATATTGAATTTTCAATGTTTATTACACCTTAAGGGTGAGGGAAGTTTAAAATTATAGTAAATACATATAGAATGGGGTATTAATATTGATGATGGAAGATAGAATGACGGAAATTGACTTATTGAAGTTGTTGTTGGTTTTAAAAAAGAGATGGTGGATGATTTTTATTTCAGGAGTATTAGGTTTCCTTTTGGCAGTAATGTCAAATACCTTCTTTATAACTCCCAGATATCAGTCTACATCACAGATTTATGTATTTCCAAAGGAAATTACACTTAGTTCGCTGTCGGATCTTCAGATTGGAAGTCAACTTACAAAGGATTATAAGATTATGATACAGAGCAGACCGGTGCTGGAGGAGGTAATTAAAAAACTTGGATTGAATATTAATTATGAGCAGTTAAGAAGTAAATTAAAAATTGAAAATCCGACTGATACCAGAATTATAGTATTGACAGTGACTGATCAAAATCCTGTAAATGCAAAAGAAATAGTTAATCAGATATCTTATTCCTCCTCAAAGTATATAGGAGATTTAATGGAAATGGTACCTCCTAAAATCATTGAGTTGGGTATTGTCCCAAAGGAGAAGTCAGGACCCAATGTGAAAAAGAACGGAGTATTAGGTGCAATAGTGGGTGTATTAATGATGTGTGCAATATTGATAGTGATGGATATACTTGATGACAGCATTAAGGATGAGGAGGATATAGAAAAGTACTTGGGATTAGTGGTTTTAGCAAGCCTTCCGAATTATAAAAAAAGTAAGAAAAAAAGATTGAGGGATAAAAATGGAAAATAATAATGTTTTCATTGATTTGGATGAAATAGAAAAAGGCTTTCTTTATGAAGAGTCTTTACGTATGTTAAGGACAAATCTTCAATTTTCAGAAGCAAATTTAAAGGTACTGCTATTTACCGGTTCCATTCCCGGGGAGGGTAAGTCAGATGTCAGCTTTCAGTTGGCTGTAAGTCTTTCAAAGATTGGTAAAAAAGTTCTGTATATTGACGGGGATATAAGAAACTCTACATTTGTTACTCGATATCAGATAAATGACACTGTTAATGGGATAAGTCAATTTTTAAGCGGTATGGTAAGCAGCAAAGAAATAATATATGGTACAAATATTAAAAATTTGGATGTAGTATTTTCAGGAACTTGTGTACTGAATTCAGCAGAGCTTTTGCATGAACTCGCTTTAGATGAGTTTATAACTGCACAGAAGATGAATTATGATTACATCATTATAGATAGCCCGGCATTAAGCAATATAGCAGATGCTGCGATTATAGGAAGATGTGTGGATGGGGCAATAATTGTTATAAGAAGTGGGAAAGTGAGCAAAAAGCTGGTAAACAAAGTAAAATTACAATTGGAAAAAGTGAATTGTAAAATAATAGGAGTTGTTTTAAACGGAACAAAAATGAAAAAAGCTAAAAATAATTATAAACAACATTAAGTAGATTATTATCATATAGAATGGGAAAAATTGAGTAGAAAAATGTGTTAATCACTGTAGTACTGATAAGCATTCGAAACTAAAGTAAAGGAACCTGTTTTGCCTTAGTTGTGATGCAAACCTACGGAATTAATGATTAACGGTTTATCAACATTGCATGCAGAATATAAAAAATAATTTTTTAAATTGTAGTGACTCAGGTAACGGTGCTTACCTGTCGTAATTATATTGTCCGTATTATTTAATACTTAATAAAGTAAGAATAGGAGAGCAAATGCAAAAACTAAGAATTGGACTAAGATATTGGAACGGTCCGGCTATTATGCTGGTAATATATGATATGCTTACTGTTAATTTAGCATATCTTATAGGATTGTGGCTTCGCTTTGACCTGCAATTTTCAAAGATTGATCCCAATTATATATTTATATGTTAATATTCGCTTCCGGAGCAGCTATGCTTATCGCAAGCAGGTTCGTGGAAAGAGAGAAAAACAGATAAAGTATTTTAGGATATATTGGAGAAATATAATCGTCTCAAAGTAGCTGCCACATTTATTTGAACGGCTACTCGTCAATATGAGAGTGATAAAACAAATGATTTTGACAACCGGCAATATTGCCGGTTGTTTTGCTGCATAAGCAAAACCACGCGCCTAACGCGTGGTTCAGTGTTTGTATTCTTAAGGCTAATATACGATTGTCTGATTTTGAGGTATGATCTGCTCTATTTTATCGCCGTCATATCCTTCAGGAATACCTTGTAGCACTTATATGCTTCATAGATGTCCGCCTTGCTTGCGATTTCCCATGGACTGTGCATGCATAGAACTGCAACGCCACTGTCGATTACATTCATTCCATAGTTTGCCAGAATGTAGGCTATGGTTCCACCACCGCCGGCGTCAACTTTTCCGAGTTCGGCAGTCTGGAAGCCTACCTTTGCGTCGTCCAATATCTGACGAATCTTTGCCATGAACTCAGCGCTGGCATCGTTTGAGTCGTACTTTCCGCCTGAGCCTGTGTATTTGTTGAAAGTGATTCCATGTCCGCAGTAAGCTGTGTTCTTGCGCTCGAAAACGCTTTCGTATGTAGGATCAAAGCCTGCACTTACATCAGATGAAAGCGCACATGAATTTCTCAAAGCGCGGCGAAGCTTAAGTTCTGAGAATTCTCCACATAGTTCCATCATCTCAGCAAATGTGTCCTCAAAGAAGTGTGACTTCATTCCTGTAGCGCCAACGCTTCCAATCTCTTCCTTATCGGAGAGGATGCAAAGCGATGTTCTTGCCTGAGCCTCACTATCGAGGATTGCAGCAAGTGAAGTGTATGCACAGATGCGGTCATCATGTCCATAGCCGATTACCATAGCTCTATCAAAGCCTAGATCCCTAGCCTTTCCTGCAGGTACAACTTCAATCTCAGCGGATAGGAAGTCGTCCTCATCAAAGTTATATTTTTCCTTGAGTATTGCGAGGATTCCGGCTTTAACTCTGTCCTTTGTCGCTTCCTTGTCATCAGAATCGCCGGCGTCGAGAGGCTTGCTTCCGAGGAGTACGTCCAGTGCCTCACCCTCGATAACCACATTTGCCTTCTTGCTCATCTGCTGTGATGAAAGGTGTACTAGAAGGTCAGTAACTGAGAAAACCGGATCATTATCGTCGTCACCGACTGCGATATCGATAACCGTACCATCCTTCTTTGCTACAACGCCGTAGAGTGCTAGTGGAATTGTAACCCACTGATACTTCTTGATACCACCATAGTAGTGCGTATCCAGATAGACGAACTCTGAGCTCTCATAAAGAGGATTTTGCTTAATGTCAAGGCGAGGTGAGTCGATGTGCGCACCGAGAATATTTGTACCGTTCTCAATACTTTCCTTACCTATGATTCCAAAAATCATAGTCTTGTTCATATGCTGTGCATAGAACTTGTCACCGGTCTTAAGTTTCTTTCCTTCTTTAATCAAAGCTTTGATATCCGAATAGCCCCTTGCTTCAGCTATTTTGATAGCTTCTGAAACGCAGAGACGCTCTGTCTTTGCTCTAGATATAAAATCCTTGTATTCCTCTGAAAGTTCATTCAGTTTTTTCAGGTCATTTTCCGTATATGTTGGCCATAAGTTTTTGGTTTCCATTCTTCTTCCTTTCCTATATACATTATTTGTATATATCACTTGTATTAGTATAAATATATGCTATACACATTATATGTAAATTTGATGAGCTTTTCAATCTAGCTATTTAAAAAACTATGTCTTGGGGGTATAATTCAATATGGAGGCGTATATCATGAATAAAGAATTTGAGAAGATAAATCATTGCCTGGAGCAGATTAGGAAGAAAACCGATTTTGAGCCCCTAATGGCTGTTGTTTTAGGTTCGGGACTCGGTGCTTATGCTTCAAAGATGGAAGTCGTTTGCGAGATTCCGTATAGTGAAATCCGGGATTTCCCCGTTTCCACAGTGCAAGGCCACGACGGAAGGTTCCTATTTGGATATGTTGAAGGTGTTCCAATAGTTGCAATGAAGGGCAGGGTGCATTTCTACGAGGGATATACTATGAACGAAGTCGTTCTTCCTATAAGAACTATGGGGCTTCTTGGTGCCAAGTATATTCTTTTGACGAACGCCGCCGGTGGGATTGATTTAGATTTCAGCCCCGGGGACCTTATGCTAATTAAGGATCATATATCGAGTTTCATCAGAAGCCCGCTTATAGGAGAGAATATAGAGGAGCTTGGCATCAGATTTCCTGATATGAGCAGGGTCTACGATGCAGAGCTTAGCGAGTGTATAAGAAAAGCAGCTTCCTGCGAGGGGATAGACCTAAAAGAAGGAACCTACCTACAGACAAGCGGCCCTCAGTTTGAGACACCGACCGAAATCAAGATGTTCAGAACACTTGGAGCGTCGGCTGTGGGAATGAGCACGGTGGTTGAGGCGATAGCAGCACATCATATGGGCATGAGGGTATGCGGAATATCATGTATAAGTAATATGGCGGCAGGCATTTTAGATCAGCCGCTCACACACTCTGAGGTTCAAACTACTGCAGATAAGGTTGCACACAAGTTCGAGAGACTTGTCAGCATCCTTATAAAAGAGATTGGACAGCTTAAGGAGGTATAGATGAGAAAAAGCGTTTTTATTACCGGAGGTTCTAAGGGAATCGGCGCGGCTTGCGTTGAGTTGTTTTCAAAGAACGGATTTGCTGTAGCCTTTGTATACGGAAAAGATAATAAAGCTGCCCAAAAGTTGGCAGCCAAAACTTCGGCTCTTGCAATCAAAGCAGATGTTTCAGATGTTGAACAGATAGAGAAGGCCTTTGACCAGGCCCGGACATACTTTGGGATACGCAGCTTTGACGTAGTTGTCTGCAATGCAGGAATCTCAGCATCGGGGCTTATAACCGATATGAACGAGGATGTCGTAGATTTGCTCATAGGAATTAATCTTGTGGGAACGATAAATGTTAGTCGCAAGGCGGTTTCACACATGGTTGAGGAGAAGAAGGGAAACATTGTTATGATCTCATCAATGTGGGGTCAGAGAGCAGCGTCATGCGAGAGTATATATGCAGCGACAAAGGCAGGAATCATCGGTTTTGCCAGAAGTCTTGCTGCAGAGCTTGGACCTTCGGGTATAAGGGTAAACGTCGTATCGCCGGGAGTTATAGCGACTGATATGAATAGAGAATATAGTGACGAGGATATGTCGGCTTTAGCAGACGAAACTCCGCTTGGGAGAATAGGACTTCCGGATGAGGTTGCCGAGGCAGTTTATTATTTGGCCAGTGACAAGGCTAGTTTCATAAACGGGCAGGTGCTCGGAGTAGATGGCGGTTTTGCCGTTTAGTTATAGTCATATTTTGAGGGATTAAAATGTCAGTTATACAAAACATTTTATCGAAAATAGGAGAGTTCTTTGTGGGCTTATTCGATCTGGTCAAGGAGCTTTTTACGCTTTCAGACGGATACGGTCTTCTTTACACTGCCATCGCAAGGTGGGTGTTTATAATTCTTTCGCTCTTCATTTTGGTGAAATCCATAGTTTCACTCTTGCGTAGCAGGAGTCCTAATGAGGTGTGGGCATATTTCAATGTCAACGACAAAATAGCTTATCCTATAACTCACTGGGAGAACCTAATAGGCAGATCAAAGAGCTGCGACCTCGTACTTAAGGATGATGCGGCTTCGAGAAGCCACGGTACGCTTTGCAGAGATGCCGAGGGCAAGTGGTCATATATGGATTTAGGATCGAGCAACGGAAGTATCTGTGCCGGAAAGAAACTCAGTAAAGGTAAAAAGTATCCAATTGAACCGGGAGACAGTATTCTTATAGGCCAAAGCACATGTACGCTGCTTCCTATCAGCCTTGAGGAGAAGAGAAATAACGAGAAGCTGAGAAAGGAAGAAACCTTCCTTCTATCGCCATGGTCATCGCTTTTGATGCTGACACTATTTCAGCTAATGACAGTGATTCAGCTAGATATATCTTTGGGAGAAGCATATACAAGTCAAATTTCAGTGGCTTTCGCGGGACTTTGCGCATTGATGTGGGTCTATGTTATCGCCATGAGAATGCTCAAAAGAAAGAGCTTTGAGATGGAGACGATAGCGTTTTTCTTGTCAACACTAAGCCTTGCCGTCACAGCGAGCAAGTATCCACATTCAGTGCTGAAGCAGTTTATAGCCATAGTCTTTGGAGTGCTTCTATTTGTTGGGATGTGTACAGTTTTGAGGAACCTGGATAGAAGCAAGGCTATCAAAAGATATCTCTACGCAGGGGCTGTAGCTATGCTTATTTTCAACCTGCTTCTAGGCACGACAAAATTCGGTGCTGCAAACTGGGTAAGTATAGGAGGCCTTTCTGTTCAGCCATCTGAGATAGTAAAACTGGCTTTCATCTGGGTGGGTGCGGCTTCACTGGATGAACTGATGGAAAAGAGAAATTCACTCATATTTATGCTCTTTTCGGGATTTTGTTTTATATGTCTCGCTTTGATGGGTGACTTTGGAACAGCATTGATATTCTTTGTAACTTTCCTGGTTATATCCTTCCTCAGAAGTGGCGATTTCACAAAGCTAATCTTGATTGTCGGAGTTGCATTTGTTGGAGGACTTATGGTCCTGAAGTTTAAGGCCTATGTTGCGGCAAGATTTTCTGCATGGGGACATGTTTGGGAATTTGCTGATGAGATGGGATACCAGCAAACTAGAACCATGTCAGCCGCATCAAGTGGAGGACTCATAGGTGTCGGTGCAGGAGACGGATGGCTTAAGACCATTCCGGCGTCTGAAACTGACCTGGTATTTGGATTCATAACAGAGGAGTGGGGGCTCATAATTGCGGTACTTGCAATATTTGCGATAGTTACGCTTTCACTCTTTGCGATTCGTTCAATTTGGAGTGGTAGATCAACTTTCTATACGATTGCCGCTTGCTCTGCGATGTCGCTATTCATTTTTCAAACAATGCTAAATGTATTTGGCTCGGTAGACCTATTTCCGCTTACGGGTGTTACATTCCCATTCCTCTCAAACGGAGGAACGAGTATGGTTGCATCATGGGGACTCTTAGCATTCCTTAAGGCTTCGGACACTAGGGCGAGCGCCAGCATTGCTGTATCAAACGAGGAGGCGATATCATGAGAAAACTCGAGGTTAGATCGATAATATGTTTAGCTCTTGCGGCGATTTTGATACTCGGAACAGGAATTTTTGTGTTTCGATTTGTCAAATACGGAAGCAAGTGGGCGACATTCTACGGAAACAAAAGTATATATGAAAACGGTGTTCTCAAGAGTGGAGCCATCTATGACAGAAACGACGTTCTCCTGGCAAAGAGCGGGGGCGGCGAGATAAAATACAATGATGATGCGGAAATCAGAGAAGCTACGCTTCATGCTGTTGGCGACGTGAACGGTAAGATTTCAACATCAGCACTCAGTACATATAAGGATAAACTCATAGGATATAATCTTTTGACTGGTACATATAAGCTTAAGGGCAAAAACGAGGATCTGAAGCTGACTATTGATGCTGACGTTTGCAGGGAGGCTTATAGACAGCTATCAAAGTATGATGCCGGATGCATTGGAATCTACAACTATAAGACAGGTGAGATTATATGTATGGTTAGCACTCCTACCTTTGATCCTGAGAATGAACCAAGCGTTCCGCGTGACGATCAGTCAGGTTTATACATTAATAGATTTCTTTCATCAAAGCTTCCGCCGGGCTCAATTTTCAAAACGGTTACTGCAGCAGCGGCGATTGAAAACACAGACTACCAAAATTTTAGTTATCAGTGTGACGGAACCAGATTAATCCATGGCGAGAAGTTAAACTGCGCATATCCGCACGGACATGTCGACCTTGGAGGTGCGCTATTGCAGTCATGTAATGGTGCTTTCTCAACGCTGGCCAATGAGATGGGACCTGAAATAATGAAGGATTATGTTGATAGGCTTGGACTCACAAAGTCATATGATATCGATGGAATAAAAAATGTAAAGGGAAGTTTTGACTTTCCCAAGAATTCCGATTTAAACCTCGGCTGGGCGGGAGTAGGTCAGTATCATGATCTTGTGAACCCATGCTCGATGATGGTTTATATGGGAGCGGTAGCAAATGGTGGAAAGGCTGCAATTCCTCACATTTTGATGAATGATTTCAGAATAACCAAGATGACAAACCAGATGATAGATAAGTCCACATCGGAAACTCTTTCGAAGATGATGAAGAAAACCGTAGAAAACGGATATCTTGGTAATAGTAATCTGCCAAATCTGGATGTATATGCTAAGACCGGAACTGCAGAGTCCGCAGGAAAGAAACCTTACGGATGGTTTGCAGGATTCCTAAAGGATGAGAATTACCCTTATGCATTCATAGTTTGCTTGGAGAACTCGGGCGAAGCCTACTACACAGCTCTTCCGGTTGCAAACAGCGTTTTGCAGGTTGCAGTAAGAAAGTAGTTTTGTGACAAATTAAGATATGAAATTGACCATTGTAATATTAATAATAAAAGGGAGTTTTTAATGAAAGACGAAACTAAATGCCTGCATTCAGGCTATAAACCAAATAACTCAGAGCCGCGCGTGCTTCCTATCGTGCAGAGCACAACCTATGTATTTGACTCGACACAGGATGTTGCAGACGTATTTGATGATCCGACAAAGGCTCTAATATACTCAAGATTTGCAAATCCGACTGTAATGGCAGTTGAGGATAAAATTGCGGATTTGGAAGGTGGAATTGCAGCTATGTGCACAAGTTCAGGACAGGCGGCGAACCTCTTTGCTGTACTGAACATATGTAAGGCGGGAGACCATATTCTCAGCGTTGCACAGATTTATGGCGGAACATATAATCTATTCAATGTAACGCTTAAGAAGTTAGGTATAGATTGCACTTTCGTATCCACTGATGCAAGTTCTGAAGAAATCGAGAAAAATATTCTGCCTAATACAAGACTTATTTTCGGTGAAACCATTGCAAACCCTGCAATAAGCGTACTGGATATAGAGAAGTTTGCTGATATTGCTCACAAGCACAATATTCCACTAATCGTTGATAATACCTTTGCGACACCTATGCTTTGCAAGCCGATTGAGTTTGGTGCGGACATAGTTACTCATTCGACAACAAAGTATATGGACGGACACGCAGTTCAGGGTGGCGGTATCATCGTAGACGGTGGAAAATTCGACTGGTCAAACGGAAACTTTCCCGATATGACGGAGCCGGACGATTCGTATCACGGGATAAAGTATGTGGAAAAGTACGGGAATCTGGCATACATATTAAAGGCAAGAATGCAGTTAATGCGTGACTTTGGTGCATATCCTGCAGCGCACTCCGCCTTCTTATTAAACCTTGGACTTGAAACTCTTCACCTCAGAATGGAAAGATACTGTGAAAACGCATTAGCAGTTGCAAAGTATCTGGAGGAGAACGACCTGGTTGAGAGTGTAAGCTATCCGGCACTTGATAGCGACAAGTATCATGAACTATACAAGAAGTACCTTAAGGGCGCAAGCGGTGTAATTTCATTTGTCATCAAAGGCGGAAGAGATAATGCAATGAAATTTATGGATTCACTTGAGCTGGCATCAAATGAGGTACATGTAGCGGACATCAGAACCTGCGTGCTTCATCCGGCAAGCGAGACTCATAGACAGCTTTCTGACGAACAACTTGCTGAGGCAGGAATCAATCCGGGCATGGTTAGACTATCAGTCGGACTAGAGAGTATAGACGATATTATGGAGGATCTAAAGCAAGGATTTGCCGCTATAAGGTAGTAATTTCTAATAATTTTATTTTAAAAATTTGAGATTACAAGCAAATTTAATTGACTACTTAAGTTTCTTAATGTAGAATAATCTAGGTGGATTTTTATTTTCATAAACTCACAGAATTTTTGAGAGGAAAGAGGAAAGATATGAAGAACAAGAGATTTTTAGCATTGTTAATGGTAGCTGTTATGGCGATTTCTGCTCTAGCGCTAGCTGCTTGTGGAAACAAGACACTAGAAGAGTATGTTAAGAAGGATTCAAAACTCCAGTCAGAAATAGATCAGATTGCTAAGACACAGGGTCTGGAGATTACAATCAAGGAGAACACTCTGACATATGTTTACAAGTATAAGCAAAACTTGACAGATGATCAGATCAAGATGATGAGTAAGCAGCTTGAGGTTGCTCTTGAAAATGCAAAGGCAACATTCCAGAATCTTGCAGCTCAGTTGGAAACAAAGACAAAGATTAAGGGAATCAAGGTTGCTGTTGAGTACCAGGATGCAAGTGGTAAGGTAATATACAAGGGAGAATACACTTCAAAGTAAGCACTTGCCAAAAATGTTTTTAAGCATAGCCGATAATTCGGCTATGTTTTTTTATTGAACAGCATCTGCTTTTACTGTAAAATATAGGTATTAATGTTGCGTGAGGTAAGCATGGAAAATAAAGAAGACTATCAGAAGTATATTAGAAATTTCAGTATTATAGCTCATATAGATCACGGTAAATCTACTCTGGCAGATAGAATCATCGAAAACACAGGTCTTGTTGCTCATAGAGATATGAAGGAGCAGTTCCTTGACAACATGGATCTTGAGAGGGAACGCGGTATAACCATAAAGCTACAGACAACCAGACTCGTTTACAAGGCTTGCGATGGCAATGAGTATATATTCAATTTGATAGACACGCCCGGTCACGTTGACTTTAACTACGAGGTTTCAAGAAGTCTTGCAGCTTGTGAAGGTGCAGTCCTTGTCGTTGACTCGACTCAGGGGGTAGAGGCTCAGACCATGGCAAACGTATATCTTGCACTGGATGAGGACCTTGAGATAGTTCCTGTCCTAAACAAGATAGATTTGGCCAGTTCCAGGCCGGATGAGGTAAAGGAAGAGATAGAGGAGATGATAGGCATAGATGCTTCAGAGGCTCCGCTCGTATCTGCTAAGGAAGGCATAGGTATAACAGAGCTTCTTGAGGCGGTGGTCAAGTCTGTTCCTGCACCTAGCGGCAATCCTGACGGCAAGCTTAAGGCTTTGATTTTTGACTCCGTATACGATAACTACAAGGGTGTAGTCATTTACACTCGTATAGTCGACGGTCAGGTGGGTGTCGGGGACAATATCCTTTTGATGAATACAAAGAAGAAGTACGAGGTAACCGAGGTTGGCATTATGGCGCCTTCCCATGTTCCAACTAAGTGTTTGAGAGCAGGTGAGGTAGGATACATATGTGCGAGTATCAAACAGGTTAAGGATGCCAGAGTCGGTGATACGGTGACACTGGCCCAAGATCCCGCAGACGAGGTACTTCCGGGATACAAGAAGGTTCAATCCATGGTTTATTGCGGTATCTACCCTGCGGAGGGTGAAAAGTATGAGAGCGTAAAGGACGCGCTCGAGAAACTTCAGGTAAACGATGCGGCCTTTGTTTTTGAGCCTGAGACATCAACTGCACTTGGCTTCGGTTTCAGATGCGGCTTCCTTGGTCTCCTACACATGGAAATCATAGTGGAAAGACTTGAGAGGGAGTTCGACCTCGGAGTGATTACGACATCACCTAGCGTAGTTTATAAGGTTGTTATGAACGATGGCAGCATTCAGATGATACAGAATCCGACAAATCTCCCACCGCAGACTGAGATTGACCATATCGAGGAACCTATCGTCAAGGCGGATATTATGACACCTAAGGAGTATGTGGGAACAATTATGGAGCTTTGTCAGAAGAAGCGTGGAACCATGCTTCACATGGAGTACATCGCTCAGGATAGAGTTCAGCTTCACTACGAGCTTCCACTTAATGAGGTTATATATGATTTCTTTGATGCACTGAAATCAAAGACGAGGGGATACGGATCGCTCGACTACGAGTTCATTAAGTATCAGAAGTCATCGCTTGTTAAGATGGATGTTCTGCTAAACAAAGATCTCGTAGATGCCTTCTCTATGATAGTTCACGAGAGCGCAGCCTACGAAAGAGGAAGATTCGTCTGCAAGAAGCTCAAGGAAGTTATTCCTATGCACCAGTTCGAGGTACCTATTCAGGCTGCTATAGGACAGAAGGTTATTGCAAGAGAGACGGTAAGAGCTTATCGTAAGGATGTAATCGCAAAGTGTTACGGCGGAGATATATCGCGTAAGAAAAAGCTTCTTGAGAAGCAGAAGGAAGGTAAGAAGAGAATGCGCCAGTTCGGCAAGGTCGAGGTGCCTCAGGAAGCCTTCACAGCAGTTCTTAAATATGATGACGAAAAATAATATAGATACGGGACTGGGGATATATGTACATATCCCTTTCTGTATAAGTAAGTGTATATATTGCGGTTTCTATTCAAGGGCAGGCGCGCCGGACGCTGAAGAGGAAAATACCTATGTGAATTTACTTGTGCAGGAAATAGAGAGCGCTGCAAGACCGGATCGAGAGGTTGACAGCATATTTTTCGGTGGAGGAACGCCGAGTATACTGAAAGCGGAAAGCTTGATAGAAATACTGAGCACAATAAGGCGATGCTTTGATGTGAGTGCGGGCTGCGAAATTACACTTGAGGCAAATCCGGGAACGCTAAACAAGGGCTATCTATCAAAGCTTTACGAAGCAGGCTTTAACAGGCTTTCCATGGGATGTCAGTCTTTTTCCGACGAGGTGCTTAAGACTCTAGGAAGGATTCATAGGTCAAAGGATGTCTACGAAAGTTTTTCAGCGGCGAGGGTAGCAGGCTTTGATAATATAAATCTCGATTTGATGTTTTCAGTACCGGGTGCTGATGAAGAACTATGGCAGGAAACACTGGATAAGATGATGGAGCTATCACCGGAGCATGTATCTTTTTACAGTCTTCAGATAGAGGAGGATACACCTCTATATAATATGTATAAGAATGGCATCTTTGCAGAAGTTAGCGACGAGTTGGATAGAAATATGTACCATAGGGCGATAGAATGTCTTAAGTCTTCCGGCTACGAACACTACGAGATATCGAATGCAGCAAAGCCGGGTTTTGAATGCAGGCATAATCTTAAGTACTGGTCGCTATCCGACTACCTAGGGTTCGGTAAGAGCGCCTCATCATTTGTAGATGGAGTTAGGTTCACAAACGCAACGGATGATGGCTACGGCAAGGGCGTTTTGATGGAGAGGAATTTCCTAAAGTCAGGCGGTGTTCTGAGCATGACCGAACTCGGTAATTTAGAGTTTGCAAAGCACAAGTACAGTGAGTTTCATGTGAATGACTTCATGGATACGGCATCTGAATTTGTATTTCTTGGGCTTAGGCGAACCGCCGGCATAAGTTTTGATGACTTTGAACAGCGTTTTGGGAAAAGCTTTGAGGATGTCTATGCGGACAGACGAGTGGAAATCGAGCCATTCATTGAAAGCGGAGATTTGGTAGAGGATGAATCGGGTCTCAGACTAAGCGAGAGAGGCTTTGATATTTCGAACAAAATAATGGCGATATTCGTGTAGATTATTAATTTTAGTCTACTTGTTTGGAGGTAATAATGGAAAAGTATATTATGGCACTGGATCAGGGAACTACGAGTTCGCGTTGCATCATTTATGATAGAGGCGGCAAACAGATAAGTTCTGCACAGCTGGAGTTCAAACAATATTATCCTCAGCAGAGCTGGGTCGAGCACGATGCGAATGAGATTTGGTCGTCACAGATGACAGTTGCCTACGAGGCAATGCTCAAGGCAAGACTTACGTACAAGGATATAGATGCCATCGGTATAACCAACCAAAGAGAGACGACCATTGTCTGGAACAAGGAAACCGGTGAACCTATATATAATGCCATAGTTTGGCAGTGCCGGAGAACGGCGGATTATTGCGAAAGCCTAAAGGCGCGAGGTCTTGATGAGCTGTTTAGAGATAAGACCGGACTTCTTATCGATCCGTATTTCAGTGCAACAAAGCTTCGTTGGATTCTGGAGAACGTAGATGGTGCGAGAGAACTGGCTGAGCAGGGGAAACTTTTATTTGGAACCGTAGATACATGGCTTATCTGGAAGATGACGGGCGGAAAGGCACATGTTACCGATTACTCAAACGCTTCAAGAACCATGATGTTCAACATACATACTCTGGAGTGGGACGATGAGATTCTGGATATTCTCAATATCCCTAAGGTCATGCTTCCTGAGGTCTGTGATTCGAGCAAGGTTTATGGTGAGACCACAGATGAGCTGTTCGGAGGCGGACCAATCAAAATCGCCGGTGCGGCAGGTGACCAGCAGGCAGCCCTCTTTGGACAGCTTTGTTTTGAAAAGGGAACGGTTAAGAGCACATATGGAACGGGCTGTTTTCTTCTTATGAATACAGGGGATGAGCCGATTAAATCAAAGAACGGTCTTCTTACTACCATAGCTTATGGTATTGACGGTAAGATTACATATGCGCTGGAAGGCTCTGTCTTCATCTGTGGAGCAGTTATTCAGTGGCTTAGAGATGAATTGGGTCTTCTAAAAAAAGCTTCAGACAGTGAAAAAATGGCTAGAAAGGTAGAAAACTGCAACGGCGTTTACATAGTTCCCGCTTTTGTCGGACTTGGAGCTCCTTACTGGGATGCCAGAGCAAAGGGCACAATATTCGGTTTGACCAGAGGCGCAAACAAGTATCACATAGTACGCGCTGC
>ERZ773099.1679-NODE-1679-length-16128-cov-2.849686_pt1 | contig 16128 bp, 15 predicted proteins | sample MGYA00511120_ERZ773099 | MGnify/ENA primary metagenome ERZ773099 (study PRJEB29015, sample SAMEA2738012) | human oral metagenome | biome: human oral; feature: human-associated habitat; material: dental | place: China | collected 2104 ...
TACAAATCGAGATTTTTTTACATGGGCTTTTTCAAGACACCAAAATATTCTCAGTTGGTATATTAGACCATTGTTTATAATCCCAATTGTTATTGGTGCTTATAAACAATCATTTTCGATTCTATTTCTGTCGATTTTCTGCTTATTTACGAGTATGTTTTGGTTTCCAAAACCAGAAGTGGTGGATGAACAGGTTCATTTATTCTTAGAGTTCGAAAAGAATTATTTAACGAGTGGTTGGACAACTGAGAAAATAGTGGTTTGTACATTGATTTTATTATTCTTTATTCTTTTGATTTATACTACTTGGAATCGAAAATGGGGACAATTATTATGGGTTGTAATCGCTGGAGCTGTACTAAAGGTCGTCCATAGTATCCTTTCTAGTGGAGAAAATGGAATGGCACTCGTTAAACCAGCAGCTACAGGGTTAGTGATTTGTATAGTGATCATCGTCTTTATTAAGAATAAAAAAGAGAATAAATAGTTAAAGGAGAAACATATGAATGAGTTTAAAATAGTCTTAGATGAAAATTTCGGGACATATGTAACTATTCCAGAAGCAAGCAGAAAAGTATGGTTAGAGGTATCAGATGATTTAGAAATATCTGAATTCGCAACGAATCTTCCAAACAGTTATCAAACAAAAATACATCAACTGTTAGAAAAATCAGGAGTGTGGTTTTATAAAGCAGAAGAGAAAGTTTTTAACGAATTTGGCGAAAAAATACCTTTAGAATTACTTGGAATACATTTGTTATCAGAAGATGACGAACCAGATTTTATTTTTGGGCTAGTATTTGGTTCTCCTAGAGAATCGGAGCATGGAATTGGCTTGAAAATGTCATTAAATACAATGGATATTATTGATTATGGAGATGCAGAAGTTGCTTATTTTTAATTTTTGCGTAGTCATTATCTATTGACAACAACCCGGAACCCTGTAAAGAGCTCCGGCCTTTTTTATTTAGAAACTGCCTTTTTGTAGTACATCTCTAACCCAAGTGCTGCAACTAGCAGCACCGCTCACCTGGTTGGGGGAGCTTCTCCTTTCCGTTTGGATAACTATACTTTGCACCATGAACTTAAAACTTACTTAAAAGCGGTGGAAAAAAATAAAAAAGCTCGGTAAGATAGAGATAGAATGACAACTCATCAATAAAGAAAGGGTAGAAGTCGATGTCTAAAAAAGCGAAAATTCTAGTGGGTGCGCTGATTCTAATTGGAGTCATCTTGGTAGAGCTCAGCATGTATGTTGTACCGTTTATGGAAGAAATCAAAGCATTAGAAGCTCCAGTTTTTGTTGTTGGTGTCTTGTTAATAGCTGGAGCATTGTGGGCTCTTACAAAGAGTATGAAAAGTCAAAGCGAAGAAAGGTAGAAAGGAGGCGCGACGATGGCAACAATAGAATTTGGAGCGGGGTTAGGGGTTCCACTCATATTCCAGGTGGCTGTAGCGTTCATAGCGACATGTGTGCTTGTTATTTTCGTTCGCCGGTGGATAGCCGCAAAACAGAGTGGAGGTCCATTTACTGCACCGTTTCATATCGCAAAAGGAACGTTTTACATTCACGTGGCTTTCTGCTTCAAAAAACGTCGTATTCCTCTTGCATCGATTCGCCGGATTTCGATTGATTTCATGCGAGGAAGAAAAGGTGGAGGAGCCCGTTATGTCGTCATCATTGAACAAAAGGATGGCACCACGACCATGTTCTTCATGGGAAAAAGCAAAGCCACTGATGCGCTGCTGGAGCAGTTGCCTCAAGCTGTGAAGCGTTATCCAATACGAATTCAGAAGAACTAAGAATAAAAATAGCGTGAAGAAGAATGTTGAAGATCAGCATTCTTTTTTGTTACTTTGATTTAGTATATAAACGAGTAATTTTGAAAACGCTTGACATTTAATCGTTCGAGCGGTAAGATGTAGTCGTCATAAAATGACACCGGTGTCAAATAAGTAAATATCTATTAGGTCAGAAAATATGGAGGTCATTATGAAACGTTTAGACGGCAAAAAAGTATTTGGTATTCGTAAGTTAAAAGTTGGAGTTTGCTCAATTTTGTTAGCGGTTTCTTTTGTGGGCGCACAAAATGTATTGGCAGAGGAAGTAGCCCCCTCTACGCAGTCAACTACAGAAGAAAACAAGCTAGTAACAACAACGGAGACATCACCTGAAAAAGTTCAAGAGAATGATAAAGAGGCGAAAGAAACTCCTGTTCAAAAGGATAATCAGTTAGAAACTACGGTAGAGAATGCAATTCCAAAAGAAAATGTAGAAACTCCTAAGAAAGCTGATGCCGGTGAAAAAGTAGAAGAAGTAAATAAAGATACAAATGATGAAAAACTAAATGTACCAGCTACCGCACTTCGTTCTGTATCGGAAAGAAGTGCGAATGGGGTAGAAGCTGCTCAACCTACAACTGATACTTTAAATGTTAAAGATTTCGGTGCAGTTGGGGATGGAGTTACGGATGATCATGAAGCTATGCAGGCAGCTATCGATGCTGCATCTCAAGGGCTAGGTGGAGGAAAATTATATTTCCCTGAAGGAACGTACCTTGTAAAGAAAATGGTCCAATTAAAGAGTAATATCGATATTCGCTTGCATGATGATGCAACGATTGTTAACGGAATTAATTTCCAAGGACGTCCTTCAATCGTATTTATGACGGGTCCTTTCATTAATGGAGGAGATAAGATTTTCTGGGAGCCAACAGAAAATATTAGTTTTACGGGTGGTACGATTGATATGAATGGTGCTTTGAATGAAGAAGGCACTAAACCAAAGAATTTACCGTTTATTAATTCTTCTGGTGGTTTTGCGATTGGGAATAGCTCAAATGTCACTATCCGCAATGTAACGTTTAAAGATAGTTATCAAGGGCATGCCATTCAAATTGCGGGGTCTAAAAATGTATTGGTGGATCAATCTCGTTTCTTAGGTCAAGCATTACCTAAAACGATTAAAGATAATGCGATGATTACAAAAGAGTCGATTCAAATCGAACCGATGACAAGAAAAGGATTCCCGTACGCATTAAACGAAACTGGTGTGAAGTCAGAAAATGTAACCATTCAAAATTCATACTTTGGAAAGAGTGATAAGTCCGGTGAGTTGGTAACCGCAATTGGTACGCATTATCAAGCCATTACTACTCAAAATCCTTCGAATATTAAGATTTTGAACAATCATTTCGACAACTTAGTTTATTCAGGGATTCGATTTACTGGATTCACAGATATTGTGATTAAAGATAATGTATTTGATAAAAAGACAAAGGAAGAAAGTGTTCGATACAGAGAAGATGGTGGAGCGTTAGTAAATGCCTTTAGTTACAAAAATACAGAAGATGTTCTGGACTTAAATAAGAAAGTAGTAATTACAAATAATCGATTCAATATTAAAGACCCTAAAACACAAGCAATCCGAGTAGCCAGAGATAGTGAAGAGTACTTAGGAAAAGTAAAAGATATTGAAGTAACAAACAATATCATTAATAATCAAGCTCAAGATTCTGAAGTGCCTTCAATTGAACTTCTCCGCATTAGTGATGGATTAACTGTTTCAGGGAACGTTATTAACGGCGGAAAAGATGGGATTGTCATCAATAACTCTACAGGCAGCATTACAGCAATCGGTAATTCTTTTTCAAACTTAAAAGGGAACTCCATTTCATTGCTAAATTCTGGAGATTATGGAAATATTTCCGTAGTAGCTTTAGGGCTTGGGAATGCCGATATTCATACAGAAAATGGGAACTATCATGTGATTGCAAGAAATAAAAATGGGCATTATTATCTTGCAACCTACTCCGATGATCAATTAGCTAACTTAATTGACGAAGTTGGGGAAGTAATTATTCCGATTGCACAAGGGGAACGATTTGAAAGATACCTACAGTACGAATTCCGTAAGGTTTCTGAAGAAGGCAAGAAATTCGACACCCCAGCAAAAGAAGCACTCGTTCAAGCTGAAGCAAACAGAAATCAAAAAGAATTACCACAAACAGGAACGAATAGTTATTTAGGTGCTATTGCTTCCCTTGTTGGCTTAGGAGTGTTTTTTGGAGTCGGAGGAGTGAAAAAACGTCATGAAAATTAAAAGCATTTGTTCTATTCAAGGTACGGCGGTTGAAAACGAAGATGCGCTTGGTAGTTTTGGAAATTTCTTTTGGGTGATTGATGGAGCCACAGATTTATATAACGCAAAAAAATCGATTGGATATTCGGTTTCTGAAGTAACGCATTTATTGTCTAAGGTGATCGCAAAACATTGTGCAGAATCAAAAACGTTAAAAGAAATTTTTTCTGAAAGTATTAAGGAGGTCCGTTCGATTATAGGGTTAGATGATTTTAACCATGAAGAATATTATAAACTGCCGACTTTCGCCTTTGTTTTTGCAAAATTAACAAAAACAAAACTGGAATACATGATTCTTGGAGATTGTGTCGTGCTCGTGAATGACAAAGAGATAACCGACCATCGTGTGGACCGTTTGTTTGATTTAGGAAAAAACGAAATTGAACATTCAAGTAAGGACGGCGTCCAAAGAAAAACAATCTTACAAAAAATTAGAGAACTGGCCAATACTTCAAATGGATATTGGATTGGATCGCTGGATGAATCTTGTGTGGAGCATGCTATTTACGAAAGTACAGAAGTGACTAGTAATCAAATTGTATTAATGAGTGATGGCTTTTATGAGTTTTATTCTCAACATCCAGAGGATGAGTTGGAGGATTTAATTGTAATGAGAAAGCAATCACAGGAAGTCGATCCTATTTATGGAAAGAAAGATGATGCAAGTATACTAGTTGTTGATCTTTTAAAGGATTGAAGACCCTGAAATGAAGAAATAATTGAATAATCAAATAGATTAATAGGAGAAAATGATGCAAACAGTAATCAATAATTTTGTTGAACAAGTAATTCAATCTGGGCTGTATAAACCTATGGATTACTCATATGTAAAGAATAGAATACTTGCTCTAGTCGGAGAGGAAGGAGCTAATACATCTACAAGTGAAAAGGATATAAAAAAATTAAAAGATATGCTCGTTGAATTAGCTGAGAAAAATGGGAAAGTGGGCCTCTTGGCAGAAGAAAAAGACTGTTTAGGCGCAGAGTTAATGAACTTTATTACTCCAATTCCAAGTGCTGTTAATGAAAATTTCTGGAGTACTTATCAAGAATCCCCTGAAAAAGCTGTAAATGATTTTTATCAGCTAAGTAAAGACAACGACTATATTAAATTATCAGCGATTGCTAAAAATATTGCATTCCGTGCAGAAACAAAATATGGACCGCTTGAGATTACGATTAATCTTTCTAAACCAGAAAAAGACCCTAAAACAATTGCAGCTGAGAAATTGATGAAAGCTTCGAATTATCCAAAATGTCTTTTGTGTATGGAAAATGAAGGGTATCAAGGAAGAGTAAACTACCCAGCTCGTGCGAATCATAGAATTATCCGAATGAAACTTGGAGATGAAGAATGGGGATTACAATATTCACCATATTCATATTTTAATGAGCATGCCATTTTTCTAAATACAAAGCATATTCCGATGGCGATTACTCCTAAAACATTTGAACAACTATTAGAAATTGTAGATATTATTCCGGGTTATTTTGCAGGATCAAACGCAGACCTCCCTATTGCAGGTGGCTCTATTTTAAGTCACAACCATTATCAAGGTGGAAAATACGTTTTCCCAATGGAAGTAGCGGAATGTGAAACAACCTTCGTGTTTTCAGGATTCGAAGATATTCAAGCTGGTATTGTGAAATGGCCAATGTCTGTTCTTCGATTACGTGGTAAGAATAAACAAAGAATAGTGGAATTAGCTTCGAAGATTTTAAAATCATGGCAAGGGTATACCGATTTAGAGGCAGATATTATTGCTACAACTGGAGAAATTCCGCACCATACAATCACTCCGATTGCTCGTGTAGTGGATGGTCAATTTGAAATGGATCTTGTTTTGAGAGATAATCACACATCAGAGTTACATCCAGATGGCGTATATCATCCTCATAAAGATGTTCAGCATATTAAAAAGGAAAATATCGGGTTAATTGAAGTGATGGGACTTGCGATTTTACCACCTCGTTTGAAAACAGAGTTAGAGGAAGTTGAGAAATATCTTTTAGGCGAAGATAACGCAATTGCAGATTATCATTTAGAATGGGCAGACCAATTAAAAGAAAAATACCCTAACGTTAAAGAAGAAGAGATTAATAGCGTAGTTCAACACGAAGTAGGACAAGTATTTGCAAGAGTTCTCGAAGATGCTGGCGTTTATAAGAATACTCCGTTTGGACATGAAGCATTTATGAGATTTGTTAAGTCGGTTGGAATTAATTAGGAGGAACCACAAATGGCAATATTGGTGACAGGCGGAGCTGGTTATATTGGTAGCCATACCGTAGTAGAATTATTAAATTTAGGGAAGGAAGTCGTAATTGTCGATAACCTTTCGAACTCTAGCATCTTGGTATTAGATCGGATTGAAGCAATTACAGGGAAACGTCCTGCGTTTTACGAATTAGATGTTTGTGATAAACAAGCATTGAGAAAGGTATTTGAACAAGAATCGATTGATGCTGCAATTCATTTTGCAGGTTATAAAGCTGTCGGAGAATCCGTGCAAAAGCCTGTGATGTACTACGAAAATAATATTATGAGCACATTAGCTCTTGTTGAAGTGATGTCAGAGTTTAAAGTTAAGAAGATTGTATTTTCATCGAGTGCAACAGTATACGGCATTCACAATCAATCACCCCTCATTGAGACAATGCCGACAAGTGCAACAAATCCTTATGGGTACACCAAAGTGATGCTTGAACAAATTTTAAAAGATGTTCATGTGGCAGATTCAGAATGGAGTATTGCGTTGCTTCGTTATTTCAATCCAATTGGTGCTCATGAGTCTGGTTTGATTGGGGAAGACCCTTCAGGAATTCCTAACAACTTGATGCCTTTTATTGCACAAGTAGCGGTAGGTAAGCTGTCAGAGCTAAGTGTGTTCGGAAATGATTATGATACGCTTGATGGTACTGGTGTGCGTGATTATATCCATGTAGTAGATTTAGCAATAGGACATATAAAAGCTTTAGAAAAAGTATCTGAAAAAACAGATGTTTATATCTATAACCTAGGCTCGGGAGAAGGCACTAGTGTATTACAACTTGTAAATACATTTGAAAGTGTTAATAGGGTTCCAATTCCTTATAAAATTGTTCCAAGACGATCAGGAGACGTTGCGACTTGTTATGCAAATGCAGACAAAGCTTATAAGGAATTAAATTGGAAGACAACGAAATCAGTTGAAGACATGTGTAGAGATACATGGAATTGGCAATCGAAAAATCCAAACGGATATCAATAGTATAATTCTGCTTTGTAATAGTAAAAAAGACAATAAAAACAGGAATAAAAAAAGTTTATGAAAACGGTTGACAAGAAATCGGTTACACACTATAATGAAGTTACCGTTTGACACCGGTGTCAAAAACAAAAGAAGGAAGAATAACATGAAAAATCTTACAAAAATAAAATTTAAAGAAAATGGAGAATTTAATCATTTTCCAGGTAACACTGTTGTTGCCAATCTTTATACAAAACCAGATTTAATGGAAGTTGTGGATATTATTCAGGCTCGCTATAGAGAATTACCTTTTATTGATAAGTTTACTCTCACCCCTAGAGATTCTATTCATATGACTGTAATTGAATTGCTTTGCGATGAAAATCGTGAGCCTGAATTTTGGAGTAGCCACCTATCGTTGGATACACCATTACAAGAAATCCATGATTACTTTGCAAAACAACTAGAAATTTTCCCATTGCTAAACGAAGAGATTCATATGCGTGTGACTGAAATGGGAAATCAAAACATTTTAGTTGAACCAGCTGATGAAAAATCCGCTAAACGATTAGAAGAAATTAGAACTTATGTTTCTGAAAAAGCAGGTGTTCGTTTCCCTAACCATGATCGTTACCAATTCCATATCTCAATTGGATATCTTCGAGTTCCATTAACTGAAGAAGAAAATGAAGAGTTTACTAAAGTGAAAAAGGAATTAACAAAAGTTTTACTTGAAAAAGTTCCTGTCATTACTGTAAATCGTATCGATTATACAGTGTTTGAAGATATGAGACGTTTTGTTCCATATTGCGAAAAGTTTGGAAAATAAAAATTATAAATAAAAACAAAAAGGAGATTTCAACATGAAAAAATCGAAATTTTTAAAAACTTTACTAGCTGCAGGGCTTGCAGTTACAACATTAGCTGCATGCTCAGGAGGAGCAAATAGTTCATCAAACGCTACAACAACTGCACCTCAAGCACAGTCTGAAGAAAAAGCTGATAAGAGCCAAGAATTAGTAATTTATTCTAACTCTGTTTCAAATGGACGTGGAGATTGGCTAACTGCTAAAGCGAAAGAAGCTGGTTTCAACATTCGTATGGTGGATATCGCTGGTGCGCAATTAGCTGACCGTGTTATCGCTGAAAAAAATAACTCAGTAGCAGATATGGTGTTTGGTATCGGTGCTGTAGACTCAAATAAACTTCGTGATGCAAACCTTCTAGCTCAATTCAAACCAGAATGGCTTAACAAGATTGATGCATCATTAGCCGATAAAGATGGATACTATAACCCAGTTATCGTTCAGCCTTTAGTATTGATTGGAAATCCAGAAGTTAAAGAAATGCCTAAAGACTGGACTGAATTAGCAGAAAAATATAAAGGTAAATATTCTATCTATGGATTAACTGGAGGAACAGGACGTGCGATTTACGCAAGTATCTTAGTTCGTTACCTTGATGAAAAAGGAGATTTAGGCGTATCAGAAAAAGGATGGGAAGTTGCAAAAGAATACTTTGCAAATGCCTATACTCTTCAAAAAGGTGAAAGCACAGTTGTTAAAGTGTTAGATAAAGAAAGCCCAATTCAATACGGTATGATCTGGGGTTCTGGAGCGTTAGTCGGACAAAAAGAACAAAATGTTGAATTCAAAGTAATGTCACCTGAAATCGGGGTTCCATTCGTAACTGAACAAACAATGATTCTTAACACAAGTAAGAAACAAGCATTAGCAAAAGAATTCATCAACTGGTTCGGTCAAGCAGACATCCAAGCTGAATACAGCCAAAAATTCGGTTCTATTCCAGCGAATAAAGATGCTCTAAAAGAATTACCAGAAGCAACTAAGAAATTTGTTGACCAACTTAAACCACAAGATATTAACTGGGAAGTTGTTGGTAAATACTTAGACCAATGGGTTGAAAAAGCTGAATTAGAATACGTTAAATAGTATTAAATGTTGAATTAATCAATAAGAGTCTCGCTAGGATTCTACTCTATTCCATAGAAAGAGTCTACGCGAGACTTTTTAAGATAACACAAAGGAGTAAACGATATGATTAAATTTGATAACATTCAAATTAAATACGGTGATTTTATTGCGATTGACAATTTGAATTTAGAAATTAACGAAGGGGAGTTCTTTACATTCTTAGGACCTTCAGGATGCGGAAAATCAACAACTTTACGTGCATTAGTTGGGTTCTTAGATCCATCAGCAGGTCGTATTGAAGTAAATGGTAAGGATGTTACTAAATTAGAACCTGAAAAACGTGGAATCGGAATTGTGTTCCAATCTTATGCATTATTCCCAACAATGACGGTTTTTGATAATATTGCGTTTGGTTTGAAAGTGAAGAAAGTAGCTCCAGATGTGATTAAAGCAAAAGTTGCAGCGGTAGCAGCAAAAATTAAAATTTCTGACCAACAATTGCAACGTAATGTATCTGAATTATCCGGAGGGCAACAACAACGTGTGGCGCTAGCCCGTGCATTAGTATTAGAACCAAAGATTCTCTGTCTTGACGAACCGCTCTCTAACTTGGATGCTAAATTACGTGTAGACCTAAGAAAAGAATTGAAACGTCTACAAAAAGATTTAGGAATTACAACATTGTATGTTACACACGACCAAGAGGAGGCATTGACATTATCAGATAGAATTGCTGTATTTAACAATGGTTTCATCGAACAAGTGGGAACACCTCCTGAAATTTACCATCAATCTAAAACAGAATTTGTTTGTGATTTTATCGGAGATATTAACGTCCTTTCTGAAGAAACAGTTCATGAGATTTTAGAAAGCAATCCAAACATTCCTTTAGAAGATAAAAAAGGATATATTCGTTTAGAAAAAATTCGTTTCAGACGTGAAACAGAAGACGATATTGTTCTAAAAGGAACAATTATTGATACAGAATTTTCAGGTGTAACAGTTCGTTACACTGTCCAAGTGTCTGATCATCAAGTGTTAAACGTAACACGTATTGATAGTCAATTTGCAATCAAATCTGTAGGGGAAAATGTGGAACTTTATATTACACCTTCAGATGTCGTGCAATATTAGGGAGGTACAACATGCGTCATAAGTTAAATTGGAAAGATTGGCTCATTCGTATAGGGCTAATCTGGTTCCTCGTAACGTTTATTATTTATCCAAACTTTGATTTGGTTGTGAATGTATTTGTCAAAGATGGGCAATTCTCGCTAGATGCTGTTAATCGTGTACTTAAATCACCACGTGCAATTCAAAGTATTATGAACAGTTTTAAACTAGCATTCTCGTTAATTATTACAGTTAACGTAGTAGGTCTTCTTTGTGTGTTGTTCACAGAATACTTCGATATTAAAGGTGCCAAGATCTTAAAACTTGGATATATGACATCTTTAATTTATGGTGGTGTGGTTCTTGCAACAGGGTATAAATTCGTATACGGCCCTTATGGAATGATTACAAGAATTCTTCAAAACTTCCTACCAAACCTTGATCCAAACTGGTTTGTGGGATATGGTGCTGTATTATTCATTATGACCTTCTCAGGTACAGCCAACCATACATTGTTCTTAACAAATACCATTCGTGGTGTCGATTATCATACTATTGAAGCAGCGCGTAATATGGGAGCAAAACCATTTACCGTATTCAGAAAAATTGTTTTACCAACATTAACGCCAACATTATTTGCCTTAACAATTATGATTTTCTTAAGCGGGCTATCAGCAGTTGCGGCTCCAATGATTGTAGGGGGTAAACAATTCCAAACAATTAACCCGATGATTATCACTTTTGCAGGGATGGGGAACTCTCGTGATCTTGCTGCGTTACTTGCGATTGTCCTAGGGGTTGCAACAACAATCTTATTAAGTATCATGAATAAGATTGAAAAAGGTGGAAATTATATTTCAATTTCTAAAACAAAAGCACCTTTGAAAAAACAAAAGATTACTTCAAAACCATGGAATATCATTGCACATATCGTGGCATACGCTTTATTCGTAGTGTTCATGTTACCTTTGATTTTCATTGTCTTGTACTCATTCACTGATCCAGTGGCGATTCAAACAGGTAACTTGTCATTAGCTAACTTTACTCTAGAAAACTATCATCAGTTCTTCACTAATAGTGTTGCGTTCTCACCATTCTTAGTCAGCTTTGTATATGCCAGTCTTGCTGCTATCACTGCGACAGTTCTTGCCGTTGTATTTGCACGTGTGGTTCGTAAACATAAAGCTCGCTTTGACTCCTTATTTGAATATGGTGCGTTATTACCTTGGTTATTACCAAATACTTTATTAGCAATTAGTTTGCTATTTACATTTAATCAACCACAACCACTTGTATTTAATTTCATTTTAGTAGGAACGCTAGTAATTCTATTAATTGGATATATTATTGTGAAGATTCCATTCTCTTATCGTATGGTTCGTGCTATTTTGTTTAGTGTTGATGATGAGATGGAAGATGCAGCACGTAGTATGGGGGCGTCTCCGTTTTATACAATGATGAAGGTTATTATTCCGTTTATTTTACCGGTAGTACTTTCAGTTATTGCGCTTAACTTTAACTCTCTATTAACAGACTTCGACTTATCTGTATTCTTGTATCATCCATTAGCTCAACCTTTAGGTATTACTATCCGTTCAGCTGGTGATGAAACAGCAACATCAAATGCACAAGCACTTGTCTTTGTATATACAATTGTATTGATGATTATTTCTTCAGCAGTACTTTACTTCACACAAAGACGTGGCAAAACAACTAGAAAATAATTATGGTTACATCAGGTATTGAATTAACGAATACAGATATTTTTATCCGAATTGCATTGTCTTTGATAGCCGGAATGGTTATCGGCATGGAGCGAGGTAGTAAATCGCAACCAGCAGGAATTAGAACGCATAGTGTCGTTTGTGTTGCGGCATGTTTAATCATGATGACTAATGAATTTGTTTCTTATAAGTTTGGGACAGGAGATCCGACCAGATTAGGAGCGCAGGTTGTTTCGGGAGTCGGTTTCTTAGGGGCAGGGACGATCCTTGTCACAGAAAAGAAAAAGGTTACAGGACTAACCACAGCCGCTGGTATTTGGGGCTCTGCAGGAATAGGACTCGCAATTGGAGTCGGCTTTTATCAGGGAGCAATTTTAGCAGCCGTTTCTATTTGGGGCGTGATATCCATGTTCCAACCGTTAAAGATGTATCTACAAAAACGCTCTCGAGTAATTGAACTCTATATTGTAGTCAATTCTACGGAAGCCTATAATCGTGTATTAGTCTATTGTGCAGAAAATCGAATTCGAATTACTGACTCAAGGACTGCATTCGGTGAAGTGAACCAAAGTCGAATCCAGTATTTCGATGTACCAGAGAAGAAAATTGCTTCTTTTGTAACGTTAGAATTAGCTGGCAGCTTTGAACATCTTCGACTTATGGAAGAACTTTCTAATCTTCCAGGTGTCATTTATGTTGAAGAGATTAGTTAGATACGGATCAAAGAGCAGGGATTTCCTTGCTCTTTTTTAGATGGACAAGGATTTGCTAGGGAGATGACGAAGGACAACTTCCTAATGTAGGCTTGATAGAGGAGTTTTTATTGGATGAAAGTATGTAAGATAAATTTTGATAATGGAAGCATTCGATATTATAATAGAGAATGCCTAGAGAAGGAATGTCATATTCATACATTTCATGAGATTTGTGAATGGGTATGGGCATTTCGTCTTCCAATGGATCAAATAATAAATAAAGTAATTTTCAAAGAAAAGCTAGTACCAATTTTAGAAAGTTACATAAAAGAAATAGACCAAGAATTAAAAGGAATGAATTGTCTCACGGAATTATATTTGATAGAATTATGTGGTATTCCAATATCTTACACGTATATTCAAGCGATGATTATCAGATATTTTGAATTGCTTGGATATAATAGTGAGCTCTTAAAATTTCGAGTGAACAGAACGCATCAATAATGACAATTAGTATAGTGATCGAAAAAATAAATTTATAAGGAGTAAGGATGGAAAAGTTTAAGAGAAAGGCTACTATTTATGATATTGCGCGCATTTCAGGGGTCTCTCCAAAAACTGTTTCCCGTGTTATCAATGGTGGTGATGGAGTTAGATCAGCAACTTACCAGTCTGTGATGAAGGTAATTGATGAACTGTCTTATATTCCAAATGCGTATGCACAAAATCTGACTAAGAAAGAAACAACGAATATTCTCATTTCAGTCAAGAAGATGGAGTCCTTCCCATTAATCTGGTTCCAGACACTATTGGATAAGGTTTTACAAACTTGTAAAGAAATGGGAGTCAATGCAATCGTCGAGTATTTTGGTGAAGGGGATTCAATTAAGGATTCTATTATTTCAAGTACTGGAAGTTTAGTCGATGGAGTTATTGTCTTTTATGAAGGTAAAGATGATAGTAGAATTCAATATTTAAAGAAAAATAATATGCCTTTTATTGTGTTTGGGGAATCACAGACAGAAGGTGTTATTTATGTTTCAAATAATGATTTCCAAGCAATGTACGATTTGATGGGAGCCGTTGCTGATAAAGGGCTTCGTGACATGTGGCTACTAATGGGTGGAGAGTCACTTGTCAATAAAGATCGTGAGAAGGGTGCTCGTACTTTTGTAAAAGAGAAAAAGTATGAAATTGCTTTAGAAGTTGTTTATGGATTAGCTACGATTGAATCTGTGTATCATTATGCGATGGATAATTTAACAGGTACGAATATACCGGATATTATATTTGTCTCTGGGGATGAAAAAGTCCAAGGGATTATTCGTGCGTGTTACGAAAAAGGAATCTCGATTCCTGACCAATTAGCTATTGTAGGGTTTGACAACATTCCAATAGCACAATATTATACACCTGCATTATCAACCATTTCTCCAGATTATAGTCAGTTAGCAAAAGAAATGATTGATGGAGTTCTTGCGATTATCAATGGAGATAAAAGAAAATCTGTAGAGGTTTCTACAACTCTTGTCAGACGTCAATCGTTTTAAGCAGAGTACGGTGCAAATAATATAAATGTCTTAAAATGGAAGTAAGCTTTTAGAGTTTATTTCCATTTTTTGTTTCCTGATTTCAGTTTATTTGCTAGGAGGAAAGACAGCAGTTTGATGAACTGTAACATCTCACATTGCACGATGAGTGCTTGAGTGCTATAATAGGTACTGTTTTTTATATGGATATGATTTGTTTTCAGAAGATTTACATACAATGAAAATTATTTGCAATAGAAAGGGGAGAACAGGATGTCTACTCATGAAAAAGTATCACTTTCAGAAGTAAACCAATCGATTGAGACGCCAAATAATAATCATTTCTGGCAGAACTTAAAAGCTTTCTTAGGACCCGGAGCGCTCGTAGCGGTAGGGTACATGGACCCAGGTAACTGGATTACCAGCGTGGTCGGAGGGGCTTCGTACAAATATACATTGCTCTTCGTAATCCTTATTTCTTCATTAATCGCAATGCAGTTGCAACAAATGGCAGGGAAACTTGGGATTGTCACACGTATGGACTTAGCGCAAGCAACAGCGCACCACGCACCAAAATGGCTTCGTCATATTTTATGGGTGATTGTCGAATTAGCCTTGATGGCGACAGACTTAGCGGAGGTGCTTGGATCGGCCATCGCCTTGAACCTCTTATTCGGGATTCCAATTATGGGAGCCATCTTTATCACGGTTCTCGACGTATTCTTGCTTCTTGGAATTATGAAGCTCGGATTTAAGAAAATCGAAGCGATTGTATCCACATTGATTTTCACTATTCTATTGATTTTCGTCTATTTAGTAGCGTTAGCAGAACCAAGTATCTCAGGAATTTTCACAGGATTCCTACCAACAGCGCAGTTATTCGAACCAACAGCTCCTGGACACGATAGCATCTTAACATTAGCGCTAGGGATTGTCGGAGCAACAGTAATGCCGCACAACTTATACTTGCATTCATCGCTATCACAAACGAGAAAAGTGGATTATACAGATCCAGATAACGTGCGTAAAGCAGTTCGTTTCATGACATGGGACTCAAACATTGAATTGAGCTTAGCCTTCGTCGTGAACTCACTCTTATTAATCTTAGGAGCGGCGTTATTCTTCGGACACGCATCTGAAATTTCTGCCTTCTCGCAAATGTATAATGCGTTACAAGATTCGAAGATTGCCGGTGCGGTCGCAAGTTCGACATTATCGACACTCTTTGCCGTGGCACTTTTAGCAAGTGGTCAAAACTCAACAATTACAGGGACATTGACAGGACAAATCGTGATGGAAGGTTTCTTACATATGAAATTACCACAATGGGTAATCCGTTTGGTAACTCGTTTGTTTGCCTTACTACCGGTGATTGTCGTAGCGATGTTATTCGGTTCGCAAGAAAAAACATTGGACCAACTCTTGGTATACTCACAAGTATTCCTATCAGTAGCGTTACCATTCTCAATCTTCCCATTGATTTACTTCACGTCGAAGAAATCACTCATGGGAGAATTTACCAACGCTAAATGGAATACCTTCCTTGGATACGCGGTAGCCGTTATCCTAACGATTTTAAACTTCAAGTTAATCATTGATTTATTCTAAAACCAAACGGGCATCTTCGGGTGCTCGTTTTTTTGTATAGTTTTCCTAAATTTCACAGAGGTTTTATTGTATTTTTCTGGAGAATAGGATAGATTATAAGTGAGTGATGGAACCGCATTCAACGGTTCTTCGATACAAGTAGAATGAGGAGGAT
>ERZ773099.1680-NODE-1680-length-16128-cov-2.713806_pt1 | contig 16128 bp, 12 predicted proteins | sample MGYA00511120_ERZ773099 | MGnify/ENA primary metagenome ERZ773099 (study PRJEB29015, sample SAMEA2738012) | human oral metagenome | biome: human oral; feature: human-associated habitat; material: dental | place: China | collected 2104 ...
TCTGCTGCGCGTGGACATGCTTGTGCCGGAGCCTTGGGGCCCCCTCATTCTGGAATACAAGAGCGGTCAGCCAGACCCCGCCCACATTGCCCAGATCCGCAACTACCTTCTCTGCCATGACGCGGCAAAAAAAACGCTGTCCCCTCCGGCCAAGGGTCTGCTCGTCTATCTTGACCTGCAAAAATTCCAGATGGTGGACGCAGAGTCCGTTTCTGCGCTCTGCGACCACTGTTCCGTACCGCTGCCTCGGGAGGTGCGGCAATAATGCCTTCGCCTTTTCTGCTTTTTCCGTGGCAAAGAGACTTTTTGCCTGATCTGAAGGACTTTCTGAATATCCTGACCAGCGGCCAGCCGGGACGCGCTCTGGTGATTGTGCCCCACAACCGCCCGTGGCGCTATCTCAGCAAGCTCTACGCGGCAGACGGACATACGGGGCTGCTGCCGAAGCTCATGCCCCTTGACGCCCTGATCACAGCCTGGCGCGCCTGCACAGCGTCTGCAGCCGTGCAGACTGCCAACCAGCTTGACCGCATTGCCCTGCTGCGCCAGTGCGTCAGCGACCTGACGACAACAGATGCCGATCTGGCGGCGCGCTTTGCCGGTATGGACACCGCGCTTTTTCTGCCCTGGGGTTTTCGTCTGGCGTCCCTGCTGGAAGAGATGCTGACCCAGAATGTGCGGCCCACCGATGTGCACCATGCGGAACATGAGGTGGCAGCGCCCGCCGCGGCTCTGCTGGGAGCTTTGGGGCGCATTGCCACCGCCTATCAGGAAGGCCTGCACCAGAAAGGCTGGACAACGCCCGGCCTGGACAGGCATGTGCTGGCACACGATACCGCCCCCGTTCCCGCCCGCTTTCTCCCGACAGAAAACCGGCCTGTGGTGATTGCAGGCTTTTCTCTGGTCACCGGCAGCGAAGAGGTTATTCTGCGCCGCCTCTGGCAAGCAGGAGCGCATGTGTGCCTGCATACGGATCCGCAACTGGCGCAAGGAGCAGGGCACTGGGCCTGTGACGAGCAGGCTGCCTGGCTCCGCCGTTGGAAAGCCCGTGCACGCGCGGCCCTTGACCTTTCTGTGGCAGAGGCCGCGCACAGTCCGGAAATCTCCTTTTTTTCCGGCTACGACTGCCACTCGCAGCTCAAGGCCCTGCGCCGCGCCCTGTCTGAACCCATGCCGTCCGGATCTTCCGCCACAAACCCTCCGTCTTCCGTAGTGGTACTGACGAACAATTCCCTGCTCATGCCGGTTCTGCACCACCTTCCCGACAGGGAGGTAAACGTCTCCATGGGCTACCCCCTGGCGAGGTCGCCCCTCAACCGGCTTCTGGAAGCACTGCTGCAAATGCAGACCAACAGCGTGGAAGACGGACTGTACTACTGGCGCGATATTCTCCAATGCCTGCGCCACCCTTACTGGGGCATGCTGCGTGCGGACACCGGGGGCGGAGAACCTGTTTTTCTGCGCCGGACGCTGCGCCGCCTGGAAAAAGCGATTCTTGCCGGAACGCGCTTTCAGGATATGGATACGGTGCTTGAGCAAGCCCCGGATTTGCCCCTGCCGGAGCAAAAACTGCTGCGCCGGACAATGGATGCCTTTGTCCGGAGGCCGGAGGCGGCCCGCACCCTGGGCGACATGGCGGACTGCCTGAGCGAAATATGTTCTGTCCTGTATGACCACGGAGCGGATATCTGGCGGCGCTTTCCGCTTGATGCCGAAGGCATATACCGGCTTGCGCTCCATATAACGCCCCAACTGCGGCAGAACAGCCTGGCCCGGACCCCCTTTCCCCGGCAGACGCTGTACGGCATTGTGCGCCATATCCTGCACGCAGAACGCATTCCCTTTGAAGCGGATCCCCTCACAGGTCTGCAAGTGCTCGGCATGCTGGAAACACGCATGCTCCGCTTTGACCATGTGCATATTGTCGACGCCACTGACGACAACCTGCCCGGAAACGCCGCGCCGGATCCCCTCCTGCCCGATCCCCTCCGCCAGATGCTCGGCCTTCCCGATTCCCACAGCCGCGAACGCGCTGCGGCCCATACCCTGTACCGCCTGTGTGCAGGGGCCCAAAAGGTGCACTTTTACTGGCAGGAAGGAATCCGGCGTTCCTCTCTGTTTGACGAAAAAAAATCCCGCAGCCGCTTTGTGGAACAGTTGATCTGGGAAGAAGAAAAGAAACAAGGGGCACTGCTCGAACCCGGCAAAGGCTCTTTTGCAACCGCAGCCTGCACTGTTCACGCTTTTTCCGCGCAGGCCGGAAATCTTGCCCGTGGGCCGGGCCTGGTGCACAAAGTTCGCACATTTTTGCAAGGTGATCTTTCTGCCACGGCTCTCGACGTGTACCTGCAATGCCCCTTGCGTTTTGCCCGCCACTATCTCTGTGGCCTGCGCCAGCCAGGGGAGGTCAACGAGGGGGACGATCCGCCCGCTGTGGGCATATGCATCCACAAGACCCTGTATTCCCTCTATGCTCCCTACAAAGGCAAGACCGTCTGTCGGGGGGGCATCAGTCCCCACACGGCTTTCCGAAAAGCCGTGCAGGAGCAGGATCTGCAAAAAAAACTGCCCCCTGCCAGTTTTCTCATGCTGGAAGAAGCCGCTCCCCTGCGCTTGCAGAATTTTCTGGACAAACAACCGGAAAAGGCGCTCATTCTTGACCTGGAAGCCCCCCTCACGGTTTCCCTGCTTCTGGCCGGTCGCCGCTATTCTTTCAAGGGCGTTATGGATCGATTGGATCAGCGCTCCGGTCGTGTGCACATTCTTGACTACAAGACCGGGCACATCAAGCCGTATGACCACACGCTCTGGACAGACCTGGATTTTTTTCAGCGGGTATCGGACTTGTGGGAACAGTGGGCACCCGACAGCATGCCGGATGCCGAAAAATATGCAGAACTGGAAGCTCTTTTTGACGCGCTGCGCCCCCGTCTGCCCAGCCTGCAACTGCCGTGTTACCTTGCCATAGCCACTGCCGCAGGCATCGGCCCTCTGGAAGACGCCGCGCTGGTTGACCTGCGCTCTTCCGGCGAGGAAAAACCTCTCTTTAACGGCCTTGTGGACGAAGACCTTGAAAAGGCGCTGGACTATTGCAATCTGGCGCTGGCGCTGGTGTTGCGGCATATGGAGTTCGCGCCGTCCTTTCTTGCCAAGCGCGACAGGCATTGCACATGGTGCCCCTATGCCGCGCTGTGCGCTGTGTAGAACAAGGAAAAATGTCTGCGCCAAGGCAAAAGCGCCTTTGACTGCGCATGCGGAACGGCATTTTTTTCTTGACGAAAAAGCACGGCATGCTCTACAAAGCATCCCGTGCCACACCAAGAAAAACGGGACTGACAGGTGTGCCGGGATGGTGGAATTGGTAGACGCAGCGGACTCAAAATCCGCCGGGGGCAACCCCTTGCGAGTTCAAGTCTCGCTCCCGGTACCATCAGTAATTTCAGTTCGTTATATCACCCCCGCAAGTGCTGAAATGACGCGGGCATTTACAGGCTGAATGTATACATTGTGGATGTTCAAACCCCGCGCATGGCTGGTGCGCGGGGTTTTGTCCATTATGAATTGTCTGTACAAAAGCGAAGATGCCCGTGTGGTTGCATTTCATGGTGTGCTGTTTTCCCCAAAGTCATGCCTTTGACCACTTCGCGGGCGAAAACGTACTGCGGCATTGTCGTGAGACTGCCTTTGCTTGACAGTACGGGGCTTGTGCTTATCTGGAAGCAGGGGAAACGCCGCGCCGCCCACAGCGAAGCACTTTCGCAAATCTCCGGCAGGCAGATTTGCCCGCGCGCAGACAGCCTGTGATACAGAAATTCCCGCAGGCCGCTTCAGGAGGAAACATGCACCGCCGCCATCCGTACCACCCGTATGAATCTGCAAACCTGCCCGGTGATGAAGAAGAAAATATTGTTTTCCGGGATGCGGAACCAGACGCTCCCGATCAGGCGCGAGCTGCAGAGGAGATGGCAGAACCCTTTCCTGAGGCGGAAGCACAGGAGCCGTTGTTTGCAGGGCAGGACAGTCTGCGGGAGTTGGAAGAACGGCATCGGGCAGAAATGGCGGAACTGCATCTGCGCTCCGCTGCGGAAATGGACAATTTCAAAAAACGCCTGGCCCGCGAGCATGAAGAAAAAATGCGTTTTGCCGCAGAAAAGGTGCTCGGCGACCTCCTGCCCACGCTGGACAATTTTGATCTGGCCCTGCAGTACGGCAACAAGGATGACGCCTGCAAGGACATGCTTCAGGGCTTGGCAGTAACCCGCAAGCTCATGCTTGAGGCTGTGGCCAGGCACGGGTTGAAGCCTGTGGGCGAGGAAGGTCAGGAGTTTGACCCCGCCGTCCATGAGGCAGTGGGGTTTGAGGCGCATCCGGACTATGCGCCGCAATCCGTGGCCCGCGTTCTCCAGTCCGGCTACAGGCTCAACGACCGTCTGCTGCGGCCCGCCAAGGTAATGGTGACGCCGTAAGCGCATGCGCTCACACGGCGTCAGGAAGAAGTGCCCTTCGCATCGCACGGTCTGTTGCCGTGTTTTGGCCCTACTTGGGAATGTCCCCTCCGGGCACAAAGTGCCGTACGGCAAACTCCACAAACTTGTCATACTCCGCCCTGGCTTTGGCAGGATAGGTGAATTCCAGGGTATAGCATTCGCTGGGGCCGTAAAAGCATTTGATATAGCGGATCTTCCCATCCTCCGCATATCCGGAAAGCGCAAACCAGCATCCCTTGCGGTCAAGCTTTTCATACGTCACCTGCTTCAGAGATTCCCTGGCCTCGCTCATGGCATCCTCAATGGAGAGCTCGAAGGTGGCAGGGTCCATACCGCCATAGGCAAGCATGGTCAGCCCCTTGCCGTCCTTGACTGTGATACCGTCGCCATTGTCCGACTCCACAACGCTGTATTTGCCGGGAAGCCACTGGAGGGAAAACCCGTACCGGGAATTGGCGTAGGAAGGAGCCTTGGGATCATGGGGCACATCTTCCGCCCGGGGCACACTGGCACACAGCAGTATGAGGACAAGGCACAAGCCAAACGCCGCGCTTCTTCCTGTTTTCATCTTTTTCTCCCGAGATCTGGCACAGCGATCTTCACTGCGCCATCCCGCTTTTTGCTCATTGCAAAAAAAGCGTACACGCACCGCCATCCTGACCGCAGGCCGCATATACCTGTTTTGCCGAAAAGTGCACGGTCTTCAGCCCTTACAGGCGATCTTTCTCTGCGTGTCATTGCTCTGGGCGCGGGCAGGAAAATCCCGTCCGCGCCCAGACAACATCCGCCCTTGTGCGTCCGCACGGCAGACACGCATGCCAAACTTCCGAAGAAATCGAAAAAAATTCTTCGGGTTAGCTCTACATGGAGGTCAACAGTTCCATGTCATCGCTGGAAAGCAGCCGATCCAGATCAAGCATGATCAACAGGCGATCGGCCAGCTTGCCCACGCCGCTGATGTACTCGGAATCGACCCCGGCAACCACCGGCGGCGGCGGTTCCACCGTGCTGGCTGGTATGCGCAGAACCTCCGACACGGCATCCACCACAAATCCCACCACAATATTGGTGATTTCAATGACAATAATGCGCGTATTCTTGTCGTGCGCCTTGGGCTTCAGGCCAAAACGCCGCCGCAGGTCAATGATCGGGATCACCTTGCCGCGCAGATTGATGACGCCTTCCACAAACTCTGGGGCGCGCGGCACCTTGGTGATTTCCATACTGCGAATAATTTCCTGAACTTTCAGGATATTCACGCCGAATTCTTCGTCACCGATGCTGAACGTCACCAGTTGCAGCAGTTCGTCTTCCTGTTTTTTTTGACTCAAATCCATAAGCAGCTCTCCTTCCGGAACAGTGTGCGCCAACGCCCGGCAGATCCCCGTACGGCCACTACCGGCACGCGCGCGATCCCCCGCTGCAAAATCTTATCGGCGCCCCCCCCAAAAACCATAGGCCCGGTCTTTGCGTTGCAGGTGCATGCGCCCATATACCAGTGGGCACTTCATCTGGACGGAACAAACGCCTGCTCCAGTGCGCGCTCCAGAGTCTGCACGCTGTACACGTCACGCAGGACGAGCGGCTGCTGCGCTTCGTTTCCGGCAGGAAAAAGCGCTGTCAACGGAATGCTCTTGCTGCCGAGCCCCTCCAGAAGACGGGTCGCATAGGCATTGGCGCTGGTCATGTCCACCCGCAGAAAGGTTACGTTATACATGGCCTGCCATTTGCGCAAGCGTTCGTCCGTCAGCACCGTGGCTTCCACAAACTTGCAGTTGGGGCACCAGTCGGCAGTGAATTCCAGCAGCAGGGGCTTTTCGCCCAAGGAACGCGTGAACGTTTCCGGCGTAAAGTCCGCCCACCGGGGCAAGGGAGCCGCTGGACGCAAAATCCAGAAAACCGATCCCGCCAGCAACAGGACCACCAGCCCACCCACCAGGCGCCGCCGCAGAACAGGGGCGGCGATGCCGCAGTACTGCCCCCACAGCCAGACGCCCATAGCGGCCACAAGGAGGACGCACAGAACGTCCATGTGTTTTTGTGCCGGGAGGATGGAAAGCAGGTACAGGGCCGTTCCCAGCAGGCAGAAGCCTACAATGCGTTCAAAAGTGCGCATCCATGTGCCCGGCCTGGGCAGGATGCGGGCGAAATCGGGCCGGATGCTGAGCACCATGTACGGCAAGGCCATGCCCAGCCCCACGGCCCAGAAAACGATCACAATAATATACAGCGGCTGCGTGAAGGCCCACCCCAGAACCCCGCCCAGCAGAGGCCCGCTGCACGGCGTTGCCAGAAAGGTGGAAATGAGACCGGTAGCGTAGGCCTGCAAACGCGGACTTGAAGAATGGCTGCCCGCCTTGAGATCAATGACCGGAAGAGTGAAAACGCCCAGCATGGACAGTCCCATCAGAAAAACCACAAGCAGCATGACCAGAAGCACTGCCTGACTCTGGTACAGTTGCCCCCACATGAGATCTGCCAGACCAAGCAACATGGCCAACGCGCTGAACAGCGTCATGATGCCCGCAGCAAAAAAGAGGTTGTGCTCCCGAAAGCGCCTGATGCCTTCTCGACCGCAACCGTCGACAAGCAGCAGACCGCTGACCTTGAATGTCAGCACAGGCAGCACGCAGGGCATGAAGTTGAGCAGCAGACCAGCCAAGATCCCCAAAAGCAATGCTTTGCCCAAACCGGCAATTTCGAGGGATGCGTCCATAAAACGGGGCGAAAGCTGGACTGCAAAGGTATCAGGAGGCGGCAGAGCGGGACGGGACAAAGCGGACACGTCGGCTGCCGCCTCCTCACTTTCTTCTTGCGAAAGCACGGCTTCGCCGGAGGGAGTGCCTTCCCTGCTGGCTTCCCACAGGGCACGCCACGAGGTGTTTTCCACAGTGCCCTCTGCCTGCGGCACTATGCCCGTCACCCGTTCGTTGAGCGGCAGGCATTTGTGCCGGGAGCACAAAAGTATGCTGATATCCGCAGCATAGGGCTTTCCCGGAGCGTCCGGCGGCAGGAAAACAAAAAAGCTCACCGCATCTTCGTACACAAAAACTGTGGCCGAAGGATCATAATAATCGCGCTGCAAGGCTCCCTGCGGATAGCGGACGGGAAAAGCCGCGCCCCCCACAGAAAAATCGATGGATGTGGGCCTTCCGCTCTCCCCCGGATCGTGCCCGTAGGCGTGAAAGCCCGCAGGGATTGTCAGGTGCAGGGCCGCCACCAGATCTTCCCCCTGACGCGCCACTTCCAGACGGGGCTGGAGGTCTGCTGCCCCAGCCAGACAGGGGCACAGCACAAAAAAGAGGAAAAAGGCGGCAAAACCTCCAAACACGCGCCGCCACGCGCGGGGGGTGCCCTGTACACGGCTGCTATGGAGCATTTCGGAAAACATATCTTCTTTCCGTCCCCAAAAACATCTTGCGCGTCGGCCCGCCGCAAGGCTTTTACCTGAAGAGCTCCCGCTCCTGAACACTGCTGCCTGTCCGGTCTTCCACCTCAACCCCCTGGGGGGGCTGAAAGCGGAACCGGGAAGGTTCAAGGGCGGCGTCAGGCTGAAAACGTATAAAGCGCACCTCATTGGTATTGCCATAAAAATCCACAAGCCGCGCCTGCCGGATATAGCCGGTTTCCGGCTCCACCCAGAGAAGGGCTTCCACCATTTGCGGGGCAGGTTCTTTGGGATACAGGCGCAGGCGCGTCAAGCCGTTTTCCCGTTCTTCCTGTCTGACGTCAAAATCTTTGGTCAGCGCGGCCTGCCCGGTGATGACCTGAATGATGCTGCGCGAATCCTGCACAAGCTCAAGAGGATAGCGGTAGACCACCGCCTCATCGGGGAGATGGTTCCAGATTTCCCGGTCAGTGACAACCAGCGTTTCTTCGTGTGGCCGGGCTGTCTCCCACCGGATCAACAGAGGCTTCCGGAAGAGCAGCGTGCCCTGCCGTTTTTCCACGGAGCCGCTCTCCTTGTGCGTGAGGGTCTGCTCGAACGTCGCGGAAAAAGAGCGCAGCTTTTCGTACCGCGCCTGAATGACAGAAACCGTGTCTGCGGCCTGGGCCGCAAGACTGCCCCACACGTAAAAACAGACGACAAAAATGCCGCAGGATACACTGAAGAAACGCATATGACCTCCGGGGCGGACTTCGCCCGTGGGATGTCGGCGCGGCAACGCGCCGGGGGTCTAGTTGAGCACCGCGCGGGGCTTGCTGCCGTCGGCCGGACCGATGATGCCGTCGTGTTCCAGTTGTTCCACAAGGCGGGCGGCGCGGTTGAAACCGATCTGGAAGCGCCGCTGCACCAGAGAAATGGACGCCCGCCCCTGTTCCCGCACAAAATTTTGCACCTCGCCGTACAGGGGATCCTGGGCCGCATCTCCGGCCCCCCCCCCGGCGCCGCCGCCTGCGGATTCAAGCCCCCACTGCGCAAAATCTACTTTATAGGCCGGGCTGAGTTGCCGCTTCCAGTGGGTCACGACAGCCTGCACCTCCTCATCGCTGAGAAAAGGGCCGTGCAGTCGCTGCACACGTCCGCCGCTGGGCTTGAACAGCATGTCGCCCCTGCCCAGAAGATGCTCCGCGCCCACCTGATCAAGAATGGTGCGCGAATCGTGCTTGGAAGTGACCTGAAAGGAAATGCGGCAAGGGAAGTTAGCCTTGATCAGGCCCGTGACCACATCCACGCTGGGCCGCTGCGTGGCCAGAATCAGATGGATGCCCGCAGCCCTGGCCAGTTGCGCCAGACGGACGATGCTGGTTTCCACCTCGCGAGAGGCCGTCATCATGAGGTCGGCCAGTTCGTCAATAACAATGACCAGATACGGCAAAGGCTCAAGGTCGGCAAAGTCCGGCGGCAGATCTTTTTTGAAGGCCGCCAGCTTCTGGTTGAAATCCGTCACCTTGCGCACTCCGAGGCGGGCCATGGCCGTGTAGCGGCGATCCATCTCGTGCACGGCCCAGTCCAGAGCGTTTTTGGCCTCGTTCATGTCCGTCACCACGGGATGCACCAGATGCGGCTCATCGGCATAAACGGCCAGTTCGATACGCTTGGGATCCACAAGCAACAGTTGCATGTCCTGCGGCTGGGCGCGGTAAAGCAGGCTGACGAGAATGCTGTTGAGACAAACGCTTTTGCCGGCCCCTGTGGCCCCGGCAACCAGCAAATGCGGCATGCGGGTCAGATCGGCCATGAAGGGCCTGCCCGCAATGTCCTTGCCAATGATCATGGTCAAAGGGCCGCAGCCGTTGCGAAAGATTTCCGAGGCGGCAAGCTCCCGAAAATTGACGGTCTCCCGGTTATCGTTGGGAATTTCGATTCCCACGGTATCGGAGCCGGGAATGGGCGCCTGGATGCGCACGGCAATGGCCTTGAGGGCCAGGGCCAGGTCATCGCTCAGGTTTGCGATTCTGCTCACGCGGATGCCCGGAGCCGGGCGCACCTCATACATGGTCACCACAGGGCCGGGGGTGATGCGCACCAGTTCGCCCTGAATATCAAAATCCTTGAGGCAGGCCATGAGCGCCCTGCCTCTGGCTTCCCGGTCTTCGCGCACAGCCGGGGAGGCGGATTTGGCAGGAGCGGCCAAAAGGTCGAGACTGGGCAGCGGAATGGCGGCTTTTTTTCGGGGTGCGGCAATGCCCGCATTCTGCACGGCAACCGCCTGTACCTCGCGCCTGTCTTCAACGACAAGGGGGGCGGCAGGGGGGGGAGCGGTCTGCTGTGCGGGATTTTTCGTTTCTTCCCGCTGTGTGGTCAGGGGGACAATTTCTTCAGGTCGGCAGAACGGCTCGTCATCCGCAGGTTCCGGATGCTTTTTTTCATAGATATCGGGAAGCTCCACCGGCGAGGGCCTGATGTTGCCCAAACGGTCGCGCATTTTCTCCCACCAGCTTCCCCAGGCAGCGAACCAGCGGGACGCAGAAAATGCTTCCTGCGGCGTTTCCGTTTGTGCGGGCTGCACGGGCGAAACCGTGCCCTTTTCTCCCAAGCGCGCCTCCATCCTTTGGCGAATCCACAGGGCAATCTTGCGCGCGAAATGGAACCACGAGATATTGCAAGCCAGTTGCAGACCCACGAGAATGACAAAAAACCACATCAGGGCGGAACCGCCCGGACTCAGAAAACGGCTGGTATTGGCGTGCAGGGCGCTGCCCACCATTCCCCCCCCCACAAGATCGCCGAGGGCAATATCCCAAGCCGAACTGACGGACAGAAGGCAGAGCGTCAGCAGGAAAAAACCGCACCAGCGCAACCAGTGCAGAGCGTATGCGGGCGAAACGTAGGCAGCGCCCATGGCCCCGAAAAGCAGGGGGCACAGATAGGCTCCGATGCCAAACACATCGTTGAGAAATCCGGCGGTGTACGCGCCGAACAGCCCGGCCTTGTTTTGCACCTGAGCCGCCCCGCTGACCACATGGTTCAGGCTGGGATCGTTGGCGTCAAAGGTAAGTACGCTGAGCAGAAGGAGCAGCGCCCAAAAAATCAGAAAGAGGCCGAGAAGCTCCCGGCTGAACGCATGGGTGTTCGTAGAACCGCCCTCCCCACTCTCCAGCGCTATTCCCGCCCCAGGTATTCCCTGCTCCGCGTGTCTACCTTGATGCGGTCGCCCTCATTGACAAAAATGGGCACCTGAACCACAAGCCCGGTTTCCAGTTTGGCAGGTTTGGTGACATTGCTTACCGTATCGCCCTTGGCCCCCGGCTCGGTTTCCACAACTTCCAGAACAAGACTTACCGGAATGTCGATATCAAGGGGAGCTCCCTTGTAGAGCAGCACCCGACATTCCTGACCGTCCTTGAGAAAGCCCTCTTTGCCGTCTGTTGTGTCGGCATGCATGTGGAGTTGCTCATACGTGGTCAGATCCATGAAGATGAGTTCCTCGTCCTGCCGGTAAAGGAACTGCATGTCGCGGGTTTCCAGGTCGGGTTTTTCCACCTTTTCGCCGGAGCGGAATGTGATGTCCTGCATGCGGGCAGTAAGAATGTTGCGCAGCTTGGTGCGGACCATTGCCCCGCCCTTGCCGGGTTTGAAGTGCTGGAACTCCACAATTTCATAGGGAATGCCTTCAACTTCAATTTTCAGGCCCTTGCGAAAATCAGTGGTGGAATACATGGATTCTCCTCTGCTGCGGCGCACTCCGTCCTGTCAAAAAAATCCGGAGCACAGCCGCCGCGTATCGTAAAAATTCACATTGTCTCTGAACCTAATATACTCTCTCATAGAAAATAACTTGTCAAGACAGCGGAAAACCGGGTAGATTTTCTGCATGGATGCCAGCCTGCACCTCGAAACAACCGCATATACCCTTGACCAGTTGACTGCCAGTCCCGAAACGCAGATCGCTCTGGCGGGGCGCTCCAATGTGGGCAAGTCGTCACTGATCAACGCGCTGGCTGGCAGAAGGCAGTTGGCCAAGGTCAGCTCCACCCCGGGCAAGACACGTTCCATCAATTTTTATCGTGTCGAGCCGCACGGCTTCTATCTGGTGGATCTTCCCGGATACGGCTATGCCCGCGCCTCCCACGCCGAACGTGAAAAATGGGCGCGCATGCTGGAAAGCTATCTTGCCTTCTGCCCAAGTCTCAAGGCTCTGGCCCTCCTGCTGGACTGCCGCCTCCCGCCGCAAAAGCTGGACAAGGACCTGGCGGCCTTTGCCCGCGCGGCCGGGCGGGACATCCTGCCCGTGCTGACCAAGGCCGACAAGTGCAAGCAGAACCAGCGCGCCACTGCCCAGCGGCAGTGGCAGGACATTGTGGGCATCCGCCCTCTGCTCACCTCCGCCAGCGCGCGGACGGGCATTGACCAGTTGTGGCTCGCCCTCATGGCTGTTGCAAAAAATCACCCGGCCGATGGAGGCGAAGGCTGAGCGCTGACGGCATCCGGGCTGTCGCGCGGCGGTTCCATATGGATGGTGATGCGGCCCAGTACCGGCAGGGCAAGACGCAACTGCCCCTCAAGGCGCTCGCTTACAGCATGTGCTTCCCGCACCGTAAGCCCCTCACCCACTACGCAGTGAAAGGCAACGCAAATACCTTGCTCCGGCAGGGCATAGACGGAAAAACTGTGCGGATGCCGCACAAGCGGCTCACGGGCCGCCAAGGTCTGAATCTCGTTCCAGGCCATTTGCGACAGGGCTTCAGGCACAGACCTGCCTGACTCGCCGTCGGCCAAGGTCAACTCCGGCTCCAGATGGCTGATGATTTCCGCCGCAGGCCATCGCGCGCGCAGTTCCTCCTCAAAAATCCTGACTTCCTCATAGGCCCGGGCAAAGGCTTTCTCTCCCGGAAGCTCCACATGCAGTTCCACGCGGGGCCCGGCATCTCCCTGCAACAGCCGGATATGGTGCACAGACAGCCCGTGCGCCGACGCCGCAGCCTGTATGAAAAGGAAAGGATCCTTTTCCCCTCCGGCATCCCGGCTGCACGGCTCCACATGCACCGTAACGTCAGCCCCCGGCAGAACCTCCGTGACGGCCCGCTCCACCAGATGCGCCAGCCGGTGTCCCTCGCTGACGCGAATACCCGAATCAACCCCGACGCGCAGATCCACAAAACTTTGCGCGCCGCTGCTCCGCACGCGCACGCCATCCACCGAGGCAATGCCGGGCACCTTACCCACCGCTTGGGCCACAGCCGCTTTTTCCCGCGCGGATCCGGAGTCCATCAGGGCGTTGACGGCTTCGGCCGCCATGCGCCAGCTCGCCCGAAAGATGATCAGCGCCACCAACAGGGCAGCCACCGTATCGGCCTGCACAAGAACACGGGAGAGCGGAGAGGGAAGGTGCAGGGCCGAGGCCAGCCAGACGGCAAACACGCCCACCAGCACCACTGCGGAAGAAAGGATATCTGTGGAAAAGTGCAGGGCGTCCGCCTCAAGGGCCTGACTTTTGTATTTGCGGGCCACACGTCGCAGGGAACGCACGCGCGAAACATCCACAACAATGGAAAAGGCCATCACACCCACTCCCCACAGGGAGGGGGTTACAGGGCTTTCTCCTGCCATGAGACGCTGGACGGCCTCATGGACGACCCAGAGGCAAATGCCGAAAAGCAGAAGGGTTTGCGCCAGGGCAGAGAGGTTTTCCGCCTTGCCGTGCCCGTAGGGGTGGGAGGAATCGGCCGGGCGGGATGCCACGCGGACAGCACCCACCGTCATGGCGGCGGCCAGCAGATCCAGCCCGCTGTGCAGGGCTTCGGACAAGACGCCAAGGCTGTTGGTGTGGATGCCGACAAGCAGTTTTACCGTGGTGAGAATGCATGCCGCCAGCAGGGAAAAAAGGGCCGCCCGATATTTTTCCTGATCGGCAGCGTGTTCGGCGACCATAGGACATCCTCCCGAAAAAGACTCCGCACCGGCGTACCGGATTATACCCTGCCCCACCACCTGCGGGGCCGGTTGCGGGCCGAAAGTTGACGAAAAGCCACCGAACGGAGAAACAAGAAGCGGACAGCCATAAGCATGCCAAGATAACGGATAAAGGTCGAGCAAAAAAGTCCGGCAAAATCCACTCTCCCTGGAACCGGGTTGTGGCTGTCGAAAAACACGGACGGACGTGCGGAGGCGACGCTATGCTGAGACATGCCCTGGAAACGGATCTGGATCAGATTGAAGAAGGATACCGAAAGCATTTTGCGCACGAAAAAAAGTACGGAGCGTTCACTGTTTTCCGGGAAGGCATATATCCTACGCGGAAGGATGCGGAGCAGGCTCTGGCCACAAACTCCCTGTATCTCTGTGAGACAAGGGGGAAAATTTCGGGAAGCATGATTCTGAACAAAAACCAGCCCGCCGAATACGCAAGAGTGGCTTGGCCGAGCCGGGCTCCCGCAGAGAAAGTGATGGTGATCCACCTGATTCTGGTGCATCCGGACATGGCGGGCAGGGGCATCGGCTCCTCTCTCGTGCAGCATGCCCTGGAAACGGCGAAGCAGCACTCCTGCGAGGCCGTCCGGCTTGACACGGGCGCGCAAAACATTCCCGCCTGTTCCCTGTATGCCAAACTGGGTTTTCAGGTGGTGGAATCCGGTGTCATGAGCGTCGGAGGCATGATTCCTCACGACAGGCACCTTTTCTTTGAAAAAAAGCTCGACCTCTGAACCTCGCGTGAATTCGGCGCACCTGCCAACGAAAAATGAAAAAGCCCGCCGAAGCGGGCCTGAATCATGACGCGTGGCTACAGCCAGCGGAACCATTGCTTCCAGGAACCCTGGCGCTTTTCGCGCACTTCCCGTCCCTGTTCCTCGCGGTAGTTGTGGTATGCGGCCAGGCTTTTTTCCTGCGCGTGCTCCGCCACCTGCGGCACATCGGGGAAAGTGGTCACGATGTACTCATAGCGACGCCAGGCAGGGCCATATTTTTTCATGTGCCAGAACACATCGGCGATATACAGCTCGTGTTCGGCCATGAGCCTGCGGCAGGTGACCATGTGTTCTTCTGCGCTCTTGGCATAGGGGGAGTCGGGGTAGACCTGACGGAGGCGGTTGAAATAGTCGTAGGCCTCCTGCAATTCCGTTGTTGCCCGGTCAATGGAGCGGAACTGCTTCATGAGCGACATGCCCGTCTGGTATAGGACATAGGGGATCGCTTCGTGCCGCGGATGGAGGGATTCAAAATCCTTGTAGGTTTCCGCAGCGAGTTCATACTCCGAATCGAGGAAGTAGGCATCAGCCAACGAAAGCTCCGCATCGCGCGTGTACGGGCTGAAGGGATAGGTATCCCGCAGCTTGTTGTAGAGTTGCACCGCCCGTACAAAATTCTTTTCACTCATGGCGTCGTTGGCAGCCTCAAAGATTTCCTGTGCGGTATCTTCCGCTGGCGGCAAATAGATCATGTCGATGATGCCACAACCGGAAAGCATGAAAAGACTTGCACCGATCAAGAGTACGCGAAGCAGTTTTTTACGCATGGAGCTGTTCCAGAAAGACGAATGCGGCTTGGGCGGCCGTAGCGCCGTCACCGGCTGCGGTGATTACCTGGCGGCAAAGCTTGGAGCGGATATCGCCAGCGGCAAAAATACCGGGAATGCTGGTGCGCATTTCCGTATCCGTCACAAGAAATCCCTGGGTATCGCAGGCAATGCCGTCGGGCAGAAAACCCGTGGCAGGCTCGCTGCCCACATAGACAAAAAGCCCATCCACAGCCAAAACCCGCTCGTCGTTGGTCTTCAGGTTTTTGACGGACAAGCCCGTCAACTGGCTGTCTCCGTGCAGGCCCGTGATGACAGAACTGCGAACAAGTTCGATTTTTCCGGACAGATGCATGATCTTGTCCAGATATATCTTGTGCCCGCGAAATTCGTCACGGCGGTGGATGAGGTAGAGCTTATCCACCAGTTTGGCGAGATAGAGGGATTCTTCCAGAGCGGAGTTGCCACCGCCCACCACAGCGACAGTCTGGTTGCGGAAAAAATTGCCGTCGCACAGGGCACAGTAGGAAACCCCCCGCCCGCGCAACCTGTCCTCGCCCTCCAGGCCGAGCTGCCGATGACGCGCCCCCGAGCAGACGAGGACGACCTTCGCCGCATATTCCTCCCCGCCCGCACGGACAAAAAACCGGCCTGCATCCCCGGCAACGGATTCCACCGTTACCGCGGACCTGTCCACACCCAGCCCTTCAAGATGGGCAGTGAACAGGTCCGCCAGTTCATAT
>ERZ773099.1681-NODE-1681-length-16125-cov-4.973055_pt1 | contig 16125 bp, 17 predicted proteins | sample MGYA00511120_ERZ773099 | MGnify/ENA primary metagenome ERZ773099 (study PRJEB29015, sample SAMEA2738012) | human oral metagenome | biome: human oral; feature: human-associated habitat; material: dental | place: China | collected 2104 ...
AGGTCCCCATCCGGGACCTGGTGACGATCTTCGAAGCGCTGGCGGACTACGGCAAGGCGTCCCGCAGCGTGGACTTCCTGACGGAGCGGGCGCGCGAGGCTTTGTCGCGGCTGATCTCCCTCAAGATACAGGGGCCGGACGGCGTCATCACCGCCGCGACGCTCTCCCCCAACTGGGAGCAGCGGATCATGGCGGGGGTGGACGGCGACCTGGCGCGGGGCTGGCAACTCAACATGGACCCCCGCGACGTGCAGAAGATGATCGCCGCGATCTCCCGCGCAGCGGACGACATGGTGATAAAGAACCTGCCCCCGGTCCTCCTGGTCCACCCGGACGTGCGCCTCATCGTCCGCCGGCTGATCGAGGGGTCGATATCGAACGTTTTTGTGGTATCGTACAATGAGATCGTGCACGGCGTGCAGATCAAGACGGTGGGCATGGTGGAGTAGGCCGGGGAAACAGAAGCGCCGGCGCGGCGTTTAACTTCGGTAGATTGCAGGGACGGTGGGGACGGACGATGCGGGTGGTCAATCAGATTACTTTCGAGGCGAAGGACGACGCCGACGCGATGCGCCTGGCCGTGGAGCGGCTGGGGCCGAACGCGGTGATCTTCTCCACGCGCACGGTGAGGACCGGGGGCGTGTGGGGCTTCTTTCAGCGCACGGCGCTTTTGGTGACCGCCGGGATCATCGAGGACAGCGCGGAGGAGGGCAAGGCAAAGCCCAAGCCCCGGACGAGGGAAGCGCGCGACGACGGCGAAACGAGGCGTGAGAACCTGATCGCCTTTCAGAAGCTCATGGAGTTCAAGGACAGGACGTCGGGCGGCGCGGCCAGGGCCCCGGTGGGGGAGGAGGGATACCGCCCCCAGGGAACGGGCGCCGTGCCGGAGGGTGACCGCGTGCAGATATCTCAGGAGGGGCTGCGCAGCGCCTACGGGCTGAAGCAGCCGGATGCCGCGCCCTCGGTCCCCGCTCCGGACCCCTCTGCGACTCCCCTCTCCGCGGGGGACGCGAAGAAGCTGATGGACGAGGTGGGGGCCCTCTCTCAGCGCGTGGAGGCCCTCTTTGCGCGGTTGGCCGCGGGCGGAGAACAGGCCCGGCCACAGGCTACGGAGGCTCCGGCCCCAGCGGCCCCTTCGTTTCATGCGGGGCTTCCAGCGGCTCCCGTCGCCGAGGAGGCTGGGCTGAGCGCCGCGGATCGGGAGATCGAGCAGCGCCTGCGGGCCTCGGAGGTGGACGAGAAGTACGTCCGGAAGCTCCTGGCCGACTACGGCGCCACCGACCGTTCTCAGCCCTTCACGGACTGGCTGGCCTTGCAGATCGCCTGCTCCGGGGACGACGGCGGGGACGCCGTGGGAGGGCGCAAGGTGATGCTGCTGGGTTCCACGGGGGTCGGGAAGACTACGACCATCGCCAAGCTGGCGGCCATTCAGGCGCTCCTGGAGCACCGCAGCGTCCTGCTCCTCACGAGCGACACCTACCGCATCGCCGCGGTGGATCAACTGCGCACCTATGCTAAGATATTGGGGGTGCCCATCGAGGTCGTCTTCGAGGCGGAGGCGCTGGGGTCCATCCTGAGCGGACACGAGGGCGCCGACCTCGTCCTGCTGGACACGGCGGGGCGCGCCCAGAGGGATGCGAGGACCCTTGAGGTCTTCGAGTCCCTCTACGACGCGTTTCAGCCGGACGCGGTGCATTTGGTGCTGGCAGCGAACATGAAGTACCGCGACATGCTGGACGTGACAAGGCGTCTGCCCGACATCCCGATCTCGCACCTGCTCTTCACCAAGCTGGACGAGACGGTCAGCTATGGGGCCATCTTCAACGTCCAGCAGGAGATGGGGCTTCCGGTGTCCTTCCTGACGGCGGGGCAGAACGTGCCGAAGGACATCGAGGTGGCCACGGGCGCCCGCATCGCGGATTTCCTGATGACGCCGGAAGGGGAGCGCCTGACGGCATGAACGCTGCCGGGGATCAGGCCGGAGAGCTTCGCCGCCTCGTCGAGGAGAAGCGTCAGGCCATCCGCCGGCGGGGCCGCCTGCGGACCGTCGCCGTCCTCAGCGGAAAGGGGGGCGTGGGAAAGAGCAACCTGGCGCTGTCCATGGCCTGCGCCATGGCGGATCGCGGCAGGCGGGTCGTCGTCATGGACGCGGACCTCGGCCTCGCGAACCTGGACCTCCTCTGCGGGGTCAGCCCGCAGCACAACCTGTCGCACCTGGTGGAGGGCAGCCGCGGCCTGACGGAGGTGCTGACGCCCGTCCCGCGGGAGGAGCGCGTGACGCTGCTGTCGGGGGGCGTGGGCTTGAAGGCCATGGCGGACCTCGACGACGACGCACTGCAGCGGGTGTTCGGCGCGCTGGAGGACCTTGAATCCCGTGCGGACGTGCTGATCCTGGACACGGGGGCGGGCATCCACCACGGGGTGCTGGCCTTCGCTCATGCGGCGGACCTGACGCTCCTGGTCACGACGCCGGAGCCCACCTCGGTGCGGGATGCCTACGGGGTCATCAAGTCCCTGGGGCCTGCGGAGGCGGGCAGAGAGCTCCTGCTGGTCGTCAACATGGCGAGTAGCAGGGCGGAGGCGCTGGACGTGGCGGACCGGATCCGCAGGGCGTCCGCGCGGTTTTTGGGGCGCTCTCCTTCCTACCTGGGCTGCGTGCTGCGGGATGCGTGCGTCGAGCGGGCGGTGCGCGGCCGAGGGATATTCTACCGCGCCTCGCCCTACTCGTCGGCGTCGCGCTGCGTCGGGGAGCTGGCGGAAGCGCTGCTTCAATGGGGAGAGGAGAGGACGGCGCCGCCCGAGACGAGGGGGCTGAGGTCCTTTTTTGCGAGGCTGGCACGGGGCTTTTTCATGGAGAAATGACGATGGCGACAGAACAGGATCAAGACAAGAACTTAAAGCTGATCAACTCCCTCATCGGCGCCAAGGCGGAGTTGAGCTTTTCGACCGGCCTCTACAAGGGAAAGTACGCCTCGAGGCTTGAGGACGTCGAGCCGGCGAAGGAGAACGATGGGCCGCTCTTGGGGATGGCGCACCCCATGTTCAAGGGGGCACTCCTCCCCGTGGCCCGCAGCTTGGAGCTCTCGCTGCGCCTGGAGGGCAACGCCTGCTTCTACCAGAGCCCGGCGGAGATCGTGCGCACGGTCGTCAACGTCCCCATCCCTCTGGTGTGGCTTCGGCTCGGTGCGCCGCTTGAGAGGGTGCAGCGGCGCATGTTCGTCCGCGTGCCCTGCGGGATCAAGGCGCGGGCGTACCTCTTGGAGGTGAACTCGGAGTACGAGGCGGCTGAGGCCGCGAGGCGGGGGGCGCCCCTGCCGGCCCCGACCCAGGCCTGGTTTCCCCTCCTCCTGAACGACATCAGCCTGGGGGGAGTGGGTGCCCTGATCCAGAAGGAGCAGGCGGACATGTGTCGCCTCAGGGCACGCTACCTCCTGCAGATGGCCGTTTCCGGCACGGAGTTCTTCGTCATCTGCGACATGGTGAAGACCCTGAAGGACGAAACGGGGCGGATTTCGGCGGGCCTGGTCTACGAGGGGCTTCCTGCCTTCACGGAGAAGCTGATGGGCGCTTTCATCCGACAGCAGGAATTGAGCGGGCGAGGTTCGTGATATGACGTCTTCTATTGACAGGAGCGGGAGGATCAGGGTGCTGGTGGTGGACGACTCGGCCTTGATGCGGCAGATGTTGAGCGACATCCTGAAGTCGGACCCCCGCATCGAGGTGGTCGGGACGGCACGGGACGGTGTGGACGCCCTGGCGAAGATCAAGGAGCTCAAGCCGAACATCGTGACGATGGACGTCGAGATGCCCAACATGGGCGGCCTGGAGGCCCTGGAGCGGATCATGAAGACGACCCCGCTTCCGGTCATCATGGTCAGCAGCCTGACCCAGGAGGGCGCGGAGACCACGATGAAGGCGCTGTCCCTGGGGTGCGTGGACTTCGTGGGCAAGCCGTCAGGTTCCATCTCGCTGAACATCCGCAGCGTCGGATCGGAGCTGATCGAAAAGGTGGTGGCAGCCAGCACGGCCTCCGTCCGTTCGCTGGCGCGGGGAGTGGGCGGAGCGGAGGCGATGCGGCAGCGGCCCCGACCGCTCCTGGAGTCGCTGGCTGCTGCGCCCCAGACGCCGCGCCCGTCGGCCCGTCGGCGGGAGATCGTGGCGATCGCCTCCTCCACGGGAGGCCCTATGGCGCTGTCCGAGCTGATCCCGAAGCTGCCGGGGAACTTCCCCGTCCCCATCGTCGTCACGCAACACATGCCGCCGGGCTTCACGGCCTCCTTCGCCAAGCGCCTGGACGGGGCCTCGGCGCTGAAGGTGGCGGAGGGGGCGGACGGCCTGGAGCTCAAGCCGGGGCTGGTGGTCATCGCGCCGGGCGGGAGCCACCTCATCTTCAGGCGCAGGAACGGCGCGGTGGTGTGCGAGCTCCTGGACGCGCCTCCGGTGTTGTCTGTCAAGCCTGCAGCGAATATAATGTTTATGAGTGTGGCGGACGAGTTCGGCGGAAACGCCGTCTGCGTCGTCCTGACGGGGATGGGGCGCGACGGGACCGATGGAGCCACGATCCTGCACCGTAAGGGCGCGTGGGTGATCGCGGAGTCACAGAAGACCTGCGTGGTGTACGGGATGCCGAAGGCGGCGGTGGAGGCGGGCATCGTGGACGAGGTGCTCCCGCTGAACGAGATCCCCGACGCCCTGATCAGGGCGGTGAAATAACGGCCCGGGGAGTTCGGACCGAGCCGCCGGACCCTTGACGGAGGCCCGCGGGGGAGGGACGTTGCGTTTTTTGAACGTGCCGGCGTTCCGGCACAGGGTTTTTTGGATATCACGAGTTTGGGGATGGTAGATCATGACGGATATGGACATGAGCCAGTACCTTGGCGCTTTCCTGGATGAAACGGACGACAACCTTCAGAGGCTGGACGACCTCCTGCTGGCCCTGGAGAAGAACATGGTCGATATGGACGTCATCAACGAAATTTTCCGCGCCGCCCACACGCTGAAGGGGATGGCGGGGACCATGGGCTTCAACCAGATGATGGGGCTGACCCATGCGATGGAGGATCGCCTGGACGCGGCGCGCAAGGGAACGAAGCCGCTTGCCGAGGCGGACATCAACCTCCTGTTCTCCGGCCTGGACACGCTGCAGAACATGGTGGACTCCATCCGGAACGGCGGAAACGACGCGCACATCGACGTTTCGCAGATGGTGGCGAAGTTCCGCGGCGAGGCCCCAATGTCGTCCGAAGAACCCGCAGCGCCCGCCGCTGCCGCCGAACCCGCTGCCGCTGCTGCCTCGGAGCTCTCCCAGCAGGAGGCGGAGTGGGTCATGGAGGCCAAGGACCTCAAGATGACGGCCTTCAGCGTTCGCGTCACGCTGAAGGAGAACTGCCTCCTGAAGGCGGCCCGCGCCTACATGGCTGTCAACCGCCTTGAGGAGCTGGGCAACCTCTTCAAGACGGAGCCCTCCGTCGAGGGCCTTGAGAACGAGCAGTTCGACCTCGACTTCATGGTTTACCTCGCCTCCTCCGAGTCCGCGGAGGACATCAAGAAGGCGGTGGAGAAGATCAGCGACATCGCCTCCGCCGACGTGGAGGAGATCAAGGCGGCGCCGGCCCCTGCCCCGGTGGCTGAGGTCGCTGCCGCTGCGCCCACCCCCGCCGCGGCCCCGACTGCGGCGTCGACCTCCGCCCCTGCTCCTGCCGCGCCTGCGCCCTCTGCGGCCCCTGCTCCTGCAGCCGCGGCTCCTGCCGGCGCCGCAGCTCAGAAGAAGGAGAGCGCGGCGAAGAAGGCCAGCCAGACGGTGCGCGTGGACATCGGCCGGCTGGACAAGCTGATGAACCTGGTGGGCGAGCTCGTGATCAGCAGGGCCCGCATCGAGCGCCTGGTGCAGGAAGCGCGGCTCAGGGAGTTCGACGAGCCACTGTCCCAGCTGGGCCGCATATCGGGCGACATCCAGGAGCTGGTGACGAAGCTGCGCATGGTCCCCGTGTCCTTCACCTTCGACCGATTCCCGCGCCTGATCCGTGACCTCTCCAAACAGCTGCAGAAGAACGTCGAGCTGGTGCTCGAGGGCGAGGAAACGGAGCTTGACCGCACCGTGATCGACGAGATCGGGGACCCGATGGTCCACCTGATCCGAAACTCCATGGACCACGGCATCGAGCGCCCTGCTGACCGCAAGGCACTGGGCAAGCCCGAGAAGGGCACCCTGAAGATCTCCGCCTATCAGGAGGGCAGCGGCGTCGTCATCGAGGTGTCGGACGACGGCGCGGGCATCGACCCGAACCGGGTGAAGGCCAAGGCCGTCGAGCGCGGCATTATCACGCCGGAGCAGGCTGCCTCCATGAGCGACGAGGAAGCCGTCCAGATCGTCCTCCTTCCGGGCTTCAGCCTCTCCAAGGAGGTGACGGACCTCTCCGGGCGCGGCGTGGGGATGGACGCCGTCAAGAGCAAGGTGGAGGCGCTGAACGGACAGTTCGACCTCGTGACGAAGAAGAACGAGGGGACTCACGTCTACATCCGCCTGCCCCTGACGCTGGCCATCGTCCTCTCCCTGCTCATCAAGGTGGGGGATGAAACCTACGCCATCTCCCTCGAAAACGTGGAGGAAACGATCCTGGTCAGGAAGGAGAACATCAAGACGGTGCACGGCGCGCCGGCCACGATCCTGCGGGGCGAGGTCCTCTCCCTGAGCGACCTGGGCGACGTCTTGGGCGCGGACGGCATCGAGCAGGACCGCGAGGAGTACCCCGTCGTGGTGGTGAAGATCGGCAAGAACAAGATCGGCTTCATCGTCAGCGAGCTGATCGGCCAGCAGGAGATCGTCATCAAGTCCCTGGGGAGCTTCCTGTCGAAGATCGACGGGATCACGGGCGGGACGATCCTGGGCGACGGAAACGTGGCGTTGATCCTGGACGTGGCCTCCTTCTACTCCACCAAGGGCTAATGCGGTGAGTGGCCATGCTTGACCTGAGTTCTTTCAACAACATGCAGCTGGACGCTATCCGGGAGGTCGGCAACATCGGCACCGGAAACGCGGCGACGGCGCTCTCCAAGCTCCTCTCGTGCATGATCGACATGGACGTGCCGAAGGCGGAGCTGGTCTCCATCTACGACCTCGCCGGCCATTACGGGGACCCCGATCAGCAGATGGCGGCGGTCTTCGTCCGGTCCCTGGGGGAGTTCAGCTGCAGCCTCATCTTCATCCAGAAGGAGGAGGACGCGGACCTGATGGTGAACCTCCTCCTGAAGCAGCAGTTCGGGGCGGACAACATCCCGAAGGAGCTTCCGCAGGAGATGAGCGACAGCGCTCTGACGGAGGTGGGCAACATCATCCTGAGCTCCTTCCTGAACGCCATCAACCTCCTGATCGGGACGCAGCATCAGATCTCCGTGCCGGGCGTGGCCCACGACATGCTCTCCTCCATCCTGGACGTCGTGGCCTCCATCTTCGGCCAGATGGGCGAGACGGCCCTGATGGTCAACACGGAGCTGAAGGTCGAGGAGACGGGGGACAAGCCGATCTCCGGCAACATCATCATGCTCCCAGACCCGGAGGCCCTCGAGTTGCTTTTGAGAAAGCTGCAGGTGCTCTAAATATGGAGAACAGCTACCTGCTTGGAATGGCCGACCTGGTGGTCGCCAACGCGCCTGCGAAGCTGGTGACCCTTGGCCTCGGCTCCTGCATCGGCCTCGTGGTCTTCGACACCGTCGCCAAGGTCGCCGGGATGGCCCACATCATGCTCCCCAACAGCCGCGGGGCTCAGGGCCTTGAGAAGGTGGGAAAGTTCGCGGACACGGCCGTGCCGGCGATCATCGACGAGATGATTAAGAAGGGGGCCTCGAAAGCCCGCATCAAGGCGAAGATCGCGGGTGGAGCTCAGATGTTTGCGCTCCCCGGCGCCCCGGCCGCCTTCCTGTCCGTCGGCGCCCAGAACGTCAAGGAGACGACGGCGGCGCTTTCGAAGATGGGCATCGTCCTGGTCGCCTCGGACACGGGGGGCAACAAGGGGCGGACGGTGGAGTTCTCGACGGAGAGCTGGATGCTGAAGATCAAGACCCTGGGGAAGGGCGTCACGGAGATCTGAGGGGCCGAGCTCTGACACCAGCGCCCGGTTCCTGTGTTTCATGGTGGAGGTGACGCCTTGAGCCCGGAGGCCGCCGATGCGGCATTGTGGAAGGAGTACGCTGAGACCCGCTCCGAGGGGTGCCGGGAACGGATCGTGAAGCGTTACCTGCCCCTGATCAAGTATGTAGTGGGCCGGATGGTGGTGACGCCGCCGTCCGGCTTGGACTACGAGGACCTTTTGAGCTTCGGAATCTTCGGCCTCCTCGACGCGATCGAGCGCTTCGACCTGTCGAAGGGCTTCTCCTTTCAGACGTTTGCCGTTCCGCGCATTCGGGGCGCCGTGCTGGATGAGCTGCGCAAGTGCGACTGGTTCTCCCGGACGGGCCGGGAGAAGGTGCAGCGCCTCAACCGGGCGATGGAGAGGGTGCTGAGGGACCGTGGGCGCCTGCGGGACGACTGGGTGATGCAGGAGATGGGCGTCGATGAGCGGACGTACCTCGAGGCTCAGGAGCTTGCCAGTCGGAGTTACATCGCCTCCCTCGACGAGGTTTCCGTCCTTGAGGACGGTGAGGTTGCCATCGAGGACACGCTGGCCGATGATCGGGAGGGGGCGCAGGAGCGCCTCGAGTTCGAGGGCGATCGGGAACAGCTCGTCGCTGCAATGAAGCAGCTCACGGAGAGGGAGCAGCAGGTCCTGTCCCTTTACTATTACGAGGGGCTTGCGCTGAAGGAGATCGGGCGCGTGCTGGGCGTGACGGAGTCACGCGTTTCCCAGATCCATGGACACGCGCTGAGCGCGCTGCGGGCGACGCTCCAGGGCGCGGAGTCCCGGAGGGCCGTTCGACGGCCTTGAACCGGTTTCGGCGTGGCCTCAAAGGCCGGCGTTCGAGCGGTGCGGCAAGGAGGGTGTGCAGTGGGAGATGCGAAGCTGAAGCTGGAGGCGAATGAGCAGGGGGTCTGGCTCTCCGCCTCCGATAGAGACTTCACCCAGAACGACGTGGCCGACCTTCTGAGAAAGCAGGGGGTGCGGAAGTACGACCTAAGGGTCGCTGAGGCCTTTATCCGCACCAAGGGCGAGAAGCCCTGCAAGATTGCCCCGCGGGACCCACTGGCGGAGCGGGACGCGGAGGTGGTCGTGAAGCTGGCGCAGGACAACATGACCGCCTTCGTCCTGCTGGAGCCGCCCTTCTTCACGAAGCCCTGGCCCACGGCGGAGGGCGTTCGCCGCGCGCTGGAGGCCCGGAACGTAGCCTTCGGAATCGACGATGCCGCCATCGAGGACCTCGTGAGCCGTCGCTTTTCGGACGACTACGTGGCGGTGGCCCGCGGCGTCCCCCCTGTGGAGGGAAAGAACGCCCGGATCGAGTTGATCCTGGACCCGGACAAGCCGCCCGAGATCCGGGAGGGGGAGAAGATCGACTTCTGGAGCCGCAGTGCGCTGATCAACGTCCACCCGGGCGAGGTGGTGGCTGTGAAGCACGCGGCGGTCCCCGGCAAAAATGGCTCCACCGTCATCGGCACGACGCTCGCCGCCGCGGAGGTGAAGGACGTGGACTTTTCCTTCGGGGAGGGGCTGGCGCCGTCGGAGGAGAACCCCCTGTCCCTTGTGGCGACGGTCGAGGGTCAGCTGAAGAACCAGGGCGGCAAGCTGGTGGTGCTGCCGGAGCTTGAAGTCGGGGGTGACGTGGACTTCAGCGTGGGGAGCATCGACTTCACCGGCGCGGTCCGCATCAACGGGTCGGTGCGGGAGGGCTTTCACGTCATCGCCAAGGGCAACATCGACGTGCGGGAGATGGTGGAGGGCGCGGAGGTGTACAGCGAATCCGCCGTGACCATCAACGCAGGGGTCCGGGGCATGGGTAAGGCCACCATCCGGGCCGAGGGCGACGTGAACATCGGCTTCGCGGACCAGGCGACGATCCGCAGCGGCGGGACGATCACGGTGAAGAACGCCATCCTGCACAGCCGCATCTACGCGAAGCAGTCGGTCATCGTCCTCGGCGGCCAGAAGTCCCAGGTGGCCGGAGGACGCATCGAGTGCGGCATGGAGTTCTCTTGCCAGGTGCTGGGCAGCGAGATGGGGACCAGGACGGAGGTCGTCGTGGGCTTCCCGCCGACCCTGATGGAGCGGAGGCGCGTCCTCCTGGCCGAGGTGGACCGGTGCAACGAGAACCTGGAGAAGATCGAGCCCAACCTGCTCTTCCTGAAGAAGCTGGAGGCGTCGGGTCAGATGGACAGCCAGAAGCGGGGTATGCTGATGAGCCTGGTGAAGATGAAGTTTCAGCTTCAGGCTGCCGTGGAGAGCATGAGCGTGGAGATCAGGGACATCCAGCACGAGTTGGACGTCCTGAACGAGAGCGGGATCGTCCGCGTCCGGGACATCTGCTATCCGGGGGTTCAGATCACCATTCGCGGCCTCACGTACCTGGTGCGCGAGATCTGCCGCTACACGGCCTTCGTCGCGGATGAGGGCGCCGTGACGCTCAAGCCCTTCGACTATCGGCCCGCCGGAAAGGCCCCAAAAAGCTAAACGTCGTCCTGTCCATACCGCTATAGTGCGAGGTCGCGGCCGGCGTCCTCCGGCGGAGGCGGCGCGCGCCCAAAGCCTTAGGAGGTGCTTGCATGGTCCAGCCGATCAGCCTTTTGATGTCGCAGTTTAACGTTGAGAACAGCGCTCAGTTGACGCGGAATGCCCTCGCGGCCGCCCAGGATACGGGGCAGGGACAGGAGGTGGTCCGCGACAGCCTGAGGCGCACGCAGATGGTTCAGGCCAACGAGGCTGCCGCCGGGGTGCGGAAGGTGCGCCGCCGCACCGACGAGGAGGAGCGAGAGGGCCGCAGGCGTGACGCCCAGGACTCCTTCCGGCGCTCCGAGCCGGCAGGGGAAGCGGAGGCCGAGGCGCCTCATGAGGCGGTTGCCGCGAAGACCCAGGATAAGGGCTTTGAATTCTATGCCTGAGACGGCGCAGCGGGTCGATGGAGCAAAGGAGCTGGAGGTGGGGTTTGCGTGATGGCGTCGAATAACGGCCTGGGCTACATCGTGATCGACGGCGAGGAGGGCCAGTTCCGCGGCGCTTCGCTGGTGGTGGACCTTCGGGGGATTCCCCTGGACTTCCGGTACACGGACCCGATCCGTCCGACGAAGCTGGAGCGCATCCTCTACGGCAGCGCGCTGGACGTCTACCTCCGGGAGGAGCTGATCCTGCAGAGCCTGCTGGGGGCGGTGGAGACGAAGCCGCAGCTATGGATCTGCGACGCAGAGGAGCTGCTGGCTCCGATCAAGGCCCTGGAGAAGGCGAAGTGTGTCGTGCTCTCCGCCTCGACCCACGCGCCCCTCGAAAGCGCCGGCAGCGTGGAGCCCATGGGGGGCGCGAACGTCGTGCTGATCCAGGCGGACGCGGTGAGCGCGCCCCTTCGGGCCACATTTTCCGAGGGCGTGCGGCAGGACGAGGTGCAACAGACCGCCTCCCTGCTGACGGACGCCGCGAGGACCATGGAGCTCCTGGAGCCCTTTGGCCGGATACGCAAGGCGCTGACCTCCCTGGGGGAGGAGTAGGGCGGTGGCTCTGGAGGAGATTCGGAGCTATTTCGCCCGCCACGTCCTCGGCCGCCTGAGGGTGCGCTGCGGCACGCCAGCCATGGAGTCCCCCGCGGTGGGAACGCTGCGGAGGGGGGCAGAGGTCCACCCGATGCGCACCCGAATGCAGGTGAGAGCCCCCGCCCTCTTGTCTTTCCGCGGCGGGCTCGAGTGCTCGAGCCGGGGCTTTCGCTTCTCGCGGGATCTGGTGCGGGTGCGCGGGGAGAGGGTGCGGCGACGGGTCCCCACGGCGGCCGCGGCCCGGATGTCCCTCGTTCGCAGCGTCCGGTCAAAGGACGGGCTACGGCGGGTCCTGGCCCTTCCCCAGGAGCGGGGCAACCGGCTCACCGCGCGGACACCCCGGCCCAACCTGCCGGGCGTGGCGGTGCTGGCGTGGTACGGTCCCCTAATCGAGGGAGCTGTGGTAAAATTGGCCCTGAACCGGCAGCGTGGAACGCTGTTTATCTGGTATAATCCTCGCAGCCGGCATTTCAAGCCGGCAGGGCTGTTCCTCGCTAGACGCCTCGGCGCCGGGGCGAAGCCGGAGTGGCTCTGGGTGTGACGGGCGGGCCTGCCGCCCGATACTTTAACTCACTAAATGGGGGTTTGTGTTGCAAATGAGCGAGGAGAAGAGGGAGGATACTTCTTCGGTCAGGGTGGGCGACCTGGTGGACTGCGTCGTGTCGCAGATCATGCCCTACGGGGCGTTCGTCAGCCTGACAGAGTCCGGGAAGCGGGGGATGATCCACATCTCCGAACTGTCCTTTAACTTCGTCAAGAAGGTTGAGGACGTCCTCTCCCTGCAGCAGAACGTCAAGGCCAAGGTCATCAAGATCGACGACAAGGGGCGCATCGACCTCTCCCTGAAGAAGGTGGAGGAACGTCCCATGGTGCAGGTGCCGCTCTCTCGCGACGAGAAGGACAGCTTCGAGAAGAAGATGGCCTCCTTCCTGAAGGTGAGCGAGGCCAAGATCGCGGACCTGAACAGTAAGTCGAGCAAGTCGGGCGCCCCCCGGTCCGGCCGCAGAAAGCCGGGTGGCGGCGGGCGCCCGCGTGGCTGAGGCACGGCTTCTGTGGTGAAGGTTTATTTCGACCCTGTGGGGAGGCGGACGCCTCCCCTTTTTTACGCGCCGCTGACGGAGGCGGAACTGGAGCGGGTGTGTCGCCAGATGGCCGGGCACCGGTTCGATCCCTCGGTCGTCCTGGGCGGGGCCGCGCCCTGTCCGCTGGGCGGCCTCCGCGTGCTGGTCTGCGCGCCCCTCTCCAGGACGGGCGGGGAGCTGAAGCCCTTCCCAACGACCTTCTGGCTGACCTGTCCGCACCTGAGCCGCCGGGCGGGCGCGGCGGAGTCCGCCGGAGGGGTGAGCGCGCTGGAGGCGTGGCTGACGGAACGCGCGCCGGAGGCGTGGCTGCGTTACAGCCGCCTCCACGCCCTGCTGCGGCTGGGGCTGCTGGGAGGCCGGGGCCTGAAGGCCCTGCGGGCGTCGTGCCCCCCCATGCTGGAGGCCCTGGCCCGAGGGGGCGTCGGCGGGGTGCGGGGCGGCGGCTCGGTCCGCGTCAAGTGCCTGCACCTGCAGGCGGCCTCGTGGCTGGCGCTGGGGCACCATCCGGGCGAGGAGTGGCTTCGGGAACAGGGGCTGGACGCTCCCTGCGATGGCCGGACCGAGTGCGCGCTGCGGGCACTTCGCACAGTGCAGGTGGAGAGAGCGCAAAGGATCGGGGGGGCCTGTTAAAGGCCCCCCCGATCCTTTGTTTTTTGCGCCGGCTCAGGGCCGACGTCCTATTTCTCTATCTCGCCCGCCACAGCGAGACATTCCGTGCCCGCTAAGGTCGTACTCACGATGCGGGGGACGTCATTTCGATAGCGCTTGCCCCGGGGCACACGGACGGTCACGTCGCCGGCCAGAACCTCGTCCCATGGGCCGCCCTCGTCCGGTATGCCCTCCCGCATGATGGCCAGTTTGTTCCCCTTCGGGCAGTAACGGTAGGCGTCACTGACCCAGAGGTCTGTGACGCCCCGCGCCGCGATGAGCTCTTTGGCCGAGGCGCTGATGTCCACGCTCGTCACTACCGCCAGCAGGGCGCAGATCAGCCCTGCCGTCCTTCGGACTATCACGCCGGGCCTCCTACGGTCGGTCCCCGCTGCGGCGCGGCGCTTCAGTGCGTTGTCGTTCATATACTGAAAGACCTCCATGGTAAAAAGCTGTCGTCGATTTCGTTTCTCGTGAGCGCCTTTGCAAACTCCCTAGGGCAGGTCGTAGAGTTGCCGCCTGTAGGGTCTGTCCGGCACACCGTCCTGGGCGTAGGCATTCATCCCGCTGGTGAAGGTCTGAGCCTTTCTCCCAGCCGCCCCGTCCATCTCAAGGCGGAGGCGGATGACCCGAGAGCCGTCTTCTTCAACGTAGGTTGGGGTGAGCTGAAAAGTGCGGATGTAGAGTTTTCCTCCCTTCATCGTGCCTCCGAGTTGCTTGGCCGCTGTCTGGACGGCCGCCACCAGGCGGCTTTGGCTGGTGATGGTGCTGGGGTTGGTCGAGCCCAGAGCCTCAAACAGCGACTGCGCCGTCATGTAGCTGTCCAGGTCCATCTGGGAGTGGCTGCGCAGGCGCATAGAAATCCCGATGCTGTTGAAGAGGCCTCCGATGACCACGACGATCAGGATCAACGCCTCTATCATGGAGGCGCCCCTCCGCCTGCCTCTCTTCTTTATCGCTGCCGCCATCCCGGCGCCTGTCCTCGCTCTCATGTCATCCTCCTTTTCTCCGCCGGGGGATTCCCCGAGGGTCTTTCAATTATACCCTGCAGTCTATGGTAAAAGGCATCAAGGCTTTTGTCAACTGAACCTTAGGGCTCATAAAAAATAATAAAAAAGAATTGTGGCTATCTAGACTACATTACCAATGAGCTTGAGAAAATAGTCTCTTTGTAAAAGAAGGGGACGGACGTTAAAAAATGTGAAACAACAGATTGTATCCTGTTTTTACGAGTTTTTTCGGCTCGTTGAGTTGGATAAAAAAATGAATCTTAAGCCTCATAGGGAACCTTCCCTTTGAGCCTTTTTTGTATTATCATGATCATGATTCTGAGAAGTATGTGAGGCGGGGTTTTTGAAGCTGGTTTTTCGCTGCGCCGAGAGGGCACTGGAGCCCGGTTTCAAGCCCACCAGCCAGGAGGCCGGAACCTATGAGAAGACGTGCGTTTACCTTGGTTGAGATACTTATCGTGCTGATTATCTTCGGCATCGTTATGGGCGCTGTGTTCTCGGCGCTCGCGATGTACTTCTCCAGCCAGTGGCAGACGGAGGACTATGCCATTGCCAGAGCGGAGATCGAGGGGGCCTTTGGCGCCCTGTCCTCGCCCTTCAGCAGCATCGGGTTGGGGCTGCCCAACAACGCCGCCGGCAGTGGTGCCTTTGCGGCGTCTTTTGCGGCGGTCGGCAGCCGGCCGAACGCCTCCGTCATGTCCTCTATGGGGGCGTGGGGCAGTGCGTGGGGTGGGCCTGTGACGGTGGCCAGTGGGGACGTGAGGCAGCCCGCCGGGCGCATCACGGCGCCGGATGCGGACGGTTATTACTGTGGTCCGGAGCTCTACTTCGCCTGGTCCGTTCCGTTGGGGCGGGTGATCAGTCCGGACGTGGCCGGGAGCGGTGGCGCGGATAAGATGAAGCAGCCCACGGGCAGCTATGAGTCATGGATCAACTTCCAACAACTGTCGATGGACGTAGGGTACTGGAGCGGACAAAGGCTCGCCCTGCGCGGCGCGGACGGGGGCGTCCTTCCGGTGTCGCAGGATCAGTGGGTAACGCTGCCGAGCTTCGGGCTGCCGCTCTACGTTGAGAGGTTGGAGGGCGGCGGCAGTCGCGCCGTGGTCAAGATCGCGCCGGGGGCCGAGGCCGCTCATATCCTTCTGGGCAGTCCCCTTCGGGGGTTCGAAGAACTTCACGCGGTGCGGGCCTCGCGGCTGCGCGTGGTGAACGAAGAGCTGATTCAGGAGTTCTACGTCATGCCGCCCCAGCTGGAGCCGGACGTCCTGCAAGGTGGAGGAACGCATCGCGTGCTGGCAAGGAACGTCGCGGGGGTGTGGTTTCGCTTCAACCCCAGGACGCGCATTCTCCAGATGGCTCTGGCGGTCCAGGGGATCAACGCAGACCGTCAGGGCGCTGCTCCCCTCCGCCCGGCGGGGTGGCCCGACGGTGCGCCGGACATCGGGGGGAAGGACCGCCGCATTCTGGTGGAGAACAGAGCATGGAGGATACGGAATTGACGACGACATTCGGATTCATAGGCAAGCCTTGCGGGCGCAGACGGGGCTTTGTTCTGCCCACGGCACTCATCATCGTCCTGGTGGGGGCAGCGATCTCGGTCGCGATCCTCACGCTGGCCCACTATATGCATGTGACGGATATTTTCTCGAGGGGGAGCTACGCTGTCGACATCGACGCGAGGGGCCTCATCGAGCAGACCAAGGGCCTCATCGTGGCGGAG
>ERZ773099.1683-NODE-1683-length-16119-cov-12.094995_pt1 | contig 16119 bp, 16 predicted proteins | sample MGYA00511120_ERZ773099 | MGnify/ENA primary metagenome ERZ773099 (study PRJEB29015, sample SAMEA2738012) | human oral metagenome | biome: human oral; feature: human-associated habitat; material: dental | place: China | collected 2104 ...
CCCCTTCCCAGTGTGAAGGAGACGCCGTTCAGGGCCTGATGCCCGTCGGGGTAGGCGTAGCAAAGGCCGCAGACCTCCAGAGGCACTCCGGCGGAAGCGGCCGTCTCCGGCGCCGCCGGGGAGGACGCGCTGCGGACCGCGTCCCGGCCCTTTGAATCCCGACTCATCCTCAGGGCCTCCAGACGAGGGAAAACGACAAAATGACCGCGGCGTTCAGGGCAAACAGCAGGCAGAACAGGACATCCCGCCCCTGCCAGCAGAGAGCCCGGCCCTGGCAGAACCCCGTCATCCCCCCACGGCACCGAATCGCGAGCATCATCCGCTCCGAGCGCTCCGAACCATGCACCAGTATCGTCCCGAGCATGCAGGCGAAGGTCCGGCACATCAGGATTCCCTTTAAGTCGGGCCCCCGAAGCTGCACGGCCCGCACCATCGTACTCGCCCGCTCCGCCAGGATGAAGATACAGCGCGTGGAGAGCAGCAGGAGGATCCGCAGTTTCTCGGGGACCCCCAGACGGGCCAAGACGCCGTCCACCCTCCCCACGCCCAGCGAGAGGACCATCCGGCTCAGCAGGACCGAGATCAGGTTCAGCTTGAGCAGGATGAGGGCGGCGAACCTCAGCCCCGCCGCGGAGAAGGGCCCCCAGAAGCGCTCGCCGGGATAGGTCAGCATCAGGAGCAGGGCGATAAAGGCCCCTACGGCGTTCAGGTGCAGCAGCTCCCTCGCCAGCGGGCCGGGCTCGCCCAAGAAGAACAGGACCAGTACGACCGGTACGCCGCAGAACAGGGCCGGAAACGACTGCACGGAGGCCAGGACGAAGGCCAAGACGAGGGCGCAGAGCACGCGCCCCCGCGGATCGAAGCGGTCCAGACCCGTCGGCGTGGCCTCGGCCCGAAGGCCGCTCGTATCGAGCTGCATTCCCCGCTATCGCTCCACGCCCATCAGGAGGTCCGGGGCGGCGCGCTTCATATAGGCGACCATGAAGGCCGTGATGGCCCCCTCGATCAGGGCAAAGGGGATATGGGCGAGGAAGACGGTGTTGGCGATGACCGACAGGTTGGTGTCCGTCCCGCGCAAAAATATCTCCACCCCCAGGGCGCAGAGCATGACGGCCAGGAAACCGGCCAGAAAGGCGAGCACGAATGCCACCCTTCCGTTGCTTTTGCGGATCGGGGTGGCGAACAGCAGATAGGCGGCGAGCGCGGGGACCGCAACGTCCACCGTGTTCACCCCCAGAACGACAAGCCCTCCGAACTGGAACAGCAGGGCCTGGAGGACCAGGGCGACCATCACGGCAGGGAAGGCCGACCACCCCAAGACCAACCCCATCGGAGCGATGAGGGAGAGGTGGGTCGAGCTTGGAGGGATTGGAACGTTGATCAGGGAGGCCAGGAAGAACGCCGACGAGAAGAACGCGACGCGCACGATCTTGTCGGCGTCGAGCTTCTTCAGCCCGATAGCCGTTCCGACCCCGGCGATGGCCCATCCCGCGGTCAGCATCTGAGAGGAGAGCATGCCCTCGCTGATATGCATGGATCCTACACCGTCCTTCTACGGCGGAACAGGAGGACGAACGCCGCGATGTTGAAGAGCAGGCTGACGCCCAGCCCGGCCCGGAGGTAGAGATCCAGGCCCTCGGGGGCCGCCTTCTTCTCCTGGACGATTCCGCCCGCCGCCCCTCCCGACATGAACTCCTGAGTCACGTCGATCTCCGCCTCGGCCCTGTGCCCGTCGTCGTCGTTGACGACGACCCGCCACTTCCCCGGCTTGTCGGGGACGAAGGCAAAACGCCCGCCCGCATCGGTCCGACCGGACTGATAGGCGATCTTCTCGTCGGACGGGGAAAAGACCTCAGCCTTGAGGTAGCTCATCAGCTCCCCCGTGGAGTAGAAGAAATCCAGCGCGACCGGCCGCAGGTCGGACTCCTGGTAGCCCACGCCGTGGGCCAACGCCATTCCCGCGAAAAGGCCCAGGCCGGCGGCAACCGCCAGCCCGAGCACAGCCATTCTGAGACGACTCGGCATCCCGTTCACTCCGCTTTTTACTTCACTTCAAAGATCAGGAATGCCTTGCGCGTGACGGAGTCGTACTCGCCCTCCTTGCCCGGCAGGTCCGTCTTCATGGCGCGCACGCCCCAGAGCCCCGGCGCCGTGATCTTGATATGGGCAACGCCCTGGGCCGCCTCGGAGGCGTAGGCGTAGGTGTTCTCGTACGGCGCAAAGCCGTCGTACGTCGCCCACACGGGTCCGGAATAGGGCTTTCCATCCACCAGGATCCTGACGTCAAAGAACTCCCCGACCTTGGCGTCCGCGGGGTTCGTCACCGGGATGATCTCGAGGCCCTGCCCCGTCTCCACGGCAAAATTCTTGTCGTCCTTCGAGGCATTGACGATGGCCTTGACGAACTTGTCGTTCTTGGTGGCCTTCATGACCTTCAGGCCCTGCGCCTCCAGGTCCTTGCGGGTCCCGGACTTGCCGCCCTCGTTCGTCGTGCACCAGACGCCCCCGTCCTTGTTGGCGAGGATTACCATGGAGCCGCCGTCCGCCGCCGGCACCGTGAAGTCGATGCAGAGATTTTTCTCGTTCGGCTCCAGCTTGGCCTCCTCCAACTTGCCGTCCTTGAAGACGCCCGCCTTGATGCGCCCGGCGTTCTCCACCTCCTCCGGAACGATGAACTTGTGCCCCGAATGAATCTCGACCGCAAGCGTCCCGCCCTTCTCCACATCCATCTTCTGCGGCTTCATCACCAGCTCGTGCGCGAAAGCCGCCGTCGAGAGCCCCATTGCCAGAAGCGCCGCCGATACGATACGTCCGTACTTCATGATACCCATCCTCCTCGATAACCTCGTCCTGATTCCGACACCCGGCGCACCCCACGGCGCACCACCCCGTAGAAAAGCGCGAAGCCTACAAAAACACGCAGATACAAAAAACCCTTGCCGCGAGAGACACGACGAGGGTATATACCAACACCTGCTCCGTCTCCATCGCTCGTGGACAGGATACCTCTCGTCCGCCGGGCATTCCGGCTTTACGGCGGCGGGACCGCGCGGGACTTACACCCTGCTTCCCCCAACGGACGAGGCGCTATGCAAAATCTGATAAAATTTCTTCATATTACTTTTATGATTATAACACACCTCTTGGCATCCCCGCGCGCGCTTCCATGCGGAGGACAGGACAAACCGGCGCAACGCTGTTATCATTCGCCACCTTGGGAACGTCGTTGACCTGTTCACCAATGTACAAATGATAGAACACGGTACGGATAAGGACATCCTGGGCCGTACCTACGAATACTGCCTTGCCAAATTCGCAGAGCAGGAGGGTAAACGCGCCGGGGAATTCTACACCCCGGCCTGTGTCGTGCGGACCCTTGTCGAGGTTCTGCAACCGTTCAAGGGCCGGGTGTACGACCCGTGCTGCGGCTCCGGCGGGATGTTCGTGCAGTCCGCCGATTTCGTGGGGCATCACTCCGGCAGCATCAACGACCTCTCCATATTTGGGCAGGACGCCAACCCAACCACCCGAAAGATGGCGATCATGAACCTTGCCATTCGAGGAATTGAAGCCGACCTTGGAGCCTACAACGCCGACACGTTCTACAACGACCTACACAAGACACTGAAAGCGGACTTCATCCTCGCCAACCCGCCGTTCAACCTCTCGGACTGGAACGACGGCAGTCTGAACGACGACCCGCGTTGGAAGTACGGTCTGCCGCCTTCGGGAAACGCCAACTTCGCGTGGCTTCAGCATATGATTTCGCATCTTTCGCCGAACGGCAAAATCGGGATGGTGCTTGCCAACGGCTCGCTGTCCTCCCAGAGCAGCGGCGAGGGCGAGATTCGCGGGAAGATCATCGAGGATGACCTCGTGGAGGGCATCGTCGCCATGCCTGCACAGCTGTTTTACACAACGCAGATTCCCGTGTCGCTCTGGTTCGTCAGCCGAAACAAGGCGCAGAAGGGCAAGACGCTGTTTATCGACGCCCGCAGGATGGGAACGATGGTCAATCGCCGCCTGCGCGAGATGACCACCGAGGACATCGCCAGGATTGCCGCCGCTTTCCGGGCCTTTGACGAGGGAATGCTTGAGGACGTGAAGGGCTTCTGTGCCGCCGTCGCCACCACCAAGATAGCACAGCCCTTTTTTATCTCCTCTCACCCCCTACTGTTGCATTTGAATTGTAAATCCAAGTGCTATAAAATGAAGGCCGTGGAGGCTCGGAGATCGTCTCCGGGAAAGGGGGGAGGCCCCCCTTGGGACAGGGGCATCCGGGGGCGCAGGGAAGGCGTCACGCAGAGAAAGGGGTTGAGCGGTTTGAGACGATGCGGACAGGGTTTCAGGGTCTTGCTCCTTCTGTTGTTCTCGGCGCTTCTGCTTGGGGGATGCGGCGGAGGAAGCGACCCGAACGAAGAGGCGCGGCAGGAGCAGAAGGTGTATATCCTGGGAGAACCGCACGGGGATCTGGCGGACAACTTCCAGAGGGCGTTCTCAGACGTGAGGGTCGTCAGCGGGGACGAGAAGCAGGATCTCTCCGACGGGGCGGTCCTCCTGTTCCTGCCGGAGGGCAAAGCGATCGGCGCCGGCATGGCGACCGGGCTCAGGAGCGCCTTCGACGCCGGGCAGGTGACGGCGATCGTCCACGCGAACGAGACGGAGATCAACGCCTTTCTCGCCGCCCTGGGGCTGGAGCCCAGCTATGCCATGGATCCCGACGTGGCGAGCTCGGATCACCCCTACGAGGACTTCTATGCGGTGCGCAAGGCCTCGGACGGCTCCCTCCACACCTGGATCGCCGCGAACGACGAGATCGCCCCGACCGTTCTGACGCCCGTCTCGGACGATACGCCCCCCACCGAAGCGGAGGAGGAGGCCTTTCAGGACGCGCGCCTAGCTCGCTTCACAAGCGGTATGCTGCAACCCGATCTGCCCGGCGCTGCGCTGGCGCCGACGGAGCGCCGCGCCCTGCTGCGGGCCGCGGGGGGAGACAGGGCGGAGCTGACCGAGGTCGCCGCGGCGGAGATGAAGACATGGGACTTTTCCATATACGGCCAGAGCTTTCTGGTATCCAGCACCGTCTACTCCTGCCACAACTTCGGCGACGGCAGCGATTACTTTCTGGTGAAGCAGACGGCGATGCTGAACCCCTCGGGGAATTACAAGAGGACGGAAGGACACGGCGAGACCGTAACCCATGTCAAAGGGTATATGGTGAGTTACGCGTTTGAGAACAACTGGCCCGATGGCTTTGGAGGCGGGGAAAACGTCCTCCTCGTGAGGAGCGAACCGAAGAACGCCAACGGCGTCACAACCCTCACCAGCGGGATGCAGTGGAACCTGGGCGGCAACATCGGCTTTCAGGGCAAGAATCCGACGGGCGGCCTGTCGGGCGGGGTCTCCTTCAGCTCGTCCGAGTCGGTCACCGTGGAGGACTGCTCGGTGGAGAACGGCTCCGCGTCGCCTAAGGCATCCTGGAAATACACGTTCGCGCGTCCCAGGGAAGGGACCAAATACTGGAGCTGGCGCAACCTGCATGACGCCTGTCTGCTCTCGCGCAGCAATTTCCAGCCTGTCCAGTACTGGATCTGGAAGCTGGCCCCAACCCAACGGGAGAAGCTGGAGGCCACTCCACGCTTCAACAGCCGTTTTCAATGGCTCAACGGCTACAGCAATGGAGCCGTTGGAGCTTGGTGGATCCACGGCAGCCCCGAACACAAGGACTGGGTACGAGGCGAAAAGGAGGTTTCGGTTTCCTTGAGCCTTCCTCCCCTGATCGCGTCCGAGAAGACCCAGCTGGACTTCACTCGCGCGGGCAGCTTCCAGACCCCGACCTTCATGACGGGCGGGGACTGGCGCGCGTCCAGCGACCAGGACTGGTGCACACTGCAAGAGACCTCGGGACGCCGCAGCAGCACCCCGATCCCCCTCCACGTGACGGCGGCCCCCAACGATACGGGCTCTCCCCGAACGGCCAAAATCACCGTGACGCTTGACGGCGGAAAGGGTTCTCTGTCCTTCAACGTCTTCCAGTCTCAATACTGATTCGGAACACGGAGAAAGCGGCGGGAGGGATAGGCCAAAGGAAGGATAGGTCAAGAAAGTCAAGTGCCCGCCCCTCCGTTTGAGGGGCGGGCACTTCGTCACGGAACGCCGAGCCGCAGCCGACCGGCGTCACGTGGCTTCGGCCTGGGCGGCATAGCGCAGGGGCAGCTCGAGGCCGTTTTTTCGAAGCAGCGCCTCGTCCCCGAGGATCGTCCCGAGATCCCCATCCACGGCGATGCGCCCCTCGTACAACACGATGGCCCGGCCGCACACGTCCAGGGCCATGTCCAGGTCGTGGGTCGCCAGGATGAGGGCCTTATCCAGCTCCTGGAGCACCTCGATCACCCGGCGGCGGGACCGTGCGTAGGCGCCCTCCTCACCGTTCCTTCACGAACACCTGGCGCCGGGATATGGAGTTGATGTAGTCGTCCTCCTTCAGTTCCAGGCCCCGTTCGCGGCAGAGCTCGGGGTAGACGTTGTTCCAGTTGTCCCGGTTCCCCTCGCCCCAGCGGCAGAAGGGATACCAAACGATTCCCCAGAGGCCGAACCGCGGCCGGCTCCAGTCCACCAGCAAAAAGGTCCCCCCCGGCCTCAGCAGGCGTGCCGTCTCCGTGATGGCGGCGCGCCGTACCGCGGGGGGTGTCTCGTGCAGCGCCATCGAGGTCATGACCAAGTCGAAGTGTCCGTCGGGAAAGGGAAGCTCGTCCATGGACGCCTTCAGAAACTCCATCCTGCAGGCGAAGGCCCCGGCCCCCCGGCGCGCGCACTCCAGCTGGTCGTCCGAGATGTCGGCCCCCACGATCGACGCGTCGGCGGGGCTCTTCTCGGCCAGGGCATAGCTCAGGCCGCCGGGCCCACACCCCAGATCGAGCGCCCTGCCTCCCGCGCCAAGCCGCAGATCCCCCACGGCCCGACGATAAAACCGCTCCTGAAAGCCGAACAGCGCGGCGAGCCGCCGATAGCTCTCGCCTCCGAATATGCCCCTGAAGGCCCTGCCCTTACCCCGAAAATCCTGCGCCACCTCTTTCATGTCGACAACCTCCCTATTTTTGTATAGCATCTATACAAAAAGTCTAGACACCTGCCTCCCACCAAACGTTTCAGGACGCACCCGCCCGGGATTTTTTTGCCCTTTCATCCAACGAGGCGTCCAGCTTCCCCAAAAAATTCAGAAGGAAGGCTCTTTCCCCACCGGACGCTCCCGACAGCAGATCTTCGATGAGACGATCGAAGGCGGAGTGGAGCTCCTCATGAAAGGCATAGGCCCGCTCTCCCTTGGGCGTCACCCTCAGGACACGGCGGAGGCGGCTGCCCTCGTCCTCCTCCTTGACCAGCATCCCCTTCCCCTCCAGCTTCATGACGATCTGGGACACGGCGCCCCGGGTCACCCCCAGCACTTCCGCCAAAGCCGTCATGTGCCGGTCCGGGTTCTCCTTCACGCATTTAATCATGTGGATCTCCGCAGCAAAAAGGGGCGTGTCGGTCCCGTAACGGTGCAGCCGCTCCTGAGCCTCCTCCAGTTTCAACATGACGTTCAGCAAGCGATAGCTGATCCTGTTCTCGTTGGCCTCGTTGATGATCTTCATGCTCCATATTGTATAGCATATATACAAACGGGGCAAGAAGTACGGGCCATCGCCGTTTCGTGTTATGCTGAAAACGCTGATTTAATCCATGAAGCCTCCCCGTGGTCCCCGGCTTGCCTGTTTGGAGGAGGAAGCTTGCCGGGGCCGCCGCAGCCCCCGGCTAAGCTATTTCCGACTGGAGATAGGCGGCCAGAAGGCGAATAGACGCATCGACCGCGTCGCGGTGCGTCCGCTCGTAATGGTGCGTCGCCTCCGTCCCGGGGCCGAAGCAGACCGCCCGCACATCCCTGCCGCTCCTCACCGCGACCGAGGCGTCCGAGGCATAGTTGATGTAGGCGTCGATCCGATAGGGGATCCCCTCGTCGTCCGCCAGGCGCTTCAGCTGGAGCACCGCCTCACGGTCGTAGGGCAGGACGCCGTCGCGAGACAGGATCGTCACGGCGTGCTCGCTCGACGCGCACCCCTCCGCCACCACGCCGACGTCCACGGCCGCGGCCTCGACGGTCCTCGGGGGCATCACGGGGGTGCCGTGCCCGATCTCCTCGTAGTTGCTGATGTAGAAGTGCGTCGTGTGAGCGGGGGAAAGTCCCTGCTCCCGCATCGCCTTGACGGCCCCCAGCAGGATGGCGACCCCGACCTTGTCGTCCAGGAATCGGGACTTCAGATATCCCGTCTCGGTCAGCTCGCTCCTGGGGTCGAAAAAGACCAGATCCCCGCAGTGGATCCCCAACGCCTCCGTCGCCTCCCTGGAGTCCGTCCGGATATCCAGGCGGAGCTCCACGTTGTCCAGGTCGTGCGCCTCGTTGCGTATGGCCTCGGCAAAGGCATGGCGCGCCGCATGGTCCGGAAGCACGGTCCCCCGGTACTCCCGCCCCTCCAGGGTGCGGACGAAGCAGTTCTCCCCCGCGAAGCTGCGCCAGTCGAAGCCCCCCAGAGGAAAGAGCCTCAGCCTGCCGTTCCGCCTGATCCGGCGCACCGTGGCGCCCAGGGTGTCCACGTGGGCGGAGACCACCCGATGACGCTCGTCGTCGGCGCCCCTCCAGACGGCGATGAGCGCCCCCTTGTTCGTCTCCTCGAAGGGAAGGCCCAGGGCCTCGAACTCGTGCGACACCCGCTGAATCGCCTCGACGCAGTCCCCCGCGACGGACGGTATCGCCAGCAGCTCCAGAGTCAGGCTCACCGCGTAATCCAGAATACGCTCCATGTTGTACGACAAGCTGCCAGCCCCTTCACCTTGGGATTTTTTTCATTCGGATTTTTTCCGCTCGGATTTTTTCCATCCGGAATTTTTCCATGCCGAAAGTTTACCAGAAGACCGGCCTCCTGTCCGCAAAAAAAAGGACGACCCTTGCGGGCCGCCCTCTGTTGGTCTTTCGGCTATTCCGGCTTCCGGAGCCACCATTCGATCAAAGCTCCCGTGGCGACGAAGATGGAGCTGTAGGTCCCCGCGATGATGCCCACGAGCATGGCATAGCTGAAGGCGGCCAGCACGGGCCCTCCCCAGACGCACAGGGCCGCGACGGGGAAGAGCGTCGTCAGCGTCGTGTTGACGGTCCGGGAGAGCGTCTGGTTCACGGACCGGTTGACCAGCCCCACGATGCCGGCCTTCGGGAGGTCCCGCCAGTTCTCGCGTATGCGGTCCAGGATGATGATCGTGTTGTTCAGCGAGTAGCCCACGATCGTCAGGAGCGCCGCGATGAACGAGGAGGCGATCTCCATCTGGGTCAGGCTGAAGAAGCCCAGGGCGATCACCACGTCGTGCACCAGCGGGACGACGCTCACCACCGCGAAGCGGAACTGGAAGCGCACGGTGATGTAGATCAGGATGGCGACGAGGGCGATGGAGATGCCCACGATCGCCTGGTTGCGCAGCTCCCGCCCCACGACGGGGCCGACCTTCTCGAAGCCGATGACCTTCATGTCCGCGTACTTCTCCTGCAGGACCTTGACGACCTGCTCGCGGCTCCCCTCCGTATCCTCGTTGGTGCGGATGATGATGCCCGCCTCGCCGAAGTTCTGGATCATCGCCCCCTTGGCCACGACGGCGGAGACGACCTCACGGACCTCCGCCACGTCGGGCCGGGTCCCGAACTCCACCTGGATGACGTTGCCGCCCGTGAAGTCGATGCCCAGGTTCAGGCCCCTGAAAAGCAGGAGCCCCAGGCTGAGGACGACCAGGACGAGGCTCAGAAGAAGCGCCGGCCTGCGGTACCCCATCAAATTGAAATTCATCGCGTCCACCTCCTAGCTGCGCCTCAGGGCGTTCTGCTTCCGGCTCATGAATATCTGGAGAAGCGCACGGGTCACGACGATGTTGGAGAACACGCTGGCCACGAGCCCGATGGAGAGCGTGACGCCGAAGCCGCGCACCGATCCGGAGCCGAAGTAGAAGAGGACGACGGCCGCGATCAGCGTCGTGATGTTCGAGTCGAGGATCGTCACGAGCGCCTTGCGGAAGCCCGAGTCCAGCGCCGCGAGGGAGGTCTTTCCGGCGCGCAGCTCCTCGCGGATGCGCTCGTAGATCAGCACGTTGCCGTCCACGGCCATGCCGATCGTCAGGATGATGCCCGCGATGCCGGGCAGGGTGAGCGTCGCGTTGAAGGCGATAAGCCCCGCGAAGACCAGGAGCATCGTCACGGCCAGGGCGACGTCCGCGGCCAGCCCCCGGAACTGATAGTAGATCAGCATGAAGACGAGCACCATGCCCGCCCCGAAGAGGCCGGCCTGGAGCCCCTGACGGACGGAGTCCGCGCCGAGGCTGGGGCCGACCGAACGGTTCTCGGCGATCTCGACCGCCACGGGCAGCGCGCCGGCCTTGAGCATGATGGCCAGGCGCGAGGCCTCGTCCGGAGAGAAGCGCCCCGTGATCTGCGCGTTGCCGCCCGAGATGCGGTCCTGAACGACGGGCGCGGAGATCACCACGCCGTCCAGCACGATGGCGATCTGTTTCCCCACCAGGCGGCCCGTGGCCTCCTCGAAGAGCCGGGCCCCCTCGGAGTTGAAGGAAAGGGAGACCCCCATGCGGCCCAGGCTGTCGGGGTTCACCGCGGCATCCTTGAGCTCCTTGCCGGAGAGCAGCACCTTGCCCAGCAGGTAGTAGCGTCCTCCCTCCGTCCCCTCGCGCTCGTCCTCGCTGGGGGCGACGATCGCCCCCTCCATTCCGGCGGCCCGGGCCGAAAAGTCCGCGCTGGCATTGTTTCCGAGCGCCGCGGCCGACCTCCAGCGCTCCTGGGCGCGGGCAAACTGCTCGTCGCTGTCGTAATTCTTCCTCTCGGGCGAGGGCGGAGGCGGGGCGCTGACGTCCAGCACCTCACGAAAGTCCAGCTGCGCGGTCTTTCCGATCAGTTCCAGAGCGGCGTTCGGGTCCTGAATGCCCGGCAGGTCGATGATGATCCTGTCCTGGCCGCTCTTCTGGATGATCGGCTCCGCAACGCCGTACTGGTCCACGCGGTTGCGCAGCACGGCCAGCAGGCGGTCGATGCTGTCCTTCTCCACGGGAGCCTCCGGGGTATCCTTGGCCTGGAGGACGATATGGGCCCCGCCCTTCAGGTCGAGCCCCATATTGAGCCTCCCCACCACGGGCCACGCGTAGGCCAGCGCGGCCAAGACAACGATCACCACGACCCAAAGCCGCAGACGATCTCTACGAATCATGCTCATCCCCCTGAATCCAGATTGTCACATCTTCAATCTTGATAAAAAAATCAGTCTTGATAAAAAATATGCATCTTCGTCCCAATCAGCGTTTCTCTAATCCTTATCCTTATCCTTATCCTTATCCTTCTTTTCCTCCGGGGCGGGCGCCGACGGAGCGACGACCCTCTTGGTCTGGACGGAGGACTTGAGGATGCGCACCCGCACGCCCTCCGCCAGCTCGATCAGGAACGTATCGTCGCGGACCTCCCGCACCGTGCCGAAGAACCCGCCGATCGTCACGACCTGGTCCCCGCGCCCGATGCTCGAGATCATACTCTCGTGCTGCTTCTGGCGCTTACGCTGGGGACGAATGATGAAGAAGTAGAAGAAGAGGACGAGTATCGCCAGGGGAAAGAGCATCCCCATCATGCTCTGAGCCCCTCCCGCCGCGCCGCCCTCGCCGCCCGAAGTTCCTCCGCCGGGGGCTCCGCAGGGAGAAACCGCCGTCGTCGTCGTAGCCTGATCCGCCAATGAGATCTCCTCCTTAAAGACTTGAACTGAAAGACAAAACCGCTCCAGTCACAAAACTGCCCCTCGGCGGAAACACGAGCACCCGACGAGAGGCACGACTCGCAAAAAAGAAACGAAACTGAAGGAACGCGGCTTTTGATTATATCAGACGCCCTGTCGCGGGCCGCCCGGATAGGCACGGGGCGGCTGTGGGCCGGGAACGGTCTACGCCTTCCAGGCCACGAACTCGATCTCGACCTGCGCGTCCTTCGGCAGCGCCTTGACGGCGACGAAGGAGCGGGCCGGAGGATTCTCGCCGAAGTACCTCGAGTAGACCCCATTCACCGCGGCAAAGTTCGCCATATCCGTCGCGAAGACCGTGGTCTTCACCACGTCCTGCAGGGAATAGCCCGCGCCCTCCAGGACCCCCTTCACGTTCTCCAGGACGCACACGGCCTGGTCCTCCACGGAGCCCGAGACCATCTTCCCGGTCTTGGGATCCAGGGGAATCTGCCCCGAGGCGAAGAGGAACTGCCCGGCCTGGACCGCCTGGCTGTAGGGCCCGATGGCCGCAGGGGCCTTGTCGGTGCTGACAATTTTTTTCATAAACTCACCCTCCAAAGATTAAAAAAACATCAGTCAAAACATCATCGGGCGGCGTGGCCGCACTTGCGAACCCCACGGTCAAAGGGCCGGGCTCTGCGTCCCCCGCAACGCCCTTTGGGCTACTTTCTGGAGAAATGGCTCAAGCCCGCGTAACGAGCGTTCTCCCCCAGCTCCTCCTCGATCCTCAGCAGCTGGTTGTACTTGGCCACGCGGTCGGTGCGGGCGATGCTGCCCGTCTTGATCTGGCCGGCCTTCGAGGCCACGGCCAGGTCGGCGATGAAGGTGTCGGCCGTCTCGCCCGAGCGGTGCGAGATCACCGACGCGTAGCCCGACGACGACGCCATGCGGATGACCTCCAGGGTCTCGGACACGGTCCCGATCTGGTTCAGCTTCACCAGGACGGCGTTGGCGATCCCCCTCTCGATCCCTCGCCCGAGGATCTCCGGGTTCGTGACGAACAGGTCGTCGCCGACCAGCTGAACCTTGCCGCCCAGCGACCGGGTCAGCGCCGACCAGCCCTCCCAGTCGTCCTCGGCCATGCCGTCCTCGATGGAGAGGACGGGGTACTCCCGGACCAGGCCCTCGTAGTATCCGATGAGCTCCTCCGCGGAGAAGGTCCTGCCCTCGCCCTCGAAGACGTACTTACCGTCCTTGAAGAACTCGGACGAGGCCACGTCCAGCGCGAAGCCGATGTCCTTCCCCGGCTGGTAGCCCGCCTTGGCCACGGCCTCCATCAGCAGGTCCAGGGCCTCACGGTTGCTCTTGAGGTTCGGGGCGAAGCCGCCCTCGTCCCCGACCCCCGTCGAATAGCCGCGCGACTTGACGCAGTCCTTGAGGGCATGATAGGTCTCCGCCCCCATGCGCAGCGCCTCGGAGAAGGACGGCGCGCTGTGGGGGACGATCATGAACTCCTGGATGTCGACGTTGTTGTCCGCGTGGGCCCCGCCGTTGATGACGTTCATCATGGGGGTGGGAAGGATGTAGGCGCCGACCCCGCCCAGATAGGCCCAAAGGGGAAGCCCGTGGCTCTGGGCCGCGGCCCGGGCACTGGCCATGGAGACCCCCAGGACGGCGTTGGCCCCGAGGTTCGACTTGCCCGGCGTCCCGTCCAGCTCCAGCATGGCCCGGTCCAGGCCGCCCTGGTCGTCGGCGTCCATGCCGATGAGCTCCGAGGCCATCTTGTCGTTTACGTTCTCGACGGCCTTCAGGACCCCCTTGCCGCAGTAGCGCTTCTCCTTGTCCCGGAGCTCGAGGGCCTCGTGCACCCCCGTCGAGGCCCCCGAGGGGACGGCGGCCCTGCCGAAGCTGCCGTCCTCGAGAAAGACGTCGACCTCCACCGTGGGGTTGCCCCTGGAGTCCAATATCTCCCTGCCATGAATCCCGACTATCGTAGCCATGCGCCCAGACTCCCTTCTATCCTGAAAAATCTCCGATGCCCCAAACGCCGCCCCTTCCCCATTTCCGGCGCAGCTTCAGGCCCGTCGTCTCAGGTACATTATAGAACAAAACAGAGCAAACCCCGGGCGGCGCTACCCGTCCTCCCAGGGGTTCCGGTCCGGGGCCACGGCGCGCTCCCCGATCGTCTCCCAGGCGACCGTCCCCGGGCGCTTCAGCAGCGCCTCGTCGGCGCAGAGGACCCGGACCTTCAGCACCCGGTTCATGTAGGCCACCTCCAGCACGGCCCCCTCCCGGACCTCGGCGGAGGACTTGCAGGCCCGCCCATCCAGACGCACGGCGCCCAGCTCGATCATCTCCTGAGCCGCGCTGCGGCGCTTGACCAGACGGGCCATCTTCAAAAATTTGTCGATCCTCATCCCGCCCTCACTCCGCCCCGCGGATCGCCTCGGAGACGATCCGCTTCGCCTCCTCCTGGATCCGGCTCAGGTGCGCCTCGCCCTGGAAGCTCTCGGCGTAGATCTTGTAGAGGTCCTCCGTCCCCGAGGGACGCGCGGCAAACCAGCCGTTCCTCGTCACGACCTTGAGCCCTCCGATCGGGGCCCCATTGCCAGGGGCTGTGGTCAGCCGCGAGACGATCGGGTCGCCCGCCAGGACATCGGCCTCCACCTTATCGGGGGACAGCTTCGAGAGCGCGGCCTTCTGGGCCGGCGTCGCGGGCGCGTCGATGCGCGCGTAGCAGGACGTGCCGTACCGCGCGGAGATCTCCGCGTAATGGCGCGCGGGGTCCTTGCCCGTCACGGCCAGGATCTCCGCCGCCAACAGGTCCATGATGATCCCGTCCTTGTCGGTCGTCCAGACCGAGCCGTCTCGGCACAGGAACGACGCCCCGGCGCTCTCCTCGCCGCCGAACCCCATGGAGCCGTCCAGCAGCCCGTCCACGAACCACTTGAACCCGACCGGCACCTCGCAGAGCCTGCGCCCCAGGCCCTCCGCGACGCGGTCGATAACGGAGCTCGAGACCACCGTCTTGCCCACGGCGGCGTCCGCCCGCCACCCCCCGCGGGTGGAGAAGAGGTGCTGCACGGCGACGGCCAGGTAGGCGTTGGGGTTCATCAGCCCTTCCGGGGTCACGATGCCGTGGCGGTCGTAGTCGGTGTCGTTGCCGAACGCCACGTCGAACCGGTCCTTCATCTCCACCAGGTTCGCCATCGCCCAGGGGGACGAGCAGTCCATGCGGATCTTTCCGTCGTGGTCCGGGGGCATGAAGGAGAACGTCGGGTCGATCCTGGGGTTGACGACCTCCAGACGCTTCAGGCCATAGACCTCGGCGATGGGCCCCCAATAGCCGATCCCCGATCCCCCCAGGGGATCGACGCCGATGTGCAGGTCCGCGCCCGCGATCGCCCTCATGTCGAGGACGTCCGCCAGGGCCCGGACGTAGGGCATGACGTAGTCATGGAACCTCGTGGTGTCACACTTCAGGGCCCGTTCGAAGGGAATGCGCCGAATCCCCTCGACGCCGGAGCGGATCAGCTCGTTGGCGCGCCTCTGGATCTTCGACGTGATCTCGGGCGAGGCGGGGCCGCCGCTCGGCGGGTCGTACTTGATGCCGCCGTCCTCGGGGGGGTTGTGCGACGGGGTTATGACCAGGCCGTCGGCCTCGCCGCCGGAGGCGCGCCCGCGGTTGTGGACGAGTATCGCGCGGGAGACGACGGGGGTCGGGGTCGGAGCGAGACCGGTCTGCAGGACGACCGTAACGCCGTTTGCCGCCAGCACCTCCACGCAGGTCCGCAGCGCGGGCTCCGAGAGGGCATGCGTATCCGCGCCGATGTAGAGGGGCCCGCTCACCCCCGCCTCCGCGCGGTGCTCCGCGACGGCCTGCGCCACGGCCAGGATGTGCGCCTCGTTGAAGCTCTTCCGGGACGAGGACCCACGATGCCCGGACGTCCCGAAGGCGACGAGCTGAGCCTTGTCGTCGGGGTCCGGGGCAAGGGTGTAGTAATCACTGATCAGCCCGGGGATATTGACCGTCTTGCGCAGCGGTCCGGATACGGCTTCCGATACGGCGCCCATGGAAACGACCTCCCTCGTTGACGAATTTTTTTATTCGGTGAACTTCCCTGATTCCGTGGACTTCCCTAGTGACGAACTCCCTCGGGGGACCGGTCCCCATCCGACTCGTCCGCGGTCCGGCCCCAGAAGGTGACCCCACGGCGGCTCCCCTCGTAAAAATCGAGGACCGCCCGAACCTCGGGGATGCAGGCATCCCGATCCGCCAACGCCTCCCTCAGGGACTCGGAGAAGAGCCGGTCCCGGCGGTAGAGCTTTCGGTAGA